>ENA-OQCL01000008-OQCL01000008.1-human-gut-metagenome-genome-assembly--contig:-NODE-8-length-116101-cov-5.698786_pt1 | contig 116101 bp, 102 predicted proteins | sample MGYA00242502_ERZ504586 | MGnify/ENA primary metagenome ERZ504586 (study PRJEB26092, sample SAMD00036316) | human gut metagenome | host: Homo sapiens | study: EMG produced TPA metagenomics assembly of... | reverse complement strand
CGCCTTGCGTTCGGAACGCATGCGGAGCAGACGAGAGGTCACGCTTCGCAACGGCTTGATCTGCCCGCTCAGAATACGGTGAGCAGTGCGCTCGGACATCCCAAGCCCTATAGAGCGCGCGATGCGCATCAGATCGGCGGCATCAGCCGCACAGCCCAACCGCTCGCAAACCGGGAGCTCGGCTTCATCGTCAATGAAGAGCATCTTGGAGGCATCAAGCGATGAGGTTGCCTGATCGTAGAGCGTTGCAGCGATCTCTGCAGGACTGCCGAGATAGACATCGCATCCATGCTGTTCTTCCAAGGCGAACTCGCAGACCGTGCGAATGATGTTATGCGGGCCTTTCGAGCAAACCCACGCACCTTCCTCGTTACGCGAAGCTTTAGGCCAGCTCGACTGGTCGGCACGCTCGGGCAGTCGCTCGGTATCCACAACGACGCGCATAGAGGATCCGAGACCGGGCGCAGACGCCACAACGCACGCCTCGTCGGTGTTTTCGCGGATGGAATACAGGGCCATGCCACGACCGTGCACGCCCCAGCGGTCCATCTTCATGCTCTCGAGCTTAGAGGTCACGCGAGCATCGAAGATGCGCTCGTGCATGTCCTGCGGCACGCCGGAACCGTTATCAAGAAAGAGGAGGGTCCTGACACCCCCCTCTTTCGATGTGGCAACGTACATGCTGGTAGCACGTGCGTCGCGCGCATTGCGCAGCATTTCGATGACGATATCCTCGACATGTTGAATATCGTGCTTAGCCTGCCGGCGCTCAGCCTCAGCAACGCGCAGCCGAACAAATCCCTCGCCAAGGTTCTCCTCAACGCGAAGGTTGCCCTCGCCCGTCATGGACGCGATGAACGAGATGAGTTGCTGAGCGTCTGCCATACGCTACTTCGCGATATCCATCGCACGGCTCTCGCGGATCACGACGACGCGCACCTGACCGGGATATTCCATTTCTTCCTCGATCTGGCGAGCGATATCGTGGGCGAGCACCGTAGCCTGGGCATCAGAGATCTTCTCAGGCTGAACCATGACATGGACCTCGCGACCAGCCTGCATGGCGAAGGTACGCTCGACGCCATCGTGGGCGTTGGCAATCTCCTCAAGCTTCTCAAGACGCTTCACGTAGCTCTCGAACGACTCGCGACGGGCACCGGGACGCGAAGCAGAAACGGCGTCGGCGGCCATCACAAGCATGTCGAGCACCGTGTTCGGCTCGACATCAGCATGATGCGCCTCGATAGCATGAACGATCTCGGGCTTCTCACCGTAGCGACGTGCCAGATCGGCACCGATGACGGCATGGGGCCCATCAACCTCATGATCGATGGCCTTACCAAGGTCGTGCAGGAGGCCAGCTCGACGCGCGGGCACGGAATCGAGGCCGAGCTCTGAGGCCATGATGCCAGCAAGCTCAGCGACTTCGATGGAATGGTTGAGAACATTCTGGCCGAACGAGGTACGGTACCTCAGGGCACCGAGCGTCTTCACAAGCTCGGGATGAAGGTCATGGAACCCGGTATCGAACGCAGCCTGCTCGCCAGCCTCGCGCACGCGCTGCTGAACGAGCTCAGATGCCTTCTTGTACATCTCCTCGATACGGGCAGGGTGGATGCGCCCATCCGCAATGAGGTTCTCGAGCGCAACGCGGGCGGTCTCGCGACGGACGGGGTCGAAGCTCGAAAGCACGACGGTCTCGGGGGTGTCATCGATAACGAGGTTGACACCCGAAACCTGCTCGAACGTGCGGATGTTGCGCCCCTCGCGGCCGATGATGCGGCCCTTGAGGTCATCCGAGGGAATGTGAACGGAGGTCACGGTTACCTCCGCGGTATGATCGGCGGCGCAGCGCTGGATGGCAGTAGAAAGAATCCGCTGGGCGGTCTTTTGGCACTCGGCCTTCACCTGCTGCTCGGAATCGCGAATGATGGTCGCCGCCTCGTGGGTAACCTCACCGCGGACCTTATCGAGAAGCTCACGGTGCGCGTCATCTCGCGTGAGCTCAGAGATGCGCTCGAGCTCTTCGGTCTGCTTGGCATAGAGATCCTCGAGCTCACGGCTGCGCTTCTCAACTTGCCCGGCCTGGCTGGAAAGCTGGTGCTCGCGCTTGTCGAGCGCATCGTTTCTCCGGTCGAGCGATTCCTCGCGCTGCATGATGCGGTTCTCGAGCGTGCGAAGCTCGCGCTTGCGCTGCTTTTCCTCCGCCTCCGCAGCTTGCTTGTTCTGGATAATCTCTTCTTTTGCCTCGAGAAGAGCTTCCTTCTTCAAGGTCTCTGCCTGTCGCTGCGCCTCGCCGATCACCTGGTCCGCCTCAGCGCGCGCCGATTCGATTCGGGAATCCGCTTCGCGAAGGCTGCCGTTCTTGGCGTTGCGCATGGCGATGACGGCGATGACGGCGCCTACGGCGAGGCCAACGACAATGCCGATGACAATCTCCATGCTCACTCCTCTAACTAAAAAAGCAACTCATTGATGGCGCATGGCTGCGCCCGACATTTGCGAGGTATGAACACCCAATATGAAGTTGTGTATGTAACACAAATGAACTCATCTACGATGAGTGTGCATCACAAGACAAATGACAGATTCATCCTACGTTTTAAGTCAAAAACTGTCAATTCTACACAGCACCAGCTGCGACTTTACGAAGGAATTACACGACCCTTGAGCACCCAGCCTTTATCAGGCATCGTTGTCGATCCGCTCGCGCGCGGCCCGGGCTGCGACGTCGTATGAAAATCCCTTTCCCACCAGATGTCGAACAAGCTTCTCGAATGCACGCGTTTCGGGAACCGATTTTCGCTGCAAAAGCTGACGCGTTCGTTCAGCATCGTCTTCCGCAGAGAAGAATGCTTCGGGATAGCCGGGCAAGGCCCTTGGATCTACCCCGCGGCGCTTAAGTTCAAGCTCTATCTTACGACGACCCCAGCCTCGACGAAGACGTTCATCTATGAATGAAGCCATAAATCGCGCATCATCGAGAAACTTGAGATCCAGGGCTCGCTCGATCGCAGCGTCGATAGAGGTCACGCGAAAACCGTGCTGCTGGAGCTTTGAGCGAACTTCATGACTCGAATGCTCGCGCCTCGACTGCATCTCAGTAAGGGCAGTGAAGCAGACGCGACTCTCGAGCTCCATAAGAGCGTCCATCGCCGAGCGATACGTGCACGGCAGATCTGGCAGGGCCTTCTCATACAAGCGAGCCACACGAGGAGGAACCCACCCACTGCGCACATCGCCGTTTTCGAGCGAGAAGCGAACCTCAGCACGCGGGCGGCGATATGGCAGGGCCCCGCCCATGCCGGCGGAGCCCTTTGGTGGCAAAGCTATATCAATCTCAACGACGTTCTCGGACATGATGAAACGAGAAGGCTAGAGCGTATCGTTCGCGGCAGCAACGTCATCGCCCAAGATGACGGCGTCCCCCGTGGTCTCGTCTGAAAGCTCGAGCCCGCATGCCACACGAACGCGATGCTCGATCTCATCGCAAAGGTCGGGGTTGGTGCGCAGGAACTCCTTCGCCGCCTCGCGACCTTGGCCCAGCCGCTCGGATTCGTAGGTATACCAGGCGCCGGACTTCTTCACGATGTCGTAGTCGACGCCCATATCGAGTATCGAGCCCTCTTTTGAAATGCCGGTGCCGTACATGATGTCGAATTCGGCGGTACGGAAGGGAGCTGCAACCTTGTTCTTTACCACCTTGCAGCGCACACGGTTGCCCACGACCTCATCTTTAACCTTGATACTCTCGATACGGCGGATGTCAATTCGCACGGACGAGAAGAATTTAAGCGCCCTACCGCCGGTCGTCGTCTCGGGGTTACCGAACATGACGCCGATCTTCTCGCGCAGCTGGTTGATGAAGATGCAGGTGGTCTTTGATTTTGAGAGCGATCCCGCAAGCTTGCGCAGCGCCTGACTCATAAGCCGGGCCTGGAGGCCAACCGAGGAATCTCCAATCTCGCCCTCAATCTCGGCACGAGGAACAAGGGCAGCGACAGAGTCAACGACGACGGCGTCGATGGCGCCGGAACGCACCAGCATGTCGCAGATCTCGAGCGCCTGCTCGCCGGTATCAGGTTGGGAGATGAGCACCTCATCGATATCGACGCCGATGCGCGCCGCATAGGTCGGGTCGAGCGCGTGCTCGGCATCGATGAACGCAACAACACCGCCCGCAGCCTGCGCCTCTGCAAGGATCTCGAGCGAAAGCGTCGTCTTACCTGACGACTCCGGGCCATAGATCTCGATAATGCGCCCCCGCGGAACGCCGCCGATGCCGAGCGCGGCATCCAAGGACAGCGCGCCCGTTGGGATGACCTCAATCTCAAGCTCGGGCCCACCGTCTCCATATTTCATGATCGAGCCCTTGCCGAACTTCTTCTCAATCTCGGCCTTGGTAAGCTCCACCATCTTATCGCGCTCTTCGCCGAACGTGCGCTCATGCACCTGACGAACGGGCCCGCTGTTCTTAGCCATAGGTACTCCTCCTCTGATCCGGCTTCCATACTACTCGAACAGCTGTTCGCGGTCAAGCGATACCAACATCCTACCGGGCATATCTGAACAGATTTCCTCGATATCTGACAAATCGCTGAACGTAATCCGAAAAAATCTAAACACAACGTTCGCCGAGGAACTAAGCACGAACAAGAGACCAGAAGATGCCTGCTCAAAGGGGCTGAGCAGACAGCTGGGAGCTATTGCCGGCGCGTATGGCATACGCAACCGCCACGGCCGCAATGGCGCCCAACCGCGAAAACCGCGCCAAACGCACATGGCCAGCGCGTGCATATGGCTGCGCTTTTGTGCCAGTAACACGCGGAGGCAAGAACCGACTACCAAGATGAATTGAACAGCAAAAAGGCTACGCGTCAAAGAAGGAGAACGACACCGTGCCGCTAGCCTGAAGCTCATGAGCTGCAGACAGGAGGCATTCGCATGCCCTACGGCATGCCGCGGCCCGCACGTCGTCGCGGTCGCCCTCGAAGTGGCATCGTTCAGCACGCGACCCATCGCGTGATGCGATCCCAATATAGACCGTCCCCACGGGGTCTTCGGCAGTACCGCCTCCAGGGCCGGCGAAGCCGGTGATGCTCACCGCGAGGCTGGAACCGAACACATGGCGCGCACCCTCAGCCATCTGGCAGGCGCAAGCGAACGAAACGGCCCCCACGGAATCGAGGACCTCCTGGCTTACCCCGAGCAGGTCGTGCTTGACCTCGTTTACGTAGGTCACCGCCCCACCGCGCAGCACATCCGAGGCGCCGGGCACACCGGCAATGGTCGAAGCGACCATGCCCGCGGTACATGACTCAGCCGTTGCAACGGTTACAGAGCAATCCGAGCACAAGGCGACAAGCTCCTGGGCAAGCCGGAGCGCGTGGACGCGGTGGTCTGCGGCGCGTCCTTCATATAGAGCGCCCATCATTAGACCCTAAACACGATGTCGCGAGCATTCCAGATGTACTGGATTCCCGAAACGACCGTCAGCACGACCGCGGCGACCATGAGCGCCTGCGAAATGCCGAGGATCCAAACGGTAAGATCGCCCATTCCCAACGCCTCGAGCGAGAACGCAACGTAGAAGCCGCAAAGCGAGACCATCGTGACAGCCGTCTTTGCCTTGCCGAGGCTATCGGCAGCGATAACCTCGCCGGCAGCGCTCGCGACCATGCGTAGCGCGCTCACCAAGAACTCACGGAGCAGGATGATGAACACGACCCAAACGTTCACGTATCCCTGATCGAGCAGCAAGAGCAGCGCAGAGAAGACGAGGAGCTTGTCGGCGATGGGGTCGAGAAATTTACCGAAGTCGGTGATCTCGTTGCGCTTGCGGGCAAGCGAACCGTCAAGCTTATCGGTAAGGCTCAGCAAGATGTAGAGCACGCACGCCCCGATAGCGAAGGCCGGATGCGTGAGCGTGCCCATCGCATCGCGCGAGAGAACAGCCAACAGCATGAAAACAGGAATGAAGCAGATGCGAACAGATGTAATGACGTTCGCAGGCGTCCATATGCTCGTAAGCTCGCCTTGCTCGTTTCGGGCCATCGAATTACCCCTAACCAATCACATGACCAATCAGCTCGTAGCAGAAGCTATCCGTAAACTCTACGGTTACAATATCACCAACGGCGGCCTCCGTCGCGTCCAAGTGCACGGCTCCATCGGAATCCGGAGCCTGGAACCAAGCATGGCCTATGAGTTCAGGTCCTTCGTCCGTCTCCTCGATGCCGTCGACGATCACCTCGGCCGTCTCCCCCACATGTGAAGCGGTTGCCGCGAAACCGAGAGACTCCGCCAGATCGATGGCAGCCTGCGTACGCTCAAGCTTCTCGTCTTCGTCGAGCTGCCCCTCCATGCGCGCGGCACGCGTTCCGTCTTCCGGAGAGAATGCGAAGACGCTTGTGTAATCAAACCCAGTACGGTCCATAAAGGTAAGCATCTGCTCGTGGTCGTCAAGCGTTTCACCCGGGAAACCAACAAGGTACGTCGTCCGGATGATCATGCCGGGAATCTCGCGACGAAGACGCTCAAAGAGGGCATCGAGCTCGGCTTCGGAACCGCTACGGTTCATCGCCGACAGGACGCGGGCGCTGCAATGCTGAACAGGAATATCGATATAGGGCAGAACCTCAGGCGTATCGCGGATGGCTGCGATGAGCTCGTCCGTCATCCCTTCGGGCTGCAGGTAGAGGACGCGAATCCATACGCGCTCAGGACGCACCGCACCCGCAACGGCAACAAGCAGCTGGGCGAGGTTGTGCGGGCCCTCCCCTTCCTGAGGAAGGTCTTCGCCCCAGATACCCGTATCCTGGCCGATGAGCACGATCTCGCGAACGCCGGAATCGACAAGGTCTCGAACCTCCGCGAGAATGCGCTCGGCGGGACGCGAATGGTAGCGGCCGCGGATATAGGGAATGGCGCAGAAGCTGCAGAACCGGTCGCAGCCGTCGGAAATCTTCACGTACGCGACGGACCCCTCGACGGTGCGCTTGACATCGGGAACGAAAGCGGGAGCCGAGCGACCTACGCCTAAAAGGCGATCGACAACGGCAACGATGCCGTCCTCTTCATCCGTGCGCACGAAGGCAGCAACCTCGGGCAGCTCGCCAGGGAGGTCGTCGCCGTAACGGGAGGGCACGCAGCCGCACATGACGATGGGAACAGAACGAACGCCGTCCGCAACTTCCTCGGCCAGCGCGAGCGTCGCCTCGATGCTCTCCTCCGTTGCCGAGGCCAAAAAGGAGCAGGTGTTAACGATGGCGAGGTCGGCCTCAGAAACATCGTATGCAACCTCATAGCCAGCCGCGAGAAGCAATGAGCGCATGCGATCGGTATCGACCTCGTTCTTAGCACAACCGAGCGTGATGTAGTAAACGGAACCGAATGCGTCTTCGAACTGCTGGGACATGGCAACCTTTCAATCGTGAGCTATCCCTGTTTGTGCCGGTCCGACGCTCTACAGAGGGAGCAGATTCCTAGAGCGCGAAAGCGGATGGATGGCTCGCCCGTCCGCTACCTGCGTGGACCGTGGCTAGGCTAGCGGTAGTTGGTGAACTGAAGCGGCTGGCCGTAGTCTTGATCGCGAAGGAACGCGATAACCTCCTGAAGGGTATCTTTGGAAGCAGAGCTCACGCGCAGCTTATCGGACTCGATAACGACCTTGCACTTGAGCTTGAGCGCCTTGATGTCCTTGTTGATCTTTTTGGCGGTATCCTGGTCGATGCCGTCGATGATGCGGCCGAGGACGCGCACCGTGCCGCCCGAGGCAGCGACCGGAGCGTCCCAGCGCACCGCTTTGATGTCGACGCCGCGCTTGATCAGCTTGGAATTGAGGACATCGGTGATCTGCCGAGCAACAAAATCAGCCGGTGCCGAAATGGTGATCGTCCTCTCGGGCTTGGAGAGCGCGACCTCAGACCCGGAATCCTTGAGATCGTAGCGCTGCGAAATCTCGCGGACCGTCTGCTGGTAGGCGTTATCGACCTCCTGCATGTCGACCTGGGAGACAACGTCGAAACTTGAATCCTTTGCCATGAATCCTCCTTAACGGCAAGAACGGGTAATGAATGGAGCCGGGCTATACGCTATTGCGACGCCGAGGCGCTTGACGAGTCTACGGCGTCGGAACCATCAGACGAAGCGGCGGTCGCCGGAGTCTGCGGCGCGGTGATGGTGACCTTTGCAACGCCAGCGGTCCGCGTATCCCAGGAAACGGACTCGCCGTTGTTGGTCACCTTGACATCCGCAGGGCTGCTCACCGTGATCTCGATGGATTGCTCGACGGTAAACTCCTGGCTGAAGGGACCGACGACATTATCGGCGAACACGGAGGAGCCGTCGAGCTTCACCTCCACCCAGGAGGTGCCCCCATCTTCCACGCTCACCGCCACTACCGTCTGCTCGGGAACCACGGTCGTAGCCGCCTGGGTATCGGCGGTGTTAGCCTGCGTCTCGGGCGAGGTCGCATCCGTCGCGGAATCGGGAGTTGCGGCAGTCGACGTTGCCTGAGTGGTCACCTGCGTCGTCGTCGACTCAGGCTGAGTATCGCCGGTGTTTGCTGAGCAGCTCCGCATCGCAAGGAACACCACGAGAACAATCAGCAACAGCACGACGGCGAGCACGCCGATGACCAAGCGGGGGTCCATGCCATTGATGGCGAAAGCACCCCGGCCCCTCGAAGACGAGCGCGCACCCCGTACAGGAGCTCCGCCCTGCCTTGTCGCTCCCGAGCCGTATGATGTACGGCGGCGGGCGGGCCCATCGCCGTAACCGCCGCGACCACCCATGCGTGCATCACGCGACGGCGCCGAGCCACGAGGTTGCATGGAGCGCGCAGGACCGGATCCTCGGTAACCAGATTGACCATATGAGGAGCCTCGGGGTGCGAGCGAGCGCGTGCGCGACGAATCGCCATACGCCGGTCGCTGCGACGAGCGAGGCTGGTACGCACCCCTGCTAGAAGGCCGCCCTGTTCCCTGGGCCCCAGAGCCATAGGCGGAAGAGCTCCCGCCGCGTTCATAACCACCGGAAGGGGTACCCTGACCGGCGCGTGGAAGAGAACGCTGCCGATAGGGATTACGCGAGACGCGGATGGGCTCGTGCCCGGAGTTCGCCTCCGAAACATACCCCGCCTGGGGGGGTCGCTGCGCGAAGCGGGAACCACCGTCCAGCGCCATGAACCTCCCCGTGGGGTTTTCAGATCGCGCGCTCACGAAACCGGCAGCATCTTGAAAGTGGCCTCCCGAATGCGAGGTCTCGCGCTCGTATCGGTCGAGCTCATCGAAATACGCCCCCACGACGGTTCGCGGGTTCAAGCCCAAGAAGCGAGCGTAGCTCGAAATCATGCCCTGTGCGTACCCGCGGGGCGGCATAGACGAGAAATCGCCCTTCTCGAAAAACTCGATGATCTGGGGGCGAATCTTGATGGTATTAGCCACCTGCTGGATAGAGAGACCCATCTGGCGGCGCCGGTTAAGCAGCATGTCTCCGAACTGGGATGGCATCAGTAGCCTCCTAACCCATCGCCATCAGACATACGAGCTTCAAGGGCCTGAAGCTCAGCGAGCTCTTCCTCGTTAAGAAGAACCTCTCGAGGCTTCGATCCATCAGGCGGACCGACCACGCCCTTTTCCTCGAGCATGTCCATGATGCGGCCGGCGCGAGCATAGCCCACCTTGAGACGACGCTGCAAACCCGACGTCGATCCAAGGCGAGAATCAACAACGATGCGAGCGGCTTCCCAGATGAGCGGGTCGTCGTCAGAGTGGCCGGAAGAAGCGCCTCCACCGCCCGAAAGCGTAGCGGGCACCACAGCCGAAAGGATCTCTTCGTGGTATTCGGCCTCGCCCTGCTCCTTAACGAACTCGGTGACGGCAGCGATCTCCTCATCCGAGACGAAGCAGCCCTGGATGCGCTTAGGCTTGCCCCAATCGACCTTGCTGAAGAGCATATCGCCGTAGCCGGTGAGCTTCTCCGCACCGACCTGGTCGATGATCACACGCGAGTCGATACCCGTGGCCACATTGAATGCGATGCGGTTGGTGATGTTTGCCTTGATGAGGCCCGTCACCACGTTTGAGCTGGGGCGCTGGGTAGCCACGATGAGGTGGATACCAGCAGCTCGGCCAAGCTGGGCGATACGCACAATCGAGGCCTCGACGTCCTTGCCCGCGACCATCATGAGGTCGGAGAGCTCGTCGATGATGATGACGAGGTAGGGCATCTTAGCCGGCGGGTTGTCGTAGTGATCGAAGGCGCCCGAGGCCTGCTTCTCGTTGAAGGTCGATATCTTTCGCACGCCCACGCGCTCGAAGATCTTGAGTCGGCGCTCCATCTCGGACACAGCCCATTGCAGTGCACTTGCAGCCTGCTTGGGTTCGGTGACGACGGGTACGTAGAGGTGCGGCAGGCCGTTGTATCCAGCAAGCTCGACGCGCTTCGGGTCGACCATGATGAGGCGCACGTCCTCGGGATAGGTACGCATGAGGAGCGCCATCACGATCGAGTTGATCATGACGGACTTGCCGGAACCAGTGGTACCCGCGATGAGGAGGTGGGGCATCTTGGCAAGGTCGGCCACGATGGGCGACCCTTCGGCATCGCGACCGATGGCGAGCTCGAGCGGTCCTCCCTGCACGTAGGGCAGGACATCTCCCAAGTTCACATTCTGGCGCTTGCGGTTGGGAATCTCGATGCCCACGAGCGAGGTACCCGGGATGGGCGCGAAGATGCGCACGGACTGCGCCGCGAGCGAGAGGGCGATATCGTCCTCGAGGCTCGAGATACGGCTTACGCGCTCGCCCTCGCCGGGTTGCACCTTGAACGTCGTGACCGTAGGACCACTGATCCAGCCCACAACCTGCGAGTGGAGGTTAAACTCCTGAAGGGTCGACTGGAGTGACTCAGCCGTCTGGCGAAGCTCTTTATCAGAAGATGCCGACGAGGCGGAATGGGGATTATGGCGAAGCATCGACAACGGGGGTAGCTTGCGCTCCTCATCGTCATCTTGAGGTTCGGCATCAGCGCGCGCAGGCTCGGCAGCGGCCGCGACGGAAGCTGTGCCAGCACCCGACGAAGCGCCTTCACCTGCAGAGGACGCGCGCGGGTGCAGCAGGAAATCGGGAATGGGAGGCTGCGTTTCCCCGCCCTCGGCAGGAGAGGCAACGGCCTGCGTCGCCGCGGATACCCCCGTCTCGGCAGAAAGGTCGAGGGGAGGCTCATCGCAGCGTTCGTCCCCCGACTCAAGGATTTCGGTCATACCTGCAAGGGAATAGGGATCGTCCGCCACTGAAGATGCGGCAGAAGCGTTCCCCGCGACTGCGTGCTCAGCAGACACGTGCTTATCCTCGATAGGAATAAGGCGCGTTTTGGCGGCCTCGGCTTTAAGCTGCTCCGAAACATCGACGAACGGGTCCTCGTCGGGATCGTCCGGATCATCTGTGATGAGCGTCGTCTTTGCGCGATCACCGATATAGGTGGTCTTGGCCGTGCCATCCTCATCGAAAAGCTTCTGTTGGCGACCAGCGGGCGCACCTTTTGGATTAGATTCGCGAACGGGAACCTCGGCATAGGGGTCGTCGCCCCATGGGCGCTCGTTGACCTCGACATGGCGGCGCGCTCGAAGCCCCTCGACGCGCTCACGCACCGCGCCCGCGAAGCTCGAGATGGAAAAGCCTATGAGCACGGCGCCGGCAAGAGCGATGCCAACGAGCACGACCCCGGCGATGGGCTTACCGAGCGCACCCGCAAGCACCGACGAAACCGCGAAGCCGACGTATCCGCCCGTAGCAGAAAGGCCCGCCTCGCTCACGGTAACGCCAAGCACCATGGGTCGGGAAGCCCGACCAAGGCGATGAACGAGATAACCGCGACGAAGATGAGGAGCGCGCCGAGCGCGGTCTTCATCTTGAAGACCCCCTCGTCGCGCACGAAGACGAGCGCGGAGACGAACAGAAGCGCAAGCGGCAAGACATAGCCACCCAGGCCGAAGCCTAGGTGATAGAAGCCGGCCACGGCCGCCGCAACCGGGGCGGTCGTGGGAGCAATCACCGCGATGAAGGACGCAACGGCAAAAACCGCCAGGACGACTCCCGAGATATCGCGCGCCGTGCCGCCCGTAAAAAGCGGCTCGGGAACGGGCTCGGGAGCTGCCTGCGCGTTCGCACGAAGCTTAGCTGCACCCTGCTTGGGAGCAGCCTTGCGCGATGCGCCCTTCTTCTGAGCGTTCTTCGATGTCGTCTGCCGAGACGCCACGCTAGACCTCCATGACCACAGGGATGATCATGGGACGCGTACGCGTACGGTTCCAGATGAAGTTGGACAGCGAGTCGCGGACCGCCTTGCGGAGCGCACCCGTACCGTTGCTCGTGTAATCGAAAGAGCCCTTATCGATCGCCTTCATGATGGAAGCAGAGGCATCGGAGCTGAACTCGTCATCGATGGTAAAGGACACGCCACGGCTCGAGAACTCGATCGCGTCGATGCGCTTGCGCTTCATCGAGACGATGGCCACGACGGTCACCATGCCGTCGTTGGCAAGCTTCTGGCGGTCGCGGAGCACGATGGGATCGGTATCGCCGATGCGCAGGCCGTCGACGTACACGATGCCGCTCTCCACCTGCGGGCCGATCTTGACCTCGCCGCCGCGCATCTCGAGCGTGTCGCCGTTATCCACCACGAAGATGTGGTCGTCGCGCATGCCCATCTGGCGAGCGAGGTTGGCGTGCGCCCGAAGGTGAACCGCCTCGCCGTGGACGGGCATGAAGTAGCTCGGCTTGGCCATGGCGAGCATGAGCTTGAGCTCTTCCTGGCTACCGTGGCCAGAAACATGCACGAGCCGGGTGGATTTGTCCACAACGGTGCACCCAAGCTTAGCCAGGCTGTTGATAACCTGCTGGACCGCCTTTTCGTTGCCAGGAACCGGCGTAGCGGAGATGATCACGGTGTCGCCGGAGTGAATGGAAAGCGTCTTATGCTCCCCGTTTGCCATACGGGAAAGCGCGGAAAGCGGCTCGCCCTGGGAGCCCGTGCACATGACGACGATCTGGTCGTCGGGAATGCCGTTGAGCTCGTAGGCATCGAGGATGTCCTTCTCGTCGATGTTGAGGTACCCGAGCTCGCGCGCCACGCGCGTGTTGGTGAGCATGGAGCGTCCCGTCACAACGATCTTGCGCCCGCACTTCTTGGCAGCATCGCAAATCTGCTGCAAACGGTGGATATGGCTCGAGAACGAGGCAACGAACACGCGGCCCTTCGCGTTCTTGATGACCTCATTGAGCGTGGGGCCCACCGCCGCTTCGGACGGGGTGAACCCGGGGCGGTTGGCGTTGGTCGAGTCGGACATCAGAAGATCGATGCCCTGCTTAGCGAATTTAGTGATGGCAGCGTAGTTGGGCGTGACCCCGTCGATCGGTGTCTGATCGAGCTTGAAGTCGCCCGTATGCATAACCGTACCCTGCGGCGACTTGATGTAGACGCCGAGCGCGCCGGGAATGGAGTGGGTCATCGAGAAGAAATCGATGGAGATGTTTCCCAGGTTCACATGGCTTCCATCATGCACCTCGCGGAACTTCGGCGTCTTGATGCGAAACTCTGCAAGCTTGCCCTCGATGAAGCCGAGCGTGAGCTTGCTCGAGAAAATGGGCACCTTGTTGTTGAGGTCCTGCAGAAGATACGGAAGCGCACCCGTATGGTCCTCGTGACCGTGGGTCACGACGATACCGCGCAGCTTATCCTCGTTCTCCAGAACATAGGTGTAATCAGGCAGCACCAGGTCGATACCGGGCTGGGAATCATCGGGGAACATGAGGCCGGCGTCGATGAGCACCATATCCGGGCCGCACTCGATGGCGGTCATATTCTTGCCGATTCCATCAAGACCACCCAAGGGAATGATGCGAAGGGGCGGATTCTTTTTTGCCATGAGCTCTATAAGCTCCTTTCATATCGCGTCTATAACAAAAACACGCGGGTCACCCCGCGATTACGTACACCATATCGGCACATAGGTGATGTTATTGTATCCATTCCCCACTCAATCGAGACCCGCTCCCCCGCACCCCACAGGAATAGCAGAGCGTGCTTCGTTCCATAGCCATTTAGGAAAACCCCAGAAGCAGATCGCACCTATACCTGCCAGACAATCCTGGTCAAAGCCGGGCGAGCGAAGCGACGCCCGAAAAGGTAAAGAGACACTTGGCGCTTAAGAACACCCCGGTCAACGCCGGGCGAGCGAAGCGATGCCCGCCACCACAACGAGCCCGCCTCCGACCCGTGCACCTCCCACGCCGAGCGAGCGAAGCGATGCTCTTATCCGACAAAGGGCCCCTCCATGCCGACCCCTTCCCCAAGCAACCCCGAAACGCAGGGCGCCCCGGTTTCCTCCTGAGCGATTCCGCAGCAATTCGGCATCGCCGAATTGCGAGGACCAGCGAAGGAGGAAACCGGGGCGCCCGATGGGAGCAGAACGGGTTACTTACTCGTGGTGCCGCCGCGGCGTGCGCTGCCCGTTATCGCCGGGTCGGCGCCGCGGACGCTCAGAGCGGTCGCGGGATTCGCGACGAGGACGGCCCTCCCCCGCCGCGTGTGCGGGAGCCTCGGGCTTATCAAGACGATCGAGCGAGATCTTGCCCTTCTCGTCCACCTCGATAACCTTGACCTTAACCTCGTCGCCAACGTTGAGGACGTCTTCGACCTTGTTCACGCGACCCTGTGCCACGCGGCTGATGTGCAGGAGGCCGTCTTTGCCGGGCAGCAGGTTCACGAACGCGCCGAACTCCTTGATGGAGACCACGCGACCGGTGTACTCCTCGCCCACCTCGGGCACCTTGACGATGAGCTGAATGCGCTCGATGGCCTGATCGACCGACTCGCCCACGCCGCCAACGTAGACGGTGCCGTCCTCATGGACGTCAACCGAGGCTCCGGTCTCGTCCTGGATGCCGCGGATGGTCTCGCCACCCTTGCCGATGACGTCGCGGATGTTATCGACCGGGATCGTGATCGAGGTGATGCGCGGGGCAGTCGGGCGCGTCTCGGAAGCGGGTCCGGGGATAACCTCAAGCATCTTGCCGAGGATGAACGCGCGACCCTCTTTGGCCTGCTGGAGCGCCTGCTTCAGGATCTCGAAGGTGAGGCCGGTGGCCTTGTTGTCCATCTGGAGCGCCGTGATGCCGCGCTCGGTGCCGGTCACCTTGAAGTCCATGTCGCCGAGGAAGTCCTCGATGCCCTGGATATCGGAGAGGACGACGGTCTTGCCCTCTTCCTGGATAAGGCCCATGGCGATACCGGACACGGGGCGCTTGATGGGCACGCCGCCATCCATGAGCGCAAGGCAGCTCGCGCAGGTGGACGCCATCGAGGAGGAACCGTTGGACTCCATGACCTCGGAAACCACGCGAATGGCATAAGGGAACTCGTTCTCGTCCGGAAGCACCGGCAACAGTGCGCGCTCGGCGAGGTTGCCGTGGCCGATCTCGCGGCGCTTAGGGCTGCCGATGCGGCCGGTCTCGCCCGTGCAGAAGGGCGGGAAGTTGTACTGATGCATGTAGCGCTTGCCGTCGACAGGCTCGATGGTGTCGAGGCGCTGGGCCTCGTTGAGCATGCCGAGCGAGAGCACGGAGAGCACCTGGGTCTGGCCGCGCTGGAAGAGGCCGGAGCCATGTACGAGCGGCAGGTAGGAATCCTTCACCATGATCGGGCGAATCTCGTTGGCCGCACGCCCGTCCACGCGCTCACCGGTCTCGACGACCATGGTGCGCATGGCCTTCTTCTCGAGCGCCTTGAGGTTCACCGGAATCTCACGCTCCCACAGGAGCTGCTCCTCCTCGGTGAACTCTGCCTTGATGGCCTCCTTCAGGGCCTCGACCTTGGCGATACGGCTCTGCTTGTCGGCATCGGCCAGAGCGGCGTACATCTCGTCATAGTGGGTGAAGATGCGCTCCTGCACCTCGGGCACCGGCTCGTCGAGCGGATACTCCTTCGGCACGATGGGACCGTTCACGCGCTCCCACTCCTCAACGAACTCGAGCTGGGCGTCACAGAACGCGCCGATGGCCTCCTGGCCGAACTCCATGGCGGCGAGCATGTCGTCCTCGGTGACCTCCTCGGCGCCCGCCTCCACCATGGAGATGAAATCGCGAGTTCCGGCAAGCTCGAGGTCGAGGTCGGAGTTCTCGCGCTCCTCATAGGTGGGGTTCACGATGAATTCGCCCGTCTCCTTGTTGCGGCCGATGCGCACGCAGGCAAGCGGGCCCTCGAAGGGCACGCCACCAAGGGTGAGCGAAAGCGAAGCGCCCATGGTACAGATGACATCGATGGGATTCACCTGGTCGGCCACGAGTGAGGTGGCAACGATCTGCACCTCGTTGCGGAAGCCGTCCGGGAAGCTCGGACGGATGGGACGGTCGATCATGCGCGCGGTGAGGGTGGCCTTCTCGGTGGGACGGCCCTCGCGCTTGAGGTAGCCGCCGGGGATGCGGCCGGCAGCATAGAGCTTCTCATTGAAGTCGACGGTGAGCGGGAAGAAATCGTAGTTCTTGCGCTCCTTGGAGACCACAACGGTCACGAGCGCGGTCGTGTCACCCTGCTTGACGAGGGTGGCGCCGGTAGCCTGCTTGGCAAGCTCACCGGATTCGAGCGTATAGGTCTTGCCATACAGCTCGAAGGTCTTGCTGACGAGAGTCATCTTTCTCCTTCATCTCCGCACGCCCCATTGCGTACGGGCTTCTTCGGGCCGGCGTTGCGCCAGCGGTGTAGAGCCGAGATTTCGGCCCCTACATGAAAAGGAGCGCCGAAGCGCTCCTGCATGTACGACTTACTGGATGTTGTCGCGGATGCCGAGCTTCGCGATGAGCTCACGGTACTCGACGATGTCGTTCTTCTTGATGTAGGAAAGAAGACGACGACGGCGACCAACGATCATGAGCAGGCCGCGGCGGGTGTGGAAGTCCTTCGGGTGGGACTTCATGTGCTCGGTGAGCTCGCGGATGCGCTCGGTCGCGATGGCAACCTGAACCTTGGGATTGCCGGTGTCCTGCGCGTTCTTGCCGAACTCGGCGGTGAGCTCCGCCTTGCGCTCCTTGGAGATGGTCATCTCTTCACCTTTCTTCCGGGCGGATCGCTCCGCCGCACATTCGCCTCGTGCTGGGTGGACGCCGGTGGAGCGCACCACTAAGCTCGAGGTACCAACGGGCGATATACTACCACATCGCATGCCGGGGCGCCGCTACGTCTTTTGGCGGCATCACGGTATGCGCACAGTCTGCCATACCGCGCCCAGGTTACCCCTCATCCATAATCGCTTTCCCAACGAAAGGCGAATCGAATTCGCTCGCCATACCCTATCGCCCGGCAGAACTCTACACGCCGAGAAGGAACTCGAGCGCTCGCAGCCGACAGTCAAGATGCGTCGCGGCCCATATATGGGCGAACGCAAGGAGCAGAGCAGCCGTTGGGGCATCGCACGGCGCCGCCGCGAGCTCATCGAAACGAAGCGAGATGAGCGATTGCAGCCACCCCACCGTGACGGCATCGAGCTCCTCCGCGCCGGGCACGTTACGAGCGCAGGAAGCGCACAGGAGGCCGCCAGCAGTTGCAGAGAAATACGTTACCGCCGGGTCGCCGCATGCCACGCAGGCAGACCAATCTGGACGATAGCCCAAATGGGAAAGGAGCTTAAACACGTACGCTGCAACGATGAGATCGAGATGAGCACCATCGAGCACACCGCACGAGCCTCCGAGCACCTGTTCCGCGCGAAGGGTGATCTGGTAGACGAACGGGTCCTCGGCGTCTTCGAAGCAGCACGCCTTCGCGACATCGGCAAGCGCGCTTGCCGCCGAGAGAAGCTCGTAGCTTGGCGCGGCACCGAGCGTCGCCTCGACGAGCGTCGCCTCAGCGACGACGTCGAGCGACCTGCCGTGGGCGAGCAGCAAGTCGACCTTGCAGCCAAGCTCGCAGCGCGCCGCCAACCGACTTCCCGGCTTTCGCGCGCCCTTGCCCACGGCGCGCAGCTGGCGCCCGTTCTCGGCAAGAAGCGTGAAGATAAGATCCGTCTCACGCAGCTTCGTCTTATCGAGCACGATTGCCAAAGTCCGATATGTCCTGCCGCCCGCCACGCGCACTCAGCTCCAGCCGCTTGCTTCGTCGCTATTCGTCGGCGGCGTAACCGAGCCGGCGAATCTCGCGGGCATCCTCGCGCCAATTCGGCTTGACGCGCACCTCGAGCTCAAGGAAGACCTTGCAGCCGAAGATTCGCTCAAGGTCGCGGCGGGCATCGATTCCGACATGTTTGAGCATTTCGCCCTTCTTGCCGATGATGATGCCCTTCTGCCCCTCCCGCTCGACGTAGATGACCGCATGAACATGGAGCACGCCGCGACACCGCTCCATGGAATCGCAGATGACGCCCACGGAATGCGGCACCTCTTCGCGCGTGCGCATCAAGAGCTTCTCGCGCACGAACTCTGCGACGATCGTATCGTCCGAAGCATCGGTAGACATGGTATCGGGGAACCATTTGGGACCCTCGGGAAGATAGCTCGCAACCAAGTCGATGAAGGAGTCAACGTTGAACCGCTCGGTAGCGGAAAGCACGATCACGTCGTCGAACTCGCAGAGCTCGCGAGCCGCAGAGATCTGCTCGAGCACGCGCTCAGGCGAGGCGAGGTCGGCTTTGGTGAGTACGAGGATTCGCTTCGCAGGGCTCTTGGCAACGCGCTCTGCAACCCATGCGTCGCCGCGGCCGATGGGCTGCGACGCGTCGATGAGGAAGCACAGCACATCAACGTCTCCGAGCTCAGCGAGCGCGCTTTTGTTGAGCTCGCTTCCCAGGGAGTCATGCGGCTTATGGAGGCCCGGGGTATCGACGAAGACGATCTGGACCCCCTCGCGGCGCACCACCCCGCGCATACGGCGCCGCGTAGTCTGGGCAACCGGCGAGGTGATGGCCATCTTCGTGCCCATGCAGGCATTCATAAGGGTCGACTTGCCGGCGTTCGGGCGGCCTACCAGCGCAACAAAGCCGCTGCGGAAACCATCCTCGCCGGCAAAACCGTCGGGCTCGCTGCCAAGGTCGCTTACCATCGCATCGAGCTCGTCGTCGGTCATCCCCTCGAACGGGTCGAATTCATCCATATCCACACTTCCATTCTCACATTAGTCATAGCCGAACGAGCCTGCGCAACCACCGCTGCAAGCCCGCCCATCCTTACAGCATACCGAGAGCGCGGGCGAAAACGATGATCCCCACCACCGCCGCCGTGATGGAAAGCGTGAAGACGCTCGCCGCCGCGATGTCCTTAGCACGTTTAGCGAGCGGATGAAGGTCCTGCGTGGCAAGGTCGACGATCGCCTCAATCGAGGTATTCACCAGCTCGGCAAAAAGTACCAGCCCGATACAGAGCAGCACCAGCACCCACGAGAGCGCGTCGATCCTGAGCACCACGCCAGCGACGATGGCAAGCACGCCAACGAGAAGCTGGACCTTGATGTTGCGCTCCGTTGCCACCGCGGTACGAAAGCCCTCGATGGCATAGCCGAAGGAGCGAATAAACGTTGGGTGTTCGCGATTGCTACCAGGTATCACGTCAACCTCCCGTATCAGTCGTACTCATGGCGCGTCACCGGGCCGATGCGAACACCGGCGGGGTCGTCGCCCCTCAGAACGGCGAGCTCGCGCAAAATGGCGAGTTCCCGCCCTTCCATCTCGGCCGCATCATCCTCGTTCATATGGTCATACCCCACAAGGTGAAGCAGCCCGTGCACCAGCATGAGCCGGCACTCCTCAACGGGCGTATTTCCGAAATCCGCAGCCTGCGCGGCGATGACCTCGGGGCAAAGGATGACGTCCCCCAGCTCGAGGGGGTCTTGCTCCCCCGCGCCATCGACGCCCGTCGCATTCGAATGAGAGAACGTCCGTGGGGCATCGATGGCCGCGCCAGGAAGCGTTGAGCGAGCGCATTTCCGCGGAACGAACGAAGGAGATGGAAACCTCCACGTCACTCAAGGGGTCTGCGCCCTCAGCCTTGAGCATGCATGCGACGGCCTGCTCCATCTCCTCTGCCTGCAGCAAGGTATCCAAGCCGTCATCGTTAGAGATCAAAACCCTCATTTCCGGCCCTCCCGGGTGCGCGCGGCGCGATGCCGCCCGTCCTCACCCTGCTCATATGCATCGTAGGCCTCCACGATGCGCCCCACCAGGGCATGGCGAACCACGTCGCTGCGATCGAGATGGATGAACGCTATATCGTCCACGTCGCTGAGAATCCGTTCGATGTCGGAGAGGCCACCCCGGCGGCCCATGAGGTCGCGCTGGGTCATATCGCCCGTGATGATGAACTTGGAGTTGAATCCCAAGCGCGTGAGGAACATCTTCATCTGCTCGGGCGTGGTGTTCTGCGCCTCATCAAGTACGACGAACGCATCGTTGAGGGTGCGCCCGCGCATATAGGCGAGCGGCGCGATCTCGATGATGCCCTGCTCGATGAGCTCGCCACCCCGCTCCATATCCGTCATATCGAAGAGCGCATCGAAAAGCGGCCTCACGTAGGGATCGATCTTCTCCTGAAGGGTTCCGGGCAGAAAGCCCAGGCTCTCCCCTGCCTCGACCACGGGGCGCGTAAGCACGATGCGCCCCACCTCATGCCGTTTGAGAGCGGCCACGGCCATCGCCATAGCAAGATAGGTCTTTCCCGTTCCCGCAGGCCCCAAGCAGAACGTCACGGTGTTGCGACGGATGGCATCGATATAGCGCTTCTGCCCCACCGTCTTGGGCCGGATGGCCTTGCCGCGATACGTAAGGAGAATGTCGTCGCGGAATCCAGAGAGATCCATGACGCTTTCGCGAAGCGTCTGCATGGCACGCTCGACCTCGGTCACGGAAGGAGTGTCCCCCGCGCGGGCCTCTTTGATGAGGAAGGTGAAGAGGCGCGTGAGCAACTCCACCTCCTCGGCCGATCCGGAAAGCGAGATCTGCCTGCCGCGCACCACGATCCGAGCACCCGTCCGCTCCTCGATGGCCCGAAGGACAGCGTCGCCCCCGCCCATGATGCTGACGGGATCGACCTCATCGGGAATACTGAGCTTGACGCTTGCGGTATCCATCAATCCCCTTTCGATGCAACGGGAGCGTTATCGAGTACGGACCGCCGGACGAACTCCGCTTTCACGAGCCCCGACGCGTCACATCCATGATAGCAACGTCGACGAGCGCGGGGCCTCGGATGCCTCCACGGTCAAGCCGATCCTACCTCCGACGCGGTGGAATGAGGAGAGGGTGCCGCGCCTGCCTTGTTCGATAACCGCACGTTCACAGGTGCCGCACCTGCTCTGGGCGTCAATTCGCGCCATGCGCTCGGCAAGCTCGCGCATGCGCTGGGAGCGCTCGGCCATGATCTCGGGCGGCACCTGGTCGGGCATCGTTGCCGCCGGCGTGCCGGGACGGGCGCTGTACCGAAACACGTGCATGCGCGAGAACCCCACGCGCTCGCAAAGTCCGAGGGAAGCCTCGAACTCCTCGTCGGTCTCGCCTGGAAAGCCGACGATGATATCGCAGGAAAGCGCGACGGAGGGAACCCTTCGGCGAATGCGATCGCAGAGGTCCTCGAACTCCTCGGCGCGATACGGCCGCCCCATGCGCTCGAGCGTAGCGGTGCAACCAGATTGGACGGGAAGGTGCAGAAATGGAGCAATGCGACCCTGGGACTCCGCGATGCGGTCGATGAGCCGGTCAGACACGTCCATGGGCTCAATAGACGAAAGACGAATCTGCGGAATCGAGGTCTCGCGCAGAATGATACCGAGAAGCTCGTCGATCTCGACATGCTCGTCGTTCGCACTCGAGCCATCATAGGCACCGAGGTTGACACCGGTGAGCACCACCTCGGGAAGCCCCGCTTCCTCGACGTCGCGCACCTGTTCGAGTACGGCGTCGACGGGCACGGAGCGCTCGGGGCCGCGCGCCTTCCACACGATGCAGTACGTGCAGCGGTTGTTGCAACCGTCCTGGACCTTTACGCCCACGCGCGCCTGTCTGAACGCGGGCTCGCATGGCTCACAATCGCCCCGCGCGCTCTCCTCAAGCCCGAGGAGCTTGAGGGCACGCGAGACGACCTCGACCTTAGAGGGAACGACCGCGACCCGATCGGAGAGGTCTCGAAGCGCCTCTGGATGCAACGACGCGGCACAACCGGTAGCCACCACGAGCGGCTCGCGGGCACGCCCCAGGGCATGGCGGACCGCCTTGCGGGTCTTTGCCTCGGCCTCCCCCGTCACCGCGCAGGTATTGATAACGATAAGCTCGGCATCGTCTGGATCGACGAGCGCGAAGCCTGCTTGCGAAAGATCGCGCTCCATGCGATCGGATTCAACTCGATTGACCCGGCACCCCAGGTTGATGACGGATACGAACGGATTGGCCACAGCGCTCCTTACGCGTCAGGGGCTTACTGGTCAAGGATATCGTCGATGGCGTCACGAATGCGGTCGCCCATCGAGCGGCGCGCGGTGTAGCTCTCGCCCATCGCATCGGCGTATTTCTCCAGATGCGACCGAGCCTCACCAGGGAGCTTCCGCGGAACGAGGATGCGCACCTGGCCGATCGCGCGCCCGCGCGAACCGCCGCCGCCCACGCGGGGCATGCCGAACTCGGCGACCTCGACGGTATCACCGTACTGGGTGCCAGCAGGAACCTCGAACGTGATGGTCTCATCGGGCATGATGCCGGGAACCTCGACGGTGCAGCCGAGCGCAGCCTGAGCGATGGAAACGTCGATCGCGCAGACGAGGTCATCGCCGGAGCGCTGGAAGCGCTCGTGTTCGGCAACAGCGACGCTTACGAGCAGGTCGCCGGATGCCTCACCGCGGAACCCCGCCTCGCCATAGCCGCGCACGCGCAGCTGCTGCCCTGAAGAAACGCCGGCGGGAACGTTGATTTCGACCCTCTCGTGATTTGGCGTGCGACCCTGGCCACCGCACATGTCGCAAGGATGGTCGATGACCGTTCCCTCGCCGTGGCAGTCCGGGCAAGGTGAAGACGATTGCATCTGACCGAAGATGGAACGCTGCACGGTAGTCACATAGCCGGTGCCATGGCAGCGCGGGCAGGTCGTCTCCTGGGCGCCGTCGGCAAGCCCGGAGCCCTGACAATCCTCGCAGGGGGCCAAGCGATCATACGTGACCGTCTTGGTGCATCCGAGCGCGGCCTCCTCGAGCGAGATGGTGAGCGAGATGGCCATGTCGCGGCCGCGCCGGCGAGCGGTGCGACCGCCAGGGCCCGAACGACCGCCTCCGCCAAAGAACGAGGAGAAGATGTCGTCCATGCCCATGCCGCCGAAGATATCGCTGAAATCGACGTACCCGGAACCGCCGGGGCCATCGGGCGTTCCGAAGCGGTCGTAATTCGAACGCTTCTGCTCATCGGAAAGAACGGAATAGGCCTCGTTGACCTCTTTGAACTTCTGCTCGGCATCCGGGTCGTCGGAAACATCCGGGTGCACCTCTCGCGCCTTCTTCAGAAACGCGCGCTTGATCGTGCGCTGGTCGGCGTCACGATCGACGCCCAGGATCTCGTAATAATCTTTAGAGCTCGGCACTGTTGGAACCTTCCCCCATCTCATCCATCAGCACAGGTTTGGCTTGACCAGACCTCATGGTACCCCACGTCTCTGCAGGCTAAACGCGCTACGGGCGCACGTGCGTTACCAGAAATACATCGGTCGGTAATAGAGCCCCGAGGTGCAGCTCACGAACCAAAGGATGATGACCACATAGAACAACGCGTTCAAGAAGCCGTTGAGAAATGCCTTGAAGCCGCGTTTAAGCCATACCATCGACCGATGGCTGGGAACCTCGCGCAAAACCTGAACCAGACCGAAGACGAACGGAATGAGGCAGATGAGCGCGAAGAACGTCATCGCGCCTCCCAGTGCGGCGAGAAGAAGGAACGGCGCCGCCATGCCCATGACGTTGAAACCCCGCTGCGCCTTGCCGTCGAGTCGCTCTGCAGCGACGCGCGCACGGCCCACCAGGTCGCCCGCTGCAGCCCCGTTGGTGCCCGCATGGCCCATGCCGCGCACCCGCACGGTGTCGCCGTCGTGCATCCCAGCGGGAAACTCGATCACGGCCTCGGACATCACCTTGGTGCGACCGGAGCCTCCGCAATCGGGGCAGGGATCGTTGATGACCTTGCCCGAGCCGTTGCACTCAGGGCAGACCATCTGGAACACGCCGCCGCCGAAGAGGAACGACATGTCGACACCCATGGTGCCCGTACCGCCGCAGCTCGGGCAGACGTGCGCATGGTCTGAGGAAACCGAGCCGGAACCATGGCAGTGGCCGCAGGGCTCGTACCGGCGGTACTTGACGCCCTTGCGCGCGCCGTTTTTGACCTGATCGGGCGTGAGGTCGACATCGACCACCACATCCGCGCCCTCCTCGGGGTTGAATGCTTGCGCGCCCTGATGCGAACCGCGACGAGGCTCCGACCACATGCCGCCGAACGGGAAGCCGCCGAAGCCCCCGTAGTACCCGCCGCGACCCGAGGCGCCTCCCGCATACGGGCTCGACGCCTGCCCGCCTCCATAGGCGGCATAAGGGTTGCCGGAACGCATGGCATCGTAACGCGCGCGCTTCTGCTCATCGGAGAGCACCGCATAGGCCTCGGAAACCTCTTTGAACTTCTCCTCGGCATCAGGCGCCTTGTTGACATCGGGGTGGAGCTTGCGCGCCTTCTGCTGGAACGCCTTCTGGATCTCTCGCTTGTCCGCGTCCTTGGAGACCCCGAGGATCGCGTAGTAGTCTTTTTCGTTCATGCTTGCCATGTGGCGGAAACCCTCTCTGTGGGCGCGCGTCGTTATAACGTGCGTAATTGTACCCAAAACACCTCGTCATGGTGCAATGGCAAGGAGGTGTGGAATTCGCGTGGGGCGGCAGTGCCACGGTGCGCCGGCTAAGCTTCGGCGAGGCCCCACATGAGCCCGTAAAGCTCATTCCCCATGAGCCACCCGCGAGCGGTGGGCACGAGCGCGCCCGTTGCGGAGTCGACGCACGCAAGGCCCTCGGCGAGCGCCATCTCAACGACCTGATCGAAACGCGCACCAAAAAGGTCTTGAGCTCGACCGATGAGGTCCGGCGGCGCGCCTGCGGTCATGCGCATGGCGAGCATGAGGTCCTCAGCGAGGGCCTCTCGCTCGCTCAGAAATTCAAACTCGAAGGTCCGGGCCGGGTCATCGGCTTGCACAAAGCGCGCCCGGGCATCGCCTTGGCTGGGCGACGCCCCGGGAATGAGCGATGCCATATCGCAAAGCTCCCCGACGCTCATCATGCTCGCCGCCGAGCGGCCAAGGCCCAGATAGCTCAAGCCGCTCCAATACGCGATGTTATGGCGGCATGCATGCCCCGGCCGCGCGTAGCTCGCCACCTCGTAGGGAGCAAGCCCGGCCCCTTCGCACAGGGACCGCGCGACCTCCATGCAATCGGCCTGGAAATCCTCGTCCGGAAGAAGCGAGGGATTGCGCGCGACGCGATTGGCAAGCGGCGTTCCCGCTTCGACCGTGAGCGGGTAGACCGAGATGTGATCAGGATGGGCCGCGAGCGCCCGCTCGAGCGTACGGCGCCAGCTAGCCGCATGTTGCCCTGGAAGGCCGCACATGAGGTCGCACGATACGGAAAACCCCTCGCGTCGCGCAAGCTCGATAGCCTCGAGCGCCACCGTTGCCGTATGGATGCGCCCGATGACGGAAAGCTCGTCATCCTCAAGGCTCTGCACGCCGAGCGAGATGCGCGTCACGCCGGAAGCGGCAAGGCTTCCAGCAAGCTCCTCATGAAACGACTCGGGATTCGCCTCGCAGGTGAACTCCTCGGGCGCGCACCAGGCGCGCACGCGGCGGACGAGCCCGAGCAGGCGCTCTTCGAGCACGGTAGGCGTGCCCCCGCCGATATAGACCGTGCGCACCGAAGCGAGCATGCCGCGGGCGCCGAACTCGTCGATGCGACGCTCGAGCGCCGCAAGATAGCGGGTGGCCTCAAGCTTGAAGGCGGCGGGATCGAGAGCACACGTATCGAAGTCACAGTATGCGCAACGCGCGCGACAAAACGGGATATGCAGATACAGGGCCTCGACTGCCATCACGAGGCCTCGCTAGAGAGCCCATGGGGCCGAGCGGTCATGGCAGCTTCCAGAGGAACAACGTCCGCTTCGATCTCGTCGACCAGAAGGCAGAAGTCCTCATAGGAGTCGCACTTCACCACGCGCCCACGCCATGCGGCAGCATGGGGCATGCCCTTGAGATACCAACTCGCGTACGTTCGCGCCCGCGCCATCGCACGCGGGACGAGCCTATGCGTCAAGCTCAAGTGCTCCCGCAGGGCGTCGAGGCGCTCGCGATAGGGGCGCTGCGGAACTGGCCTGCCCTCGCAAGCCAGGGCAAGCGCGTCTTCGAATATCCATGGGTTGCCATAGGAGCCGCGCGCGATGAACACGCCCTCCGCAGCGGTCTCCCGCAGCATGCGCGCGGCATCATCGGCACAGAACACGTCGCCAGAACCGATCACGGGGATGGACACGGCACGTGCGACCTCGTCTATGATCGACCAATCTGCCGCACCCGTGTAGAGCTGCTTCGCGCTCCTGCCATGCACCGCCACCGCAGCGGCGCCCGCGTCCTCGAGCATCTCGCCGAAAGCGGGCGCCACGCGGTCCCCGGTGTGAAACCCGATGCGAATCTTCGAGGTAACGGGAACATGCGCGCGTGAAACCGCCGCTTTCATGATCGCCGAGGCGAGCAGCGGGTCATCCATGAGCGCAGAGCCCTCCCCCTTGGTTATGACCTTGCGGGCGGGACACGCCATGTTGATATCGATGAGCGCGAGCTTCTCGCCCACGCGCTCCTCGACCGCCTCCACCGCTGACGCGAACTGCTCGGGCTTGCTCCCAAAGAGTTGCACGGCGATACTCGGCTCCTCATCGGCGGGAAGCACGAGTTCCCAGGTCCGCTCGCTCGCATACGCAAGACCCGCCACACTCACCATCTCGCTGTAAGCAAGGGGCGCACCGTGACGCCGCATCTGTATGCGATATGCAGCATCCGTCACGCCGGCCATAGGCGCCATCAAGAAGGGGCGCTCTGCCAAGCGAGCGCGAATAACATCGGGGTTGGACATCGGTCTCACCTTCACAAGAAGATAGCTGCAGGGTCATCTTGGGTCATTTTGGGACGTGTTTAAAACGCCCCATTCCATCATTTTGGGACGGGCTTCGTAACGCAGTACCACGAGCGCACCGACGGGCATATCCTAGAATGGCCTAAATGAGGCGTTTTAAACACGTCCCAAAATGACCCACTGACTCACAACCTAGTCTTCGACCTTGAGGATGGCGAGGAACGCTTCCTGGGGGACCTCGACCGAGCCGATAGCCTTCATGCGCTTCTTGCCCTCCTTCTGCTTCTCCAGGAGTTTTCGCTTGCGCGAGATATCGCCGCCATAGCATTTTGCGAGCACGTCCTTGCGGCGCGCCTTCACCGTAGACCGAGCGATGATCTTGTTGCCGATCGCACCCTGGATGGGAACCTCGAAGAGCTGACGGGGAATGATCTCCTTGAGCTTGTCGCAGAGCCCGCGCGCAAGGCCATAGGCCTTGTCCTTGTGCACGATGAAGCTGAGGGCATCCACCTCATCGCCCGAAAGGAGGATGTCGAGTTTCACGAGCTCTGAGGGACGGTAGTCGGCAAACTCGTAATCGAGGCTCGCGTAGCCCTTGGTGCGGCTCTTGAGCTGATCGAAGAAGTCCAAGATGAGCTCAGCGAGCGGAATATCGAAGCGCATCTCAACCGACTTCTGCGAGAGGTGGATCATGTCGGTCATGATGCCGCGATGCTCGATCGAGAGCTGCATGACAGCACCCGTGTATTCGGGGGGCACGATAACCTTGGCCTTGAGATACGGCTCCTCGATATGGTCGATGCGCGTCACGTCGGGCAGGTCCTGGGGGCTGCGCACCTCGAGCATGGTACCGTCGGTCTTATAGACGTGGTAGTCCACGGAAGGCGAAGTCGCGATGAGGTCGAGGTCGAACTCCCGCTCCAAGCGCTCCTTCACGACCTCCATGTGCAGCAAGCCGAGGAAACCGACACGGAATCCAAAGCCGAGCGCTACAGAGGTCTCGGGGCTCCAGGTGAGCGAGGGGTCGTTGACATGGAGCTTCTCGAGCGCGTCGCGCAGGTTTTCGTAATCCTTGTTGTCGATGGGGAAGATTCCCGTGTACACCATGGGCTTGGCCTCGCGATAGCCCGGGAGCGGCTCGGCCGTGGGGCGAAGCGCACCTGTGAGGGTATCACCCACGCGCACCGCCTCCGGATCTTTAAGGCCCGTCACCACGAAACCGACCTCGCCCACGGAGAGCTCGTCTACAAGCGTCTCGGCCGGGCGCTTCACGCCTACGCCGTCAACGAGGAACGCATGCCCCGCCTGCATCATCTGAAGCTGGTCACCCTTCTTGATGCCTCCGTCGAAGACACGCACCGTAGCAACGACGCCACGGTACTCGTCGAAGTACGAATCCAAGATGAGCGCCTTGAGCGGAGCCGACGGGTCACCCTGAGGGGGCGAGATCAAAAAGACGATCGCTTCGAGCAGGTCATGGATGCCCTCGCCCGTCTTGCCGGAAACGCACACCGCATCGTCGGCAGGGATGGCAAGCTCATCCTCAATCTCGAGCTTGACCTCATCCGGATGCGCGGACGGTAGGTCGATCTTGTTGATAGCGGGAACGATATCAAGGTCAGCGTTCATGGCAAGGTTCGCGTTTGAGACGGTCTGCGCCTCGACGCCCTGCGTCGCATCGACCACGAGCACGGCACCTTCGCAGGCGGCAAGCGAACGCGAGACCTCGTAGGTGAAGTCAACGTGGCCCGGCGTGTCGATGAGATTGAACTGATAGGTCTCCCCATCGTCTGCCGTGTACATAACGCGGACGGCATTCGACTTGATGGTGATGCCGCGCTCGCGCTCGATATCCATGGTGTCGAGCAGCTGAGCCTCCATATCGCGCTCCTCGACGGTGTTCGTGAGCTCGAGGATGCGGTCCGATATGGTGGACTTGCCGTGGTCGATGTGCGCAACGATGGAGAAGTTGCGGATGTGAGAGGTATCTGTCGTATTCATGAGCGTCATTGTACTGGATTTGCCTGCCTCATGGCGCGACATTGCCAGCCGCTCCACCCTTTCCCCCACGATACACCCGCAATGAAAAAGCCCGCTACGAGAGCGGGCTTTACAAGCAATGATGTGAAGATGCTCTAGTTGAGCGTGTTCACGAGCTTCTGGACACCGGACTTGCGGTTCGAAGCCTGGTTCTTGTGGATGATGCCCTTGGCAGCAGCCTGATCGAGGCGCTTGTAGGCGCGGGACGCAGCAGCCTTGGCGGCGTCGGCATCGCCCTGCTCGACGGCCTCGTGAACGTGCTTAACGAGCGTCTTGAGCTCAGAGCGCACAGCGCGGTTGCGCATACGGGCCTTCTCGGCGGTGCGGATACGCTTCTTCTGCGATTTGATGTTAGCCACTTTGCAGAGTTCCTTTCGAGTTCCTAGTTCTAAAGTATCGCCATATGATCAGGCCTCTGAGACACGATTGAGGTCACGAAGACGCAGTTTACCACGAAGGCACAGGTAAGTGAAGTGTTGAAGCTGTGAAAATACCATGTGGAGCACCCTATGCTGCATGGCGAGCTACCGATGCGACGGCTTGGAGGCGATCCGAGCGATCCACGTCGTAAACGCGACAACGGAATCACGCGACCCTTTAAGAGCCGTCTCGACGTCTTCCGCGGCCCGAAGGGCATCGACAAGCTCCTGCATCGAGAACCCGCGAGCCCACGATATATGGTGCTTGACCTGCCAGTCCTTTACTCCGAGCGTCTGTGCGAGCTGGCGGCTCTGACCACGTGCATCGAGCGCCTTGGCGGTGATGAGCTCGCGCAGGCGCGTGAGCATGAGCGAAAACAGGCGGACCTCGCTTCGAGGCGGCAAAAGCCGATACAGCTCAAGGGCACGCACAGGGTTGCGAGCACTCACCGCATCGAGAAAGTCCCATGGCTTTACCTCGGCGGTGCGCACCACGAATTGCTCAACATCCTCGCGTTCGATCTCGGGTTCCCCGATCATCGATGCGAGCTTCCGCAACTCGTTGTCAAGCATGCGCGTCGACTCGCCAACACGAGAGACGAGCTCCTCTGCCGCCGCTAGCGATATGGTCTTGCCGTGCCGGCGCGCCATTCCCTGCACCTGCTTGGGCAACTCCCAGCGCTTCTTGCTCGAGCAATCGATCACCGCCTTTGCCCCGAGCTTCGCAATCGCCTTATAGAGCCGCGTGTTCTTTGCAAGAGAGGCTGCGATCACCAGGCAGACGGTATCGGTTGAGGGATTCGCGAAATATGAGACGAGCGCCTCGCTCGTAGCCTTGGGCAGCCGGTCGCATCCGTCGAGCACGACGAGGCGGAAATCGGCTCCCATCGGCAAGGTGTTGAGCGATGCAAGCACCTCATCGGGATCCTGCTCCTTTGTCATGTCCCTACGGTCGAAATTGAAGTCGGCCATACCGCTCGCCTCAAGGCGCTTCCTCAGGCGGGCGACAGCGGTATCGCGCTTGACCTCGTCGGGCCCAACGATAAGATAGCCAGGCAGCAGCGTTGCTTCCGGCATAGAAACCTCCATGAGAGACGTCTGAACCATCCACTCCTGTATCGATGCCAGTATTCTAACCGCTTTCGCCGCATTCCCCACTTTTAATGGTTGATCGCATCGTCACCGCTCGGTGCTCACGCTGAAGCCGTCCCGGGCAGGACGTACGGTCACATCGCCCACATCGATGGTGCAAAGGAATCGCGCCCCGGAGGCCTCCACGGTATCGATGCACTCCTTGGTAGGATGCCCATAGCTATTGCCCTCCCCGGCGCTCGCGATCGCGAGCTCAGGTCGCATTTGCGCCATCAGCGCTGCGTCAACGGAGGCAGCAGACCCGTGATGCCCCAACTTGAGGACATCGATATCCCCCACGCGCCCGGCATAGCGTTCTTCCTGCGCAATCTCGGTATCCCCCGCGAGCAACATGTCGAGCGCGCATCCACCGGAATCGTACCTCACGGCGAGCGCAACGGAATCTTCGTTTTCTGAACCCTCCACAGGGCCCTCAGGCCAGACCATGGTGCAGGCAAAGCCTCCGACGGAGAGCGCGTCGCCTTCACTCAGCTCGACGACTTCAGGCATATCGAGGGCGGCAAGCTCTTCTGGCATAGCGTCGAGCGCTCCTTCCGCCACGACGACGCGGGAAACGGAGACGCTTGCGAGCACGTCTTCCAAACCGCCGTAATGATCGAGATCCCAATGGGTGATAACGACGGCATCGAGCTGGAATACGCTGTTGCGTGCCAGCGCATCGGCAACCTCGCTGTCAACGCCGGCATCGACGAGTATAGCCGCCGACCCTTCGCGCACCAAAATGGCATCGGCCTGCCCCACATCGAGCACAGTCACCGATGCGGGCGCGAAAAGGGTCCAGCGAACCAAGTGCATCGCAAGCGCGCCCGGAATAGCCGCGCATACGACGGCTACCTGCCATCGGCTTGCATCCAACCATGCCGCGTATACCACGCACGCTGCGAGGTAGGGCAGCGCCGTAGCAGGCGAAGCAGCCATAGCGATCGATGCGTAGGGAAAACCAGCGAGCGCTTGCGCCCCGAACACTGATATCGAGGCGAGCGCACCGGCGGGAGCGAGCAGAACATCAGCGAGCGGTCCTACTATCGCTGCGAGGGGAACCGACACAAGCCCCACAACAAGCAGCGCGCTCATAACGGGACCCAGCACGAGGTTCGCGAGAGGAGCCACGATCGAGCACGTGCCGAAGATCGGAATCGTGATGGGAAGCGTCCCCCATTGGGCACATAGGGTAAGCGACAGAGGCTCGGCAATCGGCCGCGGCATGCCAAGACGGAGGAGCAGATACGAGAGATAGCGATAGAACAGCTGGATGAAAAGGACGCTCACCGCCGAGAGCTGGAATCCAACATCGAACACAACCCCGGCGTCGCGCGCAACGAGCGCCATCGTCGTCAAGGCAAGAGCCGAGATGCCATGCCCGCGGCGTTCGCCCCATGATGCGACGAGGGTGAGCCCCACCATGATGAGCGAGCGAACGGCGGACGCAGATCCGCCGGTCAATATAACGTAGGAACTCATGAGTAGCACGAGGAGCAGATAGCGCGTTCGCAAGCGCGCGCCAACGAACGCAAGGAAAACCTGTGCAAGCGATGTAACCAGAGCAAGATGGCTGCCAGACACGGCAACAAGATGAGAGGTTCCGGTTCGCGCAAACGCCTCTGATGCGCTCGCTTGATCTAGCTCCGTCGTTCGCCCGCACACGATTCCCGCGACGAGAGCGCGGGCCTGACTCGCATCGGGCTGTATGACATCGAGCATGCGCGCACGCAGCGCCTCGATAGGGCCGATTGCGCTCGGCTCTGAGTCGACGGTTCGAACTGCAGAGACCCGGGCAACCTCCCCTGCCATGTACCGGCTCCTCCCCCAAGCAGAATCGGGGAGACTGCTCACCCTCCCTACGAGACGGAGACGCGTTCCATTCTCATAGGCGCTATCGGCATCGAGTCGCACGCGCCCCAGCACCGCCCCTTCAGCACTCATCACGCGCGCGGTATGTTGGACACCGTAAGAAGAAATAGACGGATCGCCCTCTATCTCAAAGACGCACGCGCTGGCAACGATGTTCTCTATACGCTCATGGGCGCTCGTGCGCCACATCGTTCCCAGCGTCGCAGACGCCGCGCCGAGCACGATCCCGATGCCGAGCCACCTTGCCCATCGCCGCATCCTTTCACTCCAAAACCGCCTCACGAAGATGCATAGGATGCCCACCGCACATGAAACCGCAAGCACAGCGAACGCGATTTGGCCCGGCGCCCCGGAGTCAGAGGCGATATACGAGCGCCAACCGAACTCGAGACCCAGCGCGGCCGCAACCAGAGCGCCCGCCGCCCCCGCCGCCGCAGGAGGAAGGTACGGCCTTGGAGGAAACTCCGGAGCATCCGATGTTGCAAAGGCGCGCCTCATATGCAAATGAGGGACGAGAGCTTCTCGAACTTCTTCTCGCCGATACCGCTCACGCGCATAAGGTCCTCCGGTGAGGTGAAGGGCCCGTTCTCCGTCCGATCATCGATGATCGCTTGAGCAGTGGCCGGCCCGATGCCAGGGAGCCCGTCCAGTTCCTCGAGCGTCGCAGCGTTGATATTGACGAGAGCATTCGAAGAGGCACCCGCCTGGCTACCGTTCGCTGCCGCCGAAGCCGTCGAACCATCTCCCGAGGAGGATCCGGCCGCTGCGGCCGAACCAGTGACGGGCACATATATCTTGGAGCCATCGGCTACCTCGGCTGCCTGGTTAAGCGAGGTGGTGTCGGCATCTGGGGAAAGGCCGCCAGCCGCAGCGATCGCGTCGGCGACACGGGCACCCTGTTCGAGCTCGTATACGCCAGGTGCCGTCACAGCCCCATCCACATCAACGATGACCATATCATCCGACTCGGCAGCGTCCGACTCGGTCTCCCCAGCAAGTTTGTCGCCAGAGGCTCCACCTGTCTTGCCGGAATCGACCGCCCTCTCGGCGCGTTGCAAGCGCTCGATCGTAAAGCTTTCTCCGCTCGCAAGGGTCGTCCCAGCTACCGCAAGACCTGCCACCGCTGCGACGAGCAATACGCAAAGCGCAGCGAAAGCGCCATAATGACGCATGGAGCGCAGGCGACGGGAAATCCGGACGAAAACGCTTTCACGTACCCGCTGTGCCATATCCACCACCTCATGGCACATCGTCCCACCTCCTGCCCCGGAGGTGCCAAGAAACCTACACTCCTCGCTTGCAAGCTGACAAATTGCCGTGCTCGTTCTAAACGCCCCGATATTGTTCAGCACCGCTTTGATGCATCAACACGTACATGCAAAGCGGGCTGCGTTAGGATTCGCAGCCCGCTTCAAAAAGATATGCAATACCTCATCGAATTGATGCACTACCAAGACCTGGCCACGCTCCAGCCATCCGACGCTTCAAGCTGCCTTGAAACGACACGGACAGGCTTGGCCGCCGGCACCCCCTTACGAGGAAGGCTCATCCTCACGCGGACGCCTCTCTGCAAAGGGGGCGGGCCCAAGCTCCTCATGGCGCTCGCGGAACCTGCGAGGACGCCGGTATGAGGCGCTTTCAAAGTCGACGTATTCGACCGAAGCAACTAGGCGGTCGATCATCTCATCGTGGTCGAAGGCCTCCCACGCTTCATGCACCTCATCAATGCGCGCATGGGTCTCGGGTGCGCGCGGCATGAAGAGGGTGCAGCAGTCTGGCGCGGTTTCGCACGAGATATCGTACGTGCCGATTTGCTCGGCGCGCTCGATGATCTCCTGCTTGTCCGAACCGATGAGCGGACGGAGCACCGGCAGCGTCACCACCTCGTTGACAGCGGCGATGTTCTCGAGCGTCTGCGACGCGACCTGGCCGAGCGATTCGCCCGTCACGATCGCCTTGGCACCTTCGATGCGCGCGATGCGCTCAGCGACCGCGTACATGATGCGGCGATACATGATGACCCGAAGTTTCCCGGGGCATTTGATTGATATTTCGCGCTGGGCATCGCCGAACGGGACCACGTAGAGCCTCCCGATCTGCACCGACGGGGCAAGCGCACGGATAATGTCCTGACAAAGATACTCGCTGGTATCGGCTGTCTGCGGTCGCCCGGAAAAATGGACCGGAACGCAGACGGCACCGCGACGGGAAAGAAGCCACGTCGCCACCGGTGAATCGATGCCCGAAGAGAGCAGCGTCACCACCTTGCCGGCGCTTCCAACAGGAAGCCCGCCCACGCCGCGCTCAGAGCGCGCGTAGACATAGACGCTCCCCTGCACGACGAGCACGTGAACGACGACGTCGGGATGATGCATTTGAACGCGCTTCTGGGGGAACGCCCCACAAAGCACCTCGCCCACCTGGGCGTTGAGCTCGAGCGAGCCGAGGGCGTAGTCGGTATTCGACCTCTTGGCTGCAACCTTGAAACTCTCGAATTCGCCCGCCTCGCGAAGTGCCGAGACCGCGGCTCGGCAGTACTCAGCGGGATCGCGGTTGGTATGGAAGGCGAGCGATACCCGGGCGACGCCGGGGACGCGGCGAATCACGTCGAAGGCCCGCTCGGCCTCTCCCGGCACGGAAAACGTCACGAGAATATGGCCAGAGATGCGGGTGCAGCTCGCCAACGAAAAGGCGGCACAAGCCGCCTTGATGGAATCGATGAGGATGCGCTCAAAATGAGCTCGGTTCTTACCCTTCAGACCGACTTCGTGGTAATGAACGAGGCAAACGCGGCTCGCCATTCGCTAGTCCGAAAGCGAAATCGACTGATAGGCCGTCGGCTGATGGCCCAGCGCATCATGATACTTCTCGTGGTCGAAGGAGATATCGCCGTTCACGATCTCCTCCATGGCCATGGAGATGGTGTCCTTGCCGGAAAGGGCGATCGTGATGTCGTCCACATCCTGAACGGCAAGAACGCGGCTGTGCTGGCCGCGGAGCATGTTGTTGATATCGCACGCGCGCTTAGACGCGAGCGAGGCGAGAAGGAACCGGTTGTTATCGGTCTTCTCGAGCAGATCATCGATATGAGGCTTAACGACAGACACGGGACCTCAGTTCCTTTCATACTTCTCGATGATGCCGACGAGCTCGGAGGTGGCACGATCGAGGTCGTCGTTGACGATGACCTCATCGTATCGATCCGCAAGCTCAAGTTCCTGGCGAGCGTTTGCGAGGCGCAGCTCAAGCGACTCAGCAGACTCGGTTCCACGGTGAACCAGACGCTCGCGCAGAACATCGAGCGACGGCGGCTTGATGAACACGAGCACGGCATCGGGGTAGTGCTCGCGAACCTGCAAAGCGCCCTGGACATCGATTTCCAGGATGAGCGATGAACCAGAAGCGAGGTTGCGCTCAACCTCGCTCGCAAGCGTACCGTAGCAATGGCCATGAACGTGAGCCCATTCCACGAACTCCCCCGCCTGCACCTTGCGGTCGAACTCATCCTGCGAGAGAAAATAATAGCTCTTGCCGTCCACCTCACCCGCGCGCGGGGAACGCGTGGTAGCGGAAACCGTCAGGCCCAGGCGGGGCAACCGGTCACGCACCAACGCGACCATGGTACCCTTGCCCGCGCCTGACGGCCCGGAAACAACAAAGAGCTTTGCTACGCTGCAGCCCACTATTTGGTGAGCGCCTCGAGGAGCTGCTCGCGCTGACGGACGCCGAGGCCCTGAACGCGACGAGTAGCGGAGATGCCCAGCTCGTCCATGATCTTGGCGGCCTTGGCCTTGCCATAGCCGGGGAGCGACTCGATGAGGGTGGAGACCTTCATGCGGGACGCGATGGGATCATCGGAGTTCAGGACGGACTCGAGGGAAACCTCGCCCTTCTTGATCTTCTCACGAAGCTCGGCACGGGCGTGACGGGCCGCAGCGGCCTTCTCGAGAGCGGCCTTGCGCTGCTCGTCAGTGAGCTGGGGAAGCGCCATTAGAACCTCCTAGTAGTTAGGTTTCGACAACAAACGATTCGACGCATGCCGGTTTACCTCAGGAAATGATGACCGGCGATAAGTCCATTGCGATAGGTTAGTCGATACTGCTGCAAAGTTCAAGGGAATCAACCGAAAGTTTGTGGCCGTAAGCTGGTAATTCACAGAACGACCTCGAACGATGGCGGCATCGCAAGGGGCGGCAGGCGCTGGTTTACGCGCACATGAGGGTGCCGCCCCGTTCAGAAAACGATCTCTATGCGTCGCGCACAAGCTCTTCAACGATTGCCTCGTACGCTGCCACGGGATCTTGGGCCCCCGTGATGGGACGACCGATGACCAGATGGCTTGCGCCCGCGGAGATTGCCGCTGCGGGCGTGGCTACGCGGCTCTGGTCGCCGAGATCGGCACCGGCGGGGCGAACACCAGGGGTCACGATGAGCGCATCGGGGCCCAGAAGCTCGCGCATCTCGGCGGCCTCGCGCGGCGAGCACACGATGCCATCGATGCCGCTCCCCTTTGCAAGTGCCGCAAGGCGAGCGGCTTCATCCGTAATCGAGCAGGTAAGCCCAATCTGCTCCATAGCAGCCTCGTCCATGCTCGTGAGCACCGTGATAGCGACGAGCTTGGCGCGCTCGGCACCCGTCGCCTCAGCCGCCTCCTCAGCACCTTCGCGCGCCGCTTTGAGCATGGCGCCGGCACCCAGGCCATGCACGGATAGAAGGTCCGCGCCCGCGCCCGCCGCAGAGCGCGCAGCCCCGCGCACCTGATGAGGAATATCGTGGATTTTAAGGTCGAGGAACACCTTGAATCCGCGCTCCTTGAATTCCCGCACGATCGAAGGGCCTTCGGCATAGTAGAGCGTCATGCCCACCTTGAGCCACTTGGCATGCCCGGAGAGGGCATCCGCCAGCGAAAGCGCCTCCTCGCGGTCGCAATCGAGGGCTACAATCACGCGCTCGCGCGCCTCTGCATCTAGCATTCGAAGGCTCCAATCAGCTCGTTGATACTCGAGACGCCCTGGGACTCGGCCCACTCCTCGAGCTCATGCAGGATACGAACAGAAGCAGCGGGGTCGACGAAGCTCGCCATGCCGACTGCGACAGAGGTCGCTCCTGCCAGGATGAACTCAGCGGCATCCTCACCGGTCATCACGCCGCCGACGCCGCAAACCGGGATATCGACCGCCTGGCAGACCTCCCACACCATGCGGACCGCGATGGGGTGCAGCAAAGGGCCGGAGAGGCCACCGGTCGGCCGGCTAATCTTTGAGCGGCGCGTGTGCACGTCAATCGCCATACCGGGAATGGAGTTGATGACGGTAAGGCCGTCGGCACCCTCCGCCTCGAGGGCGCGGGCGATTTCGGGCAGGCGCACGGGAGCCATCTTGACGAGAAGCGGCTTCTTGGTCACCGGGCGGCACGCGCGCATGACCTCGGCAGCACCCTCAGGCGTGGAGCCCATGGCAGCGCCGCCGGCGGAGATGTTCGGACAGCTCACGTTGATCTCGAACGCCGCGGCCCACGGGCAGAGCTCATCGAAGAGCTCGAGCGCAGCCACGTACTCCTCGACGGAATGGCCGGCTACCTGGCAGATGACCGCGGTACCCTTATCCGTAAGGTCGGCGAGATACGGGCCCGACTCCTCGGCGAACGCGCGAACGCCCGGGTTCTGCAGGCCCACGGAGTTCATCATACCGCCGGGCACCTCGGTCATGCGTGGCTTGGGGTTACCAGGCCACGGCTCCGCCGCACAGCCCTTCGTGGTGATGGCGCCCAGTTCGGACACATCCATGAAGTTCGTGAACTGCCAGCCCTGGCCAAAGGTGCCGGCAGCGGTGTTGATGGGGTTCTTGAGCTTGATGCCGGCGAAATCGACGGCCATGGATACCTTGCCCATTACCACACGACCTCCTCTGCATTGAAGACGGGGCCGCACATGCAGGCGCCCTTCATACCGCTCGTCGTCTCGACCGCGCAGGTGCTGCAGGCACCGAAGCCACAGCTCATCATGCGCTCAAGCGAGACCTCACACGGAACGCCCGCCTTTGCGGCAGCAGCGGCAACCTTAGCCATCATGGGCTCGGGGCCGCAAGCCGCCACATAGTCGAACTCCCCGCCCTCGAGCTCAAGCACCTGCTCAGCCGCAGCGGTGCAGAAGCCATGATAGCCGTAGGAACCATCGTCGGTAGCAACCGAAATGACGGGGCCCCAGCCGCCTCGAATTCGTCTTCGCCCACGAGGCAACCCTTCGAGGCCGCACCGATGCTCACGGTGTAGGGAATGCCCCGAACGGCGAGCTCGCGTGCCAGGCAGAGCACCGGCGGCACGCCGATACCGCCCGCCACGAGCAGGGCGCGGCGGCAGCCCTCGGGAATCGTCCAGCCGTTGCCGCCAGGACCCAAAAGGTCCGTCTTGGCGCCTGGCCTCATCTGTGAGAGGCGCTCGGTACCATCGCCCACCACGGCATACCAGATCTCGACGGTACCGGCCTCAGCGTCGGCCGAGGCATAACTGAGCGGGATGCGCAGCAAGCTCATGGCGTTGCCGGGAACCGCGATGTTCACGAACTGGCCGGGCTTAATGGTCTGCGCCAGCTTCGGCGCATTGATAACAAGCGCGTACACGCCGTCGGCGATGGGCTCGTTTGACACGACGGTCACATCGTGCATCCGAGCCGGTGAAGGTGTTGGCATAAGGCTCCTCTCGACGAGCAGGTGCTAGCTGCGTGGCAGCGTCATTCCTATTGTAGGAGAAACTGACGATGGGGACGGGTTCATATGGCAGAACCCGCCCCCATCACGTGCGACGGGCCAGGCACGACCCATCAACGTAGCGTTTTTAGCAAACGACGCCGTCGGCGAGTTTGCGCACGCCGGCAACGAAGACGTACGAAGCGCAGCCGGTGAGCTCGGCACCTTCGAAGGCGCAGTTCACAGCCTTGGACTCATAGCCCCTCGGCGCCCACGGTCCAGATTGCTTCGGGATCGATGACGGTAAGGTCGGCGATGGAGCCCACCTCGACCTTGACAGGGTCCAGGCCCAGGATCTCGCGCGGCTTCACGGCCATGAGCTCGACCATGCGGCCGAGGTCGATCTTCTCGGTCTTCACGAGGTTCGTGAGCACGAGGCCGAGCGCGCACTCGATGCCGGTGGTGCCGAAGGGCGCCAGCTCGAACTCACGCGCCTTCTCCCACTCAGCGTGCGGAGCATGGTCGGTCGCGATAGCATCCACAGTACCGTCGATGACACCCTGGATGAGCGCCTCCGTGTCCGCGGCGGTGCGCAGCGGCGGGTTCATCTTGAGACGGGTGTCATAGGTGCCGTCGAGCGCATCCTCGGTAAGGAAGAGGTGGTGCGGCGTGACCTCGCAGGTCACGGGCAGGCCCTCCGCCTTGGCGGCGCGCACCAGCTCAAGGCCGCGTGCGGTGGAGATGTGCTGGATGTGGAGCTTCGCACCGGTGAGGCGCGCAAGCGCGATGTCACGAGCGATCTGCAGCTCCTCGCCCTCCGCGGGCCAGCCGAGAAGCCCCAGGCGGGTGGAGACGACGCCCTCGTTCACCTGGCCGTCGCCCACGAGGTCCTCGTCCTGGCAATGGGAGAGGAAGGCCTTGTTGAACATCTTGCCGTAGTCCATGCAGCGACGCATCATGCCCGCACCCTGGATGCCGCGGCCGTCGTCGGTGAAGGCAACGGCGCCGTGCGCCACCATATCGCCCATCTCGGCGATGATCTCGCCCTTGAGGCCCTTGGAGCAAGCGCCCGCCGGGTACACGTGGCAATGGCCCTCGCGGGCGGCAACGGACTTCACGTATTCGACCACGGTGCCGTTATCGGTCACAGGATCGGTGTTGGGCATAGAGCAGACGCCGGTGAAGCCGCCCTTCACAGCGGCGCGGGTTTCGCTCTCGATGGTGCCCTTGTGCTCGTAGCCAGGCTCGCGCAGGTGCACATGCATGTCCACGAGGCCGGGAACGAGGTACTTACCAGCAAGGTCGATGACTTCGCAACCGTCGGTGGATAGGTTCTCCCCCACCTCGACGATCGTGTCGCCGTCGATTTTCACGTCAAAGCGCATACCGGTATGGGTCTGCGGGTCGACGACATGTCCGTTCTTAAGCAGCAAGGCCATTATCGGCACCTCCAAGCAGCAGATACAGGGCAGCCATGCGCACGCAGATACCCGCGTACACCTGGTCGAGAATCACGGAGCGCTCCGGATGGTCGGCCATATAGGAATCGAACTCCACGCCGCGGTTGATGGGACCGGGGTGGCAGATGATCGCATCGGGCTTCATGAGCTTCTCGCGCTTCTTGGTAAGACCGAAGAGCTCATGGTACTCGCGCAGGCTCGGGAAGGGCGCACCCTCCAAGCGCTCGCGCTGGATGCGAAGCATGTAAACCACGTCGAGCTCGGGCAGGACGTCGTCCAGGCAATAGCTAACATGGTCGGCTCCGAGCACCTCGGGCGCTGCGGGGATGAGCGTACCGGGGCAACGACCGTGACCTCGGCGCCCATGATCTTGAGCGCAGGAATGAGCGAACCGCAGACGCGCGAGTGGGCAATGTCGCCCACGATGCCCACTTTGAGGCCATTGAAGTCCTGCTTGCGCTCCCAAATGGAATACAGGTCGAGCAGGGCCTGGGTAGGATGGCCATGCTTGCCGTCGCCAGCATCGATGACGACCGCAGGGCTCGCCTGGCTCACGATGTAGGGAGCTCCGGCGTGCTTGTCGCGCACAACGATGCAGTCGATCTTGTACGCATCGAGCGTCATGACGGTATCGATGAGGCTCTCGCCCTTCACCGTGGAGGTGGAAGAGCCGCCGAAGTTGAGCGTATCGGCGGAAAGACGCTTCTCAGCGAGCTCGAACGAGCTGCGTGTACGGGTAGACGGCTCGTTGAACATGTTGACGATCGTTTTGCCCTTGAGCGTGGGGACCTTCTTGATTGCGCGCTCATTGACCGAGGAGAAGGCCTTAGCGGTGGTGAGGATCGTCATGAGCTCGGAGTCGGAATACTCCGAGATGTCGATCAGGTGCTTGTGGTTGTTGAACATGGGCTACTCGCCTCCCAGCGGCGCGGAGCCCACACGGGCGCCCGGCTCGACGTCGAAGATCTCGACGGTACTGCGCCCGTCGACTTCCTGCAGATACAGGCGGACATTCTCCTCATGCGAGGAAGGAACGTTCTTACCCACGAAATCGGGGCAGATGGGGAGCTCTCGATGACCGCGATCGACGAGGACCGCAAGCTCGACGCGGCTCGGCCGACCAAGGTCCATGATGGCATCGAGCGCGGCGCGAATGGTGCGGCCGGTGTAAAGGATGTCGTCCACCAGCACGATGCGCTTGCCGTCAACATCGAAGTCGATCCTGCTGGCATGGACTTCCGGAGCAAACGTGGCGAAGTCGTCGCGATAGAAGCTGATGTCGAGGCTGCCGAGCGGAACCCTCACACCCTCGATCTCCTCGATCTTGTCGACAAGCTGCTTTGCGAGCAGGTCGCCGCGTGTCACGATGCCCACGAGCGCAAGGTTGTCGCAACCCTCGTTGCGCTCGAGGATCTCGTGTGCGATGCGCGTGAGCGCGCGGTTGATGGCAGTCTCATCCATGATGACCGCCTTAGGCTTGGTGCCCATCGCTCTCCTTCCTCGGTCGATGCCACGTTAGCCTGAAGCAGGCATCGCGGCAACAAAAAAAGATGCCTGACCGCGGCGCGGCAAGACATCTGCAAGAAAGGCTGCGGCAATGCAGCTGTATGTTCACGTCCTTGCGAGTATCTCGTACCGCGCTTAAAGGTCGAGCTTAGTTTATCACGAGGGTGCACGCACTCGGCCCATTCACTCAATAGACTTTAAACATGTATGAAACTTCTTCGTTTCTGCATATTCAAAACGAAAGGGCACCGAATGTGCCCGCGTGCGACGGGAAAAGAGCCTAGCCGAACTGGCCCCGGTACGCCTCGCAAACCCCGGCAACGGGACCATCCATGCGAAGGTCGCCCTTCTCAATCCAGATAGCGCGCTGGCAGATACGCTCGACCTGCTCGATAGAATGGCTCACAAAGAGAACCGTCACATCACCGTTCTTGATGAAATGCTGGATGCGGTCTTCGCACTTCTGCTGGAAGAACACGTCACCAACCGAAAGCGTCTCGTCTACGATGAGGATATCGGGCTCAGTTACCGTCGCGATGGCAAATGCGATGCGGGCAACCATGCCGCTGGAATAGTTTTTGAGCGGCATATCGACAAAATCGCGCAGCTCAGCGAACTCGACGATCTCATCGAAGTGATCGTCTATGAACTGCTTGGTATAGCCCAGAAGCGCACCGTTGAGATAGATGTTCTCGCGTGCCGTGAGCTCCATATCAAAACCCGCACCGAGCTCGATGAGCGGCGCGATGTTGCCGCGCACGATGCACTCGCCCTCGCTCGCCTCGAGCACGCCGGCGATGATCTTGAGCATGGTGGACTTGCCCGAGCCGTTGGTGCCCACGAGCCCTACGACCTCGCCGCGCCGCACCTTGAACGAGATATGCTTGAGCGCGCGGAACTCGCTGAAGAAGAGCTCGTGGCGCATGATTTTAATGAAGTATTCCTTGAGGTTGTTCAACTGCTCCGATGCCATGTTGAAGATCATGGTCACATCGTTGACCTCGATGGCGTATTCAGGTGTTGAAGTTGCGGTCCCTGCCATGGCATTTGCCCTTCGCATGCGGCGTGCAGCGCGAACTGATGCGCCGCGACGCTTCGGTTAGATATAGAGGATGAACTTATGCTCGGTCTTATGGAAGACGAGGTAACCCGCCACGATAGCAAGCACAGCCCAGAATGCGCACATGCCGAGCGTGAAGGCGGTGGGATTCGTCTGGAACAGGAAGATATCGCGCATGAACTGGAGGTAGTTATACATGGGATTTGCGTACATCACGAGCTGAAGGATGCGCGGCATCTGCGCGATGAAATCCGTGGTCCAGAAGATAGGCGTGAAATAGGTCCACGCAGTAATCACGACACTCCACAGATGACGGATGTCGCGGAAAAAGACGGTGAGCGCGCTCAGCAGCAGGCCGAGACCCATGCAGAACGTCACAAGCAAGATGAGCACCACCGGCAACCAGATGAGATGCCACGTGGGCACGACGCGGAACCACAGCATGACAATAGCGACAGCGATGAGCGAAAAGGCAAAATTAACCAGCGAGAACAAAGCCTTCTGCACAGGGAACACAAAGCGGTGCACCTTAACCTTCTTAAGAAGCGACGAAGCATCGATGATCGAGGTCAGGGCCGAGCTTGTAGATTCCGACATAAGCGTGAAGGTAATGTTGCCCACGATAAGGTAGAGCGGGTACATCTCAGGAGTAATGGAACCATTTCTCCCCTGAGCGAAAATCGTGCTAAAGACGATTGCCATGACGATCATCATGAGCAGCGGGTTGAGCACGCTCCACGCAACGCCCAGCACCGAGCGACGGTATCTGATCTTAAAATCCTTGGTCACGAGCTGCTGGAGAATGAAGAGGTCTTTCTCCATCTCCGTGCGGGCATGTGCCGCACTCTGCGACTTGATGGCTACGGCCACGACAAGGCTCCCTACGGATAAAGCTTACGTTGACGGTGGTCATTCTATCAGAGCGTTACCCGCAACGGAATTATTTCATTTTGAGTCTTGCCAATCGCCATGACTTTTGTATACTAGTTCCTGTTGCTTGAGAGCAGCCACATTCCTCGGTAGCTCAATGGTAGAGCACGCGGCTGTTAACCGCGCTGTTGTAGGTTCGAGTCCTACCCGGGGAGCCATTGATTCAAAGACCCTGTCAGTCCCCGTGACAGGGTTTTTTATTTTTGCTCTGCTTGTCGAAGCCTGGCCGGAGCTCCCCTATCGCGACAGGAGACCATAAAAACATCCCGCCTACACGACGGTATAGGCGGGATGCAATGCTTGGCGCGTTTGAGCAAAAGGCGATAGGCTAGCTCTCGATGTAATCCTTGAGCTTGCTCGAGCGGCTTGGGTGGCGGAGCTTCGCCAGGGTCTTGCTCTCGATCTGGCGGATACGCTCACGCGTGACGCCGAATTCGCGTCCAACCTCCTCGAGGGTGCGCGGATGGCCGTCCACCAAACCGAAGCGAAGCTCGATAACCTTGCGCTCGCGGTCGGCGAGGCTGTCGAGCACCTGGCCGAGCTGCTCCTGCAGCATCGAAAAACTCGCCGCGTCGGGCGGCACCACGGCCTGTGAGTCCTCGATAAAGTCGCCGAGCTGCGAATCCTCTTCCTCGCCGATGGGCGTTTCGAGCGAGACCGGCTCCTGGCTGATCTTTTGGATCTCGCGAACACGGTCCGCGCTCATATCCATCTCAGCACCGATCTCTTCTGGGGTTGGGTCGCGCCCAAGGTCCTGAAGAAGCTGGCGCTGCACGCGGACGAGCTTATTGATCGTCTCGACCATGTGCACGGGAATGCGGATGGTGCGCGCCTGGTCGGCGATAGCGCGGGTGATGGCCTGACGAATCCACCAGGTAGCGTACGTAGAGAACTTGAAGCCCTTTTCGTAATCGAACTTCTCAACCGCGCGAATGAGACCGAGGTTGCCCTCCTGGATGAGGTCGAGGAACAACATGCCGCGGCCCACGTAGCGCTTGGCGATGGAGACCACGAGGCGAAGGTTCGCCGAGATAAGCGCCTGCTTGGCATCGAGGCCGACCTGCTCGACACGCATAAGGCGGCGCATCTCGGCACGCGTAAGCTCAATCTCACCGCGATCGGCGGCCTCGAGCTTCTCCGTCGCGTCGAGACCAGCCTCGATCTTCATTGCGAGGTCGACCTCGTCGGCCGCAGTCAGAAGATCGACCTTGCCGATCTCCTTGAGGTACATGCGCACCGGGTCCCCCGTGAGCATGACCGTCGAGGCATCGATGCCACGGGCACGGGACCGCGAGCGCGTCGTGCGGGCGCGGGGCTTCTTCTTGCGCGCGGACCCCATTTCTGACTCAGCGAGCTTGGCAACCTTGATGTCGTGGTCCTCGGAGCTTTCGTCCCCGAGGTCGTCATCCAGATCGTCGACATCGTCCACGTCATCAACATCGATGGGGGCATCGTCACCGTCAACCTGAGAGGTAACCTCGACACCATGGTCGCGAAGGGAACGATAGATTGAGGTTAGCTGTGCATCGGAGACCTCGACGTCTTTCAGCACGACCTGAATTTCATCCTCGGTCACCGACCCGGACTTGGCACCCATATCGACGAGCTTGTCGATGTACGAATTGAGCTCGGTGCTGTTCTCGGACTTCTTGGGCACAGACTCTCCCTTCCTTCTTTTCACAGACCCAATACTTTAACACAGGTCACTATACCCAGCATGTGCGGAAATGAAGCAATAAAAATACCTTCTTGCACTTCGAAGGCGTATAGACAAGGCAGGCCGAATCGATCAAGCGATCCGCTGCGCATCACTCCGTACGGAACGGATCGGCGATGCCGCCCACAGCCTTATGAAGCTCCCGCTGCCGCGCGGCATAGCGCGTCGCCTTGATGGTAAGCTCGCGCCGCTCCTCATGACTGAGCCCTCGCCCCTGCCGAAGCTGCGCCTGCGCCTCGCGCAGACGACGTTGCACGGTGTAGAGCTCGAGCGTGTCGATAAGAAACTCGATGTTCGTCTCCGTGGAATGACTGCTGGTAGACGAGATGAGCCCGCTCGACACAAGCTGGGGTGCCTCAGGACAAACGGCGAGCACGGCGTTCATCACATCTGCCGGGCTCGTCCCCTCCGGCGTAGCGAGAACCGCCCACGCAATGGCCTCATGCCGTGGATCGACCCAATCGATCTCGGTAATGCGGTCGGCAAACGGCCGGAAGGCATCGGGCGAGCTCGTGAGCAGGGTGAGCAGCTCGCGCTCACCTGCCAGCGCACGCCGCTCAAGATCCGTGAGCACCACCGCGGGAGCCGCGGGAGCCGAAGCATCGACGCCACCCTGGAAGCCGGATGCGGGATAGCCGCGCGCATCCTCGGGCTCAGCGGGCGCTACGCCCTCGTAGGCATCAAGCGGTACGTAGTCATACGGCACATCGACGTCTTCGCCGCCGTCGCGAACAGTTGGCAGCGCCCCCGAGGCGCCAGAACTCCCCCGAGCTCCCCCTGCCGAGGAGGCAGTCGTGCGGTCCCACACAGAAGCAGCACCGGCCGATTCGCGCGCCTGCTCGCGGCGTCGAGCGGTCGACTCCTCGGAGCGGACGGCACGGAAGACCTCCTGAGCAGCTGAGCGCACCGTATCCACATCCAAGCGCAGCCGGTCGGCGATCTGCATATAGTACGAATCGATGAGATAGCTCGCCCGCAAGGGATAGATAAGGCGACACGCCTCGTCGAGCGCCTTGGTGCGCCCGGCGGGAGTGGAAACATCGCTGCGCTCGGCAAGTTTCCCGAAAACGAAATCCATGAGCGGCTCAGCATCATCGAGGAGCGCGCGCAGCGCGTCTCCCCCGCGTGCCGTAAGGAATTCCATGGGATCCATATTGTCTGGCAGCACCACGCACCGAAGGTCGACCGAGCTCTGCTCGATGAACTGGATGGCGCGTTCAGCTGCCTTCTGGCCGGCGGCATCACCGTCAAACAAATAGATGATCTGCTTGGAAAAACGCGTCAGCGTCTTCACGTGCTGTTCGGTGAGCGCCGTTCCGAGCGTCGCGACCACATTGCCGATACCTGCTTCGTAGCACGCGATGGCGTCGGTATACCCCTCGACCACCACCGCCCTCGCATCGGAGACGATATGCTGCTTCGCCCAGTTGAAACCGTAGAGGTTGCGCTTCTTGTGAAAGATGGCGGTTTCGGCCGTGTTGAGATATTTCGGCTGGCCGTCCCCCATCACGCGGCCGCCGAAGGCGATGCAGCGACCCCGCTCGTCGAAGATGGGAAACATCACGCGATCGAAAAAGCGATCGGCAAGACCACGTCCGCGCTTCACGGCGACGTTGGCATCGATCATCTCCTGCGCGGTGAACCCCGCCTCGCCCAGGTGGCGCACGAGCGCTTCATGCCCCGGGGCGAACCCCAGCCGGTAGCGCCGGCATACCTCGGCCCCCATGCCGCGAGATGCGAAGTATTCGCGCGCGCGACCATCGTGGCCGCGCATGAGCTGCGTGTGGTAGAACGTGGCGGTCGCATCGCATACGTCCATGAGCTTCATGCGCTTCGTTCCGCGGTTGGCACCATCGTACGAATCATGAATTTCAATGCCCGCACGATCAGCAAGGTAGCGGATGGCCTCGGGAAACGAAAGGTTCTCACGCTCCATCACGTAGGTGAAGCAGTCGCCCCCCTTGCCGCATCCGAAGCAATGCCAAACCTGGGTCGCAGGAATGACATGAAACGACGGGGTCTTCTCGCCGTGAAAGGGACAGCACCCCCAAAGGTCCTGCCCCCGCGGCTTGAGCGGAACCGTCTCTTGCACAAGGTCCACGAGGTCGGTTGCCGCGCGCACGCGGTTCTTATCCTCATCGCTGATCATACGAGCGGCACCCCCTTCTCCCCAAAATCCGCCCTGACCGTCTCGATGTTGCCGAGCACCGTACGGATGAGCTCGTCAACGGAGGAAAACTTCACAAGCCCACGCAGGCGCCGGGCGAAGACGAGCGAGATTTCGTCGTCATAGATATCGCCTGAGAACCCAATGAGGTTGGCCTCGAGCGATGCCGATCGCGCGCGGTCTTTGAACGTCGGGGGCACACCGACGTTGATCGCGGCGGGCCAGACCTCACCCCGCACGAGAGCGAGCCCCTCGTACACCCCCTCGGCGGGAAGCTGGAGCGAACCGTCCACCGCAATGTTTGCGGTCGGGAACCCCATACCGGTCCCCTCCCCTCGCCCGCTTTGCACGCGGCCACGCACAAGATAGCGGCGACCGAGCTCCCGCTCGACCGGCGCGAGGTCGCCCGCACGCAGGCTGGCGCGAATACGCGTGGAAGAAACGGGTTCGCCGTCATCAAGGACAAGGTCGTGCCCGCATACGTCGATGCCCCTGCGGGAGCACCAAGCATCCATGTCGGCAACGGTCGCCGTACCGCCACGACCGAAGCGGAAATTGCTCCCCACGTGAATGGAGCGCACATCGCAGACCATACAGACCATGATGGAAAGAAACGCATCGAAGGAGAGCGATGCGAGGTCGCGAGTAAATGGAATCGAAGCCACGGCATCCACGCCAGAGGCGGCGAGCAGCGCATGCCGGTCAGATGCGCAGGTCAGCCTACGTGCGGGACGTGAAGACACAACAACATCGGGATCCGGGTCGAAGGTGAACGCGACGGAGGCCATTCCCCGCGCGTGCGCATCGCGAACCGCGGCATCGATGAGCGCGCGGTGCCCAGCATGAAACCCGTCGAAGGCGCCGATCGCGATCGTGCATGGGCCCAATGCGCACAATGGCGCCACCGCTTCGTCCGGAAAGAGAGAGGCGCCTGCACCAGCAAAAGAATCGGGTCCAGACACCTCGGGAAGGCTCACGAGGGGCGCAACGTCGCGCGCCGACGCGATGAAATCTCGACGAAGCTCGCCGATCGATGGCATCAAAGCGCAACACCTCCAATAGGCTGCGGAAACACATCGCGGGGTGCAAGCGCGCTGCCCTGAACCGCAGCGAGGGCAACAAGCGAACCGCCGGAAACGAGCGCGCACCGCTCGCCCTCGCCGATGAGGCGCCCATCCACTCCCACGGCAATGCTGCTCGAAAGCCGTTTTCCGCAGAGCACATCCTCTCTCAGCCGCTCCGGAAGCACGACGGCAGGCACATCGAGCGCACGAACGGGGTCGAGCATATGCTCGCATGCCGTCCGGACATCAAGGTCATCGAGCGACACGCATGAGCCAAGGCCGATCGAGCCGGAAGCGGTTCGGCGCAGCGCGCTCAGATGGGCTGCGGTACCGAGCGCGCGGCCCATGTCGCGGGCGAGGGCTCGAATATAGGTCCCCTTGCTCACGGTGAAGGCGACCGTCCATACCGGAACGCCATCGCGGTTAACAACCGCGATGGGATCTGCGGCGAGTACCTCGATGGGCCGCGCCTCGAGTTCGACGTCCTCTCCGGCGCGAGCGCGCTTGTATGAACGCACCCCGTTCACCGAAATGGCCGAATACGACGGTGGAACCTGCATCTGCTGCCCGAGGACGCTCCTGCACGCCGCTTCGGCAGCCGCGTGCTCGAACAGGCCGGGATGAACGTCGGCCTCACGCACGACCTCGCCCTCGGCGTCGTCGGTAGAGGTCTCGGACCCGAAGGTGATCTCCGCGACATACGCCTTGGTGTCGAGCGTGAGCATCCCGAGCAAGCGTGTCGCCTGCCCGATGCCAACGACCATCACGCCCGAAGCGAGCGGATCGAGTGTGCCCGCATGCCCCACGCGGCGCTCCCCCAACGCCCTGCGCACACGGGACACGACGTCATGGGACGTGCACCCAACGGGCTTATCGACCGCGATGAGACAATTCAGTTGTGAGACGCGACGCTTTGCCATGCGCCACCCGCTTAGAGCGCCGGATCGACGGAGATGGGGCCAACCGACGCGGGGTCGGCTCCAACCAGCTCCGCAAGCATCGGAAGCGCCGCGGCAAGGGTCTCTTCGATCGTTCCCTCATAGGTGAATCCCGCTGCCGCAGCATGACCACCGCCGCCAAAAGAAGCGGCGACGCCCGAAACATCGAGCGGGCCCTTCGATCGCAGGTTGCCGCGCACCTTGCCGTCGCAACCGCATTCCTTGAGGAAGAGACAGACCTCCACCCCGCCTACCGAGCGAACGATGTCAACGAGCCCATCGCATTCGTCCTGCGACACGCCGCACCCTTCAAGGTCATCCGCACGCGCGTAGCTGAAGGCCACGCGCCCATCCACAACCGTGCGGATGCGCCCCATGACGATTGATTCCAGATGCAGGTACTCGATGCGCTGGCTCTGATAGACCTCGAGCGAGATGCGCGAGGGCTCCGCACCCGCGGCGACGAGCCGTGATGCAACCACGAAGCTCTCCGGATCGGCATTCTGGTACTGGAAGCGCCCAGTATCGGTCACCAACCCGCAGAACAGGCAGTTCGCAACATCGGGAGAAATCGAAATGGTGCAGAACGAGAGGAACTCCTCGATGAGCACCGAAGCGGAGGCGGCATCCACACGCCGAATCGAGGAGTCGGCAAACTCCTCGCGCGCAGGATGGTGATCGAAGCTCAACACGAATCGAGAGCGCTGGACGACCTCGCGAGCGTCCTCGAGCCGCTCAAGCACGGGGCAATCAACAGAAATGAACAGATCAGGGTCTCCGGCATAGCGAACGGCGGGAACGAGCTCTTCGGCACCGGGGAGAAAACGGTAGATCCGCGGGACGGGAGCATCATCCGCCATGAGGAAGGCGATCTCCTTGTTCGGGAAACGCTCACGTAGGGCAAGGCCCAAGCCGAGCGTTGAGCCCAAAGCGTCTCCATCGGGAGAGGTATGGCCCGAGATGGCGATGGTCTGGGCATCCTCGATGAACCTCAAGGATGCCCCCAATATGCATCGGCCCGTTCAGGAGGGACCTCGGGGGCAGGAACAAGGGGAATCTTATCCATCGATGGCCCCGCTTTCCGAGGCACCGACAGATTCAGCTGTATCGCCGGCGAGAGGCTCGCCGGCCTCTGCCTCCTCACCGTCGCCATCAAGCTCCTGCAGAGGATAGCCAGCCTCGTCCTTCTCGACCCCGATCGTAGGCGGAACGTTCTCCAGCGCAAGCGCGATGCGCTCGGCCTCATCAGTGGATCGATCGATTCGGAAGTCGAGCTCGGGAACCACGCGCCAATCGAGCGCACGGGCCAAGAGGCTGCGGATGCGGCCCTTGGCCGCGCCGAGGGCACCGAGGACCTCCTCGTAGCGCGCGCCCTCGCATGAGACGAAGATGCGCGCATACGAACGGTCCTGCGAGACCTCGACTCCCGTTATGGTCACAAGGTCGAGACGCGGATCGGCGATCTCGAACAGCAAGATGTATCCCAGCTTCTCGCGGAGCTGCTCCGCGAGGCGACGCGTGACGTTGTTCTGCTTCATGGGAGCCTCCCCTCAACCAACGCTACTCGGTACGTGCGACCTCGACGATCTTATAGGCCTCGAGCTGGTCGCCAACGTGGACGTCCTGGAAGCGCTCGATGCCGAGACCGCACTCGTAGCCGCTCTTGACGCTCTTGACGTCGTCCTTGAAGCGGCGCATCGACGCGAAGACGCCGTCGAAGACCACGACGCCGTCGCGGACGACGCGGACCTTGTCGGAACGCTCGATCTCGCCCTCGGTGACCATGCAGCCGGCAACCACGCCAACCTTGGGAACGCGGAACAGCTCGCGTACCTCGGCGATACCGGTCTGGATCTCCTCCTCCGTTGGCTTGAGCATACCGATGCGCGCAGCATCGATGTCCTCAATCGCCTTGTAGATGATCGAGTACGTCTTGATCTGCACGTTCTCGCGCTCGGCGAGATCGCGGGCCTTGGCCTGCGGGCGCACGCCGAAGCCGACGATGATCGCGTTCGACGCGGCAGCGAGGATGACGTCGGTCTCGGAGATGGCACCCACCGCAGAGTGGATGATGTTGATGCGAACCTCGGACTGATCCATCTTGGCAAGCGAATCCGCAAGTGCCTCGATCGATCCCTGCACGTCTGCCTTGACCACGAGGTTGAGCTCCTTGAGCTCGTTCTCGCTCATCTCGTCGAAGAGGGTCTCGAGGGTCACGTGCTTGACCTTGTTCTGCTCCTCGATGCGGGCCTTCAGGGCGCGCTCGTCGGCAAGCTTCTTGGCGTCGCGATCATCCTCGAACACGCGGAACTCGTCGCCCGCGGTGGGAACGGAGTCAAGGCCCAAGATCTCGACGGCGTCAGACGGACCGGCGGCATCCTGATGATTGCCGTGCTGGTCGAGCATGGCGCGCACGCGGCCGAAGCTCGTGCCGGCAACGAGGGCGTCGCCCACGTGCAGCGTGCCGCGGTTGACGAGCACCGTCGCCACCGGACCGCGGCCGCGGTCGAGCTTGGCCTCGATGATGTATCCGGAAGCGAACGTATCCGGGTTCGCCTTGAGCTCGAGCACGTCGGCCTGGAGAAGAATCGTCTCGAGCAGGTCGTCGATACCCTGGCGCGACCGAGCCGAAACGTTCACGAACATGTTCTCGCCGCCCCACTCCTCGGGGATGACGCCGTGCTCGACGAGCTCCTGGCGCACGCGATCGGGGTTCGCCTCGGGCTTATCGCACTTATTGACCGCGACCACGATGGGCACGCCGGCAGCCTTCGAGTGGTTGATCGCCTCGATGGTCTGGGGCATGACGCCGTCGTCGGCGGCAACCACGAGCACGACGACGTCGGTGATCTTGGCGCCGCGGGCGCGCATGGCGGTGAACGCCTCGTGACCCGGGGTGTCGACGAAGGTGATCTGGCGTCCGTTGATCTCGACCTGAGACGCACCGATGTGCTGGGTGATGCCGCCCGCTTCGTGCGCGGCGATACCGGTATGGCGGATGGCGTCGAGAAGCGACGTCTTGCCGTGGTCGACGTGGCCCATGACGGTGACCACGGGCGGGCGCGGCTTGAGGTCCGCCGGATCGTCGTAGAACGTGAAGGAGTTCTCCTCCTCGGGGCTGATGATCTTGATCTGGCGGCCGAGGTCGTCGGCCACGAGTTCAACGAGCTCGTTGGACATGGACTGCGTCATGGTGAGCGGGGTGCCCAGGAGGAACAGGCGCTTGATGATGTCGTTCGCCGGCACGTCGAGTGCCTCGGCGAGCTCGGCCACGGTCACGCCCTCGGAGACGCGCACGGCGTCGAGCTCCTCGACCGAGATGCCCTGCGCCTTGGCCTCCTCTATCTTCTGCTCCTGGCGCTTCTCCTCCGCCTCGCGCTGGCGCTTCTCCTTGCGCTTCTTGCGACGGCCGGTGGACTCGCGGCTCGCCTCCTCGACGGCGGCACGGGCCTCCTCGAGAACCTTCTCGCGGCTGTACTCTTCAGCCTCGCGGGCCATGCGCGTGTAGCGGTCCTCTTCGGTATGCTGCGCAGAACCCTTGCGGCCCTTACGGCCCTTGCCGGCCTTTTCAGGCGCCGGAACGTCCATGCCGGCGGGCACCGACGGGGCATGCGAGGAACGGACGGGATGCGTGGCGCCGGACGGTTGTCGTCGCGGCGGGCGGCCTGCCTGCCACCCCTACGACCACGCCCGTTAGCGGCTTCGTCTCCCTGCTTGGCAGCCTCTGCCTTCTTACGCTCCTCGAGCACGGTCTCCTGTTCAGCGATCTGGTCGAGAAGCGAGCGCATGCGTGAGCCGGAATCCGAGGCCGGCACCGCACGGCGCTTCGCCTCGAGCTCTTCCTGCTTCTTGCGCTCGCGCTCCAAGCGCGCAGCCTCGGCAGCCGCGGCACGCGCAGCCTCCTCGGCAGCCGCGGCGGCAGCAGCCTGACGGCGCTCCTCCTCGCGGCGAGCCTCGGCCGCAAGGCGCTCGGCCTCCGCCTCGCGTGCGCGCTCGGCCTCCTCGGCGGCTGCCGCCTCTTCCTCGGCACGACGCTTCTCCTCGAGCTCGGCAGCGCGCTCCTCCAGCACAGGCGCGAGCTTCTTGCGCACCATCTGGACGAACACGTCCTCGAGCGACGAAGAAGCGGTCTTGCCGGTGATCTTCATGTCATCGAGATACCCGATGAGCTCCTTCGACGGCATTCCAAATTCCTTGGCAAGGCTTGAAACACGGATTTTCGCCATTTGCCTTCACCTACCTCCCGGCGCTCGCGCGCCACAGCTTCCAACGGGTCGAATGGGTGGGGCGGGTCGCCCCCGACCCGCTAGATGAGGTCCTCCGCAGTCGCGATGGCATCGGACTCATGCACGCCGCAGAACCGCGAGCCCGGACGCGCCTGGTTGCGGCAGCGCACGCCGTCCTCGCTCACGTAGGCGCAACGCCCCGGCTCGTCGTCATCGATGAGGTCGTCATCCGCGGGAGCGGGCACGTTCACATGGCTCAGGATGTCCTGGGCGAGCGTCTCGTTCTTGATGTCGATGTGCCAGCCCGTAAGACGCGCGGCCAAGCGGGCGTTCTGGCCCTCCTTGCCGATGGCGAGCGAGAGCTGGTCATCGGGCACGATGACGCCGGCATAGCGCTTCTCCTCGTCGATGAGCACGCGATTCACCTTCGCGGGCGAGAGGGCGTTGGCAACGTAGCGGCCGGGATCCTCATCCCACAGGATGACGTCGACGCGCTCGCCGCGAAGCTCCGAGACGACCGTACGCACACGGCTTCCCTTGGGGCCCACGCAGGCGCCCACGGGGTCGAGGCGATCGTCGAGCGAGCGAACAGCGACTTTGGAGCGCTGGCCGGGCTCACGGGCGATGGACTTGATCTCGACCGTGCCCTCGTAGATCTCGGGAACCTCGAGCTCGAAGAGTCGCCTGATGAGCGCGGGATGAGTTCGGCTCACCACGATCGGCGGGCGCGAGTGCTCGCCGCGCACGGGAGGCTCGGTGGAGTTGGGGTCGCGCACGTCGATGATCACGGCGCGGATGCGCTGGTTATGCGAGTAGCGCTCGCCGAGCGGGCGCTCGTTGCGCTCGCCCTCGTGCCGGCGCAGGTCGAAGTGCGGGAGCTCGGCTTCAACGCCGTCGCGGATCTTCACGATGGTGAAATCGGGTGTGGACTGCAGCACCGTACCGGTGATGATATCGCCGATGCGATCGCTGAACTCCTCGAAGATCTGCTCGCGCGCGCTCTTGCGCACAAGCGCGTTGATGGCCGCCTTGGCGTGCTGGGCGGCGATGCGGCTCGTATCCTTGGGAGTCACGTTCTTCTTGGTGTACTCGGTATACTCGTCGGTCTCCTCGTCGTAGGATTCCTCGACGGGAACGCGCTCGTACACATAGACCTTGCCCGTAGCGCGGTCGATCGTGACCTCGGCGCCGAACGGAAGGTGCAGAACCGTAGCGTAGCTATCGGCGAGCGACTGCTCGAGCTCGTTGATGAGCGCGCCCTGGTCGATATGCTTCTCCTGGCAGAGCTCTGCCAATGCCTCCATCATCTGGGATGCCATGGTTTATTTCCCTTCCTTCCGGCCGAAGTCGATGACCGGCTTCAGCGTGCACTTCTTTACATCGGTATAGAGGATGCGCACGGGTTCCTCGCCCTCGAGCTCGAGCGTGACGGCGTCTTCGTCGGCCGCCATGATCGCACCCTTGAAGCGGCGACGTCCCTCGGTCGCAATGGTGGTGAGCTCGCAGCGCTCGCCGACGAAACGCTGGAAGTCGCTCGGACGGCGAAGCGGACGATCGATGCCGGGCGTGGAGACCTCGAGCGTGTAGGAGCCCGATACGGGGTCGATCGCCTCAACGACCTCGCTCACCCACGCCGTATGCGCGGTTACCTCGTCGAGCGAGAGCGGCTCGCCCTCGGCTCCCTCGATGCGAACACGCACGCACGGGGCCTTGATGGCACCAGCGAGCTCCACGTCAACGATGTCGACGCCGTGCTCGGGCGCGAGCTTCTCGAGCTCGTCGATGATGAGCTGCTCCTGCTTGCTCTTGACCATGCGACACCTCCTCAATAAAAAAGAAGCGAGGCCGAAGCCCCACTCCTTTCTCATGCAGACTGATTACCGTGCAAGCATAGCACAGGCAGGTCAGATGGGCTGTTGAGGTCATTCGAGGGTGGCCGCGCCTGCCATTTCCTCCTCAAATATCACACAATCCCTGTCGGCGAACGGTCAGGCGACGGCGGAAACGCCCCGAGCGGCCGCGGAAAAGCCAGATATGGCAGTCGGGCGGCAGTCGGGCGGTAATCGGGCGACAGCCGCGCGGTAGTCGGGCGGCAGTCGGGCGGTAATCGGGCGACATTGGTGCCAGGGGAAACTGCCACACGGCCTCTTGCTCGCAATCGTCGCCCTTTTGAATAATTATCGTAAGAATTGTAGAAAGATGCCTACAGTTTTGGATATTTCTTTCGACAATTCTATTGCGGGCATCTTGGCAAGGGCAGCTAAGATACCGCGGACCGCCGCACACGGGGTACCTTACAGCGGCGACCGACGAGTAAACGGCAGGCAGGCACCCCCATCAGGTCGGCGAGGCTGATTCAGGTGCGCGAAGTTGACATGAAATGGGGGCGGGATAGCCCGAAGGTCATCCCGCCCCCATTGAATGTCAAGATCGCATGGCTAAATAAGCCGCAGCGCTATTTGACGACCAAATTGACCAGCTTACCGGGGACACAGATCGCCTTCACGACCGTCTTGCCGTCAATCCACTTGGCGGCAGCCTCCTCGGCGGCAGCACGCATCTCGTCTTGCGTGGCCGTCGCGGAAATCTCCACGCGGCTGCGCAGCTTGCCAAGCACCTGAACGGCAATCTCGACCGTATCGGTCGCGGCCTCGGCGATGTCGAACTCCGGCCACGGCGCGGTGTAGACGCTCTCGGTGTGGCCGAGTGCCTCGTGCCAGAGCTCGTCGGCCCAGAACGGGCAGATCGGCGCGAGCGAGCTCACGATATCGCTTGCGACGAGCCAGCACAGTGCGGCGTCGCGCGCCTCGGGTGCGGCGTCGGTCGCGTTGAGGTAGGCGCTCGCAGCGTTCACAAGCTCCATGATGGCGCTGATCGCGGTATTGAACTGCTGGCGATCGAAGTCCTCGGTGCACTTGGCGAGCGTGCGATGGCGCTCCCGATAGAGCTTCTTCGCAGCCGCATCGAGCGACCCCGGGATGAGCCTTGCTGAGGCGTCACCGGCGTTGGCGAGCTGCCACACGATGCGCCACGCGCGCTTGATGAAGCGGTTGGCGCCTGCCACGGCCTCTTCATCCCAATCGAAGTCCTTCTCGGGCGGAGCGATGAAGAGGATCGCCAGGCGCATGGTGTCTGCACCAAACGGATCGATGACGCTCGACGGCGGCACCACGTTGCCCTTGCTCTTAGACATGGTCTCGCCGTTAGCGTCTTTGACCATGCCCTGGCAGAGCAGGTTAGTGAAGGGCTCGTCAACATCGAGCATGCCAAGGTCGCGCAGGGCCTTGGTAAAGAAGCGGCTGTAGAGCAGATGCAGGATGGCGTGCTCGATGCCACCGATATAGTTATCGACCGGCATCCAGCGGTCTGCAGCCTCCTTGGAGAAGGGGAGCTTTTCGTTATGTGGATCGCAGTAGCGCAGGTAGTACCAGCTGGAGCAGGTAAAGGTGTCCATGGTATCGGTCTCGCGACGAGCGGGACGGCCGCATACAGGGCAGGTCGTCTCGTAGAATTCCTTGCACTCGGCAAGGGTCTCGCCGGCGCCCAGATCGAGGTTCGCCGGGAGCGTCACCGGCAGCTGGTCCTCGGGAACGGGCACGATGCCGCAATGTTCGCAGTGCACCGCGGGAATGGGGTTACCCCAGTAGCGCTGGCGGCTGATGAGCCAGTCGCGCAGGCGGAACTGCACGGAACGGCGGCCGGTACCGGCAGCCTCGAGGTCGGCCACGATCGCGGCCTCGCCCTCGGAGTGCTTGCCACCACGCATACCGGTATATTTGCCAGACTGCACGAGTGTGCCCTCGGCGGCGTGCGCGCTCTCCCAATCGACCGTCTCGGCATGGTAGGTATCGATGGACTCGCCGGCCTCCTCAAGCGCCTCGCGCTCATCGTCCATGAGGATGATGGGAACGATGGGCAGGTCGTACTTGCGAGCGAACTCGAAGTCGCGCTGGTCGCCGCAGGGAACGGCCATGACGGCGCCGGTACCGTAGTCGGAAACGATGTAGTCGGCCACCCACACGGGAACCTTCTGGCCGGAAACCGGGTTCACCACGTAGCGACCGGTGAAGGCACCGTGCTTCTCGAGCGTGCCCTGAGCGCGCTCCACGGCGGAAACCTTCTCGGCGCCCGCAACGACCGCGCGCACATCGGCCTCGTATTCAGTGCCCTCGACGAGCTCCATGAGTCCCTTGTACTCAGGCGCGAGCAGGAAGAACGTGCAACCGAAGAGCGTGTCGGCACGGGTGGTGAAGACGGTGATCTTGCCCTCATCGCCCTGAATGGGCTGCCCATCCGCATCACAAAGGGTGAAATCGACCTCGGCCCCCTCGGAGCGGCCGATCCAGTTAGCCTGCATCTGCTTCACGCGCTCAGGCCATCCGGGAAGCTTCTCGAGGTCATCCAAGAGCTCCTGAGCGTAATCGGTGATCTTGAAGTACCACTGTTCGAGCTCGCGCTTCTCGGGCACCGATCCGCAACGCCAGCAATGGCCTTCCGTAACCTGCTCGTTCGCGAGCACGGTGTTGCAGCCGGGGCACCAGTTGACCGGGCTCTTTTTGCGGTAGACGAGCCCGCGCTCCCAAAGCTTCTCGAAAATCCACTGACCCCACTTGTAATAGTCGGGGTCGCAGGTCTTCACCAGGCGATCCATATCGTAGGAGAAGCCCATGCGCTTCATCGTGGCGAGCGCCTGGTCCATGTTCTTATAGGTCCATTCCCCCGCCTGGGTATTGTGCTTGATGGCGGCGTTCTCCGCAGGAAGGCCGAAGGCGTCGAACCCGATGGGATGCAGCACATCGAAGCCGCGCATCCGCGCCTGCCGCGCCATGGCATCGCCGATGGTGTAGTTGCGCGCATGACCCATGTGGAGGTCGCCCGACGGATACGGGAACATCTCCAGTACGTACTTCTTAGGCTTCGAAGGGTCCTCGTCCACGGCGAAGAGGTTCTCGTCCTCCCAAGCCTTCTGCCATTTCGCCTCGATGGCATGGGCATCATAGGGCGGAATCTCGTTATGCGTTTGGGTGCAGTGGTCGCACATGCTCGCTCCCTGTGGTTGAACGTCGGTAACGTTCAACATTCTAGCAGCACTCTAGGCGAATAACAGGGTCGGATTGCCAAGGGCGGAAGCGCGCAGCATAGAGGCACGCCGCACAAATGCGCACAGCAAAAACGTAGGCCGCACAAATGCGCGCCATGCCCAGAAACGCTAGGAGGCACGGCGCGAAAACGGATTTGCGTTGAGCCGGAAGCCCAGCCCAGGGCAGTCCTGAGCGGATTTCATTTCGCAGGTACTGCTCGGGAAGCGTCGCTTACCGCCTATGGGACGAAGCGGCGGAGGCCCAAGGGCAATGGTCGGCGTTTCCCAGGGGAGACGCTGATTATGGGGCTCCGGAGTCGTCCGTCCCGTCGAGGTATCAACTTTTGGGCACTTCCTCGTGCGGCGGGCGGGTACAGGCGAGCGGGATGGAGAGAAAGGCGCAGATCAGAGAGCCGGCGCCCTCCCGGCAGCAGCGCGGCTACCCGGACCCTCCGCCCCGAAGTGCCCAAAAGCTGCAATCCCAATCGCCCGAAGAAAAATCAACAGTTCCTAGGCACACGAATAGGTTATCGAGCAACCACCCCGATAGCCGCTTTCGGGAAGAAGCTTGACGGAAAGCGTTCGCCGAGCAGCGGCATCAGCAACGGGCGTGGCGTATGAGAACGTACACACCCCCGTGCCCTGGTCGTAGCTGAAGTTCGCGAGAGCCACGCTTGCCGCCTCGCCCTCGCCAGTCGACTCGCTCAGCGCGAACTGCTCAGGGGCGAGCGGTGGATACCCCGCCTCCGGGAGCGCATCGACCCGCACGTGCACAACGATATTCGGAGCAGCCGACGTTGAGATGCCATCAATGCGGAGGCCGAGATGCGGAAGCTCGGCATGCTCAACGGGCAGAAGGTTCTCGGAAACCTCTTTCTCCTCACGCAGGACCCCGCGATCATAGGCGAACATACGCGTGAACGCGAAGGTCAAAGCTCCGATGACAAAGACCGATACAAGCGCGAACGCAATAATTGCCGAGGCCGTCTGGTGCTCCACGACCAGCGACAGGGCCTGCTGAACCGCACGGGCAGCGCGGTCGCGCACCTCTGAGCCATCCGGTTCGTCATCTTCTTCGATATCGCGGACAGGAACCTCCTCCTCGTCGTCCTCGATATCGCGGCCAGGAAGCTCCTCGTCGTCCTCGATATCGTCTTCTGCAAGGCTTATGCCCGCAGGAAACTCTTCATCCTCTTGGACATCGTCCTCTGCACGCTCATCGTCCTCAGAGAAGTCTGCATCCCAGGCATCATCCTCGAGAGGCTCCTCACCAGGACCCTCGTGGTCTTTCGCCTCATGCACGGCATGGCTGAGTTCATTCGGTTCATCTTCAGCGGCAAAGGAGGCCCCGTCCTCCCCTTCCACACGCGACACCCCATCGTTGCCCTGCAAAGAGCGGTCAGGGTCATCGAGCGTCAACATATCGCGCTCCACCGGTACCCCCTCCCCAAGATGCGGTCAAGCTCTACAGTTGCGCAACACGAGTATACGGTTTCCTCACACAAGAAACACGCTAAACCCCACCAAGGATGCGGAAAGACAGCGCAGACTAGAAAGAGCGCACGTGAGACAGTCCTCCTGCCCGCGACACTCACGGCAGCGCGCAGCCTCTGCAACTATTCGTTGACGCACCAACCAGGAATAGGGCGAGCGCCGCCTCTCTGATCAGAGAGAGCAAGAATCAGAACTGCCCCGTCCAGACGATCTTCCTCGTTCACGAGAGGCAACCCGCATATGCACCCATGGCAGTCGGCAACATCGCCAACCTTCTCCATTAACGAAGGACAGCCCTATGCGTGCGATGATCCGCGCGCTTTCTCGACGTTATGGATCGTCTCGACATTTTGCAGCTCAATATCGCTCAACGTGGGGTTCGCGTCGAACTCATCGGGGGTATAGCGCTCGACGTACCACGACTTGCTGCCGAAATACTCCTGGAGGTCTTTATTCTTGAAGCCGCGCCCATGCCGCGCGTAGATCTCGTTCCGCGCGATGTAGAGCTCCCAATCTGAAAGGCCCTCAAGATCTTGCTCGGAGATGAGCTCGGTGGAGCTGTTTGGCAAAATATAGTCCTGGGAAGAGGAAGCATCGGAAGAGGACTCATCGGAACCGCCCGATGGGGATGCGCCTAGCGAGGAACCGGAATCCGTGCCGTCAGCCGAAGCGGCGTCGGCCCCGTTACCCGTCGATATCGAATCGTCAGCCTCTGCATCGGCGCCTTCGGCTTGCGCGCCACCTTCCGCATCGGCGTCGCCGCTCGTCGCATCGTCTTTCGTCGTGGGCTGCTCAAAATCGACGCGCTCGATCGTCGACTCGCGCGCCGGAGCATTGAAGAAGAAGTGCCACGTGAGCACCCCTCCTCCTACCAGCACGGCCACGACGGCGATGGCTATCGCCGCAACGGCAGCCGGACGCATGCCCCTGCGCTTTGGCGCGGAAGCATCTTCCAGCTTCGTAGGCTCGTCAAACGCGGGGACATCAACATCTACCGGCGCACCTTCTCCCGAGCCCGCCACCTCTTCATCGCCCAACACCGGTGCGGGGGCACCGCATGAAGTGCAGAACTTCGCATCATCGGGAAGGGCAGCGCCACAATTCGTGCAAAACATACCATCAGCTCCTCAACCCGATGATAAACCAAGCCGAGGAAGTGCAGACGGAGCAGGCAAGCAGTAATCGATGCCCAGGGCACATCAGGTAATCGATCGCCCCGAAAACCCATCGAGGGCCTACGAAGGCAGATCCTCCGCATAAGAATGGGCGGCGACAAGCATTTGAGCGAGACGAAGACAGGCGGCCCGCATACACGGAAACCGCCTGTCATGCACATCGGGAGCTATGTCGTCCTGCCGCAGCAGCGTCTCAGCTGCGGGCCCCTGACCTCAGCTTAGAGCTCTCCTTACTGATAGCTCACCATCTGATGGTTGCGGTCCTTCACCACGACGTCGTGGGCGCCGCCCTCGACGATCGAGGTGGCCGAAACGAGCGTGAGCCTCGCCTTCTCCTGCAGCTCCTTAATCGTGAGCGCGCCGCAGTTGCACATCGTGGACTTGATCTTGTACAGCGTGGAGTTCACGCCGTCCTTGAGCGAGCCGGCATAGGGCACGTAGGAGTCGACGCCCTCCTCGAAGGCGAGCTTAGCCGCGCCACCGAGGTCATAACGCTGCCAGTTGCGAGCACGGGCGGAACCCTCGCCCCAGTACTCCTTCATGTACTGGCCGTTCACGTTCACGCGAGCCGTGGGGCTCTCATCGAAGCGCGCGAAGTAGCGGCCAAGCATGAGGAAGTCGGCGCCCATGGCGAGCGCAAGCGTCATGTGGTAGTCGTAGACGATACCGCCGTCGGAGCACACGGGCACATAGATACCGGTCTCCTCGAAGTACTCATCGCGGGCGCGGCACACATCGATAAGCGCCGTGGCCTGGCCACGACCGATGCCCTTGGTCTCGCGCGTGATGCAGATGGAGCCGCCGCCGATGCCGACCTTGATGAAGTCGGCGCCGCAATCGGCCAGGAAGCGGAAGCCCTCGGCATCGACCACGTTGCCAGCGCCCACCTTGACGTCCTCGCCGTAGTTCTCTCGGATCCACTCGATGGTGCGCTTCTGCCACTCGCTGAAGCCCTCGGAGGAGTCGATGCAGAGGCGTCGGCGCCGGCCTCGATGAGCAGCGGCACGCGCGTCTCGTAGTCACGCGTGTTAATGCCCGCGCCCACCATGTAGCGCTTGTTGGCATCGAGCATCTCGTTGGGGTTGGTCTTATGGGAGTCGTAGTCCTTACGGAACACAATACCGAGCAGGCAATCGTTCTCGTCAACGACGGGCAGTGCGTTGAGCTTCTTGTCCCAAATGACGTCGTTCGCCTTCTTGAGGGTGATGTCCTTGTCGCCCACGATGAGCTGCTCGCGCGGAGTCATGAACGTAGCGACCTTGGACGACGGATCATCGCGGCTCGGACGGTAGTCGCGGCTGGTCACGATGCCGAGCAGCTTGCCGTGCGGCGTGCCGTCCTCGGTGACGGGCATGGTGGAGTGGCCGGTCTTCTCCTTGAGATCCATGACCTCCTGCATCGTCATTTCGGGCGTGAGGGTGGAGTCGGAAACCACGAACCCGGCCTTGTGGTCCTTCACGGCCTTGACCATCGCGGCTTCCTGCTCGGGCGTCTGCGAACCGTAGATGAAGGACATGCCGCCCTCAGTAGCGAGCGCGATGCCCATCTGCTCGCCCGAAACGGACTGCATGATGGCGGAAACCATCGGGACGTTAAGAGAGATCGAGGGCTCCTCGCCGCGCTTGAAGCGCACGAGCGGGGTCTTGAGCGATACGTTTGCGGGAACGCACTCGGAAGACGAGTATCCGGGCACCAGCAGGTACTCAGAGAACGTATGGGACTCACCGGGGAAAAACATGGCCATGGATACTCCTCCTTGTGGTTGGGTGCGATCCGTCCACGGGCTCAGCGGCGCCGCGTCCTGCCGCACGTCTTCGCTTCGAACCGCCTGGCTGAGCGATTCGGCGTCCATTGTAGCGTATGCACCCTCTCCGTCCCCGGCGTGCCCGAGGCAGAACCGAATCAACAAAGATGCAAGCTGGCACTGTGAAACGATCCCTATCTAACCCGTTCTTCAGCCTCGCTCTTCGTCTCGAACGAGCAGGCTATGCCAGAGCTCATATTGGAGTGTTTTGAGGGGCGCGGTAACGGGGCGGGCGCGGTCCACGGTCCCCCGAGCCAGCGAATCGGCGAGCGCGTTGAACACGTTCCAGATATACAGCTGGGTTCTCGTCACGGTGCGTACGTCCACGCCAATGGCACGCAGGGCATTCGCCTTGCGAATGTCGCGATCGCGCTGTTCGCTATCGGAGTGATGCTGCTCGCTATCGTACTCGATGTTCCGACGGATGCCGGGGATATACAAATCACCCTCGACCGCGCGGCGACCAGCGATCACCTGAGCCTGCCGAGGCAGCTCAAAGACATGATTGAGCTCCATACCGCTGATACCGCGTCCGCCGAGGCGACGGGGCAGTGCGAGGAGTGCCGCGAGCTGCGCTTCCTTGGGCGAACGCGCGCCACCGAGCACGAGCGAGGCCACACGGTGCGACAGCGACCTCGGTCCATGCCCGGCGCTCTCAACCACGGTCCGCAGCGCCTCGGGCGTAGTCAGCGGCGCACGCTCGAAGAGCGAATTCGAATCCCCGTCAGCTTGCTCGGACACGGAAAGCGAGCAATCAGCCTCCTCGAACCGTTTCGAGTGAGCCGCCGAGGCACGATGAATGTGTTGACGAGAAGTCTCGACCCTGGTGTCGAGACCGTAGCGCGCGGTGAGCTCCGATGCGAGCATCCAGAGCTGGGAGACGTCCATCCCCCGGGAAAGCTGAAGATAAAGCAGCTCGGGTGAAAGGAGATACAGCCCCGATCGAGCATAATCACATCGCCCTTGCGCACAGGCTGAAGCATCTGGCAGCGCACCGCACCGCGCCGGGCGGTCGCCCGTTGCCCTCAACAACGCAGTGCAAAGGCGCGGCGCATTCGAACGCATCCAGTAGGCGCGCTGCCTGCTGTTGTGTCGGGGCCACGATCTTGCACGCGAGCGCTTGCGCCGGCACCCGTTCAGAATAAGCAATGAGCGGAGCCAGGTCCTCGCGCCGTATGAGCTCCAGCGCCGTAGCTCCCCCGATGATGATCGCAGATCGCCCTTGGCAACCGAGTATCTCGCCACCGTTTGCCATCTTATCCCCGCCTTCGGTCATCCGCCCGCATGGCTGATGCGCTCCCCGCCTATGATACGGAACTGCATCGGTAGGACGTTCTCACATACTACCGCTCTCTCGGCACGACGCAACACGCGCTATGCGCGCACATTTACCACGCCCCAAAGAACGTGGGTTGCGATGCGCCGACGGACAAGGGCGGAGCACATCAATGGACGCCAAGGCAGGAGCCTGGACCACGCCAAGGGTTCACTAACGTGTCGAGTGCACCGCAGAAACTTGCTGAAGTTCCGTGATTGCCGAACTTCAGCAAGTTTGTGCGGTGCACTCGTCAAGAAAATGAACCCGCAGCGGATGATGGGGCAGCATCGCGGCCGAAACATACGAACGAAGGGCCCGTAGGACAGGATTGGGGGCTCCTGCGCTATATGGGAGCACGCGCAATATGGGCTCCTTCGCTATGCGGGCTCCCGCGCAATAAGGGCGACTGCGCAATATGGGCGCAGACGGAATAAAAGCGCTCATACAGCACGCGCTTGCCGCCCAGCACGCCTTCGCTCCAGGCCGCAGCGCACCCCGCTTACGACAAGAACGCCCTGAGGCCGATGATGATGAGCACGATACCGCCGGCAATCTCTGCCTTGGGTCCGAAATGCGCGCCGAGGCGCCTGCCTATGGCGAGCACGATGAGGCAGCACAAAAGCGTCGTCACGCCGATGGCAGCGCCGTAAAGCACGATGTTCGCGCCAGCAGCCGCAAGTGAGACGCCAACGATGAAGGCGTCGATCGAAGTCGCGATTGCCTCGAAGAAGATCATGCCGTACGTAAGCCGCGTGGCAGGGCATTGCTCGGGCTCATGAAGCTCGCGCACCGCCTCCCAAACCATCTTCCCGCCCACGAACGCAAGGATGACGAGCGATACGATGCCGGCATACGCCTCGATGAGCGGAGCCACAAGCGTGCCGCCGAAAAAGCCCGCAATGGGCATGGCCATCTGGAATAGAGCGAACATGACGGGCATCGCGAGCTTCTTGGACGCAGGCATATCCGGTTCGCAAAGCGAATTGGACAGCGTCACCGCCATGGCGTCCATAGCGAGCGCAACACCCAGAACGACCGCCTGAACAAGGTCGGCGGTGGAAAACAGGGAATCCATGACACCCTCCCCGATGTATGGATAAGCAGGTTATATGGCGAGACGAGAAGCGGCCAGAGCCGCGCGCCCTTAGGGCTCGGGAGGGTTGCAGAAGAGACGAAGCGCCTGGTCCAGGCTATCCACGATAGAAAGCGGGTGCTCGGCACCCATATAGAGCCTGAGACAGCAGGTCTTGGAATCGGCTACGGGCACGATGTGCGTCCGGCGCGTCTTATCAAAGGCCGATGCCGGCGCGTCGAACACCACGGATTCTCCTGTGGAAGCAGCCGCGAAAGACTCGGCAGATGCGACGCGCGCTTCCTCAAACAGGGCAGCAAAGCGCGTCGCCTGCGCCCGCATGCTCTCAGCAGGAGCACCCCTCAAACAAAACGACACCGCAGGACCGAAGCCATGCTCAAGAACCGTAGGCGCGAGCAGGTGGTCGGGGTGCGTTGCGAGCGCGGGATAGCGCACGCAACCAACAGCGGCATGGCAGGAAAGATATGAGGCGATTGCGTTCGCACCGTCGAAACGGGGCTGCATACGGACAGCGAGCGAATCGAGAGCAGCATCGATGGCAGTGAGGTCCTCCCCCGCCGGAGCACTCTGGGGCTCCACGACATCAGGGGATCCAAACCCGAACGAGAGCAGGCGATGTGCATCCTCGGCGCGTGGATCGGCAAGGTGGCGGCGACCGCGACGGGCAAGGGAGCGGGCCACCGAAACGGCGACAACAGGCTCCTCGAGCGGTGCGTCAACCATAGCATCGAGATTCTCGATGCAGATATGCGCACCCTGCATCAACGGATGGCACCCGTAGACCGTCATGAGCGTATTGTCCACGATGAGAAGCGCGCCAGCCTCCTGTGCCGCGCGAGAGAAGGCACGGAGGTCGGCCGTGCGAAGCTGCGGACCCCCCACCGAAGGGACGAGCCAGAACAGGCGATCGGCAGCCATTCCCGCAGGATGGGCATACGAGGCGGGAGAGCCTTCAGGCACGAGCCGCGCGCGCTCCGCCTCCTCGGCGTGCGGCATGGTGCCCGCCTGCACGAAGGCATCGCAGGTGAGCTCTTCTACAACCGAAACGTTCTGCCACGGATGGACGTCCAGGCAGCGGTCCAGCAACGTATCGCCATAGACCACAAGGCGATCGTGTGCACCGACCATGCCCGTCTTGGCAATGACCTCGAAGGCGTTGCGAGCACGCACCAGCCAGGTAGCACGCGCACCTGCAGCTTGCGCATAAGCGGCGGCAACCTGGGAATATGCAGGCCTACTATTCACGGAACCCCCTCGCTGGCAACTAACCTTCAACAGTATACCGATATCGGCCCACCCATCTCGGTAAAAGCTCAATGGAAAAAGCGGGTTGCAACAAGTCGTTGCAACCCGCTTCGACCGAAGAAAACCCCTCTGCCGACGCTCCGCCTAGCGACGCTCGTCGATCTCCGCGCGCACGCGCTCGATGAAAGCCGCGAGCTCTTCGGCATGCGTCTCGTTGGAGCGATCGCGCACCGAGATGTTACCGGCCTCGACCTCCTGCTCTCCGATGATGAGCATGTACGGCGGACGGTCGATGTTGCGCGCCTCACGGATCTTGTAGCCGATTTTCTCGTCGCGCTCATCGAGCACCGCACGGATGCCAGCCGCCTCAAGCTGCTCGGTCACGCCGCGCGCGTAGTCTCGGCTCTTCTCGGACACGGGCAGGACCTTGACCTGGCAGGGCGCGAGCCACGTGGGGAACTTGCCCTCGAAGTGCTCGATGAGGATGCCGATGAAGCGCTCGATGGAGCCGAAGCACACGCGGTGCAGCATGATGGGACGCTTCTTGGAGCCGTCCGCATCCACGTACTCCAAATCGAAGTTCTGCGGCATCTGGAAGTCGAGCTGCACGGTACCGCACTGCCAGGTACGGCCCAGGCAGTCCTCCAGGTGGAAGTCGATCTTGGGGCCGTAGAAGGCGCCGTCGCCCTCGTTGATCACGTAGTCCTTGCCCAGGCGCTCGAGTGCCTTCTTGAGGCCAGCCTCGGCGCGCTCCCAATCCTCGTCGGAGCCCATGGAATCCTCGGGACGGGTGGAAAGTTCGAGGTGATAGGTGAAGCCGAACTTCTGGTACACGGAGTCGATGAGGTTCACCACGCCCACGATCTCGTCGGTGAGCTGCTCCGGCGTCACAAACAGGTGCGCGTCGTCCTGGTTGAAGCAGCGCACGCGGAAGAGGCCGTGCAGCGCGCCCCTCATCTCGTGACGGTGCACGAGGCCGATCTCGCCGGCGCGAATGGGCAGCTCGCGATAGCTATGCGGACGGCTCTTGTACACGAGCACGCCGCCCGGGCAGTTCATGGGCTTGATGCAGTACTCCTCGTCATCGATGATGGTGGAGTACATGTTGTCCTTGTAGTGGTCCCAGTGGCCCGAGGTCTCCCACAGATGCTTGCTCATGATCTGCGGCGTAGAAATCTCAACGTAACCGGCCTTGCGGTGGATCTCGCGCCAGTAGTTCAAGAGCTCGTTCTTGAGGATCATGCCGTTGGGCAGGAAGAACGGGAAGCCGGGGGCCTCATCGCGCATCATGAAGAGGTCCATCTCGCGGCCGATCTTGCGGTGGTCGCGGCGCTTGGCCTCCTCGAGCATCTTGAGATGCTGCTCGAGCTCGTCCTTCGTGGCGAACGCGGTGCCGTTCACACGGGTGAGCATCTTGTTCGAGCTATCGGCCTTCCAGTAAGCACCCGATACACCCGTGAGCTTGAAGGCCTTGAGCCCCTTGGTGTAGGTAAGGTGCGGGCCCACGCACATGTCGATGTAGTCACCCTGCTGGTAGAAGGTGATGCGGACGTCTTCAGGCAGATCGCCGATGTGCTCGACCTTGTACTTCTCGCCCCGCTCCTCCATGAGGGCGATGGCTTCTTCGCGCGGCAGCTCGAACACGGAGAACTTCAGATTCTCCTTCACGATGCGACGCATCTCGTCCTCGATGGCGGGCAGATCGTCCTCGGAAAGGGTCTTGTCGCCCAGATCGACATCGTAGTAGAAACCGCCCTCGGTAGCGGGACCATAGGCGAAGTCGGCTTCGGGGTACAAGCGTTTGATGGCCTGCGCCATGATATGCGCGGCGCTGTGGCGCACGACGTGCGTGACCTCGTCTGCCGGGCACTCATCCACGTGGCCGTCGTTATAGAGAACCTTCATAGGAAACCTCTTCCTTTGCGTTACGTAGCAACCATATCAGGCGGGCTACTCGCGTGAATACAAAAACGCTCGCACCGACCCGAAGGCGGCTGCGAGCGATATGCGGCGCCTGTCCGTGGCCTGCCGGCCATGGGATGGACAGACGCCTAGATAGTCTGCGTTCGATAGCTATGTCCAAGCATGCGATGCATTACGCGCTCGGCCCCTTCTTTCGCGGTCTGGTAACAGGTTTACCACAATCGGGCTGCGTTGCCCATACAGAATTGCTCGCAACACGGTGTCGGCAAACACTTGCTAACAAACGCGCCTACAAAAAGAGCCAGGTGCGAAGCCGCCATTCCGACGAACTTGCACCTGGCACCCATCTTGCTACTGGATATGCGTGCGGCAGTACGGGCAGACCTTCCAGTGCGCGTCGAGCGGCTTGTGGCAGCTCGGGCAAACGTTGCGCACCTGGGTGTTGCAGACCGGGCAAACCACGAAGTCCTTCTCGATGGGGCCGCCGCAATGCGGGCAGGTGCCGTACTGGGCAAGCTGGCGCTCGCGCAGAGCCATGTCGAGTTCCTGCTCCTCGCGGTCGGCGAGGTAGGTGTTCGGCCTCAGGACGTTGTATGCGATAAGGCCCACAAAAGGCAGAAGGGCGAGCAGGCCCCATGCCCAGAAGTACTCGGACCCGCGGCGGCGCGCATCGATGAACACGTATACCACCGAGAGGACATACAGCGCGATGATGAACGCGATGAAGAGGTAGATGACGAACATCACCTGCGGCGACATGAGCTCTTGGATGTACTGCATCATACGCGATCGAACCTTTCAGTCGAGAACCCGAGCGACATAAACCGGGTATTCAGGCAAAATCGTCAAACATTGTATACCGTCATGGCAAATCTTCCAAAAAAGACACAGCAACGACGTGGCAATAGGTCTGGACGAGGCGCTTCGGGTGGCGCACAATGGGCGCGAGCGCGCAGGCGGGCCGCACAGCGAGCCCGGCGGCCTTGCGATGCAGGCCCTGATGGACAGTGCTGCGGACTCGATGCCCCGCAGGCAGCGCTGAGGGGCCGCACGGCGAGCAAGCAGCCTCGGCATGGCGATCAAGCATCCTCGGCATGGCGAGCAAGCAGCCTTGGTGCGGCGAGCAGGCACCCTTGCGGCGCTCACACGCGTATCGGGCGGACCTACGAAAGGCACGAAGATGCTCGCAGACTTTCATGTGCACTCTGCATTCAGCGACGACTCCACCTACCCGCTCGACGAGGTGTGCCGCGACGCGATCATGCGCAACCTCGACGAGATCTGTTTCACCGAGCATGTCGACTACGGCGTGAAACCCGATTTCGATCATCCCGAACTGGCGCGCATCGAGGAGGGGAAACCCGTCACCAACGTGGACTATGAGCGCTATTTCCCCGCTGTCGCAGATGCACGCGAGCGCTATGCCGCCGAGCTCACCGTTCGCTGCGGCCTCGAGTTCGGCATCCAACGCCACACCATCCCGCAGTTCGAGGCGGTGCGCAAGCGCTGGGGGCAAGACCTCGACTTCATCATCCTCTCCATCCACCAGGTCGATGACCAGGAGTTCTGGACCGGGGACTTTCAACGCGGGCGCTCGCAGCAGGAATACAACGATGCCTATTACGAGGCGATGCTTGATGTTGTAGAGGCCTACCAAGGGTACTCGGTCCTCGGGCATCTCGATCTTATCAAGCGCTATGGCCCGGCAGGCGTCTACCCCTTTGCGAAGAGCCGAGAAGTTATCGCCGCGATACTCGAGCGCGCGATCGCCGATGGCAAGGGCATCGAGGTCAACACGTCATCGTTCCGCTACGGCCTTCATGACCTTCAACCATGCACGGAGATTCTCGAGCTCTATCGCGACCTGGGAGGCCGCATCGTGACCATCGGCAGCGACTCCCATAAACCAGAGCATCTGGGCGCCTACATCCGACGCATCCAGCGGCGCCTCGCAGCGCTCGGATACGAGAGCTTCTGCACGTTCGAACATGGAGAGCCGCACTTCCATAAGCTGGAGGAATAGCGCGGGCGGGCAAGCGCGATCATTTAGCGACGAATGCGGCCACCTCGCCTGCAAGCGTGATGGTTCCCGCCGCAACGACCGCCTCGCCCGCACGCTCCAGCGCGCCGAGTGCATCGGGAACGCACGGGTAGACGGCAACAAGGTCCGTGGCGGGCCGCCCCTCCCGGTCGAGCTCCGCCCGCACCAAGGTTGCCAGGTCGCAGGCGGGAAGCGCTCGCGGCGAATCGGTCTGCGTCACCACAACGCGCGGGAACGCAGGCACGAGCGACCGCACGATGCCGGCGGCGTCCTTGTCGGTGAGCGCGGCGATGAGGAGCGTCGGCCTGGTGCTGCGCTCGGGGGCGATCTCCCCCACCGACCCCACGAACGCGTCGCACGACTGCGGATTGTGACAGGCGTCGATCATGAGAAGCGGGTTGCGCGCGAGCACGTCGAAGCGCCCGGGCGTGGGGCATGCGGCTAGGCTCGCATTGAGCAGCGCTTCGTCGAGGGGTCGCCCGAGATACTCCTCGGCCATATCAACGGCGCAGGCAACGTTCTGTGCTTGGTAAGCGGGCTTAGGAAGGCGCACCGTATAGGTCGCGCGCGGGGCGGGGCAGCGCACCGCCAGATCGTCGCCCATGAAGCGCGGAAGCGAAATGACCTCGTGGCGAACAACCACGGGCGCCACCCCGCAGGCAGCACAGCGCTCATCCATCACCTGCTGCACCTCCGGCTCGTGCGTTCCCTCCCCGAGCACCGCGAAGCGGCCCGGCTTGATCACGGCAGCCTTTTCTGCGGCAATCTCCGCGAGCGTGTTGCCCAAGATGCGCATATGGTCGAGGCCGATTCCCGTCACCGCAACGCCCACCGGGTTCGTGGCGCTCGTTGCATCCCATCGGCCACCGAGGCCGACCTCGAGGACCGCCACCTCAACGCCCGCCTCGGCAAACGACACGAGTGCGGCTACGGTGAGCAGGTCGAACGGCGTGATGGTATAGCGCTGCTGCCCTTCTTCCACACGACGGGCGTTCACCCTACGACCCGCCTCGGCCGCTGCGGAGACGCCGTGAGCGAACACGTCGTCGGCAACCACGCGGCCACAGATCTCCATCCGCTCCGGATAGCGAACAAGGTGCGGCGAGGTGTAGAGCGCCGTCCGGCACCCCTCGCCGCGCAGAATCGCTTCGGTGAAGCGCACGGTCGAGCTCTTCCCGTTGGTGCCCGCCACCTGAAGCACATCAAAGGCCTGATCGGGGCGCCCAAGCTCATCGAGCATATCGACAACGGTCTCGAGAAGGGGGCCTGCATCCCCGGGAATGGTCCCGGTATCGGCAGCGAGGCGCACCGCCTCGTCAAACGGGAGCTCGGGAACATCGAAGTGGATACGGTAGGGTTCAGTATGGTGAAGGGGCATGAGCATGGTTCCTTTGATCTTGAGGACAACCGCGCCATCGTACGGCATCGGCGTGAAAGATGGTAGCGCAGCCCGATCGCCGAGGCATAAGAAAACCGGCGGTTATGTCCAACTTTCCGCAAGGAAGCATGAAAGAAGGACATACGACCGCCGGTTCAAAAAGGCGCTTTCGATGGCTGGCTAGCGCTCCATAGCCTCCTTCTGGGCGCGGGACGCGGCGAGCACGGCAGAGAGGCCCACAGCCGCCTGAAGCAGGTTGGGCCAGACGGCACCAGAACCACCGGTGATGATCATCGCAAGGCCGAAGAGATTCACAAAGGTGAAGATCGTGGCCAGCACGATGAAGGGCATGAGCTTTGAAGGACGGTTGGCGCCGCGGGCACCCACAAAGCCGGTCACGATGAGAAACACGCCCGAGACAGCGAGCACGACGCCGAGCACCTGGGCGGTGATGACCGGGTCGTCGATCCCCACCATGCCGGCCACGTCCGCGGCCCCGAAGAAGCAGATGGCTCCCACGACGATCTGCACGATACCGTACACGATTCCAAGCAGGCTCAGGCCTTTGACGATTTTGCAGTTACCAGACATCTCAAACATCCTTTCTGAGAGTTGAGGGCTGCTCAAGAGCGCAGCCGTTGTACGCGAATGCCCCCGCAAGCGCGAGGGCGGTACGGGAGCGAGCATATCGGCGCAAGCCGCATGTGCGCGAAGGGCGCGGCCCGGGACGGCGAGCGACAACTCGAACCCATCCCCGACATGCACCATGCAGGTAGTTTACTCCTGCGTCGAATAATACCCCTTGAACAGAGCGAAGATTGCCGCCGCGATGCCCGCGCCGACGAGGGGAGCGAAGATGAAGACCCACGCCTGCTCGAGCGCCAGCGTATTGCCCTGCACCGCCATGGCAAGGGCGGGACCGAAGCTACGAGCCGGATTCACCGAGGTGCCCGTCAGCGGGATACCCATGATGTGCACGAACGTGAGGGTGAGGCCGATCACGATGCCGGCGAAGTTAGAGGTCTTCTCGCTCGCCGTAACGCCCAAGATGGTGAGCACGAAAACGGCGGTAAGAATCACCTCGACCGCAAACGCGCCGACCATGCTGATGCCCGTGGTCGATGCCTCGCCGAAACCGTTGGTGCCAAGCCCCGTCGCGGTGACGCCGCCGAGCGCGTCGCAGCTATTGATAATCAGCATGAGAACGAAAGCGGCCACGATGCCGCCAGCGAACTGACCAATCCAATACCCGAAAAGGTCCTTCAAGGAGATGCGCTTATCGGCATAGAGACCGAAGGTCACAGCAGGGTTGATGTGACAGCCCGACACGTTTCCGATGGCGAATGCCATGGCCACGATCGAAAGACCGAAAGCGAACGCGATACCGAGCGTGCCCAGGGTGGCGCCGGCAATGGCGGCGCTGCCGCACCCGAACAACGTGAGCGTGAAGGTACCGATCGCTTCGGCAACGTACTTCTTGATGGAATCCAATGCTTCCTCCTATTCCCTCGCCCCGAGCCCCAGCGAGTCCGGGTGCGGCCGCGAATCCGTCCGCGGCAAACCAGGACAATCTAAAGGAAGCCTCGTTGGACCGCAACGAAAACCAGGGACTTCAATTTGAAGTTGAACCACGAGCGGCGCATACGAGCCACGCGCGAGCTCACGTATAGTGAGGGCATGCGTGCCGGGATACCCGGCAAGACCATCCAGGGAACTTCGACCATAACGAGGTGAGACGTGAACGTATCGCGCAGAACCCTTTGCGCCCTCGCGCTCTCCGCGCTTCCGATCGCCGCGCTGGGAGGATGCACCGGCCAGGGTGCCCCCGCATCGGGCAGCACGGGATCCGTCAGCCCGCGCGCAGCCAGCACATCTACGGCAAACGGCACGCTTCGAGCCGGCGTCCGAGCCGACGTCATCGGCTTCGGGTATCTCAACGAGACGACCGATAACTACTACGGGCTCGAGATCGATATCGTGAACGATCTTGCAAAGCGCATGGGCATAGACGATGTGGAGTTCGTCACCGTCACGCCCGACGACCGGAAAGAAATGCTTCTCGCGGGAACCATAGACCTTGTGGCCGCCTGCTATTCCATCGCCGAGACCCGGCTCGAGAACTTCGACTTCTCCCCCGCTTATTACGAGGATGCCGTCATCGCCGTCGTCCAGAACTCGTCGATGATCACCTCGATCGACGACATGGCGGGCCTCACCTTCGGCACCATGTCTGGATCGAACGCCGCCCCGCTCCTGAGCCAGAAGCTCTACGACATCGGATTCTCATCCGGCGTGGTGGAACAGGCGAACGACGACAACTCCGATGTCTCCTTTGATACCTGGCACCTGCTGCAGTTCCCGAGTTACGAAGAGCTCTCGGACGCGCTCGAGGTGGGCACGGTCGATGCCATGGTGCTCGACGGAGCTATCGCGCATACCTATATGGACGACAAGCGCACCATCATCGAAGGCTTCGAGGTTGCCGAGCAATCATACGGTATCGCGACGCAGAAGGGCTCTGACCTGAGCGATTCGGTATCGGCTGCCCTGCAGGATATGCTCGACGATGGCACGATCGCCGCGCTCGTAGACAAGTGGGACTAGGAGATGAAGATGCCCCGCACGCTGTTCCGCAAAACGAATGTGAAAATCGCGCTCCTTCTCGCGATCGTGGCCGTAAGCATGGTCGTCATGGGCGTCCTGCTCTCTGGCATGCAGGAGAGCCTCTCCCGCTCGAGCTACGACACCGAGATGGAGGAAGAGGCAAGCGAGCTCAAGGAGCTCCTCGCCAGCGCAGAAGAGGAGGCCTCGCAGAACAAGGAGACCTTCGATGCCATCTATCAGTCGAAGGCGATGAGCGTCGCCTTCATGGCAGCAAACGACGCCGGGTTCGAGGCAACGGATGCCAAGATGGCCGAGTACCGCCAGCTCTTGGACGTCGATAACGTGCTCGTCGTCAAGTCGGACGGCACCATCGTGGCAAAGGCAGCCGAAACGAAGGCGAACTTCTCGTATGCGCGCTTCAACTATCTGCGCGAATGCCTTGCCACGGGCGAGCCGTCGCGCGCCGTCGAAATCGAGCTTCCCGGCGAGGACTGGCTGTGCCGGTACTACGCAGCGTGCCTCGACGCCGACACGATGGTCGTCATCGAGCAGAACCCCGAGGAGCTGCGCCTCCTCGATGCCGAGACGAGCTCCACGGAAAGCGTGCTCCGCAACATCTCCGTAGGGCAAAACGGCTATGTGTTTGCGCTTTCGGCGCAAACCTACCTCATCGAATACCATCCCGACGCCGACCTTGTCGGTCGAGACGCGCTCGACGCGGGAATCGATGTAGCCAAGCTCGAGGACGGCGCCGTAGCGCAGCTCACCTTGGACGGAGAAGAACTCTACTGCCGCGTGAGCCTCATCGGCGACACCTACTATGTTTGCGCCGTGCCCGAAAGCGACATGGCCGCATCGCGCATGGTGACCGTAGCCGTCATCCTCTTCGTGTTCTTTGCCGTCATCGCGACCGTCACGCTCTACGGCATCTTCGTCATGCGCCAGGAGGAACGCGACGGCCATGCGAACGATCACCTCGTTCGCGTTGGACGCCTTCGCTACAATCGCGAAGTCGGCAAGCGCGCAGCGATCTTCACGCTCGTCGGCTTCATCGCCATCGTCGCCGTCTCCTTCTACATGCAGACGCTCTTCGCCCTCTCCACGCAGTCGGTCGTTAACAAGGAGCGCGCTTCGTCGATCGCCGAGACCATCGACCGCGTGAGCGATCGCGCCGACGAGCTTACCGTGCAGTATGACGAGCGCTACCTGTCCAAGGCACGCGTGGCGGCCTACATCCTCGAGGCGAACCCCGCCCTCGCGACGAAACCCAAGATGCAGGAACTTGCCGACGTGCTCCAGGTGTCTGGCGTGTACCTGTTCGATGGAAGCGGGTCCATGATGGTTTCGAACGCTCCGTATGAGCACTTCTCGCTCTCGACCGACGAGACCGACCAGTCCTTCGCCTTCTGGCAGCTCCTGCAGGGCGTAGACAGCTACGTCCAGGAGCCCACAGAAGACGAGATGACCGGGGAGCTCGTTCAATACATCGGCGTGGCAACCTACGACGATGCGGGCTACACCAACGGATTCGTGCAGGTCATGGTTCATGCCGGAAGGCTCGAGGAGCTGCTCAGAAGCGTGCAGATCGATCACGTGCTCGACGGCGTGAAGGCGGGCTCCGGCGGCTTCGCGTTCGCGGTGAGCAAAGCCGATGGCACCATCTCCTACTATCCCGACGCTTCGATTCAAGGCAAGCAGGCCACTGAGGTCGGGCTCAAGGAGAGCCAGATCCGCGGAAGCTACGACGACTACATCACGATCGGTGGCGAGACGTTCTACGCCTCCTCGGTCGAGACGCCCGATTACTTCGTATACGTTGCGGGCCCCGAAGGCGAGCTCATGGCCCAACGCCTCCCGCTCACCCTCGCCACCGGGCTCATCGCGCTCGCCTGCCTTGCCGTCGTCTTCTGCCTGATCGCCTTTGAGCCCGAGCACATGCCCGCCCCTCTCCGCTCCATGACGGAAGACCCCAGCGCAGACCGCGTCTTCGAAATCGAAACGCCCTCGGGTCGTCGGACGAGGACGGAGTCTGCCGCGAGCCGTTGGCTCAACCGCTCCCTCGATTGGAGCCACATGACACCCGAGCAGAAGCTCGGCTATGTCTTGCGCCTCTTCGTTGGCGTGGGCGTGGTCGCCGTCTTCTTCTCGGTACTGTTCAAGGACCAGATCTTCGGGACGAACTCCGTCTTCGGATACATCCTCGGCGGGGGCTGGGAACGCGGCCTCAACATCTTCGCGCTCACGGCAAGCGTTATGACCGCATGCGTGATCTTCACCCTGTCGTGGGTGGTGCAGAAGGTGCTGCACCTGCTCTCCGATGCCCTCTCGGCGCGCGGCGAGACCGTATGCCGCCTGCTCGTGAGCCTCACCAAGTACGGCGCAATCCTGGGAACGCTGTATTGGTGCTTGGCGACGGTGGGCGTGGACACAGGCACGCTTCTTGCAAGCGCGGGACTCCTCACCCTGGCCATCAGCTTCGGTGCGAAGGACCTCGTCACCGACCTGCTCTCGGGCCTCTTCATCATCTTCGAGGGCGAGTTCCGCGTGGGCGACACCATCTCCGTGGGTACCAACACCGGAACCGTCATGGAGATCGGCATTCGCACGACCAAGATCAACGACGGCAACGACAACGTTATCGTACTGAGGAACAGCGCGATCTCGAACGTGGTGAACCGCACCAAGCTCGATTCCTTCGCCACCATCGATGTCGAGGTCTCCGTAGGCGAAGACCTTCCGCACCTCGAGAACGTGCTCAAAGAGGCGCTTCCGCGCATCGCCGAGCGCCAGCCCATGATCTTGGACGGCCCGTTCTACCGCGGCATCGTCGCACTCTCCACGAGCACGATGACCGTTCGAGTGATCGCGCGCTGCTCGGAGAAGAACCGCTCCGCACTCGAGCGGAATCTCAAGCGGGAGATGCGCCTTCTGCTCACGCGGCACGATATCGCACCCTACCAGCTCCAATTCGAGCACGATGAAGACGACCGCTCGTCTCTGAGCAAGGGCGAGGCCGATGAGCTCGAGGGAGCCGACAGCTTCGTTGAGAGCCAAGACGCCTCCATCGGCAAGTACGATGAGAAGCGGGCCAAGAAGGACAAGGACCCCGACGCGCGCCCAGAAGCCTAGCCCCCCATCCAACGGGCCGCCTCCATCGCAATCGGTGGTGGCGGCCCGTTTTTCATAGCTATGGCGTTGAGGTCTATTGTTGAGATGCCGGAGCGTTCGAAACGTCCGGGTGGCGGCAAGCACTTCCAAGCTATGGCAAGCGATGCCGGGGCGTGGCGCATGTGCGCTATGTGCCAAGAAGCGAGAGCACGCGCGGGAAGCTCTTGAGCATGAAGTGCTCGAAGGCGAGGTACTGCTCGGATTTATGGTCCTTTGCGCTCACGGCGCAGACCGACACGGGAATGTCGTCCTCGGGCACGAAGCGCAGCATCGACCACGATGGAGAGATGGAGAAGGCGGGAATCCCCACTCCCATGGTGTAGCCATGCTCTTCCATCACGAAATGCTTGACCTCATCCTGCGTGCGGATGGGGACCACCTTCGACGCGAGCCCGCAGCGAAGGTACAGGTTCAAGATCGTCTCGTTGAAATCGTCGAGACCTTCGGCATGGCAGACGGGATACGGCGCGAGGTCGCTCATGGTAACGAGCTTTTTCTTGCGGAGCGGGTGCTTGCTCGAGAGGAAGACGCCTACCGGTAGCGTGCCCACACGAACGCTGTCGCAGAGCGGATTGGAATACTCTCCGATGGTAATCAGCGCGTCAAGGTCGCCGGAAAGCAGCTGTGGGACCGCCTCGTAGCCCATGCAAAGCCCAAAGCTAACCTTCGTACCCAGCTGCTTGGAAAGGAAGCGCTCCAACCCCGCGCAGACGATACGATGGTTGCTGAAGTACGGCACCGCGAGCAAGACGCGAAAGGTATCGCCCGCCTTCACGGCATCCGTCCGGCGCGCCTCGAACATATCGCCGACCTTATCGAAGGCCTCGAGGGCCTGCTGGGCGTACCGGCTCAGCTCAAGGCCGAAAGCGGTGGGAACGGCACCCTTGCTTCGTCGCACGAACAGAGGCTCCCCCAGCTCGGCCTCCAGCTCACCGATCGCCTTGGAGACCGCCTGGACCGTCACGTTCGCCTCACGAGCCAGCCCCCGAAAAGCTGCCGGCGTTCATAACGGAGCAGAAATATCGAAGTTGTTGAATATTCATACCAGCACCCCACAATGCCGCCCATTGCAAAACAACGGTCTGCGAGCGGCATGGTGCCGTCATCGCGTCATGTACGCTCTCCATTGTACAAATGGCACCAGCGCGGCAACGCATGTCGAGAGGGCGTCAACCAACAATTGAACTTGGCGAGGCGCTGCTAACCATACGCTGCTCGGTAACCACGAAGTCGACGCGTCGATCGTGGGGATCGATCACCCCTAGATCGTCCAGGCTCGCACAGAGTTGTCGCTCACGGCACAACCCGATGGAGACGCCCGGGAAACCAGCAAGAAACACGTCGTAGAAGCCTCCGCCGTAGCCCAAGCGAAACCCCTGGCAGTCGAACGCGAGTCCAGGAACGATGGCGACATGCCCAGGAGCCGAGCCGGGGACGACCTCCCGATTCTCATGGGGAGGGGGCTCCTTGATGCCGAACGAGCTCACGCTAAGGCTGTCAAGGCTGTCGACGCGATACCACCGCAGGCTGCGCGCAGCGCAGACACGCGGGAGCGCCACGGCCTTCCCCAAATCCCAAGCAGCGCGGATGATGCTACGCGTCTCGACTTCCGACGCGAAGGACAGGTAGATGAGCACCGTCTCCGATTGCACGAATGCCGGTGCGGCAACGACGCGATGCGCGATGCGGGTGTCTATAGATGCCCGCTCGTCTGGCGTTTGCTCCGCACGCTCGCGAAGCAGGAGCTTGCGCATGGCACGCTTGCGCGGCTGGCAGGCTCCTTCCAGGCAGGTTCCCCTGGCACCAACGCCCGCGGCCGCGGCATCAGGCGCCCTGTTGTCTACAGGCTCTTCGGCAGCGACGCTATCGCCAACCACGCCGAAAGCTTCCTCCAGTTTCATCGCTGCCGCTTGTAGGCAAACCAATATGCCGCGCCGACGAGAGCGCCACCCACGATGTTACCAGCCGTCACAAAAAGCAGATTCAAACCCACACTGGCAACCGTGAGCGCGCCTGCCCCCGCCACGCCCGCATATTGGGCGAGCAAACCGAGCGGAAGGAAGAACAGGTTGGCGATGCTGTGCTCAAAGCCGAGCACGACGAAAGCGACGACCGGCAAGATCGCCGCAGCCAGTTTGTCGCAGACGCTCTGCCCGGCGAACCCCATCCACACGGCCAAGCACACAAGAATGTTGCAGAGGATACCGCGCACGAACGCCACGTCCGGGGCAAGCCCCGCCTTGGTGAGCGCCACCGAAAGGGCGATCTCCCCCACCGCGCCGTGATTCGAAGCAAAGATACCCGCCGCCCAGAACATCACGGCGATGCAAACGGCACCGATTGCATTTCCGGCGTAGACGATCACCCAGTTGCGCAGCACGCGCGTCCATGCGTAGCGTCCGGAAAGCGCACCCGCCACCATGAGGCAGTTGCCGGTGAAGAGCTCGGCGCCCGCAACGAGCACGAGAAAGAGCCCGAGCGTGAATACAAGACCGCCAAGTAGCTGCGAGGCGGCAAAGCCGAGGCTCGCATCGGAGCGAACCAGGAGCATGAAGGACCCACCGAACGCGATGAACGCTCCGGCAAGGATGGCGAGAACCAGGAGGCGCAAAGCGGGAAGCGATGCCTTGGCCTCTCCCGCTTCCTCGGCCTTGGCCTCTATCTCAGCGGGAGCAAGCAGCGGCCGCATCGTAGGAGTATCTGATGCCATAGAAAACCTTTCATACGGAAGTCAAGGGTGAGCTGGCAGATGAGACAGTTGTGCCGGGTTAATCTGTCTCATGAGACAGATTAACCCGGCACAACTGTCTCATACCGCACCCAACATGCCTACAGGCCAAGGAGACGAAGCGCCTCCTCGCGCGTACGGATATCGGAGCGGAACGTACCCCGTACGGCAGAGGTCGTGGTGAGCGCGCCGGCTGCGCGCACGCCGCGCATGGTCATGCACATGTGCTCCGCCTCCAGCACCACGAGAACGCCGCGCGGCCTGAGCTCTGCCATCATCGCGTCCGCGATCTGGGCCGTGAGCCGCTCCTGCAGCTGCAAGCGGCGCGCATAGCCGTTCACGCAGCGGGCGATCTTCGAGAGCCCGGTGATGCGCCCTTCGTGTGGAATATAGGCCACATGCGCCTTGCCGGTAAACGGCAAGATATGGTGCTCGCAAAGCGACGAGAAGGGAATGTCGCGCACGATGACCATCTCTTCGTTATCGTTCTCATGGAATTGCTTGCGAAGATGCAGCGAAGGGTCCTCGTCGTACCCCCCGAGCACCTCCTGTGCCGCACGGGCCACACGGTCGGGCGTCTCCAAAAGACCTGGACGGTCCGGGTCCTCGCCCACCGCAATCAAGAATTCGCGAATCGCTGCCTCCGCGCGCGCCTTATCGACCGCCATCGCCGCCCCTCTCGTGCGCCCGAACCCGCGGGCGCCATTCAACGAACCCCGGCAACACCTGTGCCGGATATGGCTGTTCATGCCCAATCTGCCGAAGCATGGTACCAGATACCGGGCACATCGAGTGTTTCGCGGGCCATTCCGCACGACAACACCCCGAAGCATGCGACAAGCAGGCTGAGGCAGCACGCGGCGGCTGGAATCTGCGCAGCTGCGCAAAAGCCATCAAGCTGATGCACGTTCCGCGGCCTCGACCACGTGCTTGGCGAGCACGGCCGTGGTGACCGCGCCCACTCCGCCCGGAACCGGGGTTATCGCTCGCACCAACGGCTCGACCTCCTCGAAGGCCACATCGCCCACGAGTCTTCCCGCCTCGTCATCCCAATTGATGCCCACATCGACCACGACCTGACCCGAGGAGACACAGTCCGCGCCAATCGTGCCCGCATGCCCCGCCGCAACCACGAGCACGTCGGCATGGCGGCACTCCTCCGCAAGATTACGCGTGCGCGTGTGGCACATGGTCACGGTCGCGTTACGGTCCTGCAGCATAAGCGACACCGGCCTGCCGATCACGAGCGAACGACCGACCACGCAGACGCGCGAACCCTCGAGCACGACGCCGGAGCGCTCGAGCAGCTCGACCACCGCCTCGGCGGTGCAGGGCGCGAAGCCGACCGCTTCGCGCGCGTAGAGACCGAAGAGCGATCCCGGTGTTATGCCATCAACATCCTTGGAAGCATTGAGCGCGGCCCGAGCCGCCGCCTCATCGAGATGAGGGGGAAGAGGGCTGAACATGAGGCATCCATGAACGGAGGCATCGGCATTTACGCGCTCGATCGCCGCGATAAGATCCTCTTGTGCGCAATCCGCGGGAAGGAGGACCCTCTGGACCGTCAGCCCCACGCGCTCCGCCCGCTTCAGGGCGCCCCGCTCATAGGCAAGGTCGTCGGAACGCTCCCCCACGCGAACGATCGCGAGGGTGGGCTCGATCCCGCGCGACCGAAGCGCACTCGCGCGATAGCCAAGCTCCTCGGTCAGGGACGCAGCGACCGGGGCGCCACGCAATAGCTCCGCCATGATCAACCCCTCCTCAGATGGGCGCGCATCGCGTCGACCACCGCCTGGGCACGCGGTGCGTATTCACCGATGAGGGCGTCAGCCTCGGCTTCGAGCTCCTCGGCGAATTCACGATCGCCGAGCGTACCCGTATTAACGTAGACGTTCGCACTCGATGCCACGAGAGCTGCGCCGCACAGCGCCGCACCGCACAGCACGTCGGAGAGAAGTAGACGGCTGCCCTTCTCCGCCAGCTCCTCCAAAAGCGGCACCGCGCGTGCGCACTGGCGCATCATCTCGATGGGAGCGGAGCAGGCCGTCTTTGTGGCGAGCTCTGTGGTACGCGCACGCGCCGGATCGCTCTTCGGAATGCTATAGGCGCGCGCGAGCGGTTCAAACGCCTCGGCATCGGCGTTGATGAGCCCCATGAGATTCTCGCGCACATCCTCTGCCTCAATGAGAATGCGCTCGATATCGTCCTGCACGGAGGCGTAGGCCTTTTTCCCCACGGTATAGTGAGCCACCATGGAGCAGAGCGCGGTGCCGAGCGCTCCGGCGAGCGCAGCCGCACCCCCGCCACCAGGAACCGATTGCTTCGCGGCGAGCGCGGCGGCGAAATCGACGCAGGAGCGTTCGGTCAGCTTCTGTTGCGTATCACGGTTGTCACGCATGGCAACCTCCTTGTCTCCATCTTGCTGCAGAAGTGCCTTCAGCAACTGGTCTATCCTGCCACAGAAGCACCTGCCCTGCGCGCCGGCAGGGACATCTTAAAAAAATCTTTCAGTGCCGGCAGCCGTGCGCACAGACCGCCTTTACCAAGAGGGATGCCCTAGAATTCCAAGCAGACGACCATGTCCAATAGCGAGCAAGCGCAGCGATGCTCGCCCACGTGGCCCGGAGGGTGTTTCCACAGGGCGTTTTCCGCAGGATTTCGACTCGGTCGAAATCCGAGGACCACGCCCGAAGGAAACACCCTCCGGACCGAAGAAGCACTAGAACAAACCGGTGATCACGCCGTTCTCATCGACATCGATCCGCTCCGCAGCCGGCGTCTTGGGCAGGCCGGGCATCGTCATGATGTCACCAGTGAGCGCCACCACGAAACCGGCACCCGCCGAGACGCGAAGGTTGCGCACCGTGATGCGGAAGCCCTCGGGCGCGCCGAGCTTATGCTGATCGTCCGTGAAGGAATATTGCGTCTTCGCCACGCAGACAGGAAGGTTACCGAACCCGTTCGCCTTGAGCTGGGCAAGCTGGCGCTTGGCGGCAGGCGTGTAGTCCACGCCGCCCGCATGGTAGATCTTGGTCGCAATGGCATCGAGGGCATCCTCGATCGAGGAGCCGGTTTCGTACGAATAACGGAACTCGTGGGGCTCCTCGCACAAGCGCATGACCTCCTCGGCGAGCGCCTCGCCGCCCTCGCCGCCCTTCGCCCAAACCTCGGAGAGGGCGACGTTCACGCCGAGCTCCTGGCACTTGCGCTCAACCAGGGCAAGCTCAGCCGGGGTGTCCGTGGGGAATGCGTTGATGGCGACCACGCAGGGCAGACCGTAGACGTCGCGGATGTTCGAGACGTGGCGGAGCAGGTTGGGGATGCCCGCCTCGAGCGCCTCGAGGTTCTCGCTCGTCAGCTCAGCCTTGGGCACGCCTCCGTTGTACTTGAGCGCGCGCACCGTGGCCACGATCACCACCGCATCGGGGTCGAAGCCCGCCATGCGGCACTTGATGTCGAGGAACTTCTCAGCTCCCAAATCGGCGCCGAAGCCCGCCTCGGTGACCACGTAGTCGCCCAGCTTAAGCGCAGTCTCGGTGGCTTGCACGGAGTTGCAGCCGTGGGCGATGTTGGCGAACGGGCCGCCATGCACGAACGCAGGCGTATGCTCGAGCGTTTGCACGAGGTTGGGCTTGATGGCGTCCTTGAGGAGCGCCGCCATGGCGCCCTCGGCATGCAGGTCGGAGGCCGTGACGGGCTCGCCGCCGTAGGTGTAGGCCACGACCATGCGGCCCAGGCGCTCCTTCAGGTCCATAAGGCCGCTCGCGAGGCAGAACGCGGCCATGACCTCAGAGGCCACGGTGATGTCGAAGCCGTCCTCGCGGGGAACACCCTGCGCCTTTCCGCCAAGACCGTCCACGATGTGGCGCAGCTGGCGATCGTTCATATCGACCGCGCGCTTCCACACGATCTGCTTTGGATCGATACCGAGAGCGTTACCCTGCTGGATGTGGTTATCGAGCATGGCGGCAAGAAGGTTGTTGGCAGCACCGATGGCATGGAAGTCGCCGGTGAAATGCAGGTTGATATCCTCCATGGGAACCACCTGGGCATAGCCGCCGCCAGCCGCACCGCCCTTGATGCCGAAGACCGGCCCGAGCGAGGGCTCGCGCAACGCCAGCACCGCCTTCTTGCCCAATCGCGTGAGGGCGTCCGCCAAACCAACGGAGGTCGTGGTCTTGCCCTCGCCCGCCGGCGTAGGGTTAATCGCCGTCACAAGCACGAGCTTGGCCTTACGGGGCAGGTCGCGCAGAGCGTGGATATCGACCTTCGCCTTGTACGTACCATAATGCTCGAGCTGCTCGTCGGTGAGGCCGACCGCCTCGGCGACCCGCGTGATGGGCCACATCTCGGCTTCCTGGGCAATCTCGATATCGGTCTTGTACTCTGCCATGCTGTCCCCTCTCAACAAGCCTGTCGTGCTCCGGGCGAAGCACCCATCTAGTGTATGGGATTCAGGGCCAACGAGAGAGCAGAACTACGCAAACGGTCAAGAAGAGCCCTGCACGAGCTTGAGCGCAAGGTCGCTCGAATCGGCGCGACCCTCCTCCATGGCCGCGACCACTCGATCGGTAAGCGGCCAGTACCGCTTGCCATAAGGCGCATAGCCCTCGAGCCACACGAGCTCGCTCTCCACCACGTTCCGCGCGTGAACGATTTCTTCGGGCAAGCACGCGGCATATTCCACCATCCACTGCCCGAGCATGGCCCATTCACGCTCATGGGCCTGGGAGAGCCCCTCTGCGAACGACCCTTCGAGAAGCATCCCGGGCTCGTAGCCCGCATCGCGCACGCGGAGGTCGTCGTCAAGCATAGCAAGCAGGGAGCGCTCGGTTGATTCCATCGCATCGAGCAGCTCCTCGAGCCTGGGCGCGAAGGGTTCCCCGAGCGCGGCGGTGCGCGACTCGACCGCGGCCTCGAGCTCATCGATCTTGCGCTCCCGTACATCGAGCTTAGCCCTTATGTCGGCAGCTTTCTTATCGAGTTTATCCAGCTCGTCCCTCATACGAAAACGCTTGAACAGCCAGAGCCTCAAACGCCTCCAAGGGTGCGCGATCCAGGGGGTGCGTCGAGCGTCGTCTTGCTCGTAGGGTTCTACAATCGCCGAGCGCTGCGCGCACAAGGAGTCAAGCTCAGAGCGCTCCTCGGCATCCGCCGTGGTGTACCCCCGCAGGGTGAAGCGTGCCGTCACAAGCTCCTCATCGGTATCGAGCGCACGCTGGACATCTGCTGCGACCGCGGCGAGCTCCGCGCTGCAGGCGGCGAGCTCCTCGAGTAGCGTGCGCTCGCGCGCGATGATGCCCCAGGGCTCGTAGCCGAGCCACCAGTTCCACTGGATGCCCTCGTCAACGCGGTAACCAAGATGGGCCCCGTCGGACCCAAGGGCGCGAGCGAGTGCATGATAGTCATAGGAAACAGATGCCGGATGGGCGAACAGCGGCAGGCTTCGCTCTCTGTCGCTCAAACCCGAGATATCTACCGGTAGCTGCGTGCAGAGCCGAGCAAGGCGCCGCTCCTCGGCGCAATAGCTCTTCCAATGCTGTTGGAACGTGCGCATCGCTTCGAGATTCGCCATGGAAGCCTCCATCGCTTGCGGCGTCGGTGGTTCGTGTTCGGTATTCGGCCGCTCCTCCATACTAGCACGCTCCGGCACGGCGCCCTGCGAGATAAAAAGGGGACGGAGCAACCTCCGCCCCCGTTGCCGCGCCTCACAAAAAGCGTCGCATAACTCACAAGCGAGGCTCCATATCGGGCCTCGCCGTCGTGTTATGCGACGTTTTCTATCGAGCAACTTCTAGTGTGATAAACCCGGCCCGGCTGACTTTACCACCAGATGGGTCATTTTGAACACGTCCCAAAATGGCCCACCCTTCGCTTAGCATGCTACGCGAAGTCGGCGAGCTGTGCGGTGAGCGCCCCGATCTCGGCCTTGAGCTCCTCGGCGCGCTCGCGCTTCTTCGCCACGACCTCGGGCGCCGCCTTGGCGATGAAGCCTTCGTTGGCAAGCGTCTTCTCCGCACCGGCGAGCTCCTTCTCGGCCTTGGCGATAGCCTTCTCGATGCGAGCGCGCTCGGCAGCGAAGTCGACGAGGTCGCCAACGAGGATGTAGGCATCGAAGTCGGCACCGGCGAGTACGATAGAGCCTTCGGGCTTTTCCGCCACTTCCTCTGTCGTGATGTCAAGCGGGCTCACGCGCGCGAACGCGCAGATGAACTCCGCCATGCCGCGGATGGCCTCGGCGACCTCATCCGAGTTGGCGCGAACGCTCACACCAAGCTGCTCCTTGGGGCTGATGCGATAGCGGGCGCGCGTGGAGCGCACATCGGTCACCACGGCGCGGGTAAGCTCGAAGGCGCGCTCTGCGGGCTCGTTTACCCAGCGCTCGTACGCCGCCGGCTCGGGCCAATCGGCGACCATGAGCGCCTCGGCGCGCTCGCCGTCCGCATCCAGCCAGCTCGCGGGCATGGTGTCCCAAATGGCCTCGGTCGCGAACGGCATGAGCGGATGCATGAGGCGCAAGCTCGTATCGAGCACGAAGATGAGGTTGCGCTGTGCCTGCAGGCGCGCCTCGGCATCTGAGAGACGGGTCTTCGTGACCTCGATGTACCAGTCGCAGACCTCGTTCCAGAAGAAGCTCTGCAGGCTGCGCGCCACATCGCCAAACGCGTACGATTCAATGCCCTCGGTGACCTGCCCCACCGTCTTTGCGAGGCGGCTGAACATCCAAGCATCTGCCGCGGTCTCGGCGACCGGCTCACCCGGCGTGTAGCCCTCCATATTCATGAGCAAAAAGCGGCTCGCGTTCCAAATCTTGGTGAGGAAGGCCTTTGCCTGCTCGGTGCGTGCGCTCCCCAGGAAGTTCTTCTGCTTGTCGAAATCTGCGTCGAAGCGAACGTCTTGGTTGTTCGTGAAGAGGCTCAGCAGGTTGAAGCGCATGGCGTCGGCGCCGTATTTGTCCATGAGGTCCATGGGGTCAACGCCGTTACCCTTGGACTTGGACATGCGGCTGCCGTCCTTGGCGAGCACGGTGGGATAGATCACCACGTCGTGGAAGGGAATCTCGTCCAGGAAGTAGAGCGAGCTCATGATCATGCGCGCCACCCAAAGAGCGATGATGTCGCGCGCCGTCACGAGCGCCGTGGTGGGATGATGCCCCTCGAGCTGCTCGGGGTGCTGCGGCCAGCCCTGCGTAGCGAAGGTCCACAGCTGCGAGCTGAACCAGGTGTCGAGCACGTTCTCGTCCTGGTGCACGTGATGCCCGCCGCACTTTGGGGCACACGTCGACGTCCTCCATGAGGGCGTCTTCCCAGCCGCAATCCTCGCAGTAGAAACGGGATGCGATGGCCCCACACAGCTGGCGGCTGATGCACCAGTCTTTCAGGTTCTCCATCCAGGTGAGGTAGGACTGCTTCCAGCGCTCGGCGTTGAAGCGGACCTTACCCGAGGTCACCGCCTCCATAGCCGGCCCCTTTGAGCTTGTCCACGGCGACGAACCACTGCTCGGAAAGCCAGGGCTCGAGCGTGGAGTCGCAGCGGTAGCAATGCATGACGGAGTGGTCGTGCTCCTCGATGTGATCGAGCAAGCCGTGCTCCTCGAACCAGGCGACGACCTTCTCACGGCACTCGTCGCGCGTGAGCCCAGAGAACTCACCGTAGCCATCAACCACCACGGCATGCTCGTCGAAAATATTGATCTTCTCGAGACCGTGCGCCTCGCCCATGGCGTAGTCGTTGGGGTCGTGAGCCGGCGTGACCTTCACGAAGCCCGAGCCGAAGCCCGCATCCACGTGCCAGTCCTCGAAGATGGGGATCTCGCGGTCCACGATGGGGAGCTTCACCGTCTTACCCACGAAGGCAGCCTTCTCCGGATCCTTGGGACTCACGGCCACGCCCGTGTCGCCGAGCATGGTCTCGGGACGCGTGGTGGCGACAACGATGTACTCCTGGCCGTTCACCGGCTCGGTGAGCGGATAGCGCAGGTGCCAGAGGTGGCCCTTCTCGTCCTTATACTCCGCCTCGTCGTCCGAGATGGCCGTGGTGCAGCTGGGGCACCAGTTGACGATGCGCTTGCCGCGGTAGATGAGCCCGTCGTGGTACCAGTCGCAGAAGACGCGGCGCACGGCCTCGGCGTAATCGGGGTCCATGGTGAAGCGTTCGTCCTCGAAGTCGATGGAGCAGCCCATACGACGAATCTGCTGCTGGATGATGCCACCGTACTCGTGGGTCCAGTCCCAGCACGCATCGATGAACGCCTCGCGGCCCATCTCAAGGCGATTCTTGCCTTCGTCCTTGAGCTTCTTGTCCACCTTGGTCTGCGTGGCGATGCCGGCATGGTCGGTACCGAAGATCCAGCGCGTGGAGCGGCCGCGCATGCGCGCCTGGCGCACGATGGCGTCTTGGATGGAATCGTCGAGCGCGTGACCCATATGAAGCTTGCCCGTGACGTTCGGCGGCGGGATGACGACGGTGCAGTCGCCGGCGCCCGGGCGCTTCTCGGGCCCGCGCTGGTAGTAACCGCCGTTGAGCCACTTGTCCAGCATCTTGGGCTCAGTGACCTGCGGATCGTATGTCTTAGGCATCTCTTCCATGAGAGGTCCTCTCTATATCGCGATATACGATTCAAGAGGATAGCACAGGCAGCCCATCCTGCGGGGACCCGGCACGCGAAGAGCAGGTTTGCACATGCAAGGGGCGAGCACAGCGGCTCGCCCCTCCCCTAGCATGATGTCACACGGCGCCCGCGCCCCGCTAAGCCGAATGCTCGAGCATATTCGTGAGCGGACGGCCCGGCACGAGGCGCCCGTCACACACGAAACCCTCCTCACGGCCCGCGAGCTCGGCCACGAGCGCGGCGCGCAGCTCGGCCACACGGTCGGCATACACAGGATCGGCGATGGCATCGTGCTCCTCGCGCGGGTCGACAGCAAGGTCAAAATACTGTTCACGACCCGTCTGCGAGAACCAGATGTACTTGTCGTGCGGCGTCACGATGTAGTGGTTCGACTGCTCCACGTCGCGCGCGTGCTCGCCGTGGACGTAGGCGCGCTCGATGGCTGGCCCGCCGAGCACCTCCCCGGCCAGCGAGGAGCCGTCCACCGTGTCCGGCACGGAGGCGCCGGCAAGCTCGAGCAGCGTGGGCATAACGTCCATGAGCTCCACCACGCTCTGGGAGCGCTGGCCCACGCAGTCCGGACCGGCGCCGTGCGCGGCGCGCAGCTGCTTGCCCACGCGCACGATGAGCGGGATGTGCGTGGAGCCCTCGTACGGGAGCACCTTGCGGAAGAGCGAGTGGTCGAAGAGCATCTCGCCGTGATCGGCCGTGAACACCACGACCGTGTTGCCGTAGGTGCCATCGTTCTCAAGGGCTGTGATGAGGCGGCCCACCTGATGGTCAATATGCGTGATGCAGGCGTAGTACCCCGCCATGGCCTGGTGGCGCAGTTCGACATCGCGGCAGCCGTGCACGCTGTCGAGCACCATGCCGTCGCGCTCGGTCGCCTCGGTGTCGTCCCAGTTGCCCGACGCAGGCGGCCGCAAGTCGTGCCCGGGGTAGAGGTCGTAGTAGCTCTGCGGCGCATCGAAAGGCGGATGAGGCCGCACGAAGCTCGCCGTCAGGAAGAAGGGTCGCGTGCGGTCGCGTGTCTCCAGGAAGCGAATGGACTCGTCCACCACCCAGTTGGTGGGATGGTAGCGTTCCTCGTAGATCCACGGGTGCGTGATCCAGGAGTTATTCTCCACACCCGACCCGTTCACATCGAAGGACGCGCCCAGGCGGTCGCGCATGTCGCGCATGTAGTCGTCCGAGACCGCCTGATGGTGCCAGTACGGCGTGTCCGCATGGCGATAGTGGCCGATGTAGCCGTCATGCAGGCGAAGCGTCTGGTATCCGCAGGCGAGACGGGGCGGGTGCACGTGCATCTTGCCCACGCAGGCCGTCTGGTAGCCCGCGCTTCCCAGCTCCTCGGCCAGGTAATGGTTATAGGTCCAATCCACGCCGTCCTGATAACCCACGCGCCCGTGCGACGAGGGAGCCCGGCCTGTGAGCAGGCCGGCGCGGGCCGGGATGCAGCTCGGGCAGGCCGAGTAGGCATGCTCGAACAGCGTGCCCTCGGCAGCGAGCGTATCCAGATACGGCGTCTTGACATCCGGATGACCGGCCGCGCCCAGGCAATCGCCTCGCAGCTGGTCGCAGACGATCAAAACGATATTTGGGTGAGCCATGGTTCCACCTCATACTCTGCAGCAGCGCCGGTTGAACACCCGGCACCCATCACAGCTTCGCACGATTCCAAAGCGGCGGGCGACAGATGCGCTCTCCGCCCGCCCCTATCCGTGAATGGCACTCATGTCGCGCAGGAATTCCTCGACAGCGGCGCGGTCGGCATCGGGCAGGTCGATCATGCGCTCGTTGCCGCGCGATGTGAAGTACACCCGCACGACGCCGGCAGCATCCTCCACCCGCGTGCGCTCGATGCGCGACCACGGGATGCGAAAGCCCTCGGCGTAGATGCCGCGGCTCCCCATGCCGGCGCGCACGGCGGCAAGCGACACGCCTACCGCCACGAGCACACAGGCGGTCACGAGGTCGCGCGGCTGCATGCCCCTGCCGACATAGGACCCGATGCCAAGCACGGCGAGCACCGCCGCAATCACGAAAGTCGCCGGTTGTCGGGACGCCATGAACCGCAGCGAGGTCCGCTGGTCGACCGCAAGGTGGATGCTATAGCAGAACAGCAGGACGCCAGCGATGAGGATCGTCCACTCGAAGACGCCGAGCCCCTGGAATACCTCAGGCATGCCCGTCACCTCCCCTGAGAAGCCTTGGCCATCGGAGCGGCCATGTCGCGCTCCGAGCGCTTAAGATAGCGCTCGCTCGCCGCGTGGTCACCCTTGTTCTCGTACTGCAGCGCAAGTAGCAGCTCCAAGAAGCCGCGGTCGATGCCCGACAACGTGGGCAGACGGCGCTCCATGTCGCCGATATAGCCCCAGCCCTTCTTGATGTAGATGTCGTGCATCATGCGGGCCTCGGTGATAGCATCCTCGTCGTCCCAGGTCTCGATCTCGGCGAGGAGCTTGGTCGCACCCGCCTCGTTCCCGCGCTCGAGGTAGTAGTTGAAGGCCTTGCCCACGAGCTCATGGCGCTGTTTGGCGTTCTGGCGCATTCCCAGCATCCGCTCGATAACGGCGTCGGCCTGGCTGCAGGCGTCGAGAGCAAGGTAGCCGTTGAGCTGCATGAAGCAACGGTTCCACGCGGGAAAGATGAACTTCACGAGCGGCTTGTCGAGCAGTGCCAGGTAGGCCTTGGCATCCGCCTGCTCGAGCAACTGGGTCAAGCGCTGCACGTAGGCACGCTTCGCCACCTCAAGAATCACCAGCAGCGCGGTCGCTGCCAGCAAGATCGCGACACCGATGAGTCGCATATCCATGGGTCCTCCTTCGCAACGAACCTGGCTACACTGAGGCGCGCCGCCGACGGGGAGGGTCGGCGGCGCGCTGCGATACGGTGTGGCAGGTTATCGAGCATCCTCCACGGGCTCGAGCCCCAGGCGATCGAACTGCTCGCGCGGCGCCTCATGCTCGATGAGACCACGGCGCAGCAGGGCCACCATGTGCTCTTCGGCCGCAGCGTCCACGCCCACCAGGCTGTGGGTCTGGCCGTAATCCTCGGCAAGGTCGAAGAGGAGCGAGTCGTGCACCTCTTCCAGGCAGTCCTCGCGCTGGTCGATGTTCGCCGGCTTGCGACAGGGAATCTTGTAGACCGGGTAGTTGGTGCGCGCCAGGAATCGGCCGCACTCAATCTCGTCCGGGCACTCCGTACCCATCTTGTGGCGGATGGTATGCGGAATTGCCGCGTATTCGAAACAAGGTTGGTTGCCCGGCACCGGAGCGCGGAAATAGGTGTAGCGGCCATCGGTCACGTTCACCGTCATGGCGTGCACGCCGAAAAGCCCATAGTCGCGCGTAGGCGCCTCCGCATCTGTGACGAGCGGCATGAGCGATGCGCCGCAGACCTCGAGCGGCACGGGGCATCCATGCGCCTCGAGTACCGTGGGCATGATGTCGATAGCCTGCGTGAGCTGGCCGGCGCGCTCGCCTGCGCGCGCCCCGCCCGGGAAGTGCACGATAAACGGCAGGTGCGCGAGCTCGTTGTACAGGTGCATGTAGTTCTTGCCCAGGTAGTCGCGCTCACCGAGGAAGTAGCCGTGATCGGTGGTGACCAGAACCATGGTGTCCTCGTAGATGCCGCGCTCCTTGAGCTTATCAACGAGCGTGCCGAACCAGTGGTCCGTCATGGTGACGAGCGCCTTGTAGCGACGCTGCACATAGCCCACGGCAGAATCCGGGATGTCGGTGTCGCTCACACGCTTGTAGGGTGGGATCTCGAAGTAGTCGCGGTCGAGCCCGTCGCTGCCACCGTAGAGCTCCATGTACGTGTCGGGCACGTCGAAGGGCTCATGCGGATCGAAGGCCTCCACCATGAGGAAGAAATCGTCGTCTTGGGCGTTCTCGTCGATGAAGTCGCACGCGGCGCGGAAGGTGCGCGGGCTCGGCATGTCCTCCTCGCGCGGCCAGCGGCCGCGGTTCTTCTGGTACTGCTCACGCACGCGGCCATAGAAGGTCTCGGGCATGTTGTTCGGCTCGTCGATGCGGCTCACCCAGGGGTCGCCCTCCTGGCCGCGGAAGAGCTCCCAGGTGTTGAAGAGCTGCAGGTAGCCCTCGCCGCCGGTACGGGCGTAGTGACAGTGGTCCGTGGCGATGTGCGTGTAGGTGCCGCCGGCACGCAGTCCGTCCACCAAGGTCACGTCGAAGGGCTCGACGGGGCCCCAGGGGCGCTCCAAAAAGTTATAGCGGCCGCACATGATGTCGCGGCGGGCGGGCATGCACGGCGCCGAGCCGATCCAGTGGTTGTCAAAGACCACGGAATCCTGGGCGAAGGCGTCAAGACAAGGGGTCTGCGCTGCGCCCTCGGGTTGTAGCACCCCAGTGCGTCGCGGCGCAAGGTGTCCATCAGGACGAGTACGGTTCTCATGCGGGTACCCTTCCTCGTGAAATGGGTATAAGGACTCATGTTCCACAAGATGCCAGGGATCGCGATGAAGCCCGGGCATGTTGGGAAACACGGGTGCCTGGACCCGCCGTGCGGCAAACCGACGGGTCCAGGCCGGCTTTGTTCGCTTACGCGAAGATCTTGATGCCCGTGTAGTAGCCGAAGGCGGCGAACACGAGCGCGAACACGATGAGGCCGATGATGACCTGGGCCGTGTTCTTACCGTTGCCCTTCTTGATGAGCTTGTAGCACACCAGGGTGAGGATCACCGGGAGCATGTAGGGCATGACGGCGTCAAGCTGGTTCTGGATGACCAGCGGGTCGCCCTCTTCGAAGGCGAACTGCAGGCCGGTGGTGAGCTTGACCGTCTGCGGGATGAGGCAGCCCACGACGATGACGCCGAGGACGTTGGCCAGGTTGCCTAGGCGCTCGATGAGGGCCAGGCCGCCCTTCTCGATGAGCTCCATACCCTTGCTGTAGCCCATGTGCACACCGAAGTACTTCATGGGCCAGTACAGCAGGTTGATGAGCAGGAACATCACGATGGGGCCGATGAGCGAACCGTTGTCCACGCAGAGCGAAGCACCGATGGAGCCCGCGATGGGATACCAGGTGAGGTTGAGCATGGAGTCGCCCAGGCCGGCGAAGGGACCCATAAGCGAGGTCTTGACGCCGGTGACGGCATCCTTGTGGTCCTCGTCCGTGCTCTCCTCGAGAGCGGCGCAGATGCCGAGGATCAGCGGGATCGCCAGCGGATGCGTGTTGAAGTACTCAAGATAGCGCTTGAGTGCGGTGACGCGCTCCTCCTTGGGACGGTCCTTGTAGAGCTCCTCGAGCACGGGCGAGAAGCAATAGGTGAGCGAGAGCGACTGCATACGCTCGTAGTTGTGCGCAAACTGGCAACCCTGGGTGCGCAGCAGAACCTTGTTCAGGGCATGCTTGCTGACGTGAGCCATTACAGATCATACTCCTCTCCATCATCGTCGCCTGCAGCGGTGGCGATGGCCGGAGCGGCCTGCGCGCCCTTCTGGCCCTCGATGACGAGGTCATAGAAGCCAGCGATGGCGGCGGCGAGGATCGCGCAACCGAGCGTCGGGATGCCCATGTAGGCGTTCAGGACGAAGCCGATGAGCAGGAAGATCCACATGTTCTTCTTCATCATCATGGTGAGCAGCATGGCGAGGCCCACGGCGGGCATCATGCCACCGGCCGTGCTGAAGCCGGACAGCACCCACGGCACATCGTTCTGCAGGAAGGCCATGATGCCCTCGATGACGTAGGAACCAATACCGGTGGCGATGAACACCGGCACGGCACGCGTCAGGAAGAAGCAGATGGCGCCGCCCCAGAAGTACTTGTTGATGGAGCTGAACTTACCGGACTCCGCAGCCTTATCGGCTCCGTGCAGGAAGGTCACGTTGGTGGTCATGACCAGGATGTTGAGCTGCTGCACCAGGGTGGCGGTGGGCACGCCGATGGCGACGGCAAGCGCCGTAGCCTCGGTCACGCTACCGCCGGACATGATGCCCAGCGAGGCACCCACGATGGTGCCGGAGATGACATCGGGCGGAACGTACGCGCCGATGTTGTTGACGCCGAGCCACATGAGCTCCATGGTGGCGCCGATGATGATGGCAGTCGTCATGTCGCCCAAGATGAGGCCGACGCCCACCGAGGCCAGAAGCGGCTTGCGGAAACCGAGATGGGGTCCCAGCTGATCCCACTCGCACAGGCCGGCCCACAGGGCAAGGAGCAGTGCTTGAAGCATTCCTTTTCCTCCTTTTCCGTTTCTATCTTTGCCTCCCGCTTGCGCGGTCGGCGTTGCCGCTGAACTGAAGCTCCGGATGAACCGGAGACGCCTACTGGACCTTGGCGAGCAGGTCCATCACGCGCGCCTTCTCGTCGCGCGTGGTCGGCTGCATCCACAGCTCGACGCCCATCGCGTCGAGTTCCTTGAACGCCTCACGCTCTTCGGGCGTGACGGACATGTTCTTGTGGACACGGGTGCGCTGGTCGTTGAAGCGCATGCCGGAGACGTTGAGATAATCGAAATCGAGCCCGTTCTTACGAAGCTTGAGGGCGTCGATGGGGTTGCCCACGATGACGAGGGTGGTCTTCTTGAGGGTGGTCTTCGTGAGCACGTCGATGAACTTGTCGACGGTGAAGACGGAAACCTTGATACCGGGAGCGGCGAGGCCAGCGACCGAGCGCTGCACGGGGTCGTTCGCACACTCGTCGTTGGCGATGATGACCGATTCGATACCCAGATCGGGAATCCACGTGCTGGCGATCTGGCCGTGGATCAGGCGATCATCGATGTCGATAAGCTTGAGTGCCATGGTTGTTGCTCCTTCCTAGAGGTCGAGGTCGTCCTCGTCCTCTGCTGCTAACTCCACTTTGATTTCCTGGACCGAAGTCGCGGCCTGCTCGGCGACATGAGCACGCACCTCGTCGGGCGTGAGGTCGCCCGAGAACAGGAGGTCGATCACGATGGGCAGGTTCACGCCAGTGAACGCGGTGAGCTGCTTGCCCGAGAGCTTGGCGCGCGACGTCACGTTGAACGGCGTGCCGCCGTAGATGTCGCACAGCACCACCACGTGGTCGTATGCTGCGGCAAGCTCGTCATAGGCCTCATTGAACTCGGCTTCGAACTGGGCGACGCTCTTGTTCTCCGTCAGCGCGAGCGCACGGGCGCGCTCCTGCTTGCCAGCGAGCATCTCGGCACCCTCGAGCAGTGCGCAGCCAATCTGCGCATGCGTCGCGAGGATCACACCAAACGACATCTCGGTCCTCCAACCACATCGATTTGCCCGGCACGGCGCTTCATCCTGCCTGCTGGGCCCTCCCCTAGCCATCCTGACAAACTTGTACCTACAGATGTTCTTATTCGTTCGTTTCTGAACATTGCTGAGTCGGATAGCGAACACTGTGCTGCATGCATCTCGTTCTACATTATGCGAGATAAACCAAGGTGTTCAGCACGCTGATATGATAGCAAGAGTTGCGACAGTTTGTGCTGAAGTGTGAAAATTTTTCCGTTCAGCGACAAATACTGACCGTCTGCGAGATTTATTGTTTTCTTTTGTTCTTTCATGTTATTTTTAAGCTGGCGAAGGGAGGCCGAAATGCTCAAAGTTCAGCGCCAGGAAGAACTCGTCCGCTTATGCAACACCACGGGACTCCTCACGGTCAACGAGGCCGCGGAGATTCTGGGCACCTCGCCCATGACCATTCGCCGCGATATGGAGGAGCTAGCGAAGGACGGGCGCATCGAGCGCGTGCGTGGCGGCGCCCGAAGCATCGTGCCGATGGCGCAGGCGGCGCGCGAGTACCCGCACGAGAAGAAGCGCTCACAGCACTCCTCCGAGAAGCAGCATATCGCCCAGATCGCCGCCGGCCTCATCAACGAGGGCGACGCCGTGTTCCTGGGCGCCGGTACGACCTGCGAGCTCATCACCCAATACCTGGGCGAGAAATCCCTCAGCGTGGTGACGAACAGCCTGTCCGCCTTTGAGCTGCTGAAGAGCAACCCCAACATCGAGCTCTACCTGCTGGGCGGACTTTATCGCCCCAAGACGAGCGTGCTGTACGGACACCTCACTGAGGAAGCCCTCTCGTCACTCAGCGTGGACAAGGTGTTCTTCGGCGTGAACGGCATCTGCGCGCCGGACGTGATGGGCCACAACGTGGACATCTCCAACCTGCAGCGCATGGCGCTCGATAAGGGCCGTAAGCGCTACATCCTGGCCGACTCCTCGAAGTTCTTCCGGCGCGACCTCTTCACCTTCTACAGCCTGGAGCAGATCGATGCCGTAATCACCGATCCCGGCATCACCCCCGAGCAGCGCGCCGCCTGCGAGGAATACACGCAGGTCATGTGCTAGCGCAGGAATGCTGGCACCGGCCCGCGAGGAAAGGCGATCGGCCCGCTCCCCTATTTCCGCTAACAAGAAGCCGCCCGTCTGCTGCTATGCGGACGGGCGGCTCTTTGCTTCGCCGACTGGATGCGTGGCGGGCTCCCCCGGGCACGGCTGTCGCAGGAACTGGGCGGCAGGGCGCGTTACAGGTTTCCGCTGGAGCACGTGCTAGTCGTGGTACTCCCCGCGGTCCCACTTCTCCAGGAACTCGTCGAAGAAGTGCGGGTCGGCCTGCGCCTCGGGATCGGCCTGGTTCACGGCGTCGAGCTTGGCGACGAGGGCGTCGTGCTCGGGCGTGGGCTCATACGAGGCATTGATAAAGGCGAGCATGGTGTCAGCCATAAGGAACTCGCCGGTGATCTTGCCGCCGAAGCCGACGACGTTGGCGTTGAGGACGCGACGGGCATAGAGCGCGCTCGTCATGTCACGGACGAGGGCGCAGCGGGCACCGGGCACCTTGTTGACGGCGTTGGTGATGCCGATACCGGTGCCGCAGAGCACCACACCCAGGTCGGCGCGGCCGCTCGCCACGGCCTCGCCCACGGCCTTACCGTAGATGGGGTAATGGGTTCGCGTGTGGCTGTACGGGCCGAGGTCCAGCACGGTATGGCCGGCCTCCTCGAGGCGGTCGTGCAGATAGGTCTTCTCATCGGTCACGATGTGGTCGCAGCCCAGTGCGATGATCATAGTTCCCTCCTTGGGATTCAAGCAGACAGGGTGCCTGCGGGCGGTCTTAGGCCATCTTGTTGAGCATGTCCACGCGGATCTGGTGGCGTCCGGCGGCATAATCCGCCGCCAAAAACTCGTCCACGATGCGCAGGGCAAGCTCGGGGCCGACCACCTTGGGGCCCATGCAGACCATACGGGCGTTGTTGTGCTCGCGCGTCATGTAAGCGCTGCGCTCGTCGGAGATATTCGCGGCGACCATGCCCTTCACGCGCGTGGCGGCCATGTAGCTGCCCACGCCGTAGCCGTCGAAGGCAAAGCCCTGGGAGCCATCGTGCTCCAGCAGGTCATGCGCCACCGCGGTCGCGGAATCGACGAAGTCCGCGGCGGGCTCGGGGCTCAGGTCCACGACCTCGTGCCCCAGCTCGACCAGATGGGCGGCCACGAGCTCTTTGAGCTCCATGCCTGCGGCATCGGATCCAAGTACAACCCTCATGCTCGTTCCTTTCTCCTTGATGCGGGCTATTCCCGCTATCTCCTGCGCTTGCGCGCTGGTCCACAGAGTTATCGCTCGACGCGCGTATACTGCTCGAGCTCGAAGCGCTGCTCGCCGGTCAGTGCAGCATCGGTGAAGATCGCGTCGATATTACCGAGGTCGAAGAAGCCGTAGAAGTCGCGGCGCCCCACCTTGCTGGAATCGGCGAGCAGATAGCGCTCGTTGGCCTTCCCGAAAACCAGGCGCTGGAAACGCCCCTCTTCGGCGTTGGAAGTGAAGATGGAGCCGTCGGTCACGCCGTTCGAGCCGATGAACGCCTTATCAATACCGAGCGATGCAATGGCGTCTTCGGCCATAGGGCCGACGAAGGCATGGGTCCGGCTCCGGTACGTGCCGCCCACAAGGCACAGGTCGCATCCCTCGCGCTGCTCGAGCAGGCTAAATACTGCCAAGCTGTTGGTGACGATGCGGAAGGGAACCTCGGGCAGCGCGGACACCATCTGCTCGATGGTGGTGCCGGCGCCGAGGAAGACCGTGTCACGCGGTTCGATAAGCGCCGCGGCGCTACGAGCGATATCGCGCTTCTCCGCGGCATGGAGGCGCGCCTTCTCCCCATGGGTGAATTCGCGTTCCACCAGCGTGCCATGCGTCGCGGCGGTATGGCGCAGGCGTGCTCCGCCGTGGACGCGCTCGACCACGCCGCGCACGGCAAGCTCCTCGAAGTCGCGACGGACCGTCATCTCGGACACCGCGAGCTGCTCGGCAACCGACCGCACCGATGCGGTGTGTTCATCACCCAGCAACTCTAGGATGCGTTCCTGGCGCTCTGCCTTGAGCATAGGGCTCCCTCCTCCGCGCATGCACCGCTCTACTACGTAGGGTATGTTTGAATCTGTTTGATTTTGGCACTATATGTTATAGTACATCATAATCGCACAATATCAAACAGATTACTTGTTATATTTTGAGCGATACACACGCCGTACGCTGCCTTAGACGGTGTACCATCGTAAGAGTTACCGAGCGACCATATCGGGGGCGGCCGTGAAGCATATTGGGTTCCTTATCAAACCTGCGTCAGCATCGTGCAACATGCGTTGCCGGTACTGCTTTTACGCCGATGTGGCTGAGCACAGGTCCGTGCCGTCGCACGGCGTCATGGGTGAAGACGTCATGGATGCGCTCATCGACCGCGCGCTTGCCGTGGGCGCCGATGCGAGCGTGACCTTCGCTTTTCAGGGCGGCGAGCCTACGCTTGCAGGCCTGGAGTTCTTCCAGCGCTTCACAGATCTTGTTGAAAGCAAACGCAACCAGCAGCAAATCCATTACGCCATCCAGACCAACGGCTACCTCGTGGACGATGCCTGGGCGGAGTTCTTCCACGAGCATCGGTTCCTGGTGGGGATCTCGCTCGACGGCGACCGCGAGCTGCACGACTGGCTCCGGCCGGATGCTCAGGGAGCGGGCACCTACCAGCGCGTGATGGATGCCATCGGTTTGCTTAGGACCCATCAGGTCGAGTTCAACGTACTCACCGTGCTCACCGGACAGCTTGCCCGGCATCCGCAGCGCCTGTACCGCTTCTACCGCAGCAACCATCTGGACTACGTGCAGCTCATCCCCTGCCTGCCGGGCCTGGACGATAACGTTGACGAGTTCTCGCTTACGCCCGAGGCGTTCGCGTCGTTCTATAAGACCTTCTTCCGGATGTGGGTCGAAGACTTCAGGCGCGGCGAGCGGTTTTCGGTAACGCTCTTCGACAACGTCATCCCCCTCTTCGCCGGCATTCCGCCGCAGCAATGCGGCATGCTGGGACGCTGTGCCCCTCAGTTCGTGGTCGAGAGCTCGGGCGACGTATATCCATGCGACTTCTACGTACTCGACCGCTACCGGTTGGGTAACGTGCTCTCTGACAGCCTTGAGCAGATGGCGACGAGCAACACGCTGCACGCCTTCCTCGCCGAACCACGACGCGCTTGCTCCGCATGCGCCGACTGCCCCTTTGAGCGCATCTGCCACCGCAACTGCAAGCGCTTAAACATCGCCTACTATCGCGAGGGCTACTGCGGCTACCGTGACTTCCTCGAGTACGCCGCGCCGCAGATGGCCGCCATCGCGCGCACGTTGCGCTAGGAAGCCTTAGCTCGCACGTAATCGGACAGCGTATCCCGGCGCCTTACGGCCGCTCCAAGGCTACGCTCCCTGCTCGCCCTCCCCATCGCGCACACCGGCGTCATGGTGCTCGATGGCGTCTGCCACGGTGAAGCCCTGGTCCTCGCCGAGCGAGCGCCACTTGGGCGTTACGATGCGCTGCGCCGGGTACACGCCGCGGTGCCCCGCCACCAGATAGCTCACGAACGAAACGATGACGAAGTACGGAGCCGCCAATCCCCCGAAGAGGTCCACACCGAGCAAGATCGTCGTCATGGGCACGTTGAGCGCCGAGCCGAACACGCCCACCATACCGAGCGCCGCGCCGAACGCCGGCGTAACGCCAAGCGAGTAGCCAAGCGCCGCGCCGAGCCAACCACCGAGCGAGCCCCGATGCCGAAAATGGGCGTGACCTCGCCGCCCTGAAAGCCCGCCCCCAGCGTAAGCGCCGTCATGGCGAGCTTGAGCAACGCGTCGACGGGCGTCGCGGCCCCTGTGAACCCTGCCTCCACAAGCCACGAGGAAAGTCCACCGTAATCGTATAGGCCAAAGACCACATAGATCCCGAGCACCACGAAAGCCCCAACCAGCGCCGCTACCAAGTAGTTCGTGATATGGGCAGCATAGAATCGCTTGACGACGCGAATCGCCCCCGAGAACATGCGCGCCGCGACACCGAAGACCACCGCGGCCAGCACCGCGAACGCAAGCGAGGAAGGACCGAGCTGCGGGACCATGCCGATGGCGTAGCTCTCGCGCGGGGCTCCGAGCGCCGTCGTCACGGCATCGCCAACAAACGAGGCGAGCAAACAGTACACGCCGGCGCGATATTGCAGCTTGCCCACGAAGCACATCTCCATACCGAAGAAAGCACCCGCGAGCGGCGTGCCGAACACCCCGCCGAACGCAGCGGAAATGCCCGCCATGAGGAGATCTTGGTGATCGTATTCATCAAGCTTGAAGAGACGCGAAACGGCATCGGCAATCGTCCCGCCGATCTGGACCGCCGTGCCCTCTCGGCCCGCCGAACCGCCGGCAAGATGCGTGGCAACCGAGCACACAAAGGTGAACGGTGCCATAACGGGCGGAATACGTCTGCCAGAGACCGCGCAATCAATCACCAGGTTATTGCCGCGCGCAGCGTCTTTGCCGTACCTGCGATAGAGCCACGCCGTGAAGACGCCAACCGCCGGCAGCAGCGCGAAGCAGATGAGATGGGCTTCGCGAAAACCCGTAACCGCGTCAAGGCACGTGAGAAACGCCCAAGCAGCAACGCCCATGAGCGCTGCGACAAGCGCGACGAGCGAGAAGAGACGCAGGCTCTGCCATGCGTTACGAGCCCCTCGAATCGTATCCTCGGCGAACACATGCTCGCGAGCTCGCAGGTAGCCACCGATAGCGGCAGATGTCCGAGCAGGTGCCCCGGCTCCGTCGAGCTCAGAGACGGATCGCTCTTCCATACCGACCGCGGTGTCGCTCTCCTTCATTGAAGCACCCCTAGAAAACGAGGTGCTTGGCTGCGTTGTACACGCAGATGAGCACGATGACGACCATGAGGCCGCTGAAGAGCTTGTCCACGTGGCGTTCATCGATGTGCTTGTTGATGGCGCGCCCGCAGATACCGCCCAAGATGCCGCAGCAGATCATGCCCGCGATGAGCAAGGGATCGATGACAGAGAAATCGACAGTAGGAATGCTCGTGACGGTGCTCGTCGCCTGCGAGCACAGGATGATGAAGAGCGAATTCTGCGCCGCCTGCTTGGTACCCATGCTGAAAAAGAAGTAGAGCACGACGAGGTTGATGGGGCCTCCACCGATGCCAAGGAACGACGACATGACGCCGAGTGCGAAACCGATGACCACACACGCCGCAACACCCGAGATGCTGAGTGTGGAGATACGGCTCTTGTTAAGGTTATAGACGAGCGTCCCGATCGTGATGATGCCGAGGGCGACCGCCTGAACGCGCCCGCGAGCTCGGGCGTAGGAAACAGCCCCTCCACGATATCGAAGAGCTGCTTGCCCGCAAGGCCGCCCACCGCTGCACCGATGGCAAGCGGCACCGCCGTCTTGCCCTCGATGGAAGTTGCGCCCGAGAGACGGTTGCGCAGCACCGAATAGCAGGTCATGGCCAAGACCGTGCAGCCCGAGAGGAAGTTGATGGTACCGGGCAAGAGCGCACCCGAGGCATCGAGTACGGGCTTGATGATCACGCCGCCGCCGATGCCGCAAATGGCCCCGATGATCGAGGCGCCGAAGCTGATGATGAAGAACAGGGCGTACATGAAACCTCCCGTTACCCGAGCCATACGGTTTCCCAGTATAGCGCGGATAACGGGAGGTCCAGAAACTTCGTCCTACGCAAAATAAGGACAGAGGGAATTTCGCAAAATGAGGACAGAAGATATTTTACCCGGGCAGGCCAGCTACCTATGCGGCGCGGTACACGCGGCGTGGCTGCTCCTCGCCGCGGACGGCGGCGGCGGTCACCACGACCTTGGCCACGCCCTGCTCGCTCGGCAGGTCGAACATCGTGCGTTGCAGGACATCCTCGCAGATTGAACGCAAGCCGCGGGCACCGGTCTTCCGCTCGAGCGCGAGCTTGGCCACGGCGCGCAACGCTTCGGGCTCAAACTCGAGCTCGCAGTCCTCGAGCTGGAACATCCGGCGGTACTGCTTCACGATGGCGTTCTTGGGCTCGGTGAGAATCGAGACCAAATCGTCTTCGTCAAGCGCCTCGGTGTGCGTGATCACCGGCGTGCGTCCGATGAACTCCGGAATCATGCCGAAGCTGTTGAGGTCCTGCGGCAGAACCTGGCTCAAGAGGTCGTTCTCGTCGGTGGAGGTGGGACCGGCGAGCTCGGAATTGAAACCGATGCCCTTGTTGCCCACGCGGTCCGCGATGATCTTGTCGAGCCCCACGAACGCGCCGCCGCAGATGAAGAGGATGTTCGTGGTATCGATCTCCAGGAGCTCCTGCTGCGGGTGCTTGCGCCCGCCCTGGGGCGGCACGCTCGCCACGGTACCCTCGAGGATCTTGAGGAGCGCCTGCTGTACGCCCTCGCCGGACACGTCGCGCGTGATGGAGAGGTTCTCCGCCTTGCGCGCCACCTTGTCGATCTCGTCGATGTAGATGATGCCCACCTGGGCGCGCTCGATGTCGCCGTCGGCTGCGGTGATGAGCTTCAGGAGGATGTTCTCCACGTCCTCGCCCACATAGCCTGCCTCGGTGAGCGCCGTGGCGTCCGCGATGGCAAAGGGCACCTCAAGGATGCGCGCAAGCGTCTGCGCCAAGAGCGTCTTGCCCGTACCCGTGGGGCCCAGAAGCAGGATGTTCGACTTGGCGAGCTCGACATCGGCCAGATCGTCCGCCGGAGCAGCATGCTTTCCGAGCGGCGCCTGGGGGGTGCGCCCGTCGCTCGAGTCGAACGCCCCCTCCGGCAGCCCCGCCCTCGACGCCACGCGGCGGTAGTGGTTATAGACCGCTACCGACATGGCGCGCTTCGCGTCCTCTTCGGCCCTAGCTCACGTATTGCGAGAGCTCGTCGTAGATCTCGTGCGGCGTGGGTACGCGGGTAATGACCTGACGGCCCGAGCCCTCCGTCTCCTCATCAACCGCCTCAACCTCAGGCGTAGCGAAGGCATCCGCGCCGAAGGCGTTCTCCCCCATCATGTAGGGATAGCCGGGATTCTGCTGCATGAAATCGTGGGCAAGCGATTCCTCGAGGATCTCGACGCATGCCGAGACGCACTCATCGCAGATAAAGGTGTTGTTGGGCCCCTTCACGAGCTTGCGCACCTGCCCCTGCTCCTTCCCACAGAAGGAGCAACGGATGGTGCCGCCTTGCGATTCGCCCTGGTTGCCGGTCATGCCGGAGCGGGGATCCATGGCCATTATTCTGCACCCTTCGCAGCCTCGGAGCGGTTCGCGATAATCCGGTCAACGAGGCCGTACTCGAGGGCGTCGGTGGCGCGCAGGTAATGGTCGCGCTCGGTGTCCTGCTTGACCTTGTCGAACGGCTGGCCGGTAGCATCGGCGAGAATCTGGTTCAAGTTCTTGCGGATGCTCTTGATCTCCTCAGCCGCGATCTCGATCTCGGTCTGCTGCCCCTGAGCGCCGCCGCTCGGCTGGTGAATCATCACCATGGAATTCGGCAGGCAGAAGCGCTTGCCCTTGGCGCCGCACGCGAGCAGCACCGCCGCCATGGAGGCGGCCATGCCCACGCAGATGGTGGAGACGTCGGGCTTGATAAAGTTCATGGTGTCGAGAATGGCGAGACCGGAGTACACCTCGCCGCCAGGAGAGTTGATGTAGAGCGAGATGTCCTTCTCGGCATCCTGGCTCTCAAGGTGCAAAAGCTGGGCGATCACGAGATTCGCGGTCACGGAGTTGATCTCTTCGCCCAGAAAGACGATACGGTCGTTCAAAAGGCGGGAATAGATGTCGTAGCTGCGCTCGCCGCGCGGGGTCTGCTCGATGACATAGGGCACGAGCGCGGAATCGGTTCGAAGTAGCGCCATGGGGCTCCTTTCTTCATGCGTTTCAAAGACGTACGGTGCCCGGCCTGCTTGCGGGCCTGGCACCGTACGGAAGACGCCGGTTTACCGGTATGATACTGTACCCAGAACACGGGCGGCTACACCAACGGGCGGCTCGCCGAAAAACATCGGCAAACGCCCCGGCAGCGGAAGCGAGCTACTCGGCAGCGCTCTCGGAATCGTCGGCGGTATCGTCCTCGTCCTGCTTCGCGCTCTCGTCGACCTCGGTAACCTGGGCGTTCTCGACCAGCCAGTCGCAAGCCTTGGAGCGACGGATGGAGTCGCGGATGGCGGGCATGCGGCCCTCGGCGATGAAGCTCGCCTTCGAGGCCTCCACGTCCTCGACGCCGGCGTTCTCGAACTCCTTGTCCACGTCCTCGTCGGTGACCTCGACCTTGAGCTCGCGGGCGAGAGCGTCGAGCGCGAGGGACTCGCGGGCCACGTCGTTGGCCTGACGATGCAGGTCGGCGATGAACTGGTCGGAGGTGATCTGCGAGGCCTGGAGCCACTGGTCAAGGCTCATGCCGCGCTGGGCAAGGTTGTTCAGGAAGGTCTGGCCGAGCTCCTGGAAGACGGACTGCTCGTAGTCGGCGTCCATCTCCTCGAGCTCAAGGCGCTCGGCGAGCGCGGCAACGGCGCGGTTCTCCTTGAGGGACGGCAGGCGGGAAGCCTTGTCCTGCTCGATCTCAATCTTCACGGCATCGCGCATGGCGGCGATGTCATCGAAGCCGAACGCGCTCTTGGCGAGCTCGTCAGTGAGCTCGGGCACCACGCGGGCCTTGATGTTCTTGACGGTGAACTCGGCGCTGGCCTCCTCGGGCTCCTCATCGCCCTCGGCCTCAGGCGTCCAGCTGACCTCCTTGACCTCGTCAACCTTCATGCCCTTGAGGGCCTCCTCGACAGCCTCGGGAAGCACGCCGGAGCCCATGGCGAACATGCGGTCATCGCCGGCAAGCTTCTCGGCACCCTTCACGTCCTTGACGGAGAGGGTGATGAAGTCCTCGGCATCGATGCCGCGGTCCTCGACGTCCTCGAAGCGGGTCTGATAGCCCATGAGCATCTCGACCTGCGCGTCGATCTCGGACTCGGTGACCTCCGCCGGGGGCATCTCGATCGCGACGGGCTCATAGGAGCTGAGCTCGGGCGTGGGACGGAGCGCGTACTCAACGGAGAAGGTGTACTCCTCGCCGTCCTTCACGATCTCCTCGACCTTGAAGTCGCCGTCCTTGACGGGCACGATATCGAGCTCGTTCAGGATGGCGGGAGCCGCCTCGTTAACAACGGCCTCGGTAGCGTTGGCCAGGGCAAACTGCGCGCCAAGCGTACTGTCGATGACGGGACGCGGGGCCTTGCCCTTGCGGAAGCCCGGGAAGCGATACTGCTTGGCAGCTTCCTTGTACGCCTGCTTGATCGCGCGGTCGACGTCTTCAGCGGCGATGGTGACCGTAGCGGTGAGCTTGCCGTTCTCGACATCAGATGCAGAGATGTTCAACGTTCCTCCTCTTACCTTGCCAGCGTATCGTTGGGTGCTGGAAACCCTGGTATACCTAAAATAAGCCGCCTGCGGCCAAAGCGCGGAGCGCCTGCGCGCTGGTGCGGGCGAAAGGACTCGAACCTTCACGGGAAGCCCACTGGAACCTAAATCCAGCGCGTCTACCAATTCCGCCACGCCCGCAATGTGCGCACAGCCTTAGCATGATACCAGATAACGCCTGCTTGCAACTGATGAACGTGAAGCTGCACAAATGAGACGGTTGCGGGGTGCGCGTTCAACCGCCGCTCCCCCGTTCGGGCGCCCTTCACGCATGTTCGCCGCATGTTTCGGCCCTAGATGCGAAAGAGCGCCCGAACGCGGGGACGTATCACAAAGGGCTTCCACACGGGGACATGCCGCTGGGCAGCGCTACAGGTCGAACAAATAGGAGCCGCACGCGTTGACGATACGCGTGCCGGCGGGATGCTCGATCACGCGATCGATGCGCCCGTACTCCATATGGATGTGCCCGTGAACGAGATAGGCCGGCCGCAGAATCTCGATCGCGGTGTTGAAGGCGTCGAAACCGGTGTGCGCGTAATCGTCCATGTCGCCATAGCCATACGGCGGCGCATGGGTCACCACGATGTCCACGCCGCCGGTGAGCTTCGCCTGAAACGCAAGGCGCATCACGCGCCTGCGCATCTCCTGCTCGGTAAACCCGTAGACGCGCTCGTTATAGCGCATGGACCCGCCAAACCCCATGATGCGCACGCCGGCGACCTCGCGAATGCGGCCGTCGATGCTATCGCAACCCTCCGGCGCGTGCGCGCGGTAGGCGGTGTCGTGGTTTCCCGGAACATAGAGGAGCGGGAGGTTGGCCATCGTGACCACGTGCTCGAGGTAGCGCGCCGGCAGATCGCCGCACGAGATGATCATGTTCACGCCGCGCAGGCGCTCCGAATCAAAGCCCGTCGTCAGCCAGCTCTGCTCAACGTCTGCGATGGCGAGGATCTTCATGCGAGCGTCGTCCCCTTATGCGGAAGCTTCGCGACATCGACGGGAATGAGCCCGCTGACCTCCACCTTCTCAAGGCCCTCCTCGGAAAGCTCGCGCTGCTCGGGCAAACGGCCCACCACGTTCGCATTGAGCCAGCTCATGCGCACGATCTCTTCGCTCGAAAGGCGGCCCGCCTCGGCGGCCTTCACCGGGCCCTCCTGGCTTGCAAGCTCACCGGCAAAGGGATCGATGCGCCGCGTGAGCACCGACTGCCGCAGCACCTCGATGAGCGCCCGCTGGCCATAGGGCAGCCCGTCCGAGAGCCCCACATCGAGCACGCCAGAAGACATTCCCCACCAGTAATTGAGCGCAAGGCCCGAAAGCTCGCTCTGTTCCTTGTGCCACGTCTCACTGCGGATAGACTGCACGATGAGCTGGTAGTAGCGCCCCCATTTCAGCACGGGCTCGGCAAGGTGCGTGGTCGTTCCGTCTTCCTCCACGCGGTAGAGCCCCCATGCCTCGTCCGGGTCCGCCGGGCTGGGATAGTCTCGCGCCGAGACGATCCGCACCTCGTCCTCGGCAAGCTCACGCTTCCAATCGTAATCCTTCGCCGAGAACCACTTGAGATAGACGGCCACGAGCGGGTCGACCATGGCCGCGCCGATGGCGAAGGCGTTGATCTCAGACACGCTGCCGAATACCGGGGTCTCGGCAACATAACCGACCTTATGGTTTTCCGCCATGCTCGCTGCGAGCGCTCCAAGCAGGAACTTCGCCTCGTACAAGCGGATGCTGAACGTGCGCACCGCGCTATGCGAGAGGCTCACCGAGCAGTTGATGAACGTGCATTCCGGATGCGCTACCGCGGCACGCAGGCTGTCGCGCATCTGGGTGGGCGCGATGGTCACGATGAGATCGGACCCCTCGGCCAGCGCATCGTCCACGGCAAGGTCGAAATCGGTCGCATCGACGCAATCGCGGTAGGCTCGGGTCGAGATGGTCGCCCCCAGGCGCCGCTCAAGCTCGAAGCGCCCCTGCTCATGGAGGGCCGTCCAGCCGTCAACGAGCGGGTTTTCCCCGTAGATGAACGAAGTCCGGAACGGCTTCGAGCGCACGACATCCTTATAGAGGTTCTTGAGCTCGGGAATGATGGCAGCGCGGCTCGAGCGCGGGTCTTCCAGATAGGCCACCTTGCCGCCGTCGCGCTTGACGACGAACTCGCCCCACATGCGCTTGACGTGTCGATCGACCTCGCTCGGCAGCGCGCGCACCGCCTCCTCATAGCCGAAGACGCCAAGGTAGGCAAGGAAGGCCTCCCCGCCGTGAGCCCCAGATGCTCCGCCCCCGCGTTTGCGGAAGGCACCGAGGAACGTCTCGAACGCGGAGCGGAAATCGCGCACGACCTCCTGCGGCCAGGCATGATCGAGGTCTTGCCCAGCAAATGCCGCCAGCCGCACGTAGTCGCCCTCGCGGGTGAACACGATGCCGTAGATGGGCGCTACGTTGAAGAAGCGCATGAACTCCTGGTAGATGCGATAGGCCTCGGTATCGGAGGGCATGGGCACCACGCGCGTGACGGACGCGAGAATCGTCGGCTGCCCCAGATAGCGCAAAACCGGAAACGCGCTTGTTGCCCTCCTGCACGTAGAAGCGCTGCATGAACTCATAGACGACGATGGGGTCGCGTATACCCTCAGCGCGCTGCGAGTCGATGAGGTCGCTCCACTTCATCGAGAACTCTGAACCGCTCTCGGGCAGGGGCATGAAGTTCGTCGCGAAGGTGTTCTGACGCCCGCGCGTGCGCGTGCCCGCGATGAGGTCGATATCGATCTCCATCGTGCCCATGGGAACCTCGCCCTGGTACCCCTCGCCCTTGAGGATATCGTCGAGGGCGGGCAGGTACGGGTAGCGGCCCGCAGAAACGTCCGTCTGAAGCTGCTTATGGCCGAGCTTGCGCGCACGGCGATAATCGTCGAGCATCTTCCCCACCTCACTCGTTTCGCGGTCCGGCACCACCGGCGGCAGCGCCCCTACCGATCAGCGTGCTCGAACAGCCCGCAGGCAGACGGCGCGCAACCATCCCCTGCTAGGCGTCGACACGCTCGAAGCGATACATCACCGCAGCATTCGCGTCGAGCCCCACCGGCAAGGGGAATCCAGCATCCATGAGGGCGTCGGCCGGATAGACCACGCCCGTGTCCAGATTCCGATAGAGCGCTCCCGGGGTGAGGCCGCGCGGAACGACATAGTTCGCTACGCCGTACCCGTTAACCGAGAGCAGCACTGCGCTCACCACGGCACGTGACCCATCCTCGGCAACGTACTCCCACGCGCACACGGCATCCGTAAGCGGGGAGCTCAGGCGGAAGAACAGGCCCTCGCGCACCAGGTCCTCGACCTCGTGATAGAGCTTCACCTGATTGCGGATGTGCTCGCAGGCGCGCTCAGGAAGCTTGAGCAGATCGAGCTCGTAGCCGAAGCCGCCCCCTGCATGGCAACGATGCCGCGCGTCGTGATGGGCGTCTCGCGCCCGTTGACCTCGTTGGGGCATGCCGAGACGTGCGCGCCCATGGCAGACGCCGGGAAGCCGAACGAGGTGCCGTACTGGATGGTCAGGCGATTGATGGCATCGGTGTTGTCGCTCGTCCAGATCTGCGGCGTGTAGTAGAGCATGCCCGCATCGAACCGGCCGCCGCCCGCAGAGCAACCCTCGAAGAGAATCCGGGGATAGCGCTGGACGAGACGCTCGAGCAGGTCGTACAGGCCGAGCATGTAGTCGTAGAGCACCTTGCCCTGATCGTTCGATGCGCGGGAATAGGTGTCCACGATGCTGCGATTGTAATCCCACTTCACGTACTCGATGTTGGCCTGATCGAGCACGGCGCAAAGCTGCGCATAGAGGTTGTCGCGCACCTCCTCGCGCGAGAGGTCGAGCACGAGCTGGTCGCGACCGAGCACGGGGCCCTTCCCCGGCACCGCGAGCACCCAATCGGGATGTTCGCGGTAGAGCTCGCTGTCCTCGCTCACCATCTCCGGCTCCACCCAGATGCCGAACTTGAGCCCCAGGGCGTTCACGCGGTCAACGAGATCCTTCAGGGTGCCGCCGAGCTTCCCCTCATTCACCGTCCAGTCGCCGAGCGCCCGGAAATCATCGCGCCGCGTAGAGAACCAGCCGTCGTCCATGACGAGCATCTCGATACCCAGGCTTGCGGCCTGTTCGGCGAGGCGCACCAGGCTCTCGCCCGTGAAATCGAAATAGAAGGCCTCCCAGCTGTTGAGCAGCACCGGACGCGGACGGTCGCGCCACGTACCGCGGCATACGTGCTTGCGGATGCAGCGGTGGAAGTTTTGGGAGACGCGCTCGATGCCCGCATTCGAGTAGGTCATGATGACCTCGGGCGCGACCAGCTGCTCGCCCGGAGCAAGCGGATAGGAGAACCGGTCGTCGGAAACGGCCCATCTGCATGCGTGTCTGGTTGTACTGCTCGCATGTGACCTCGGCCTCGAACCCACCGCTATAGACGAAGTTCATGCCCCAAGCACGACCTGTAGATTCCGTTGCCCGCTCATCGCAGAGCACCATCACCGGGCTGTACTGGTTGGAAGACATGCCGCGACGGCTTCCCACCGAGAAGGTTCCATGCCAACATGGTGGCGATCCGGGGTGCGCTCCATGGCATGGCGCCCATAGAAGGAGATCACGTCGTACTCACCGTGCACGAAGTCGAGACATGCCGTCTGGGCACGGTCGACCGTCACGACGCCGGTGCCTTCGTTCTTGATGATCGCGGCGCGCGTGATGATGTCTATCTCGGGGAGCACGCCGTATAGCAACTCAACGGTAATGCCCACGCGCTCGTCGGCAAGGCGGATGACGAGCGTCTCGGCTCCATCCGACTCATCCTCGCTATAGACCGCGGGAAGCCCGGGAAGGTCGTACTTGCCGGGCCGAATCTCGTAATCGCGGTAGCGAAGGTCGCAGCCGAACGCGCCGTGGTCGTCGCGAACGACCAGCAAGGGGCTCCTCATGTCTCCCGCGCCTTGGAAGGGGTACTCCTGGGGCAGCACGTCGAGCGAGTACGTGCGGTCGTGCACATCGTAGGGGCAGCCGCACATTCCGCTCCGGTCGGCGTAGGTCACCAAATAGGCCATATAGCCGTCCGTGCGTGCCCCGTAATACAGATGCAGCAAAAAGCCGTACGAATCGGCCTGCATCTGGTACGTCGAGTTCTTGGTATTGATGGTGAAGATCTTTGTCTCTTCGTCAACGACGATCGGCATGATACCTCCCCTTTAGTTGATGCTCACGCGGTGCGGGCCCCCAAGGGGAAGCAGCCGCAGCCGCCACCCGAACGACACCCCGGTCAAGCAGGCAAAACCCTGCCCGTTGCATTATAAACGCGCATACCTCGCAATAAATCGCAGAGTGAACCAACACAAGCTTAGCAAACTTATCGGGCTGGCGCGGCTCAGCGTCCGGCGAGAGGCGGCTCGGAGGGCCCGGCGTCCGGCGAGAGGCGATGTTGGGCAGGGCGTGGCATGCGAAAAAGCTTGGCGCCTCTCGGGGCGCAGCATTCAGTGAGGCAGAATCGAGCGGGTCGCAGCGTGCAGCGCGAGGGCAGCGCTTGACAACGTGCGGAAAACCGCGGGTCGCAGCGCGGCAATCCAGCCCCGTCACTCGATATGTGATGAAACTGTGACTAAGTTATGGAACCGTTTCCATGAACTATCTACCAACGTCATTTAGCCTATAGTACAGATTTATGGAACCGTTTCCATAACACAGGCATAAGGAGGGGCATGAACATCAGGGACATCGCGGAGCGTGCCGGCTACGGCGTCAGCACGGTTTCGCGCGTCATCAACGGCCAATCCAACGTGAGCGACCAAGCACGCGAGCGCATCCTCGCCGTGATGGACGCCTGCGGGTACGAGCCCAACACCAATGCGCGCTACCTCAAGATGCGCTCGCCCTCCCCCGTCGCCGTCTTCGTCATGGGAACGAGCAACCGGCTCTTCGGTGACATTCTCACCCGCATCCAGGCGCGATTTTGGGCCCTGGGCGAAGAGGTGGCCGTCACGCACCTGGAAGACGATGCCAACGAGGTCCAGTTCGCCATCGGCTACCAGCAGACGCGCCATCCCAAGGCGATGCTGTTCCTTGGTGGCGAGCGCACCTACTTCCGCGAGGCCTTCGGCCAGATTACGGTGCCGAGCGTGCTTATCACCAACACCGCAGAGGGCCTTGGCTTCGAGAATCTCTCGAGCGTTACGATCGATAACGAGGCAGCCGCCGCGCGCGCGATCGATTACCTCCATGCCGCCGGCCACCGCCGCATCGGCATCCTCGGCGGCACGCGCTCCCCGGAACAGATCGGCGGGCGCCGCCTCGAGGGCGCGGAGAGCGCGCTCATGGCCCACGGCATCGTCTTCAGCCGCGACCAGGATTATGAGCCCTGCGACTTCACCGAAGAGGCGGGATACCGCGCCATCGGAAGGCTTCTCTGGCGCTCCCCCGACCTTACCGCCGTCCTTGCGCTTGGAGACGTCATCGCCTTTGGCGCCATCCGCGCCATCTACGACCGAGGGGGCAGCGTTCCCGGCACCCTCTCCATCATGGGCTTCGACGGCACCGCGCTCTCGCGCTACTCCGTCCCTCGCATCACCACCGTGCGCCAGGATACCGATGCCCTCGCAGACCGCAGCGTGGACCTGCTCCTCCAAGGCATGCAGGGGCCCGCGCAAGCCCTGCACGAGCTTGCCCCCTTCGACATCCTCGAGCAGGAGAGCGTGGGCGCACCCAACACCAGCGGCGTCGCGGACCTTCTCGCCGCCGCCCACGATACACACCGGCTGCACCGCTAAGAGAAGGGAGCCGTCCTCATGAGAAGAGCCGGAATCCTCATGCCCATCACCGCGCTTCCCTCGCCGTGGGGCGTGGGCACCATGGGTGCAGAAGCGCGCTCGTTTATCGATTTCCTCGCCGAGGCAGGCGTATCGGTCTGGCAGGTTCTACCCATCGTGCCCACGAGCTACGGCGATTCGCCCTACCAATCGTTTTCCACGTATGCGGGCAATCCCTACCTCATCGACCTCGACGACCTCGCCGCCGAAGGCCTTCTCGATCGCACGGAGTACGCCGGCCGCACCTGGAGCTCCCAGGCCGACCGCGTAGACTACGGCGCGCTGTACGAGGCGCGCTTCGATGTGCTCGCCTGCGCAGCGCGGCGGCTTGCCAGCATGCACCCCGACGAGTTCCGTGCCTTCTGCAAGCGTGAGGCCTCCTGGCTGGATGGCTATGCCCTCTTCATGGCCCTCAAGGAAGCCCATGGCGGTGCCTCGTGGAACACCTGGGAGGCAGGGCTCCGTCATCGTCAGCCCGTCGAGCTCGCTCGCGCGCGCATGGAGCTCGCCGACCGCGTGCGTTTCTGGCAGGCGGTCCAGTGCCTGTTCTTCCGCCAGTGGGAGAGCCTGCGCATCTACGCCAGGACTGCAGGCATCCGCATCATGGGAGACCTCCCCTTCTATGTAGCCCTCGACAGCGCGGACGTCTGGGCGCACCCCGAGCAGTTCCAGCTCGACGAAGAGCTGCGCCCCACCGAGATCGCCGGCGTTCCCCCCGACGGGTTCTCGGCCATCGGGCAGATCTGGGGGAACCCGCTCTTCGCATGGGACCGTATGAAAGCGGAGGGCTACGCTTGGTGGATCGACCGGATCTCGTTCCAGCTGCGCCTCTACGACATCCTGCGCATCGACCACTTCCGCGGCTTCGACTCCTATTTCGCCATCCCCACCGGGGCGGCAACCGCTGCGGGAGGACGCTGGCGGAAAGGCCCGGGCAAGGCGCTCTTCCAAGCGCTGAGGCTTGCCGTGGGCGATGTGAGCATCGTGGCAGAAGACCTGGGATACCTCACCCCGTCGGTGCGCCAACTCCTCGACGACACCGGGTTCCCCGGCATGAAGGTGCTCGAATTCGCCTTCGACACGCGCGATTCCGAGGCCGGAGACGACACCTATCTTCCGTTCGCGTATCCCGAAAACAGCGTGGCCTACGTTGGCACCCACGATAACGACACCGCGCTCGGATGGCTCGCCAACGCACCCGCGCCCGATACCCGCACGGCACGCGAGTACCTCCGTCTCGACGACCGCGAGGGCGAGGGCTGGGGCATGATGCGCGGCATCTGGGCGAGCGCCTCGGAACTCGCCGTCGTGCAGATGCAAGACGTGCTGGAACTCGGCAGCGAGGCGCGCATCAACACTCCTTCAACCCTTGGAGGCAATTGGACTTGGCGGGCGCGCCCCGGCTTTGCGAGCAGATCGCTCGCAGCGCGCCTGCGCCACCAGCTTCACCTCTACCACCTCGCATTCCGCTGATG
>ENA-OQCL01000007-OQCL01000007.1-human-gut-metagenome-genome-assembly--contig:-NODE-7-length-116805-cov-7.235331_pt1 | contig 116805 bp, 83 predicted proteins | sample MGYA00242502_ERZ504586 | MGnify/ENA primary metagenome ERZ504586 (study PRJEB26092, sample SAMD00036316) | human gut metagenome | host: Homo sapiens | study: EMG produced TPA metagenomics assembly of... | reverse complement strand
AGTGAAGCCCAGTATGAAACAGGGCATACAACAGACAATACAATGATTCCGATTCAGGAGATTCATCCGAACCCTAATCAACCTCGTACTCATTTCAATGAGAAGGAACTGGGTGAACTTAGCGAGTCGATTCAGGAGCACGGAGTGCTTCAACCCCTTCTTGTCCGTAAGGATGCGAAGGGTTACGAGATCATTGCAGGAGAGCGTAGATACCAAGCAGCAACGCTTGCAGGGCTAACAGAGCTGCCGGTCATCATTAAAGATGTTGATGATGCTGAGATGCTAACGATTGCGCTGATTGAGAATCTTCAGCGCTCTGACTTGAATCCCATTGAAGAGGCAAAAGGCTACAAGCAGCTCATTGAATCAAGCGGAATGACCCAGACCGCTCTTTCGAAGGCAGTCTCGAAGTCGCGCTTCGCAATCAGTAACTCCCTGCGCCTTCTAGATCTTCCAGAGCCAGTCCAGGAGCTCATCTTTGACGGTAAGCTTACTGCTGGTCATGCCAGGGCTATTCTTGCAGTTCCTTATGAAGATGCTCGAATTAAGCTGGCTGAAAGGTTGTTGCAGAAGGTTTGTCGGTGCGTGCGACAGAACATCTTGCACCACTGTTTTCTGTCGCGGAAACACCGAAAGCCCCTCGTCCTGTTACTCCGCAATCGTATAAGCGTGCAGCAAAGGTGCTTCGCCAGACATTCAACACAAACGTTCGGGTAAAGAACTCACGAGGTAAAACAAGATTGAGATTGAGTTCAAGGATGAGGAAGATCTGACGCGAATTCTCTCTCAGATTATTGGAGAGCAAGGTGAGTAAGATGAAGCCAAGATTGATTGGTGGTCTGGTTGCTGCTGGAGCTGCAGTAGTTGTAGGTTCGGTAGTTGGGTATATGGTTGCAACAATCCAGAGCTGAGGGCACGGCTGGGTCGTGGGGCTCGCGATGCATATGAAACGTCCAAGAAGAAGATCGTAACCATGTCCGAAGACGTTGCTTTGAGGACGGCGCAGATGACCAAGAACCCAAAGATTAACCAGGAGTGGGTTGCTCACCAGTGGGAAAGCGTTGGGTATTAGGATTGTAGGTTAGGTACCTAACTAACAAAACGTCTGCTATAACGTAGCTGCAATCTGTAGACTAGCCTTCCCCGCTGCAAGAGAATATGGTTTCACGTGAAACGGGGTGCCAAGCATTTGCCTGGCACCCCGTTCCGTTGTAACAAAATCGTTCTACTGCGCTTTGTAGGAAGACGAACGACTAAATGTCAAAGCTCTCGTGAAAGATGAGCGTTGATCTTCCGCTGCTTCAGCTGCCCGCAGGCGGCATCGATGTCACTCCCCCGGGAATTGCGGATCGTGGTTTCCACGCCACGCATCTGAAGCCTGCGTTGCAGCTCTTCAACCTTCTTCATGGGTGACGGCTTAAAGGGGCTGTCGGGAATATCGTTAAGCTGGATGAGGTTGACATGGCACAGCGTGCCCTCGCAGAAGTCGCAGAGTGCGTTCATCTCTGGGTTGGTGTCGTTGATGCCTTCGATCATGGCGAATTCGTAAGTTGGCCTTCTGCCAGTCTTCTCGGTGTATAGCTGCAGCGCCTCATGGAGGCGAACGAGCGTGTACTTCTTAACGCCCGGCATGAGCTGGTTTCGGGTGCTTTGGATGGCAGAGTGAAGCGAAACGGCAAGGGTGAACTGTTCAGGCAAATCGGCAAAAGCGCGGATGTTGGGAATGATTCCGCAGGTAGACACCGTAAGATGACGCGCACCAATATTAAGGCCGTGCTCGCTGTTGAGCATGCGGAGGGCGCGTACCGTTTCGTTGAAGTTAGCAAACGGCTCTCCCTGTCCCATAAAGACAACGCTCGTAACACGCTCGCCAAGGTCTCGGCTTACGTGAACAACCTGGTCGACCATTTCCTGCGCGGTAAGCGAGCGCGTAAGGCCAGCAAGGCCGGTGGCGCAGAACGCGCAGCCCATGTTGCAACCGGCTTGCGTGGAGATGCAGACCGCAAGGCGATTGCGCGAGGGCATTCCAACCGTTTCGACGGCAACGCCGTCGGGGAATTGGAGGAGGTACTTTCGCGAGCCATCCTTAGAAACCTGTTTGACCACCTCTGTTGGCACAGCGAAGAAGAAGTGCTCGGCAAGCTGCTCGCGGAACGCTTTAGGAAGGTTGGTCATCTCTTCAAACGAACATACGTTCTTTTCAAAGAGCCATTCGTTGAGTTGCTTGGCACGAAACGCAGGTTGGCCAAGCTCGCTCACTACCTGCGAAAGTTCCTTAGGGGAAAGGGTTCTGATGTCGGGAAGATGGTGGGTGCGCTCCATACGAGGCCTTTCTGCGAAACGTTTGATAGCACACGGGTGCAAGTTGCGTACATACCTATACAATAAGGGAAGTTATGCCCGCTGATGGGGTGGGCGAAAAAACACCAGGAAGGGGAGCCGGCAATGTCTGAGTATAAGCCGGATGAGCTGCGCGTGGCAGTGCTCGCAGGTGGTATATCCGATGAACGGGAAATCTCGTTCTCGTCGGGCAAGAATGTCATGGCGGCTCTGGCAGAAGCCGGATACACGCATGTTGAGATGCTCGATCCGGCAGACGATGACTTCCTGGTGAAGCTTTCGGAGGGGTCTTACGACGTTGCCTTTATCGCCCTGCATGGCCGTGGTGGCGAGGATGGCATGATTCAGAGCATTTTGGAATACCTCGGTATCCCGTACACGGGATCTGGCGTGATCGCGAGCGCGTGCGCGGCAGACAAGGATGTTGCCAAGGCGATCTACCAGCGCGCCGGTATTCCGACGGCGCGCGGCATCACCATCAAGCGCGACGATGACGTATGCATTGCGGACATCGTCGACGAGGTTGGCAGCGAGTGCTTCGTGAAACCCGCGGTGAACGGATCGAGTTACGGCGTCACCTATGTGAAGGATGAGTCGGAATTGCTCGACGCCCTGGAAACCGCGTTCGAGTGCGACGAGAAAGCCCTCGTGGAAGAGCGGCTTGTAGGCACCGAGATTACGGTCGGTGTGTTGGGCGATCCCCCGCGGGCCCTGCCCATCGTCGAAATCCTCCCCCAAGAGGGTTCGGAATTCTACGATCTTGATGTGAAGTACATCGACCCAACGCTCGTTCACCGTATCCCAGCTGCGATTTCTCCGAACGACTACCATCGCGCCGAGGAATATGCGGTGGCCGCGCACGAAGCCCTTGGCTGCAAGGGGTTCTCGCGTTCGGATTTCATCGTGGGAGAGCACGGAACGACGATTCTCGAGACCAACACGATTCCGGGAATGACCGATACCTCGCTCTTCCCCGACGAGGCGCGCCATGCAGGCATGCCGTTCAGCGCGGTGTGTGACGAGCTCATTCATATCGCCCTTGAGGGCGCGGAGGAATAATGCCCGAACAACACGAAAGCATCCCGGCTAACGAGGATGCGGTCATGCCCGGTACGCCGCGGTTCGTTATCGAGGCGTACCGGACCCTTGCTGAACGCGCGAAGGAGCGCGAGTTCGGCCTCATCGAGGAGGATGTGGTCATTCTCGATACCGAGACCACGGGGTTGTCTCCGCAGGAGAACGAACTCATCGAGATTTCGGCAGCAGTGCTCTCGGGGCGTGAGATAACCGACCGCTTCGATACCTTCGTGCATCCAACGACGCTGATTCCTGCCGAGATTACCGAGCTCACGGGGATTACGAACGCGGATGTTGCCCATGCCCCCGATGCGCGCACCGCCGTGGCCCAGCTTGCCGAGTTCGTGGGCGGGCGCCCGGTGGTCGCGCATAACGCGACGTTCGACCGTACTTTCATCGAGTCGGTCAAAGGCGGCGTAGACGTGAGCTCCATCTGGATCGACTCGCTCGCCCTCTCACGCATCGCGCTGCCCCGGCTCGCATCGCACAAGCTCTCGTATATTGCCGAGGTCTTCGGATGCAGCGCGGTTTCGCACCGGGCAACGGATGACGTCGATGCACTTGCGGGGGTGTGGCGTGTTCTGCTTACGGCTCTGACGGACCTTCCAGAGGGATTGCTGGGCCTGCTTGCGAACTCGCACCCCGATGTTCCATGGACGTACCGCCCCATCTTCTCCTATCTCGCACAAGAGAAGCCGGACGCTGTGTTCTCGCTCGAGGCGGCCCGCACCCGCGTGATCAGTGACGAGCCGTCTGTTGAGCACATAGACGCCGACGATCTGCCGTCGCTCGAGGTACCGCGCCGCGACCAGGTGGAAGCGAGCTACGCCCCGGGTGGCCTGGTGAGCTCGATGTATCCAACGTACGAGCCCCGCGCCGAGCAGGTCGAGATGGCCTGCGAGGTGCGCGACGCCTTGGCAACTTCCACCCATCGCGTCATCGAGGCGGGTACTGGCGTGGGAAAGTCCATGGCCTATCTCATTCCGTTTGCAGAGGCGGCAAAGCGCAACGGCATCACCGTGGGCATCGCAACGAAATCAAACAACCTGGCCGACCAGCTCATGTACCACGAGCTGCCCAAACTCAGCGAGGCGCTTGAGGGAGGGCTCTCGTACTGCGCACTCAAGGGGTTTGACCACTACCCCTGCCTGCGCAAGCTCGAGCGCTTGGTGAGAAGCCGTTCGGACATCGTGACCACGCGCGACCCAGCGGATACGCTCACCGCTATGGCCGTCATCTACGCATATGTATGCCAGAGCCCTTCGGGCGACCTCGATGCGCTGGGCATTCGTTGGAAAAGCGTGAACAGGCAGGACCTCACCACGGGTTCGCGCGAGTGCGCGCGCAGGCTTTGCCCGTTCTTCCCCCATAAATGCCTGGTACACGGGGCACGCATTCGCGCTGCCCGCGCCGATGTCGTGGTGACGAACCACTCGCTGCTGTTCAGAAATGTTGCCGCGGATGGCAAAATACTGCCTCCCATCAGGCATTGGGTGGTCGATGAGGCCCATGCGGTCGAGAAGGAGGCCAGGCGCCAGTGGGCCGTCTGCGTCTCTGCCGACGATAGCAGGCAGGTGTTCGAACGCATGGGTGGCAAGGACGCGGGCGTGCTCGGTCGCCTCTCCCATGAGCTGGCGGGGCGCGACGGCTCGACGCTGTACATGGGCCTTGTGTCGCGTTGCATCTCAACAGCGAACCGTGCTTCGCTTACGATGGCCGAGGCATTCAGCGGCGCGCGCGAGTTCGCCAAGACCGTAAGAAGCGGCGGCTATGACCAGGTGAATATTTGGATCGGCCCCGAGGTTCGAGAGAGCGACGACTGGTCCTTCCTGGCAAGCTCGCTTCTCACCGCAATCGACGCGCTCGAGGAGACCGTAAAGGCCCTGCATGCGCTTGCGGAGAATCTCGCACAGGATTCGCCCGAACTCGCCGCGGATCCGGCGGACCTTGAACGCCGTGTGCGCGAGCTGTTCGATGGGCTCAAGCTTATCGCTGAGGGTACAGACGATCGCTACGTCTACTCTCTGCAGGTCAACCGCAGGTTGCGCGCGGGCGGCGAGGCGTTCACTGCAGAGCGCCTCGATATCGGGGAGACGCTTGCCGAGCAATGGCTTCCCGAGGTCCATACGGCGATATTCACCTCGGCGACGATGTCGGTCTCGGGCGGATTTAAGCACTTTGAACATGCCGTGGGTTTGGACCGCCTGCCGTCGGGCTCGTACAAGTCGCTTCACCTCGATTCGAGCTACGACTTTGAGTCGAATATGGCGGTCGTCGTGGCGGGCGACCTGCCCGATCCGCGCAACCGGGATGCGTATATCTCGGCGCTCGAGGATCTGCTCTTCGACGTTCACGTTGCCATGTCTGGTTCTGTGCTCACCCTCTTCACCAACCGGCGCGATATGGAGGAGCTCTTTGATTTGGTGGCGCCCCGCCTTGCCGCGGAGGGCTTGGAGCTGGCATGCCAGAAGCGCATGAGCTCGCCGCGCCGGTTGCGAGATCATTTCGTTTCGGAGAAATCCTCGTCTCTGTTCGCGCTCAAGGCGTTCTGGGAGGGTTTCGATGCCTCGGGCGATACGTTGCGCTGCGTGGTCATTCCGAAGCTGCCCTTTGCGAGTCCCACCGATCCGCTTTCGTGTGAGCGGGCGCTGCGCGAGGAGCGCGCGTGGGCGAGATACTCGCTGCCGGATGCGGTGCTCGAGGTCAAGCAGGCTGCAGGACGTCTAATTCGCTCTTCAAGCGACACGGGCGTGCTCGTGCTGGCGGATTCTCGGCTCGTGAGCAAGGGATATGGCAAGAAGTTTCTCAATTCGCTTCCCACGTCCTCGTACCAGCGTATCGAGGCGAAGCGTGTGGGGGCGTACCTCTCGCTGTGGCGCCGCGCGCACGAGCACGGGCGCTCCTAGGGAAACGCTGACTTCACCATCGAGGGCGAACGTGATTGCAACTTTTGGGCACTTCGCGCGAAGGGCCCGGGTAGCTGCGCCGCGGCCGGGAGGACGCATGCCCTATGACCTGCGGTTTTACTTTCGCCCCGCTCGCCCGTATTTGCCGTGCGCGCCGCGAAGTGCCCAAAAGTTGAAAGCTCGACGCCGGGCGCCTCCCGACTCGTCTGCCAGACGTCTCCGGCACCCGGTAATCGGCGCTTCCCGAGAGAATCGCTGATTACTGCTTTTGGCGCGCCGCGGAGGCGTTCCCTCGCCGGCCCTGTCCTGCGAGATGGGGCGACTACGGGGCGACGTTTCCCTGGGGGAGCTCTTGTGCATAGCGGAGCAACTGCTCGCGCCATGCTGCAGGCTCCGCGATCTTCATGTCTCCCCCGGCTGCAAGTACTTGGTCGAACAGCCAGGAAACAGTGCTTACGCGCACCGCGACGCGTAAGCGGCATGGGTCTTGCGGGGACGGCGATACATCGACCACGCCCGACCACGACGAAAACTCATCGCTCGATGCGGGACATTCGACGGTCACGATGGTGCCCGCCTGGGCGAGATGGTCCTCGATGGTGAGGTCGCTCGGCTCGCGACGGCCGATGGAGTCATCGGTGAGTTTGACATCACTGATGCGGTCCAAGCGATATCGCCGCTCCGCATCTTTCTCGACGTTCCACGCTACGAGGTAGGCATAGTCGTCAAACGCTTCGAAGGCGAGCGGGTCGATAAGGCGCGGCATGGGCTGGGCGTCTGTCTGCGCTCGGTACAGGATGCGGCACCGAACCCCGTCTTCGATGGCTTCGGAGAGCTCCTGGTAGAACGGGCCGTATGTGCGCGCGGTCGCAAGGAGTGGCTGCTGGTTGCCTGCCTCGATACCTGGAGCGATGAGGGCGCGTTCAAGACGTTCAGTGAGATTGGGGTCGAGTTCCAGGGCATGGATCACGTGGGCGAGGGCCATGCTCTCTCCCACCGTAAGGCGCAGCGGCCGCATGCGCGCCGCATCTCCTTCAAGGACGATCGAATCGCCTTGTCGGTAAGCGATTGCACGGGCTCCCCCTTGCCGGTCGGCAAGGGTGGAGAGCAGGTCAAGATACCCGTCGAGCTCTTCGTCGGTGCATGCGAGCGCCCTGCGCATCTCGGCTGCACTAAGGCGGTGGCCTGGAGCAGCTGTGAGCGCTTCGAGCATCCAGAGGGCGTTGGTCACCCGATCGCTATGCGCCATGTGCCTCAACCACCTTATCGATCATGTGCTTCCATGCATCAACGAATGCCTGCGGGGCCAAAGGGCGCAGCCCCTCCCGTGCATGGCTGAGGGCAAACGAGGCGGCAGCATCAATATCCCGCACCTCGATAGTCCATTGCCAGGAGCCGGCTTCTGTGAGGGCTACTTCCCCGCGTCCATGGGTGCATGCGAGCACCGCTGTCCGAGGCATGGAGGCGGGTAGCGAGAACTGCGCCTGCACCGATTCCCCCTCGCCGAAATCGAAGGGGAGAAAGACGTAGTCCTTAATGGAGAACGTGTTGGGGATGTTGTAGGTGCCCTTTGGGCGCCAGACCTTTTCGATGCGGTCGGTGCGAAAGGTGCGGATGCTTTGGCTTGCATCGTCGAGGCCGGTAACGTAGGCGCAGCCTTCATGGCTGAAGATTCCATATATGGCAAGGCTGCGCTTTGATGCTTCGCCGCGCGCGTTGCGGTACGAGAACGTGATCTTCTTGCGCGTGGCGAAGGCGCTCCAAAGTGCATCGAGAATAGGGTCGAAGGCGTTGGCGGTCTGTTCGTCCCGTGTTTGCGGCGTGCTGCCCTCAGCAAGCTCGAGGGCCTTGTCGCGCACCGACCGGAGTGGGCGGCCAAGCGGCGTCGCCTGTCCCTCAAGATATTCATCTATCGCTGCGGCAAGCGTTTGCGCGTCGTCCCTCGTAACGATACCGCCTGTTGCGAAGGTGTTCTCGCGGTCGAGCTTCCAGTAGCTCTCTTCGCTTTCGGCGGCGCCCAACGGCTTCGCTTCAACGATTTGAATGCCCTGCTCGGCGAGCTTCGCACGATCACGGCGAAACTTGCGAAGGTCTGAGTCGCGCTGAGGAGACCCATAGCCCAGATCGGAGTCTGAGACGATCTCTTCCGTAGAGAGCGCTCGCGTAGAGGCATTGAAGATAAAAAACAGGTTGAGGAGGCGTTGCGCCGAGGTGTCCCCGGCTATGGCCTGCGCTTCGTCATACGATGGCACGAATACCCTCCCTTTCTCGCATCCATTCTACATGAGGCCCCCGGGCGACGTGTTATGGAGATAGAAGGTGCAAATGGGTCTGTGAGCGCATATAACCTGCGGTAACGCAGCGGCGTTTTCAGAGTAGCGGTATACTTTCCAGAATACGGACGCATTATCTGCATGTTCTTATGCGTTGTGACCGCGACTATCGAACAGGGACAGGGAAAGCTGATGGCCACCACCCGTAAATATTTGAACCATCTACTCCAGAACACAGGGATCACTCCCGCGTGCAGCGAGGAAGAGCGAGCCGCTGCGGAAGATATCGCCCGCATCTTCTCCAACCATGGCTTTGAGCCAGAGGTTCAGGAGTTCAATGCCTCGGGCACCCCGAAGGTTGTGCTCGCCGCCTTAGGTATCGCGCTCTTCGTGGGCGCGGTGCTCATGGGTATTGGCGGCGTGGTGGGGATCATCGGCCTTCTGCTCACGGTCGCCGTGGGCGTGGTGTACGTGCTGGAGCGCATGGGCAAGCTGTCGTTTGCGGGCTTCGGCGCGTCCGGCCTCTCCCAGAACGTCATCGCCTATCACAAGGCGTCCGGCCCGCTCGCGTCGCCGCGCAACCGCCCGGTGGTCGTTGTCGCTCATTACGATTCGCCGCGCGCCGACCTGTTCTCGCAGCTCCCCTATGCGACGTACAAGCCCATCATCGTCAAGCTCATGCCCTATATGATGGTGGTCCCCGCGGTGCTCGCCATCATTCGCTTGCTGCCGTTCCCGGGTGGCGCGAAGGTCGTGTTCTGGCTGCTCGCGATCGTAGCGGCCCTTATTCCGCTTGCTCATGCGGTGGGTATCATCGCGAACCGGTTCATCCTCCCGTATACCTCGGGTTCGATTTGCAACAAATCGTCTGTTGCCGCCATGCTCGGCGTGATGGATGCCGTTGCCCCGTTCGAGCACGGCGAGGAGTTCCCGAACGACGTTCCCTTCGAGGATTATTTCTCCGAGCAGGTTCGCATGGCTCAGGCAGCCGAGGTCGAGGCAGCGGTGGCCTCGGGAGACCTTCCCGAGGAGGCGCTCGATGAGGTTGCGGGCGTAGCCGCCGGCGACCAGGCGGAGGTTGCGGAAGGCCAGGCTGGGGCGCAGGATGATCAGGGGCTCGGCGCCACGCTTGCCGGAACTGCGGCGCTTTCGCTCGATGATCTCGAGGCCGGCCAGGCCGAGCTCTCGGGCAATGCTGTCCCGGAGGCCACTGATGCGATGGGCGCCACCGCGGCCATGGCTCCGGTCGATGCCGTCGCAGGTGCGGCCATGGATGCCACAGCCGCCGTCGTGGATGCTGGCGCGGCCGCTGCCGGTGCGGTTCAGGGTGCCGACGATGCCGTTGCCGCCCAGGCGAGCGAATCCGATTCTGCTGGCGCTACGGTCGCCATGCCCGTGGTCGATGATGGCGCGAACGATGAGCGCGTGGCCGAGGGCGCAGCTGCAGAACACGGTGCCGGCGAGGCTCCTGCCGATGATCTTGCGGATGAGCCTGCCGAGCTTGAAGACGAAGGCTCTTCGGAGGAAGCGGAGGATGAAGCTTCCGCGCCGAGCGTTATCAACGCCTATGGTAATTACCGCTACGGTATCGATGTGATTCGCGCCATCGGCATGGTTCCCGAGAGCTGCGCCATCGAGTACGACCTCACTGAACCCGAGCCGGCGCCCGAGGCCGAGGCGGACGTTGCGGCCGATGAGAGCGAGCCTCTCGATCGTGAACAGGACGATGAGTTCTCCGATCAGACTGATGAAGAGCTCCCGCCGCTCGAGGACGAGTTCGAAGGCTACGCCCCCGATGAGGACGCCTATGCCGATGCCGACGAGTACGGGTTGGAAGACTACGGCGACTATGACGATGATGCCTTCGCGCCGGTTCCGGTGAATCACGGGGCCGGGGCGCACCCCGCCGGCGCTGCCGCGGGTCTCGCCGAGACGCTCTCTGCTGTTGGCGCTCGCGCATCGCGGTTCTTCGATGGTGCGCTGCGCAAGGGCCGGAGCATGCTTGATTCCGTGACGTCTCATGGCCAGGGCGATGCTTCCAGCGAAGAGCTCGAGCACGATGAGACCACTGCTGAGGCGAGCGCGCCAACGGTAGACGCTGCGGCTGACGGCTCCACTTCTGTGGCCGAGGATGCTCCCGTTGCTGCTGACGCCGCGAAGAGCGATGCACCCGAGAGCGCGGCTGCGGAAGCCGAGCAGGTTGCTGATGTGGCCGATTCGGATGAGGGATCGTCTGTCGCGGGCGGCGCGACCCAGCGTTTCTCGGTAGCCGATGCCGCTTCGCTCGACCAGCCCGAAGCTTCGGGTGCCCAAGGGTCTTCCGGGTTCGATCCCGATGCAACGATTGCCCAGACGAGGTCCTTCCCCGTTCAAGATGTCGCTGCGGCGCCGTCGCAGGCGTCTGACGCGGGCGCCGAGCAGGTGGAAACCGTCGACTCCCTGATGGCGCAGATTACCGCCCCGCGTCGCACCACTCCTCAGCCCGCGCCGCAGAACCGGGCGTTCAGCATGGTTCCCGATCCCGCGGCTCCCTCGGTCAACCAGATGTCGACGGTCAACCGGTCCTCGCTCTTCGACCTGCCGGATCCGTCTACGACTCCGGTTGATCCGTTTGTGACCGAGCCTGCTGCGCCGGCAGCACCTGCCAACCAGGATGCAACCCCGGCGCCCGCCCAGAGCGCGTTCAGCGTGATTTCGTCCGATCAGGACCATGTCGCTGACTACGGCCAGGATGGCGGTTTTGGTTACAGCGACGGGTATGGTGCCGATACCTACGAGCGCGATGACAGCGTGTTTGAGACCATCACCGCCGACGCCCCGGAGCCTCTGGCGGCAACCGGTCGTGCGAAGAGCGGGAAGCGCGGTCTCGGAAAGCTCTTCCATCGTAAGAAGCAGGACGAGTCGAGCATGAGCGACTGGCTTGGCGTCGACGATGATTTCGATGCGAAGCGCTCTGGCCGCGATATCGGGTCTTGGGATAATTTCGAAGGCGATGACTGGAAGGGTGGCGCCACCAGCTCGAACGGCGCTTCGCAGGAAGATCTGCGCGACGCTGTGACCTCGATGGGCGACGACGAGCTCCTCGGTCATGACATCTGGTTCGTGGCAACGGGCGCTTCCGAGCTCGATAATGCCGGTATCCAGGCGTTCCTCGACACGCATCGCGATAAGCTGCGCGGCGTGTTCCTCATCAATCTCGAGAGCATCGGCGCGGGCGAGCCGGTTATGCTCGCAACCGAGGGTGGAGAAGGCGGCAAGCGCGTGCTCAAGGGCGACAAGCGCATCATGAATCTTGTCCGCCGCGTGTCTGGCGCCTTCCATCGAGAGTTCGCAAGCGTCGAGATGCCCTACCTCACGACCGATGCCTACCGTGCCATGAGCATGAGCCTGCGCTCGCTCACGATCGCCGGCGTTGAGGGCAACCACCTCGCCTGCTCGCATTCCGAGGACGATCTGCCGTATCGCGTCAACGAGAAGAACGTCAGGCTCGTTGCCGATGTTGTCACGGAGGTCATCAGGAGGTCCTAAGAAGAGCACCCTGCTCGCACGTCTCGAATGGCAATGACGGGGCGCCGATACCCTAGGGGTGTCGGCGCCCTGTTTCATTCAAGGGCTATCAACCCTGTCGGTTCATTTTGGGACGGGTTCAAAATGAACCATTTTGGGTGTTGGCGTCCCGTTTCATTCAAGGGTTATCAACCCTGTGGCACGTTCCGCGCACCACTGAAAACCACCTGCTAGACGGGTGGTTCTGATGCTCGGTTATGCGTTGGCATTGCTATGCGTGAGCCTCGAGGTAGGCGATGATGTCGTCAGATTCGTAAAGAGGCTTCCCATCGATAAACAAGCAGGGGACCTGGACCTTTCCGCCCACGTTTTGGAGGGTCGAGCGGTCGCTGGGGTTAGCCGTGATATCGCGGAGGGGTATCTCGATGCCCTGGCGCTCCATATAGGAGAGCACCTTCCGGCAGAACGGGCAACCGGGCATGATATAGAGTTCAAGTGCTTGCGACATGTGGAGCTCCTTTCGTTTGCTGGGTATTGCTGCTATACCCAACTCTTGGATAAACCGACCATTGACGTTTGTTCAGGGTAAAGTTGCTCAAGCGGCCACAGAACCATCAAAAGCTGGTAGCATAACAGGGAGCTGGTTCGTATCCGGAGGTCCAGGTGAGTGAGATTATCGAGTTTATAAAGCGCCATTGGATCGCGTATCTCATCGGTGCGATTCTTGCCATCGCGCTCGGCCTCGGGGTATCCCTCTTTATTCTTCGTGTTGGTTCCACCCCGGAACAGCTCCATGCTGAAGAGGTGGCTTCGGAGCAGTCTAAGTCGTCATCCGGGCTCTATCTCTTCTAACCAGCTTCTGATTGGTCCCCTGATACGAATATCACGATGGTGCGCCACATGCTGTGACCGTTTCCTTCGGTGCAGGTGATGAGGCTGAGGACGCGGCGCGCGCCACTAATCGAAGTCTGCCAGTTCTCGGTGCAGGCGGATGCTTCACGTGCGAGCTCGGTGAGCCATGCCTTCATATCTTCAATGGATGTAAAGGAAAACCGCTGTATCGCTTCGTACGATGCGGGAACGCGGAGCGCACAGAGCGGTTGGAAGATTGTGGTTCGATCGACCTTGCCATCCTCAACGGAGCGCCATGTGGCATTGCCGAGCTTATCGAACGCGTCTTGTTGGTATCGGTTCGCCAGTTCGCCAAACAGCACCGGTGAGCTTGCAAGATGGTGGGCATACACCACGACGTGTTGCCCATCTTTGGAGCTCCTCCGGTCGATATACGGGCATCCGAGGCTGTGGGGAGTCCCATCGATGGCATGATGGAGATAGTAGTCGTCTGCCATGGTTGAAGTTGGTTGCGCAACGGGATAGCTGATCTGTGTGCCATCAACGTCTATCCAGGCCACAACGGCGGGGTTAGGAAAAGTCTTCTGGCCCGTAACCTGGATATCGCTGGCGTTGGAGGCGAGTGCGCCCATAAGGCCCCGCATGGGCAGGTCATACACGTCGACCTGCGCTGAGATAATCCCGGCGGAGCATGCGCCGACGAGGCAGACAACGGCAAGGCACGAGGTAGCTGTGGTGTTCAGGATGCTTTTGACGGAATAATGAGCGCTCATCGTGCCTAGTGTTTCCCACGTCTCCAGATTGCGAACAGGATACATGCGATAAGGGCGATGCAGACCATTGCCGCTAGTATGGGAGCCGTCGATGTTGCGCCCGTTCTTACGAGCGGGCCCGTAACCGATAGAGGCGTCTGTGCAAGGATGCCCGATCTGTGGTTCGCCAGCGTTCTCATGGCGAGCAAGGCCACGTCATCTGCCGCCCATGCTTGTTTGGGCAGGAAGAGGGGTGCAGCGATAGCAAGGACGAAAGTCGCCGCGGCAATCGTGCGCATGAGCAGCCTCGTGACCCTTGCGTTGATTGCTTTCGGATGCCACCTGGGCAATACGCTCGGCGCGCGCCCCTGGCCTGTGTTTTGAGTGCGAGTCTTGCCGCCAAAGCCGCATCGTCTGCCCATCGCTACCTCCCTCTTCACGCCGTGGTCCAAGCATATGAAGGGGAGGTGGTCGATAATTCGGGGGTAGCTGACAAGATACCGTCTTAGAGCTGAACAAAAACTGAAAGACCAAAGAAAGCTGCAGCGTCTCGGGCTGTCGCATGAACAACCAAATTCGAGGTGCAGCGAGCAGGACTCTATTACTTCACCAAAGGAACAGAGCCCATCGCAATCGAGTGGCCGCAGCCTAGCCGGCAGACTCAGCCCAGCCGGCGGCCCCAGTCTGGCCGGCATGAACACCAAATGAGGTTCCAGAGTCTTCGACTCGCCTCTCATGAATACAAAAATGGCCAGCCAGGCAGTTTTGCATTCGCCTCTCATGAATCCAACAATGGTCTCTCAAGCTATTACGCACCTGATTCGCATGAATTCAAAAGAGCTTCCGCGCAATCCCATCCCGGCTCGCGGCAATTCGGGGGGATTAAAAAAGTCGGAAAAAAGTCGTTGACTTCGGCCGGTGGGGCGGGGTATTATCTCCTAGTGCGATGGACCTGTAGCTCAGTTGGTTAGAGCGTCCGGCTGATAACCGGGAGGTCACAAGTTCGAATCTTGTCAGGTCCACCATCTTCTTTCGCAATAAACACCCCAGCGAGAGCCGAGTCGCCGCTGGGGTGTTTATTCCTAAAGGGGGTATAGCTCAGCTGGGAGAGCGCGGGCTTTGCAAGCCTGAGGCCAGGGGTTCGAACCCCCTTACCTCCACCAAGAATCCGAAAGCCTCGCTACGGCGGGGCTTTTTCATATCCAAAGAGGGAGCACGGGGTTCGAACCCCGTTTGGGGCGCGGAGCGAAGCAAACGCGCGAGCGTTTGCCGCGCAGCGCGCAAGGCGGCGCAGCCGCCGCAGCGGAAAGAGCGCGCGCAGCGCGCGGCGAACCCCCTTACCTCCACCAACAATTCTGAAAGCCTCGCCGCGGCGGGGCTTTTTCATACCCTAGGGAAACACAGGGTCTTCAGTAAAGGTCCCCCATATCGCAAAACCCGCCCTAAAAGGCGTTGGTACCCGCCCAACCGGCATCATTCCATCTGTTATGATGAAACCTCTGAGCACCTAGGAGGTCTTCATGCGCGCTGTTGATCTGGAACTCTTCAAGCCCGAGCTGGTGTTCTTCGATTTTGAGGCTACCAATAGCGACGAGCTCTTCGAGAAGCTCGCCAACGAGCTTGCTCCATATGGCTACATCAAGGATTCGTGGCTCGCTGGCATCAAGAAGCGCGAGGAAACTTACCCCACGGGCCTTGCCTTCGAGACGGTTTCCGTTGCTCTGCCGCATGTCGATCCGGAGCACCTGAACAAGCCCTATATTGCCGTCATCAAGCCAAAGGAGCCTATTGCATTTAGGGGCATGGCTGGAATCGATGGCGACGTACCCGCGCAGATCATCGTGAATCTCGGCCTGACGGCGCACGAAGAAGGACAAGTTGCCGTACTCCAGGCGCTCATGGGCGTTTTCCTGGATACCGACGCCGTGTCCAGAATCATGGCGCAGACCACCCCCGAAGGCATGGTCGAAACAATGTGCGAGCTCTGCTCGTAGCTCTGCGCTCAAGGTGAACCGATGGGAGCGCGTTGACATTTCGGCGTGCTCTGCCAATCTCGAAGCATGCTTCGCCGAGCCTGTATATACTGGTAACCCCTGAGCGTCGCTCGGATTTTCAGCCTCTATACGATAGAAAAGAGCCAGCACATGAGTGCCAGCACCTCGCGGGCGGCCCGTCCGTCAACCATGCTTCGCCGTTTTCTTGCCTACTATGGCCCGCAGAAGCACCTTTTCATTGCCGATACCGTTTGCGCGCTCGTTATCGCAGGTATTGACCTTGCGTTTCCGGTGATTCTGCGCGCGCTCACCAACGGTCTTTTCACTGAGGGACAGCGCGCGATTATGGCATCGATCGGCATGGTCGCCGTTGGGCTCGTAATCATGTACCTCATTCGTTGTGCATGCCGCTATTTCGTGTCTGCCCAGGGCCATATCATGGGCGCCCGCATGGAATCGCAGATGCGCCAAGACCTCTTCGACCAGTATGAACGCTTTAGCTTCAGCTACTTCGATCGCGTGAACTCGGGTGACATGATGAGCCGCGTGGTCAATGACCTCTTCGATATCTGCGAGGCGGCCCACCACGTGCCGGAATGGATCATCATCTGTGGCGTCGAGATTATCGGCGCGTTCGTGATCCTCTTTACCATCTCGCCCGCGCTCACCGGAGTCATGGCACTTGTTACTGCTGGTTTCGTCGCGCTCATGGTGGTGCAGAACCTCCGCATGCGCTCCGTCTACACCGACAATCGCGTCAAGATCTCCGAGGTCAACTCACAGCTTCAAGACTCTCTCGCCGGCATGCGCGTGGTGAAGTCGTTCGCGAATGAAGAAACCGAGCGCATCAAGTTCCGCCGTTCCAACGACCGCTACCTCGGCTCGAAAGAGGCCATGTATCGCGTGATGGGAACCTATCAGGCCACGAGCGCGCTCATGACCGGGGCGCTGTTCACGCTCGTGGTGGTGGCAGGCGGGTGCCTTGTTGCCGCAGGCCGCATGAGCGCGGTCGATATGGCAACGTTTGCGCTCTACATCAGCCTTTTCACCACTCCCATCGAGACCCTCGTCAACTCGACCGAAACGTTTCAGAAGGCCATCGCCGGCTTCCGCCGCATGGACGAAGTGCTTCAGAGCGCGCCCGATATCGAGGATGCGCCCGATGCCCGTCCACTCAAGGTGAGCGCTGGTGCTATCGAGTACCGCAATGTGTGCTTCAGCTACGAGGACCGCGAGCTCGAGGATGAGCATCGCGCGGGCGATGAGCGTCCGGTCATCGACCATCTCAATCTCTCGATCCATCCGGGCGAGACCATCGCGCTCGTGGGCCCGTCGGGCGGTGGCAAGTCTACAACGTGTTCGCTGCTGCCCCGCTTCTACGATGTGCAGGACGGTTCTATCTGCATTGACGGGCAAGATGTGCGAAGCGTCGCGCAGCGGAGCCTGCGTCAGGCGATAGGCCTGGTTCAGCAGGATGTATATCTCTTCGACGGAACCATCGCCGAGAACATCGCGTACGGCAGGCCCGACGCATCGTTCGAAGAAATTGTCGAGGCGGCCCGCCGAGCGAACATCCATGAGTTCATCGAGAGTCTTCCCGAGGGCTACGATACGGTGGTGGGAGAGCGCGGAAGCCGTCTTTCGGGCGGTCAGAAGCAGCGCGTGGCCATCGCGCGCGTGTTCCTCAAGGACCCTGCGATCCTCATTCTCGACGAGGCAACTTCGGCGCTCGACAACGAGAGCGAGGAGGCGGTGCAGGAATCGCTCGAGCGCTTGGCGCGCGACCGCACGACGATCATCATCGCCCATCGCCTCTCGACCATCAAGAACGCCGACGAGATCGCGACCGTGGAGCGTGGCCGAGTTGTGGAGCGCGGCACCCACGAGGAGCTTCTCGCACAAAACGGCACGTACGCCCGCTACTATCGAATGCAGTTCGAGGGAATGCGTGCCACCAGCGCCTAAGGTTTGTGGCCTGCGCGAGGCCGCGGCTCTTGCGTGGAGGCATTCGCTCGCGTTCGGATTTGGCTTGACAGGAAGACGATGGGAAAGAAACGGCAGCTCACACCAGAAGAAGTGACCGAGCTCTTCTCGGAGGTCGACGCATCGGGCGTCATCGACCCTGCGCGCGTGAAAACGCGCAAGAAGCGCTTGATGTCATGGCGCGCTGCGCGCAGCGCTGGTGACGAGGAGGCCGAGGAGCGCCTGACCGCGGTAGACCGCCGCTCGCGCACGGGCAGCACGGTCGACCCGCTTTCTGACGAGGAGCCTTCGGGTTCGAAGGTAGGCAACACCATCTCGCGCTTTGGCGTGGCGTTCATCGTGGGCATCATCGTGCTCGTGGTGGGCATGCAGGTGGGATACGGCGTCATGCGCCGACTGAACACGGCAAACCTTTCGGACACGGTGAATACGGAGACCGTGAGCCGCGCCATCGAGGGCGGCCTGGAGTGGGGTAACGGGTTCACCCAGTTTCCGAGCACCTTCACGGTGGACGAGGCAGATGAGCGCACGGGCGTCGTTGAGGTGAGCGTGGTTTCGACCGACGCGTCCAACGAGCTCGAGCTGTTTTCTAACAGCCAGATCGAGGCAGCCGCGCTCGCTACGAACGCACTGCTTAACGACAACATCAATCGCGTGGTGTACAACGTCTCGGCCGTTATGGACGAGGATGGGAACATCGTGAGCGACGGGCTGTTCTCGTTCTTCCCTGTTGATGGCACCGAGCGGCAGATTTTCACGTTCATCTGGACGAAGAATATGTCTGAGGCGTCGAGCAACATCGACTGGGAGTTGCGGATTGTCGGTATGGACGAGGAGGTCGCCAGCCGTATCCAGAAGCAGGTGAACTCGGTGTCGTCGCTGATAGACACGCCGAGCGTCGACCAGAGCGATATCGAGGCTCAGGAAGACGAGCTGGCTTTGGAGCAAAGCCTTAAGGGCAAGGATGTGTTCTTGGGGACCGACGACGGCCAAACCCTGAGGGACGCTCTCTCCGCTGCGCATAACTCGGACGCGACTGCTGCGCAGCAGGATGCAGCCTCCGGGGATTCTTCAGGGCAATAGCGTTCTGCGGGGCGATAGGCTCCGCGGTGCAAGAGGCATTCGGCCTCTCATATACTCGGATGTGCGCTTGTAGGGCGTTGTGTTGCGCTAACCGGCCCGATTTTGGCGCTAAAGACCCCCTGCGGAAGTAGTTCGATGCAAAACTCTCGCCAAAGGATCGGATTTTGGAGCACGTGCCGAGTAGCCAGCAATATCGCACCTCGCGTACCAGCGCTTTTTATGCGCTCGCCATGGGGTATATCTGGGCCACTCGTTAAAATCCGATCCTTTGGCGAGAGTTTTGAAGCGCTGGTGCTGCAAGGGGGTAGATTCAGGCGAAAACGGGGTGTGAGTGAAGCCGGAAGCGAAAAAGCGGGGGTGTTTGTCCCGGTGGGACAAACACCCCCCACTCGAAAACAACAGCCAAAATGGGAGGGGCTATGCTAAGCGCCCCTGAGAATTCTGGGCTGCTCTGTGTGGGCTATGCTAGCAGCGCCGTGACCTTCCCGAGCAGCGGCTCGTAGCTAACGCCGCGCTCACGGAACTGCGGCTGCTTCGAGGAGACGATCATCGCGTCGTGCACGAAGTCGCCGGCGAAGCGGACGGCCTCGTCGAGCGCCTTCCCGGCCATGATGGCAGCCAGCAGGCACGAGCAGTACAGGTCTCCTGTTCCGTGCAGCATGTAGGGGAGCAGCTCGTTGTTTACCTCGAAGAACGCGCCCGACTGCGACCCAACGAAGTTGCGGATGAGCCCATCGCCGCGCTGCACGCCCTTGAGCACCACGGTCTTGGTTCCCTTGGCAAGGAGCGCTTCCACCATTCGCCGCGCTTCGTCGTCCGAAATGCTCTCGCCCGCCCAGGCATCGCCGATCGGCTCATCGAGGATGATGGCGGCCTCGGTGAGGTTGGGGGTGAGAATGTCTGCGCCCTCGGCGAGCTCGGCCATGGCGGAGCAAAGCTCGGGGGTGTAGGTGGCGTACACCTTGCCGTGATCGGCCATGACGGGGTCAACGATGCGCAGGGCCTTCGGGTAGGTTTCGTAGATGCCCTTGATGATGTCTACCTGCTCGGGAGCGCCCAGGAAACCGGAGTACACGGCGTCGATATCGACCCCAATGCCCTTCCAGGCTTCGAGATAATCGGGCAGAATCGCGGTCGTATCGTGCATGTACCAACCAGGAAACGCCGTGTGGCTCGAAAAAAGTGCGGTTGGCACAGGGCAGACATCGCAACCGACGGCGGAGAGTACGGGAATGGCGACGCCGAGCGAGCACTTGCCGTAGCCGCACAGGTCGTGCACGGCAGCGACGCGCGGGATGTAGTCCCCCTCGCGTTGATAGAGGGGTGGCAGGGAGCTGGTGATTTGGTTAGACATGGATTGCCTTCTTTCTTCCGCGGACTTATGGACCAGCGTACGAGGCACCAGCATAGTACTTGCATGTGTAACCAGTGTTGAGAATCCCGTTTGTTTCAAAAGATGGCATGGTGCGCGTTATCGATAAAAATATAGCCGGAGGTATATAAACGAATATCTCGTTGAAACAATTTTTACAAATTAGCAGGTAAACAACCCTTTGTGATAAGTGGGCAGCTCAGACTAATTGATTTGAGAAAAAACATAGGTGGGTATCCACTTTTTTGCCAAGAAAACATATCTGAGCTGGTGTTTTATTGTTCAAAACGATGTATAGTCTTGCGTGTGTATCTGTCGAGGGTACTACCTATGTGCATTGCGTCTGCGCATGATGTATGGAGGAAGGGCGTATGTTGTTCGTGAGTGAGCGTACAAGAAAGAATCGGGGGGGGCGCTCGTAGAAACGCGTTAGCTGCTGCGTTCTGCGGCATCATCCTCGCACTCATTGGAGTGACCTTTGCATATGCGGCCCCGCAGGCGCGGGCGGTCGATGATTCCGAGAATCTGGTCGATACCGTGAGCCCCAGTGGGACGACGATCAACGTGTTCGATTACAACCGCGGGGTTTACGATCGCAATGGCGATACCGAGAATCCGGGCAACGAAGTTCGCGATTGGTCTGAAGCGGGCATCAATGCGAATCATACGCTCAAGTTCGGCGGCAACATGAAAGGTGAGCTGACCGAAAACGGTAGTATCGAGACTCCGAACAATGATCTAATCCCGAGCTTGCGAAACTGGGTGCGTAACAACTGGGTTGCTGCGAACCTAGGCGGCGATAATCCAGTTTCCGGCATTGTTGACGGAGAGCTTGGTGCGGACGGTTACCCAGTTTTGAGCGGCGGGAGTGTTGTTACCAACCGGAACGGGAATAGCGGGACTGAGTCCCTTGCCTACTTATTCAACCCCAGTTCTGAATATGACAACGAGTACCGTACATCCCATTCCAACGTGCAGGGTCTGCTCAAGGTGGATAGCGAAGGCTACTACGTCTATGATGCCAAGAAAAACTTTGCCGAGTTCGATGAGAGTACAAATTCCTTTAGGGTTTATAACGCATGGGGCGTGAGCAACGCGAGCGACTCTAGCCGTAATGGGCAGTTCTTCCTGTTTAACGATGCAAATCAAATACTGACGGATCAGGGTGGCGCCCTGAGAGACAATGGCGTGCACTCGAACAGCTCGACTCTTAACCACTTCTTCGGCCTCTCAATGAGCACCCAGTTCGCTCAGCTTCATGGTGGTTATACGACGGATGAGCGCAATGTTCCGGTGACTTATAACTTCTCCGGTGACGATGATGTGTGGGTCTACATCGACGGATATCTGGTTGGCGATCTTGGCGGCATCCATTCTGCCGTCGCGCTGGACATCGATTTCAGCACGGGCACCGTTACCGTTTTCAAAGACACTAACGCGAACAACGACTGGGATTCTGAGGATTACGTTGACGCAAACGGCAACGGCCGGCGCGATAACGGAGAGCAGAGTTATTACAACCAGACCACTATCCGTGAGCTGATGGCGCAGGCGGCGGGTAGCGATGGGGCCGTTGCCCCGCTGTTCGAGGGAAGTACCTCCGTGTTCAAAGACGGGTCGGTTCACACGCTTGACTTTTTCTATATGGAGCGCGGCAACACCGATTCCAACATGAGCCTTAAATTCAACATGCAGGACCTGCCTCAAACCTACATCGAGAAAGTCGATCAAGACGGCGGTAAGGTCGCGGGCGCAAGCTTTATCGTGATCGGCGCTAAATCCGATGGAACGACGTCGCAGATCTGTACGGGTACTACCGACGAGAACGGTGAGCTCGTGCTCATGCAGCCGGATACGCATATCCTCATCACGCCGGATTGGCTGGCAGATCAGGGGTATGAAACCATTACGCTTACGGAAAGCGGGACGCCTGATGGGTACCGCACAACAAAAGACATCGTGCTCAGCGTAACCAAGCTTCAAACGGCGGATGGTACGAAGAACGTTAATGTGCTCCTTTCGACCGCTGAGACTCAGTGGTCTGCCGGCGCATATGCTCAGCCCAAGGTCAAGGTGACAGCGGCGGCGAATATCGAACTCGACAACGGGAGCAGCCTCACCGCGGAGAACCTGAGAAATGATGGCGGCATGCTCTTTGCCGTGATTCAGCAGAAGGAAATCCTTGATGACGGTACCGTGGTGTGGCATTCCGTCACCGGTAATGCCCTTGACGGTTGGGCGGTTGACACAAACCAGTCTGGTAAAGCGGGCGCTATCACGGCGGGGCAATCGACAGGTGCCGTATTCGAGGTGGGCACGTCGGGCAACTTTGAGACCGAAGTCGAAAACTTGCCAGGTGGAATCAAGAATTACGTCTTCTTCTCCCCCGACGGTACGTTCCGTGGTGCTTATTACTATACGGAGGCATCTGATTGGGCACAGGTAACTGAGACCAATACCCATGAAGTGACGAATCCTGGCGATTTTGATCGTCAGTTCTCGGCGCGGGTGTACGTCTCGGACATCATCAACCGCGTGGTTGTGCAGAAGACCGACGCCACGACTGGTGAGGCAATCGACGGTGCCACGCTCGCGCTCTTCAATCAGGACCAGGTGACTGCCAACGACGACGGGACGTACACGCTCAATGAAGGCGCGACGCCCATCGGCGGTAGCTCGAGCCCGCGCTGGCAGGGAGAGACCAAGACGCTCTCCAAGGAAACGGATAAGATCTCACTCGAAGGCGCGGTGGTGTTCGCGGGCCTCGAGCCGGGCGTGTATTACGTTGGCGAGGTCTCGGCGCCGGAGGGCTACGCCAAGACCAACGAGGCTGCCAAGATTATTGTCACGGCGGATGGCGTATATGCCGATGCTGGTACCGCAACCGACGGCATCGCGGTAACGCGCGGCGTGGGGCGCTTGATGGACTCCATGTCTCAGTTCGCAGCAGACAACGGCATCGATGCCACCTTGGAGAACATTATTGCAACGCCGAAGCTGGGTGCGGTGGATGAGTCTGGCGCTACGCCGACAGTGAGCTTCGGTAGCGAACCCGCAGGCGATCCGATCCACCTGACCTATAGCCCCGATGGCGACGACGTACTCGACTACGAGATCACGAGCGGCACGGACACTACGAAGTTGGGTTTCCGAACCGAGTCGGGCATTCCGGGGATGACTATTACGCAGTGCAATGACGATAGCCATGTCACAACTGCTACGCACCGCGAAAACCTGGGAACTACTGACCTCACGGGACTCTTTACGGGTACCACGATCGTGCATCTTGACAATGAGAGCACGGGGAATCTCGTAATCAGCAAGAACGTACAGGGCGAGAGTGCCGACGCCAATGATGAGTTCACGTTCACCGTGAACCTGACGGATGCTAACGGCGGCACGCTTACGGGCGACTACCCTGCTCAGAAGTGCACCGGCAATACGCCTGAAGGGCAACCGACAACGCTCAAGAGCGGCGGCAAGGTCACCCTTAAGAGCGGTCAAAGCATCGTCATCCAGGTTGGCGAGAGCGCGAACTACACCGTGACCGAAGCCGCTGCTGACGGTTACATCACGGTCGCCATGGTCGACGGCCAGAAGACCGAGGATGTTTCCGAGGAAGCGGGCTTCACCGCGGAGGGGTCCATTCCGGCGGATGGCTCGAGCACGGTGGCATTTACGAACACCGCGTTCAACGAGGATGAGGCAAAGGACGTTTTCGCGACGAACGAGGACCAGGGCAACGCCAAGATCGACGGTAGCATCGACGACCAGGCGGTGCAGGTGGGAGACGTGCTCACCTACGAGGTGAAGTGGGTCAACTATGAGGCGACAAACGCCGAGGTGACCGTGACGGATACGGTACCAGAAAACACTGAGTTCGTGAGCGCGGACGCCGTTAATGGCAACTCCGTTGAGCCTGACGATAATGGCATACTTACGTGGGAGCTCGGCGAGCAAGAACCTGGTGCTACGGGCACGGTTTCCTTCAAGGTGCGCGTGCTCGACTCCGCTGCGACCACGACGGTTGAGAACCAAGCAACCATCAGCGTGGGCGAAAACGCCCCGGACATCACGACTAACACCACGCACAACCCGGTGCCGGGTAAGAGCGTGGCGAACAACGGTGGTGCCGAGGGCAACGATGGTTCGACCGCGCAAGTGGGCGATCTTTTGACCTACACCATCTCATTTGAGAATGTGAAGCAGGGTGCAACGGTCGTAGTGACCGACACACTCGATGAGGGCCTGACGTTTGTTGAGAACACGACCGATGGTGCGATCAACGCAACGTTTGCTCAAGACGAGCAGAACCCCCAGAATCTCATCTGGACAATCGAGAACGCGCCAGCTGGATCGATCGCTATCACCTATACTGCCCAGGTCAACGAACATGCCCTGCCTGGAGCAACCGACCCGAGCGATCCCGGCGCGGTGGTGAATACCGCGCAGGTGCAGGTGGGCAATGATCCGAAGGTGACGACAAACGAAACCGATACGGAAATCGAGAAGAGCTACCTCACCATACGAAAGACGGTGCTGAATGCCGAGGGCACCGAGATTAAGCCCGAGGACGAATTCGAGTTCACCGTAACGCTAAAGGATAAGGGCGATCAGCCTCTCACAGGAACCTATACGCTCACGATTGCCGATATCGATGGCGGCAATGCTAGCAGCAGCGAGCTGAGTCTCGCAGCAGACGATGCGAGCGGCAAGGCTGCGGGCACTGCCACCTTTACTCTCAAGGGCGGCCAGCAGGCGACCATCGCTGGGCTGCCGCGCGGCTCGAACTACAGGGTTGATGAAGCCGATTACTCCGACGAGGGGTATGTGATTGCCGACGGAAGCACGAGCGGTGGCGGTAAGCTGAATAACGAGGGCGCCATTGCCACGGTAATCAACCAGCAAACGTCGACTACTGTGAAGCTGGGTGGCACGGACGCGACTGTTCCGCTCACTAAGATCCTTAATGGCCGCGATTGGAAGGAAGGCGATACTTTCACCTTCACCCTTACCGGTGTGGCGGCGAATGGGTCGCCCATCGATGGATACCAGCTGCCCGGAACGACCGAGCGGACCGTGACGTACGATGATGCTGTTACCGCTCTTGGCCAGGCCGAGGATTCCGACGGCAAGCAGGTTCCTTTCGGCTTTGACCCCATCACCTTCACGAAGCCGGGCACCTACACCTTTACCGTGACCGAGGGGGCTACGTCGAACGGCGTTACGGCTACGACAGAATCGGTGTCCTTCACCTTTGAGGTGAAGATCGACTCCGACAGCAACAAGCTCGAGGCGGCGCTTACGAGCACGCCGAATCGCGGCGACTTCGTGAATACGTACGAGCCGGGCGGTGACACGTCTCTCGACACCACGGCAGAGTTCGGACTAGCCAAGGAGTACGCTGGCCCGTGGGCTGAGGGAACGGCCTTCACCTTCATGCTTTCCGGTAAGGATGCAAGCGGCAATCCCGCTCCCATGCCCAAGGATGCCGAGGGTAACGATGTGACCGAGGTCACTCTGCATGAGAGCGACTTCCAAAACGGCACGGCAAGCTTCGGATTCGGTACGATTACCTATGCCCAGCCGGGCACCTACACCTATACGGTGGCCGAGAAGAATGGTGGCACAATCGCTGGTGGCATCAGCTACGACGGTCATGAAGCGACCTTCGTGGTGAGTGTGGTGGACAACCTGGATGGCGGATACACCGCAAACGTGACGAGCGCGAGTGGTGCGAAGTTCGAGAACACCTATGACGCGGCGAACGGCACGGCGTCGCTCGTTGCGAGCAAGACGGTCAACGGCGCGAGCAAGGGCATCGAGGCCGGCGCCTTCACGTTCGAGGTGAAGAGCGTGGCTGCACCCGATGGCGTGACTCCGTCCATGCCCAGCAACACGGTTGCTGGCGATAACGGCATCTACACCGTGGAAAACGATGCCGATGGCGTGGTGAACTTCGGCCAGATCGTGTTCGAGCAGGCCGGCACGTACCAGTACCAGGTGAGCGAGCGCAACATCGGCGCTGCGGGCTACACCTACGATTCAACCATCTATACGGTTGAGTATGTGGTCGCCGACAGCAACGCTGGCCAGCTCGAGGTAACGACGAACGTCTACCAAGGCGAGGATGCGTCCGGTACCAAGGTGAAGGAGATTGCATTCAATAACGTCTACAAGCCTGCGCCTGCGCCGGCTACAGCGAGCTTTGGTGGTACCAAGACCGTTAACGAGGTGGACGACAGCAGCAATTCCTATAGCCTTGAGGCAGGGGATTTCACCTTCACCATGGTGAACACGGCAACCGACCCTGCGGGCCTCACGGCACCGGTCCCGTCGGCGGGCAGCGAGGTGACCAACGACGCAGAAGGCGCCTTCAGCTTTGGTACCCTTACGTTTGAGCAGCCGGGCACCTATACCTATGAGGTGCGCGAGACCCAGGGCAGCCTGCCGGGCATGAGCTACGACGGCACCGTCTACACGCTGGCCTTTACCGTCGAAGATCAGGGCGGCGCGCTTAAGGTGACCAGCCAGAGCATCACGAGCTCGGCGGGTGGAACCGTGGATGCGGGCGAGCTCAACTTCACGAATACCTACAACGACGGCGAAGTGTCCTACCAGATTGCTGGCACTAAATCACTCGTGACCAACGGTTACACGGGCGCGACGCTCGCTGATGGAGACTTTGAATTCGTGCTGGTTGATGCCGATGGCAACGTGATTCAGCGCGTTGAAAACACGGGGTCGGCCAACAACCAGGGAAGCTTCGCCTTCGAGCCGATTCCCTTCAAGGAGACGGGCACCTTTACCTACAAGGTCATGGAGATTGGTACCGACGGGCACCCGGGTACGGGTGGCGTGAGCAACAATCACATCACCTATTCGGCCGAGGTCTACACGGTGACGGTCAGCGTTACCAAGGATGACCAGACCGGCGTGCTTTCGGCGGACGCCGCTATTGAGTTGGCCGATCACGAGGTGGAAAGCATCGTCTTTACGAACGTGTATCAGCCGGGCGAGGTGACGGTTGGCCCGAGCGGCAATGTGCGTATCGAGGGCACGAAGACGCTGACGGGCCGCGCGCTCGCAGAGAATGAGTTCGAGTTCGGCCTGTTCGGTGCGGACGGGGCGCAGGTTGCCACTGCCAAGAATGGCGCGGACGGTAGCTTCGTGTTCGGGGATATCACCTACAGCGAACAAGGCACCTACACCTACACGGTGCGCGAGCTCAACAACGGTCTTGGCGGTGTTGCCTATGATGACGCCATATATACCGTGCGCGTTGATGTAACCGAGCATGCGGATGCGAAGGAACTGGTTGCCACGGTGAGCTACCTGTTGGATGGTGCGTCTGCAGAGGCTATGACCTTTGATAATTCCTACACTGTTAAGCCCCTGGAGATAACGCTCGGGGGCACCAAGGTGCTCGACGGCCGCGAGCTTGAGGCGGATGAGTTCAGCTTCGTGCTGCGCGATGAGGACGGCAAGGAGATTCAGACCGTTAGCAACGGGGCGAACGGCGGGTTCGCGTTCGATCCGATTGTGTATAGCGCGCCGGGAACCTATCGCTACACCATTTCCGAGGTGCTTCCCCAGGATGACGACGCGCAGATCGATGGTGTCCAGAGTGACAACGTGACCTACGACGAAACCGCGTACGAGGTTGAGGTGACAGTAACCGATAACGGCCAGGGCAACTTGGTTCTGAGCGGACTCACCTATGACGGCGTTGCTGAACCGTTGGTGATCACCAATACCTACGAGCCGCCCTCGGAGCCTCCGGTGGTGCCGCCCACCAACCCGCCTGCGGATGGCGGCGGCATATTGCAGACCGGCGATATGGTTCCAGCCATCGTTGGTGCGATGCTTGTTACCGGCGTGGCTCTCGTTGCGGCAGGCGTGACCCTTCATAGGAAGCGCGGAGCGTAGCGCATGGAACAGGGGAACCCAACTAGCTCTTTGCGTGGAGTTGCTACGAGGACAAACGGACGTCACACGTTTGTGCACGAACGGGTTCTTATCGTGGTGGCGCGCGAGACGGAGCGGCATGGGCGGGTGAGCTTTCGCAAGCTCGACTTTGCCAAACGTTTGGGTTGCTGCGAGCACTCACTCGATCGTGCCATTGCAAAGCTGCGACGAGAAGGCCTGATCGTTTCGAAGCCTGTGTTCGATGAGCGCGGGGCCCAATTAGGGAACGAGTATCGGGCCACAGAAGCCGGGATCGTCCGGGCGGAAGAGATAAAACAGCAATCGTCGTAGACGAGGGCGCGCGGTTCACATGGACCGCGCGCCTTTCTGTTTGCGTGCTACCCCGAGGCGCTCTTGGTTATGCCCTCGACCGCGTGGTGGATTCGCGCACCACAAGCTCGGTTTCCATGGTCATTGACTGCGGCGCGGCAGCCCCCTTCATGCGTTCGAGGAGGATGTTGCAAGCGGTATAGCCCATACGATAGCGCGGCTGGTTCACGGTGGTGAGTGTGGGCGTCGTCATGATGGCGTTGTCGGTGTTGTCGAAACCTACGACCATGAGGTCGCCGGGAACCGTAAGCCCAGCTCGCCGCGCAGCACTGATAACCGCAGCTCCATAGGTGTCGGAGCATGCGAATACGCCGTCGGGGGCGTTGGCAGATTCCAGCATGTGGCACACCGCGGAGTGGGCAAGGCCGTAGCTGTTGTCGGGCACGCGCACGATCCATCCATCTTCGATGTCGATGCCGTGGGCCTTTGCCACCGACAAAAACCCGTCCATACGCCCGCGCGCATATTTATAGGTATCGGGGCCGCTTACGATGGCGAGCCTGGAACACCCGCACGACACCAGATGCTCCACGGCGATTCGCGCGGCAGCAAAGTCGTCGATAGTCACGAACGGTACGTCAACCTCGGGGTTGACCTCGCAGCATTGCACGAGGGGAATGGTCGAATCGATGCGTTCGATGGTTTCGGCCTCAAGGGGGCTTAGGGTGATGATGCCGCTGGCGTTGCACCGGCGCAGCATAGCGCAGTAGTCGTTCACCGCGCTTGCTGTGGGAACATCCCATGACACGAGCACGTCGAAGCCGGCACTTCGCGCGGCCACGCGGATGCCGCGCACGATCTCGCTGTAAAAGGGGTTGTCGAGCCAGGGGATGTTGACCATGATGAGGCCGGCTCCACCCTCGAATTCGGCGGAATTGTACTGCCCAACAACCGAAGAATAATTGAGCTCGCGTATGCTTGCATTCACGCGCGCCGCGGTCTTTGAGCTCACGAGCTCGGGATGGTTGAGCACGCGCGAAACGGTGGCAAGCGACACGCCGGAATGCTGGGCGACCTGCTCGATTGTAACTTTGCTGCCCATGACTCCACTCCGTTCCCGCGAGTTCAACTCTAGTCACACCCACTATTGTATCCGCTACATCAAGCTGACAATATGTCAAATTGCTTGTAATGAAAATACTTTTCAGTTCAACCGCGTTATATTGCATCTATGACGCAGTTGTGAATATATCCGTTTACCTTTGATGAATTACCGTTCACGGAATGGGTCGATAGTGCGAAAAGCTTCCTCGGTATTATCAGAAATGAAAGAAGTGAAGCAAATCTACTGAAAAAAATTTTCAGTACAGGCAGGAGAGCTCGCTTCGGTTTTGCTGGTCAGCGGCTGCATGAGGCCTCGTGATAGGAGGAGAGCATGGTTCGCGTCGGTATCATCGGATGTGGAAAGATCGCCCAGGTGAGGCACATACCGGAGTACGAGGCGAATCCCAATGCGGAGGTTGTCGCCCTCTACGATGTCGACCACGATCGCGCGTGCGAGCTCGCCGAGCACCACGGGGCGACCGCATACAACTCGCTTGACGATTTGCTCGATGATCCCGACATCGATGCGGTGAGTGTCTGCACGTCCAATGCGACTCATGCCGAGGCGACTATCAAGGCGCTACGCGCGGGCAAGCACGTGCTGTGCGAGAAGCCCATGGCGGTTACGCTCGAAGAGTGCGAGCAGATGGTCACGGCGGCCGAGGTTGCCGCCAAGGTGTCCGGCGCAAAGCTCATGATCGATCAGAACCAGCGCTTCGCCAAGGCTCATATTCGCGCTAAGGAGTTACTCGATGCAGGCCGCATTGGCCGTGTGCTCACGTTCCGTACGACGTTCGGTCACGGCGGACCCGAGACCTGGAGTGTGGACCCCGGAACGGGAAGCTGGTTTTTCGATCCCAAGCGAGCAAGCATGGGCGCCATGGCGGACCTTGGCGTGCACAAGACCGATCTTGTGCAGTGGCTATTGGGCCAGACTGTTGTGGCTACGACGGCGATGGTGTCGACGATCGACAAGCGCGACCCGGAGGGCAATCTCGTAGGGGTTGACGACAACGCGTCCTGCATCTACCAGATGAGCGGCGGTGTGGTTGGCACCATGACCGCGAGCTGGACGTATTACGGTCCCGAGGACAACTCGACGGTGCTCTATGGCACCGAGGGCATCATGCGCATCTACGACGATCCGGCGCACTCCATCGTTATCGATCGCAAGAATGGCGAGCGCGAGCTCTATGACGTCGAGGCCATCCAGACGAACGACAACCAGACCGCCTCGGGCATCATCGACGCATTCGTGAACTGCATCGAGCAGGGCACCGAGCCTGCCATCACGGGCGCAAGCGTGCTCCCCGCTATGCGTGCGGTGTTTGCAAGCATCGAGTCTAGCAAGACCGGCGCCAAGGTGAGTATTCCTCTGTCCTGACGACATGCGGAAGTAATTAGTTACGCGGGAAGGATTAACGCCATGAAGATGGGATTTATCACCTCACTCCTCGATGGATGGTCCTATGAGGAGATGATGGATGAGGTAGCGCGCATTGGCATCCAGTGCGTGGAGGTCGCGTGCTGGCCTAAAGGCAAGGCAGAGCGCAAGTACGGCGGCGTCACGCATATCGAGATAGACCGCGTGCTTGAGGACGATGAATACGCCCGCCATATCTTGGACTATGCCAAGGAGAAGGGCGTGGATATCTGCGCGCTCGCGTACTATCCCAACAATCTCGACCCCGACCCCGAGCGGCGCAAGGTGTTCAATGAGCATCTCGTCAACACCATCCACGCTACGGCAAAGCTTGGGGTGCCCAAGGTCACCACGTTTATCGGCCGCGTGACCAACAAAACCTTCGAGGAGAATCTCGAGATGCTCCCAGAGGTTTGGAATCCCATTCTTGAGGTGGCAGAGCAGGAAGGCATTCTCGTATGCATCGAGAACTGCCCCATGCTCTTCGACGCAACCAACTGGCCGGGTGGGCAGAACATCATGACGAGCCCCGCCAACTGGGAGCGCGTGTTCGAGGTCCTGCCGAGCAAGAACCTGGGCCTTGCGCTCGACCCGAGCCATTTCGTGTGGCAGATGATCGATTGCGGCGAGGCAATCCGCGCGTTCAAAGACCGCATCTACCACGTTCACCTCAAAGACATCAAGTTCAAGCCCGAGGAGCTCGCGCGCCGCGGCGTGATGGCGTACCCGCTCGACATCATGGACCCCAAGATTCCGGGGTACGGCGACGTTAACTGGTCCGACTTCATCTCGCAGCTCACCATGGTGGGCTATAACGGCGATTGCTGTCTGGAGATCGAGGATCGGTTCTTCGAGGACAGCCGCGAGCACCTTGTGCAGAGCATCGAGCTTGCAAAGCGCTATATGGACCAGTTCATCATCTAGGATTCTCGCGCGGCACTCGCCGCGCTGGAAGAGGACGTCGCCTCGTCTGCGGTGCCGGGCAGGCGGGTCACGTAGGTAATGCGACCAGAACGGAAAGAAAGGAACGCATTATGGCAAACATCACTCGTCGTTCGTTCGTGGTAGGTTCGGGCGCGACCGCACTGGTCGCGGCGCTCGCCGGTTGCTCCGGTGGTGAGACTTCCGGCGGCGCAGGCTCCGCTGGCTCTGCCGCTGCCGCCTCTGGTGGGCACATCTATGTGCTCACCGCTTCGCCCGACCATGGCTGGACCGGCCAGGTCGGCGTGTTCGCCCAGGAGAAGGTCGACGAGGTCAACGAGGCTGGCGCCTATACCGCCGAGCTCCAGACCGCCGGTGCGGCTGCCGATCAGATTGCCCAGGTTGAGGATATCCTCGCTGGCGATCTCTCGGGCGTCGCGGGCATCGTGATCCAGCCGCTGGACGACACCGTCCAGTCCGCCATTCAGCAGATCGTTGACGCCGGCGTGCCCTACGTGGCGTTCGATCGCATCATCGAGGCCGTGCAGGACAGCGCCGTTGCAAACGTTAAGGGCGACAACGAGGGCATCGGTGCTGGCTCTGCGGCGTACTTCGTGCAGAACGGCATGCAGCCGGGCGACCCCGTCTACATCTACCAGGGCGACACCTCCTCGGTGACCACCCTGCGCGACAACGGCTTCTCCGAGTACCTGCTGGGCAACCTCGAGTTTGACGGCGAGACCGTTCCCGAGGACCAGAAGTGGACCCAGGAGCAGATCGACTCCGCCATCACGAAGTCCGGCGCCATGAACTGGAGCCGCTCCGACACCAAGGCTGCCTTCGAGGCGCTCCTGGGTGACGAGGCGAACGCCTCCATCAAGTGGTGGTATGCCGAGGACGACGAGCTTGCCATGGGCATCCTCGAGGCGCTCAACGGCGGCGGCATCTCCGATTCCACCAAGGAAGCCTTCTACGCGACCAAGCCGTTCATTACCGGCTGCGGTGGCCTGCAGGAATACTACGACGTCATTGGCGGCGACTCCTATCAGGATATCGTTTCCAACCTCGGCGGTGTTATGTCCGTGACCTACTCGCCTTCCATGATCCAGACTGCTATCCAGGACATGGTCGATCACCTGGACGGTAAAGAGGTTGAGCAGGACCACGTAATCGCGTGCGAGAACGTGACCTCCGAGAACGTCGAAGACTACGTGGGCTTCGAGTAAGGGGTACCCGGGCACCCGCTTGCGGCAGCATGCGAGCGGGTGCCCGCTCTCATGTGGCGCGGTGCAGGGCTTGGATTCCCTGCGCTGCGTGCCGGGGTATGCGTTCGCTGAATTAGTGCTGCATTCGGCGAGCGCATATTGATGGGTTACGGACGGGGCATGGCCCCGTTCGCGCTTTGGAATAAGCCGCCAGACGAAAGGAGCTCCATGGACCTTCTGACCATGAGCGGTATCCGCAAGTCGTTCAGCGGTGTTCCCGTGTTGAATGGTGTTGACCTGCACGTGGGGCGCGGCGAGATTCACGCTCTTTTGGGCGAGAACGGCGCTGGCAAGTCGACGCTCATGAACATCCTCACTGGTTCCTATACCGCCGACGCGGGCACGACCACGTTTGCTGGGCAAGACATCACCGGCGCCTCGATTAAGGCGGTGGAAAAGGCGGGCATCGCATTCGTGCACCAAGAGCTCAACCTGTTCAACGACCTCACGGCTTACGAGAACATCTTCTTGGGCCAAGAGGAAGTGGGGCCGTTCTTCTCGCTCAAGAAGAAGAGCATGATCTCCAAGGCCCAGGAGTTGTTTGAGCGCTTGGGCGTGGATATCGACCCCACGATGCTCGTATCGGATCTTAAGCAGAGCCAAAAGCAGCTGCTCGAGATCAGCCGAGCGCTCTTCTTTGACGCCAAGCTGCTCATCTTGGACGAGCCCACGACGGCGCTCAACACCGCCGAGGTCGAGCACCTGTTCAAGATCGTGCGGAACCTTCGCGACCAGGGAACGTCGTTCATATTCATCTCGCATAAAATGCCCGAGATCTTCGCGCTCTGCGATACCTATACCGTGCTGAGGAACGGCACCTTCGTGAGCGAGGGGCGCATTGCGGATACCACACCGCGCGAGGTGACGAGCATGATGGTAGGCGCTGCCATCTCTGAGCGCGGGGCGTACGAGCCGCGCGAGACCGGAGACGTAGTGCTTGCGCTCGACCATTACTCCGGGCCGGGGTTCGAAGATATCTCGTTCGAGGTGGCGCGCGGGCAGGTCGTGGGCCTAACGGGTCTTATGGGGTGTGGCAGCACGGAGCTCATGCAATGCCTCTTCGGCATCGAGCGGCCCCAGGGAGGGTCTGCAACCGTACGGGGAAAACGCCTGCACGGCGGTTCGATCCACGAGGCCATGAAGGCCGGCATTGCCATGCTTCCCTCAGACCGCAAAGAGAACTCGGTAGTGCCGGACATGTCGCTCTTGGAAAACATGTACCTGTCCGAGCAGGTGCTCTCGGCCAAGAGCTTCGTGATCAACAAGCGGCGCGAGCAGGAGCGGTTCGAGCACTATCAGAAGCTCTTGAGCATCAAGGCGAATTCCAGCTCCGATAGCGTGCTCTCGCTTTCCGGCGGAAACCAGCAGAAGGTGTTCATGGCGCGCTGGCTCAACACCGACGCCGAGCTGCTCCTGCTCGACAACCCAACGCAGGGTATCGATGTGGGCGCCAAGGCAGAGATCTACCACCTGATACTGGACCTGGCCAAGCAGGGCAAAACGGTGGTCATCAACACGCTCGAGATTCCCGAGCTCCGCGAGGTTGCCGACGTTTGCTACGTGCTCTACGAGGGGCGCATCGTCAAGCGGCTCGAGCACGACGAGATCGATGAGCAAACGGTGATGCTCTACTCAACGAACTCCCAGGATATTGACCGCACGGTCGAGACGAACGAATGAGGTGCATGCAAGGTGAGTAACAACACGGCTTCGAGGTCGGCGGGCCTTTCGAACGTGCTCGGGCTCGTTAAGAAATACAGCTTCGTGCTGGTGTTCCTGGCCATCTTCGTGGTGTATGCCATCGCGAATGGCGGCCTCACGCTCAACGCGACCATGAATGTGCTTCGCCACAGCGCGGTGATTGGAACCATCGCCATCGGCATGGGCATCGTGTGCCTCACGGGCGAGATCGACCTTTCCGTGGGATCGATGCTCGCGCTCGTGGCGGGCTTCTCGGTCGTGGTGTTCAACATGACGGGGTCCATTCCGGTAACGCTCCTGTTTGCGTTGGTGTTCGGCGCGGCGTGCGGCCTTATCAACGGCTTTCTGGTGGGCGTGGTCAAGATGCCCGCGTTCATCGTGACGTTGGCAACGATGCTGATCTACCGTTCGCTTGCGCAGTACGCGTGCCAGCACTTGCCCGGCGAGCTCATTGGCAATGGAAGCTCGGTGTATCGCATGTCCAGCGAGCTGGGCGCCTACGACGCCCTGTACTCGTTTGGCAACGCGCGCGTGGCCGGCGTGCCCATCGTTGGCCTCACGATGGTGCTCGTGGTGGTGCTGTTCGTGTATATCTGCGCGTCGACGAAGTTCGGCAAGAAGATCTACGCGGTGGGTTCGAATGCCAAGGCAGCGCACCTTACGGGCATTAGCGTTCCGCTCATGAAGACGCTCGTCTTCACGATTGCCGGCGCCCTTGTGGGGCTTTCCGCGTTCCTGTGGATCGCCATGAACGCTTCTGCCGACCCGGCTACCACCGGCTCGAGCTACGAGATGTACGCCATTGCCGCCGTGGTGCTTGGAGGCATTAGCATGAGCGGTGGCCGCGGGCGCATGATCGGCGTGCTGTTCGGTGCTCTTTCGTACGACGTTATCGATAAGATCATCATCGCGCTCAAGATGGATGCGCTGATTCAGGACACGATCAAGGGCGTTATCCTGATCATCGTGATCATGATCCAGGTGGCAGGGCCGCAGATCAAGGAGTTCTTTGGGCGTAAAGGGACGAGAAGCTCGGAGTAGCGGCCTGCGTTGAGCTGCGGCGCAGGGCGGTGCGGACAAGAAGCGCTTCTGCGTTTGGCGGCGGTGCGGCTGCTGATGAGCGCCAGACCCGCTGGTCCCGCCGACGTTCGTGAAACATATTCCTTCTTTCCAGGGCTCCGTGCATGACGACGCGCGGGGCCCTTTACGTTGCTACATATTCAATTGACGTGCGGGGAATGACAAAGCGTTTGACGTTTGTAGACACGTCATATGCTCCTGAACCAAGAAGTTGTCCGACGCCCAAATGGAGCGCGAGCTGCGGGGTAACGTGCAATTTCTTGCGCACTTTGGCAGCGGAATAGCATCTAGATTGGAAGGAGGGCACGGCCCGCGCCGGTATGATTCGAGTTGCCTAGATTCGATCAGACTGGAGGAAGACCATGCGCGACCGCGAGGCTGAGGTGCGTCGCCGATGGCGAGTGCGACTCCCGCCGCTACCTGGACGTGACGCTGTTGGACGAGTAGCCGCACCGGATGGTGGGCCCATGGGGCTGTCGGAAAGTGCGCAAGAATCTTGACGGCACCTCGGTTTAATGATTGAGCAGCGTATTGGTCGCGACCTTTAGAGCGCAATCGATTATTCCGAAGATCGGGACAACTGCTTATCAAAACCAGGACATGCATTGATTAATCAGGCAGGGGATTCGTTAAAAACTGGACAATAATCAGGACATGTACTGATTTATTAAGACATGTCCTGACTGCGTCTTGATTTTGATGGGACGACCGGACTGTTTGACGACGAGATACCGGGCACCCGCACCTTGTCCAACAAGCTCAAGCGCGCCCTTTTCGACAAGCTTTGCGAGTTCTCGGTAGGCCTGCTTCTCGGTGAGGTGGAGCAAACTCTCAACGTCCCGTCGTCTTATTTCTCCACCTTGCTGGCGCGCCAACTTCATAATCAGCTCCGGATATCTAATTTTGTCGATATCAGATTGGCGAACAAAACCAGGCCCTTTTCCAGAGCGAGCATATACTTTGCTGCTGAGTATGTAGGATCGGTTGCTAGCATTGCCAATCCCCTCAACTATCCCCGCTTCGACAAGCGCTTCCACTATCGATCTGGTGACGGTATCAGTGGTGTGGGTCTGGGAAGAGAGCTCTGTGATCGTTAGCCTTCTTTGCTGCTTCAAAGCATCAAGGACTAGAAGCGATTTCAAGGACAGGGGGCGCCCGGTACGCTCGCTCTCCTCGTCGAGCATCTGCATGAACAGCCTGTCGGGAGCACTTCGTGCTATGAAGACGCTCACGCTTGCGGAAGTGCTTCCGGAATAATCGGGCAGTGGACGGCCGCAGTAGAGAGGCCCTTCAAAAATTCTATCGACGCCGCGTCCGGTTTTCTCGGCGAGGCCGATGCGCTTGAGCGCGCCCATTAGGCACTCATTGCGACCGTGGGGCTCAACCGTGAGCAGGTTGTCGACGGTAACACCTTCCACAAACCCACCCGGGTTAGATATGGTGAGGCCCTCATCGTCTACAAGCACTCTCATCCGTCCGAGTGCAGCGTAATCTCTGTGTCCAAATGCGTTCACGAGGGCTTCGCGGTATGCCCTATGGTCGAATTCGGGGATTGATTGTCTGAAGAGGCCGTCCTCGTATTCCCTCTCAGGGTTCCATGGACTAAGCATCTCGTACATCTTTTCAATGGTATAGAGCAGGGGCTGATCGAAGTCCTGGTTAACACGGATTTCGGTTCCTTCGAGGACTTGAAAGGTCGCGGAAGACGTGGGGATGGTGCGAGAGATGATCTCTGGTTTGCCGGCAAGGAGGATGCCCGTGACCGTGGGCGTGATCCTGCCGTCGACCGTTGTCGTCATGCGCAACGCGCTGAGGATTTCTTCATCCGAGAGCTCAAGAAGTGCCTAATCGCTGTTTCTATTGCGTGAGAGGATATCGCGCAGCCGGGCAATTTCTTCAGAGCCGAAGTCGTCTATGCTCGTATCGGGCAGGGGGAACGCCGAGTAGTCAAGCTGCCCGATGGCGGAAAGCCTGGTTATGATTTCATAGGGGTAGAGCGGCACGCTCTCGGGGCTGCCGTCTGCTTTGAGCTTTCGTCGCATGATCTTTCCATCGCTAGACGAAACGATGGCGGTTGACCTCGGAATCTCAATCTCAACAATCTGGACACCGTCCTCATCCATTACGCCGTTTGCGTTGAGAAGCAGCGTTGAGACTCTTGCAGGCACAGGCGGCACCGTTTTGTTGGCGACAAGCGCGGCGAGTTTTGTGGTACCGGCGTGGTCCTGGTGAATCCCTGTGGGAGTCCCGTCGTCTTCAACGCCGAGGTAGATTGTGCCGCCTTCGGTGTTGGCAAGAGCGACCACCGTGTCGATGAGTTCTCCGTCGGGGAGCCTCTTCCGACCACTTTTGAACTCGTACTTAAGGGTTTCCCTCTCTGGGATATCTCGCGCAACAGTCATAATGGCCCCTCGCATGCCTCTGGTATCGGGGCGGGATGTTTGTCCGGCATGCGGATCGGGCTTGCCTGTTGCGCGGCCCTTCTGCCCATGGAGTCTTTCTGTGGACGAGGACAAATAATGAGAGGTAAATGAATATTTCATCCATAAGGAGTATGCCAAGTTGAATAAAAGATAAATAATGATCATTTTGAGACAATACATGACTACAATAGCAAACGGCCTATTAACCTTTAATCCGGTCCAGAGAGCCCGGGAAGGAGCGAACATGGCACCACAAGACATGGCAGCCGAGCTTGCCAGCACTTGCGATGCGAGCCCATCGGCTCGTCGGGCGCGCGTAAGCGACCTCGCGGCGCGCATGCTATCAAAAACCAGCAAACAATCGAGCGATCCGGTCATCTTGCTGCTGGCCGACGGCACGGCGTTCTACGGACGCTCGTGCGGCGCCGCAGGCACAGCGGTGGGGGAGGTGTGCTTTAACACCTCGCTCGAGGGATACTTCGAGGTCGTGACGGACCCGAGCTATGCCGGGCAGATCGTGACCATGACCTACCCCCAGATAGGGAACTACGGCATCGACCTTGCCGATACCCAGACAGCGCCGGGTATGCCGGGCAGGCACGTGGGGAACGTGAAGCCGGCACTGCGCGGTCTCGTGGTGCACGATATGTGCCATGTGCCGTCGAACTGGCGCTCGACCATGAGCCTGCCGGAATACCTCGAGGAGCGCGGCGTCGTCGCCATCGAGGGCATCGATACGCGCGCGCTCGTGCGGCACCTGCGCGACAACGGAGCACAAAAGGGCATCGTTTCAACCGAGGTGTTCGATCTTGCCGAGCTCGCTCACATGCTCGATAGCGCCCCCGACCTCGTGGGGACGAACCTCGTGCAGACCGTAAGCTGCAAGGAGGCCTACGGATACGATGCGTCGAGCCTTTCCCAGAACCGCGCCTTCGCTGCGGCCGCCCCGGCCAATGCGCGCAAGAAGGTCGTGGTGTACGACTGCGGCGTGAAGAGGGGCATCATCGAAGGGCTCGCGCGTGTGGGGTGCGAGCTTCTCGTCGTGCCATGGGACACGCCGGCCTTCGAGGTGCTCAAGCACCGCCCCGACGGCGTCTTTCTTTCCAACGGGCCAGGCGACCCAGACGCCGTGGAGGAGACGTACGCCCAGGTTCAGCGGCTTATTGGCAAGGTGCCCATCTTCGGCATCTGCTTGGGGCACCAGATGATTAGCCTTGCTGCCGGAGCCACCATGGAGAAGCTCGCCTACGGGCATCGCGGGGGCAATCAGCCGGTTATGAATCTGCTTACGCACCGCGTGGAGATCACCGCGCAGAACCACGGGTTCGGTCTCGTGTTCCCGAGCCTGGGCGAGCTCGTGCCGGAGCTTTCGGGCGGCGTGTCCGAGCACCCTTGCGGTTCCGATGGCACCTCCGCCACCGGTGACCTGCGATTCTGGGTCGAGCGGGGCGTGGCGCCCGTGGTGAGCAATGAGCGCTTCGGACGCATCCGCCTCACGCACGTGAACCTGAACGACGGCACCGCCGAGGGCATTCAGTTGCTCGATGCCCCTGCGTTCAGCGTGCAATACCACCCCGAGGCCGCGCCCGGTCCTACCGATGCGCATTACCTGTTCACCGCGTTCATGCGCCTCATGGACGGCGACCGCGATTACCTGGATATCGATATCGCCAAGGACCGCCTCGCAGGGTGGACCTTCGCCGAGGAGCCGGTTGCCTAGCGAGGCGAGCTCAGGCCTGCTTTTCGCCGCGCAGCGGAAGTTTTTCGTCGAATCGCGTCATTTCCTGGCAGTTATTTCAGATATGAACGATTCGGAATGCGCGAAACGGCGCTGTAGGGCGAAAAGAGGGCGTGTTAATTGCGAATTTGGGCGATTTTTATCCTGTGGGTGCCCAGCAAACAGGAAATCGGCACCGTATCGAAGGTTCAATCGTTCATATCTGAAATAACTGACAGGATTTGAGCGATTTTTTAGAAAAAAGGGAGGGCTCATGCCCAAACGTACCGACATCAAGCGGATTCTCGTCATCGGGTCCGGCCCGATCGTCATCGGCCAGGCCTGCGAGTTCGATTATTCTGGCGCTCAGGCCTGCAAAGTGCTCAAGGAGGACGGCTACGAGGTCGTTCTGGTCAACTCAAATCCGGCTACGATCATGACGGACCCGGGGCTTGCGGACCGCACCTATGTTGAGCCCGTGACCCCAGAGTTCATCGAGAAGGTGATCGCCCGAGAGCGTCCCGACGCCCTGCTTCCCACACTCGGTGGGCAGACGGGCCTCAATGCCGCTGTGGAGCTGGCCAAGAACGGCACGCTCGATGCATATGGCGTCGAGATGATCGGGTGCGACCTTGCCGCCATCGAGCGGGGCGAGGACCGCAAGCTCTTCAATGAGGCCATGGCCGAGATCGGTCTGGAGGTTGCCCGCAGCGGTTACGCTTATTCCATCGATGACGCGCTCGCTATCGTGGCGCGCGTGGGCTACCCCTGCGTGCTGCGCCCGAGCTTTACCCTGGGCGGCGCGGGTGGCGGTATCGCGCACGATGAGCAGGAGCTGCGCGAGATCGTACGCCAGGGCCTCGAGCTCTCTCCTGCCGGCGAGGTGCTCGTGGAGGAATCCATCGAGGGCTGGAAAGAGTACGAGATGGAGGTCATGCGCGATCGCGCTGGCAACGGCATCATCGTGTGCTCTATCGAGAACCTCGACCCCATGGGCGTGCACACGGGCGATTCCATCACCGTAGCGCCGGCGCAGACCCTTTCCGACCTGGAGTACCAGCGCATGCGCGTGGCCTCGCTGGCCATCCTGGAGAAGGTGGGCGTGGAGACGGGCGGATCCAATGTGCAGTTTGCCGTAAATCCCAAGAACGGACGCCTCATCGTGATCGAAATGAACCCGCGCGTGAGCCGAAGCTCGGCGCTTGCGTCCAAGGCCACCGGATTCCCCATCGCCAAGGCGGCGGCTCGCCTTGCGGTGGGCTACACCCTCGACGAGATCGTAAACGACATCACCAAGGCCACGCCGGCGTGCTTCGAGCCCAGCATCGATTACTGCGTGGTCAAGGTGCCGCGCTTCGCATTCGAGAAGTTCAAGGGCACCGACACCACCCTCACAACGCGCATGAAGGCCGTGGGAGAGATTATGGCCATCGGCCGCTCGTTCGAAGAGGCGTTCGGCAAGGCCATGCGCTCGCTCGAAGACGGGCACGCCGGGCTGAGCGCGGGCGGCGACAACCTTGCTGCCGTACCGGATGACGAGCTTGAGGGCCGCGTGGCGTCGCCCACCGAGGACCGCATCTTCGCGCTCGCCGAGGCGCTCCGTCGCGGATGGAGCCACGGGCGCGTGCACGAGCTCACCGGCATCGATCCGTGGTTCATCTCGCGCATCGCCGACATGATCGCCGTGCAGGAGAGCGTCCGGGGCCTGCGCGTGGAGGACATCGATGCCGACGCCATGCGTCTGCTCAAGCAGTACGGTGCGAGCGATGCCGAGATCGCGCAGCTCACCGGGAGCGACGAGCGCTTCGTTCGGGCCTATCGTAAGGGTCTCGGCGTTGTTCCCTGCATGAAGACCGTCGATACGTGCGCCGCGGAGTTTGCGAGCGCAACGGAGTATCACTACAAGACCTACGAGGGCCTCATGCGGGTATCGCCCGACGCGAGCCGTGGTGTTGCGGCAGACGAGGTAACCCGCGCGCGCAAGCCCAAGGTGATGATTCTGGGCGCGGGGCCCAACCGTATTGGCCAGGGCATCGAGTTCGATTACTGCTGCGTGCACGCGAGCTACGCGCTGGCGAGCCGCGGCTTCGAGACCATCATGGTGAACTGCAACCCCGAAACCGTCTCCACCGACTACGACACGTCCGACCGGTTGTACTTCGAGCCGCTTACCTACGAGGACGTCATGGACATCGTCGATGTGGAGCGCCCCGACGGCGTGGTGGTGACGCTCGGCGGCCAGACCCCGCTCAAGCTGGCCCGCGCGCTCGCCGATGCTGGCGTGAAGATTATGGGCACGCAACCCGACGCCATCGACCTTGCCGAGGACCGCGAGCGATTCAGCGCCCTGTTGGACCGCATGCGCATCATGTATCCGCCGGCGGGCGAGGCGCGGAGCTTCGAGGAGGCGGAGCAAGTTGCGGCGCGGATTGGGTTCCCGCTGCTCGTGCGCCCGAGCTACGTGCTGGGCGGCCGCGGCATGATGATCGCCTACGACGCGGAGCACCTTCGGGAGTACATGGCCGAGGCCGCGCGCGTCTCGCCTGACTACCCCGTCTACCTCGACCGATTCCTCGAGGGCGCCATGGAGTGCGACGTGGACGCGCTCTGCGACGGGGACGAGGTCTATATCGGCGGCATCTTGGAGCATATCGAGGAGGCCGGTATCCATTCGGGCGATTCCGCCACGTGCATTCCGCCCTTCAGCTTCTCCGACGCGCTCGTGGCGAAGCTGCGCGACACCACGGCGCGCATTGCCATGGCGCTTGGCGTGCGCGGCCTGGTGAACGTGCAATATGCCATCCAGGGTGAGCAGGTCTATGTGATCGAGGCAAACCCGCGCGCGAGCCGAACGGTGCCGTTCATCTCGAAGGCCACGGGCGTTCCGCTCGCCAAGTGCGCGGCCTGCATCATGGCGGGGGAGAAGATCGCCGACCTGCACCTGCCTGCCGACGACCGGCGCCTCGACTGGTTCTGCATGAAGGAAGCGGTGATGCCGTGGGGCCGCTTCCCAGGCGCTGACGTGGTGCTCGGCCCGGAGATGAAGTCGACGGGCGAGGTGATGGGCATCGCGAAGAGCTACCCCGAAGCATATGCCAAGACGCAGCTCGCGATTAGCTACGAGCTTCCCACGCCGGAGAGCGGCAAGGTGTTCATCTCGGTGAATGATCGCGACAAGCGCAACATCCTCTCGCTCGCGCGCATCCTGCGGTACCTGGGGTTCGAGATTTGCTCCACCGAGGGCACGGCCCGCGTGCTGGCTGGCGGCAACGTGAAGTGCGAGGTGGTGCGCAAGTTCAGCGAGGCGCACCCCAACATTGGGGACATGGTGGCGAATGGCGAGATCGCCCTCATGATCAACACGCCGTTCGGGCAGGAGTCTCGTGGCGACGGGTACCAGCTGCGCACCGAGGCCGTGCGTCGCGGGGTCACGTGCATCACGGCCTTGAGCGCGGCGAACGCCTTCGTGGCGGCGGTCGAAGCCGTTGAGGATGCTCGCCTCGACCGCGGCGAGGACATGGGGGTCATCGCTCTGCAGGACCTCCCCCAGTACGAGGTGTAGGGCGCTTCTGCCTCGATGCGTCCGGGCCTGCGAATTCTGGAAGATTACGATGCCGGCGGCGGCCGGGGTGCCCCACTCCGCTGCCGCCGCGGGCACCCCGGCGATTTCGCCCCGCTGCCGCCGGCCGGCGTTCCTCGGCAGTCCCGCCTCGCTGCCGCCGGGGCGCCCGTTCCCTGGCGAGGGCGTTCCCGTTCATGGCGATACGATGTTAATTGACCTAAGCTAGTAACAATTTACGCATAATCTAAGTAAGCGAGCGGATCGAGGAGACGGGGCAGGTACAATCCCGTTTGCGTTCCTCAATCTGCGGATGCGATGCCGGCGGCGCGAACGCGGCACCGGTGGCATGAAGACGAAGCCTACGACGCGAACACGGCACGGGCGACGCAAGGACGATGCCGGTGCCGCGACTGCAATGCCGGCGACACGAATGCGATGGTGGCGATTCCCAATGGACGAGAACAGCAGGACGATACATGACGACGTGCGCCAGCGGGCGGTCGAACTGCTCGAAGCCGATGTGGGCCGCCGCCACCTCGCGCGCGAGCTTGGGGTGAGCGATGCGACGGCCCGGCAATGGGCCCGCGCGTTTGCCGTGGGCGGTGCGGAGGCCGTGCTCAACGCTGGGAGCCACCGCAAGGTGTACGACTACGAGACCAAGCTCGCCGCCGTGAAGGAGCACGTGGAGCGCGGCAAGTCGGTCCGCGATGTGATGGTTAAGTATCAGATTCCCAGCGAATCTTCGCTCAAGGCGTGGTGCCGAGCGTACCGACGCGACGGCGCGCATGCGCTCGTCAACAAACGTCGAGGTCGCAAGCCCAGGTCTTCGGCAGAATCCTCGTCGTAGGAGCATTTCCCGCGGCGTAGCGCGCGTGCTATCATGGTCCGCGGTCAAGCATTCAAGGCTGCCCGCGGGCAGCAGAAGGGAGCAGCATGCTCAACGCTATTGAGATCGCGCCGAAGGTTTGGTGGGTTGGCGGGCTCGACTGGAACGAGCGCCAGTTCCACGGCTACACCACCGAACGCGGCATTACCTACAACGCCTATCTCATCATGGACGAGAAGGTAACGCTCATCGACACTGCTAAGGCGACCTTCACCGACGAGTTCGTTCAGCGCATCAGCCAGGTGGTCGATCCGGCGAAGATCGACGTCGTGATCACCAACCACGTGGAGATGGACCACTCCGGCAGCCTGCCCAAGATCCACGAGCTCGCGCCGAACGCGACCATCTACGCCAGCGCTCCGGCCGGCGTGAACGAGATCCGCGCGCACTACGGCATCGAGGTCGAGGGCGTGAAGACCGGCGACTCGCTGAGCATCGGCGAGCGCACGCTCCACTTCGTGCAGACGCCCATGGTCCACTGGCCCGACAACATGGTCACCTGGTGCCCCGAGGACGGCATCCTCTTCTCGAACGACGCCTTCGGCCAGCACTTCGCCACGAGCAAGCGTTTCGACGACGAGAACGACCTTGCCGAGGTCATGAAGCAGGCTAAGAAGTACTACGCCAACATCGTGTGGCCGTACGGCGCCCAGGTGCAGAAGGCCATGGGCGCGCTCGCGGGCCTCGACATCAAGATGATCGCCCCCTCGCACGGCGTGATTTGGCGCAGCAACATCCCTGCCATCCTGGAGAAGTACCAGGCTTGGAGCACCTACCAGACCGAAGACAAGGCCGTGGTGGTGTTCGACTCCATGTGGCACTCCACCGAGCTGATGGCGCGCGAGATCTGCGACGCCTTCATCAAGGAGGGCGTGACGGCCCAGCTCATCGACCTCAAGCACACGCACATCTCGGACATCATGCTCTATATGTGCGACGCGCGCTACGTGGCGGTTGGCTCGCCCACCCTCAACTCCAACATGATGCCCACGGTGGCGAGCTTCCTCACCTACATGCGCGGCCTTTCGCCCAACAACAGCCAGCGCATCGGTATCGCTTTCGGCAGCTATGGCTGGGCGCCGCTGGGCCCCAAGCAGGTCGAGCAGGCCATGCAGGACGCCAAGTTCGAGATGCCCGTGCCCGTGATCACCCAGCAGTGGATTCCTGGCGAGGAGAAGCTCACCGAGATCCAGGATACGGTGAAGAAGATCATCGAGGACACCCGCGCGTAGTTTTCGAGGACACCCGCGCGTAGCGGTTGCAAAAGTCTGATGATCGGCCCCGGTTGCGTAAGTGCGCAGCCGGGGCTTTTTGGTGGGGAGGGCTTGGGCGGAGGAGAGGCGGGGCCGGGTGCTGGCAAGGCAGCGTCTTTTTTGGTGAGCCGTAGCCGGACGGTGAGGCGGTGCCCGGTGGCGGGGGAGTGTTCCGCCAAGGCTGGTTGGCGGCGGTGAGGCGGTGCCTGGTAGTGGGGGAGAGCCCTGCCGAGGCTGGCTGGCGGCGGGGAGGCCGGGCCTGCGTGGCGATGAGGCGGCAGCCCCGGCCCGGATCGGGTGCGCCGTTGCGCAACGCATTGCCGTTCACCGCCGAATTCCTACCGCATGGGGGGTCAAGTTAGCTACAATATGTAAACGTTTGGTGTGTTGAGGAGGCACACGAATAAAACCCGTCTTATCGGATCCATGGATTGAGGAGGAGACACATGAGTCTCATCGCGGCGCTTGTCGCCGTACCGCTCATCGCGGCGGTACTGCTCATGCTGTTCCGGAGCGAATCCCAGCGCAACGTCATTACGATTGCGGCGGCAGCGATAACGGGTGTTACCGCTGTGGCGTTCGCGGTGCAGTACCTGTTCGTCGGCCACGTATCCTTCGCGTTGCCCCAGGAGACGAGCTACATCGCTACCTGGGTATTCACGGCGATCGACATCGTGCTCTGCGCGGTCATCTTGTGGCATGCCGTGCGCTACAAGAACCGGCTCGCCCTCGTTCTCGGTCTCGTTCAGACCGTCGGCGTGATCGCGTTTGCAAACATGACGCTCTCCGAGGGCGCCGGCCATATGCTCCCCGAGCCGCTCTACAGCGATCAGCTCTCGGTGATCATGGTGCTCATCGTGGGCCTTGTGGGCAGCGCCATCTGCGTCTACGCGCTCGGCTACATGCACGACTTCCAGCATCATGAGCCCGCCGGCGCGCCCGACCGCCGCCACTTCTTCAGCGCGCTCATGTTCATCTTCCTCTCCGCGATGTTCGTCATCGTGCTCTCCGACAACCTCGAGTGGCTCTTCACCGGCTGGGAGATCACGACGGTCTGCTCGTTCCTCATGATCGGGTACACCCGCACGGACGAGGCCATCAAGAACTCCTTCCGCCAGATCAACCTCAACATGATCGGCGGCCTGGCCTTCCTCGCGGCCCTCATCATGCTCCACTTCGGCGGTATCGAGCTCTCGCTCGCCGCGTTCATCGAGACGGCGAGCACCACCCAGGCCGCCGTGCTCATCTTCCCGATCCTGCTGCTTTCGGTTGCGGGCCTCACGAAGGCCGCGCAGATGCCGTTCCACAGCTGGCTCCTCGGCGCCATGGTGGCCCCGACGCCCACGAGCGCCCTGCTCCACTCCTCCACGATGGTCAAGGCCGGCGTCTTTCTGCTGGTGAAGCTCGCGCCCGTTTACATGGTCTTCCCTGCGGCCTCCATCATGGTCGTTACCGTGGGCGGCGTGACCTTCGTGCTCTGCAGCTTCATGGCCATCAGCCAGAGCAACGCCAAGCGCGTGCTCGCGTACTCCACGATTGCGAACCTCGGCCTCATCGCCGCATGCGCCGGCGTGGGCATCGCCGAGGCCGCTTGGGCCGCGGTCTTCCTCATCATCTTCCATACGGTGTCCAAGTCGATCCTGTTCCTGTGCGTGGGCACGGTTGAGCACCGCATCGGCAGCCGTAACATCGAGGACATGGACGGCCTCTTCAGCCGCCTGCCGCGCCTCACCCGTTTCATGATGCTCGGCATCCTGGGTATGTTCGTGGCGCCGTTTGGCATGCTCATCTCCAAGTGGGCCACGCTCGTCTCGTTCGCCGAGACCGGCAACGTGGTCTTCCTCATCCTGCTTGCCTTCGGTTCTGCCGCTACCTTCTTCTTCTGGGCCAAGTGGCTCGGCAAGCTTGCGGGCGTGGCCCAGAAGGCCGAGAACGTCGAGGCGGGCGTGCATCGCTCGGAGTGGTTCGCCATCGGCTCCATCGCCGTGCTCATGCTCGCGTGCTGCCTTGGCCTGCCGGCTATCTCCCTCGGCGTGGTCTCCCCGTACCTTGAGGCTACGTTCGGTAGCAACCCGCAGTTCCTCGGCGTGGACAACATGCTCATCATGGCGGTCATCGTGGCGTTCATCGCCATCGTCTTCCTCACCCCGTGGGGCCGCGCGAGCAAGAAGCGCCGTGTTGAGGTCTATCTGGGCGGCACCTGCACCGATCCGGACAGCCGCCGCTTCCACGGATCCATGGGCCGCACCATGACGTCCACCAAGCGCAACTGGTACATGCAGGACATCTTTCCCGAGCATGCCCTCACCAACGTGGGCGTGATCGTGTGCCTGGGCATCATCCTCATGGCCTTTGCCGCCTGCTTCATCTTCAACACCGACGTGCTCACCGGCGGTACGTTCTATGTTGAGCGCCTGCCGCGCCTCGTGGGCCCCGGGCTTCCCGGCCTGCTGCTCGGCGTTGTGGTCTTCGCCGTCTGCGCGCCTGTTATCGGCTGCCTGCTCGACGGGCTTGACCGCAAGGTGAGCGCGCACATGCAGGGGCGCGTGGGCCCCAAGCTGCTGCAGCCTTACTACGACGTGCGCAAGCTCCTTGCCAAGGAGCAGGCGAGCGTCAACGCGGTGGACGAGGCGTACATCACCTGCGCCATCATCTTCTGCCTGCTCGCGGGTGGCATGTTCATCTCTGGTTCCAACCTGCTCATGTGCGTGTTCCTGGTTACCCTGGCCACGCTCTTCGTGATCATCGCGTCGTACTCCGCGCGGAGCCCCTTCGCCGATACCGGCGCGGACCGCGAGTGCCTGCAGGTGATGAGCTACGAGCCCATGCTCCTCATCATGACCGTCGGCTTCTTCGGCGCGACGCAGTCGTTCGATACCGCGTCGCTCCTTACGCTCGAGCAGCCGATGATCATCTCGCTCATCCCGATCTTCCTGGGCTTGCTCTTCATCCTCACCATCAAGCTGCGCAAGAGCCCGTTCGACTACTCCTATAGCCACCATGCGCACCAGGAGCTCGTCAAGGGCATCACGACCGAGATGGAGGGCCGCACCCTCGCCAAGGTCGAGATCATGCACTGGTGCGAGACGGTGCTCTTCCTCATGTGGGTGGGCATGTTCTTCATCTGGGATAACCCTATCTCTTTTGTGGTTGCGTTGGCGGTCGTGGCCCTCACCTGGTTCTTCGAGGTGTTCATCGACAACAACAGCGCGCGCACCAAGTGGCAGTTCGGCCTTAAGTACGCGTGGCTCGTGGCGCTCGTTGCGGGCGTCATCAACCTGTTCTACATGCTTATCACCCCGTTCATCTAAGGAGAGCATATGGGTTACGCATCCAAATCGCCGTGGCTCATCCATTACGACGGATCGAGCTGCAACGGCTGCGACATCGAGGTGCTCGACTCGCTCATGCCGCTCTATGACCTCGAGCGCTTTGGCATCATCAACACGGGCAACCCCAAGCATGCGGACATCTTCCTCGTGACGGGCTCGGTGAACCACCAGAACATCAACGTGGTGAAGCACATCTACGAGCAGATGATGGAGCCGAAGGTGGTCGTCGCCTGCGGTATCTGCGCGTGCACGGGCGGCGTGTTCCGCGATTGCTACAACATCATCGGCGGCGTGGACAAGGCCATTCCGGTGGACGTGTACGCGCCCGGTTGCGCGGTGCGCCCCGAGACCATCATCGACGCCGTGCTCAAGGCCGTTGAGATTTTGGACGAGAAGGCGAAGCGCTTGGCGGCGGGCGAGGACCCGGCGACGATCGGCAAGCCGATGCCCGAAACGCCGAACGCCCCGGTTGACGAGCGCCATGCTGCTGCTGAGGCTACGGCGAAGGCCGGAGAAGCTAAGACCGAGCAGCCCGCGGCTGCGACCAAGCAGACGAACGAGTAGGAGGCGCGGATGTACACCACCGAGTATGTAACCATCCCGCTGGGCGAGCTGCTCACGCGCGTGCAGTCCTTCAAATACGAGGGGCTTCGCTTCGTGCAGATGGCGGCCGAGACCACCGCACAGGGTATGGACCTCTTCTACACCTTCTATGACGAGGTGAACGATAAGGCCATCACGCTCGACATCTACGATATCGACGAGACGAGCGAGGTGCCCTCAATCCAGAACATGTACTTCACGGCGTTCAGCTACGAGAACGAGACGCACGACCTGTTCGGCGTGAAATTCGTGAACATGAAGCTCGACTTTGGCGGGCACTTCTTCAATGTGGCGGTTGATTCGCCCATGACCGTCATCACGCCCGAGCAGAAGGCCGAGCGCGAGAAGGCGGCCAAGGTCGCTGCCGCTAAGGCAGCCAAGGCGCGCAAGGCAGCAGAGGAGAAGTCTGCGGCCGAGGCCGATGCCGCCGCCGCGGCCAAGATTGCTGCTGTGGGGGCCGGCAAGAGCGCTGCCAGCGTTGGCGACGTTGCCGACCCGGCCGCAGCTGCTGCTCCCGCGAGCGCCGCTGCCGTGGATGCGGGCGATGCGGGCGCCGATGCCCCCGCCGCCAGCGCCCCTTCGGCCGACGACCGCGCCGCCAAGATGGAGGCAAAGCTCGCGGCCATGGATCCCGAGAAGGCAGCCAAGGTGCGTGCCGCCCTTGCGGCCCGCGCTGCAAAGGAGGCGAAGTAGCGTGGCAACCCGTTCCGTCATCCCCTTCGGCCCGCAGCATCCGGTGCTGCCGGAGCCGGTGCACCTAGACCTTGTCGTTGAGGACGAGCGCGTGGTGGAGGCCATCCCGCAGATTGGCTTCGTGCACCGCGGCTTGGAGAAGCTCGTGCAGAAGCGCGACTTCAACCAGTTCGTGTACGTTGCCGAGCGTGTTTGCGGCATCTGCAGCTTCGGTCATGGTTACGGCTATGCTTCGGCAACCGAGAAGCTCATGGGCATTGAGATTCCGCGCCGCGCCGAGTACCTCCGCGTGATCCTGGAGGAGCTCTCCCGCTGCCACTCGCACCTGCTGTGGCTGGGCCTTCTGGCCGACGCATTCGGATTCGAAGCGCTCTTCAACCACTGCTGGCGCCTGCGCGAGACCGTGCTCGACATCTTCCAGCGCACGTGCGGCGCGCGCATCATCCTCTCCATCACGATCGTGGGCGGCATGACACACGACATCAGCGACGAAGACCTCAAGTGGGTCTGCGAGCAGCTTGAGGGCCTCAAGCACGAGTATCGCGAGATCGTGGACACCATGTTCAACGATGTGACCGTGCGCGAGCGCCTGTGCGGCGTGGGCTACATCAGCTTCGAGGACGCGCTCGAGCTCTCGATGGTCGGCCCGTTTGCCAAGGGTTCGGGCATCGAGCACGACATGCGTACCACCGGGTACGGCGCATACGGCGACCTGGAGCACTTCGAGCCCATCATCTCGACCGAGTGCGACTGCTATGCTCGCTGCAAGGTTCGCTGCGAGGAGGTCTTCCAGTCCATCGACATCATCGAGGAGCTCGTGAAGAAGATCCCGCACGACGGCATTGGCGGCAAGCCGAAGGCGAAGGTGGTCCCCGAGGGCCAGTCGCTCGTCATGATCGAGCAGCCGCGCGGCGAGGCGTTCTACTACGTGCGCGGCAACGGCACCAAGAACCTCGACCGCTTCCGCATGCGCACCCCAACTTCCCAGAACCTGGGCGGTCTTGTGCGCGCGCTGCAGGGCGTGGACCTGGCCGACGTGCCTATGATTATCCTGACCATCGACCCGTGCATCAGCTGCACAGAGAGGTAGCGCAATGGGAACCTTCAAGCTGGGCAAGATGACGCTGCGCTCGCTGTTCCATAAGCCGGCGACGGTGCGCTACCCGTACGAGAAACGCGATCTTGAGACGCTCTTCCCGCATATGCGCGGCCATGTGGTGAACGATATCGACACCTGCATCCTGTGCGGCATGTGCCAGCGCGCCTGCCCGGTCGACGCGATTGTCGTGGACCGCAAGGGCGGCGACTGGACCATCGATCCGTATCGCTGCGTGCAGTGCGCGAGCTGCGTGCGCGAATGCCCCAAGGATTGCCTCTCAATGGGCATCTTGCCAACGGAGCCTACGACGGAGCTCACAACGGTGACGATGCATAAGGATATGCCCGCCAAGCCGGCTGCGAAAGCCGGGGCGAAGGGCGCCGCTGGTAAGGCTGCCGGCGCTGGGGCCGCGAAGCCCAAGCGCGAGCTGACGCCCGAGCAGCAGGCGCGCGTCGAGGCTGCCCGCAAGGCTGCGGCGGCCAAGAAGGCCGCGAAGGCTGCCGAGGGCGAGGGTGCCAAGGCGGCTGGGAGCGGAGATGCCGCCAAGGCGGCTGAGGGCGCTCCTGCGGCAGATGCTGCACCCGCCGACGACCGCGCCGCCAAGATGGAGGCCAAGCTCGCGGCCATGGACCCCGAGAAGGCCGCCAAGGTGCGTGCCGCCCTTGCTGCCCGGGAGGCCAAAAGGTTTTCAGCGGAGTAACTTCACGCAGATATAGGTGCGGGGTTTTCCCGTGCGAACGCCCCGGTGTGCGAGCCTCAACGGCTCAGCATGCCGGGGCGCTTTCGTGAAACGCAGGCACCGGGTGTCTACGTTTCAGCGCTTGTTAGGGGGCGAGCAGGCGCTTGGCGATGGAAAGGTCGCTTTCGACCTCGGGATACTCGTCGCCGCGATGCTGGCGCGTTTCGTCGCCCTTAGCGAGGAGCAGCACGACGGCATCGCTGGTGCCAGCGCGCGCCACATCGAGGGCGTGCGCGACGGCTTCCTCGCGGTCGCAGATGACCTCATGTTCAACACCGGCCGGGGTGTGGGCGGAGAGCTCTGCACAAATATCCTCGACGCGCTCGTGTGCCGGATCCTCTTCCGTATAGATGATGAGGTCCGCATATTTGCCGGCAACGCGCGGCAGCGCCTCGCGCCGCTCCTGGGCCTTGCCGCCCGGTGCGCCAAAAAGCGCGATGATACGCCTGCCTGGATATTCGCGCTTGACCGACGAGAACAGCGTCTCGAACGAAAGCTCGTTATGGGCATAGTCGACGATGGCGATAACATGCTGGTCGGGCGTCGCCACGATTTCCATGCGGCCGGGCACGCGTACATGAGCAAGACCGCGCGAGATGGCGTCGTAGCCAACCCCGAGCAGGCGCGCGCACGCGATGGCAGCGAGTGCGTTATCTACGTTAAAGAGGCCAGCCGTGCCGAGCGCGATGGCGTGCGTTTGGGGGTGCGCGGGATCGAGGCGGTCGACAACCTCGAAGGTGAGTTCTAGGCCGGTAGACCGTGCGTTCAAGGCGGCAAAGGTGGCGTCGTTGGCGCCTCGCGCGCTGGTCGTAACGAGGCGCCGCGCCTTTTCGGCAGCCGAAAGCACGCGAGGGGCGTGCTCGGCGTCGATGTTTACCACGGCGGTCTCGCACTGGTCGAAAATGCGCAGCTTGCTGGCGAAATAATCCTCAAAGGTGGGGTGCTCGACGCCCGAGATATGGTCGCGCCCGATATTGAGAAAGACGCCAAGGGAAAGCGGCACGCCGAGCACGCGATCGTACTTCAGCCCTTGGCTCGAGACCTCCATGACCATGTGGCGCCGGCCGGATTTCACGGAGTTCCACAGATGCCGCCAGAGCTCGGGGCCTCGGGCGTGGTGTTGTGGCTCTCGTAGTGCTCGATGCCGTCGTCGGTTTCGATGGAACCAAGTATCCGATGGGGTCTCGCCGGCTGGCGAGTAGGATAGAGCGAAGCATATATGCGACGGTCGATTTGCCCTTGGTTCCCGTGATGCCTACGATGTCGAGCGCTTGCTCGGGATGCTGGTAGACGACGGGTGCAACGAGGGCCATCGCCCGGCGAACGTCGGACGCGACGATATGCGGCGCTCCGGGGGCCACCAGCTCGAGCTGTTCAAGGAGCGCGGCGTCGTTGGGGCACAGGTAGGCGCAGGCGCCGCGTTCGATCGCGCTAGCGAGAAAGGCGGGGCGAAACGCTGCGCCCTTACACACGAAGAGGTTTCCGGGTTGAACTTCCCGAGAGTCGACCGTCATGCCGCGCACGGCCGTCTGTTCGGTGGTGCCACTCGCAGCGCGTCGCGCATTGCCGCCCCCCGCTGTGGCGCCTTCCGCAAGCTGTGCATCGACGCCGCATGCCGCGGCGCCGCCTTCCGCAAGCTGCGCATCGACGCCGCATGCCGCGGCGCCGCCTTCCGCAAGCTGCGCATCGACGCCGCCTGCCCTGATTGCTACGATAAGGTCGTCGAGGGAGATGGATGCGAGCTCTGTGCGAGCTGGGTGCGAATCGGTGTGTGATGCGGCCATGGGTGCCTCCTCTGGCAACGAGCTTACCGCAGCATTACGCAAGCAAAACAGGGAAATCAAACCATCTCATTATACTTAAGGCTTTCTCGCATGCGCGCGGGCGTGCAATCAGCGTGCAACGGCGCGCGGGACTGCGCTCGGGTGTGAGTGGGCGCTCGCTTGGCGTTCATGCGCGTAGGTGCGATCGCGCGCCCAGCGTGCAGTGGCGTGTGGGCGTGCAACGGCGTGCAGGCGTGCGCCGGGTGCTCGGCACGGGGCGCGCGCATGGCGCGCATGCGAGGGCGAAAGGATGACATGGCAGGAACGGCGCCGAACAATCCGTCTGAAAGCACGCCCCGCTTTCAGGACCTTGTGCTTCGAGGTGCGCGCAACGTGCGCGACCTAGGAGGATATCCCTTCATGGCCGAGGGCGGGCAAACCGGGACCACGGCGCACGGGGCATTCCTGCGGGGAGACGCACTCGGTGGCCTGCGCACACAGGACTTTGCGAGGCTCGACCGGTATGGCTTGCGCCGGGTTATCGACGTTCGCAGCTCATTCGAGGTGCGCCATTGGCCAGACCCGTACGCCCCGGGCAGGCGCGGCGCGCGGCAAAACGTACGAGTACATCCACATCCCCATGCTCGATCAGCTCAATTCGAGCGGGCTGCGCGGCCAGGTTCCTCGCCGCATGTCGGATGTGTATCTCCAGCTGCTCGATAACGATGCGGAGAGCTTCCGTCTTGTGATGGGGGCGCTGGATGGTCCGGGCTGCGCGCTCTTCCATTGCCGTGCGGGCAAGGACCGGACAGGCGTTATTGCGATGCTGCTGCTTGGTCTTGCTGGGGTAGACGATGCCCAGATCGTCGCGGACTACGCTGCGACGGGGGAGTACATGTCGTTTTCCATGCATGCGCAGCGTGTGTTCGTTGCGGTGGTGTTGAGGCGCCGCGTGCCGCGTAGCCTCTTCGTGGCGCAGCCGGCAGAGATGGAGCGCACGCTCAGCCATCTTCACGAGCGCTACGGTACGGCGCGCGCCTACCTGCAGGACTACGCCGGGTGCGAGCCGGCGCTTCTCGATCTCCTGGCCGCCCGCCTGCGGGGCAACCATGAGGGTTCGGCTGCAGCGCGGTAGCGGACGGGTGGCAGACGATAGAGGGCTGGCAGCCAGGCGATAGCGGAGGAACGGCAATTGGTGGCGCCGGTGGCGGGCCTGCCGCACGATACGTTATATGATTGCAGCTTTTGGGCACTTCATCAGGCAGATTCTAAGTAGACCAAAAAACGGCAGGCCTTTTACCTGCGCTTTTGCCGTGCGCCATCCGTTTATATCTGACGGCGCACGGCTGGAGTGCCCAAAAGTTGAAAGTTATTTGATTTTCGTCGTTCCCGGTGCGAGGTTGGGGTTGGTTTCGTTCGCCGCGCCCTGGAGCGTCTTGGTGAAGACGCTGTCCCCATGGTCGAAGAGCTTCAAGTACTGCATCTTCGCAAGGTCTTCGCGCGCCTTGCTGGCGGCAGCAAGCGCATCGGAAAGGGAGCCTCCGTCGCCGCTCGTGTCGGTGCCCGTGAGATACCATGAGCCATTGCTGTCCTGGTAGCCGATGATATTGATCGCAGGCATGCTTTCGCGCAGCGAGAGCTGAGCCTTCTGGTAGTCGCTCAGCGGGGCGCCGATGAGGTTCATGACCTCGGCTCCGAGGAAGTTGGTCGAGATATCCTCGGTGCTGCTCGTCTGCTCGCGGCCCGCGACGTCGTAGTTCGCCCAGATTACATAGCTCGTGTGATACAGGCGCTCGCTGTGAGTTGCCTCATCTTCGTTCTGGTACCACGCATCGTTGAAGTCCGAGGGGAAGAACGGCTGGTGGTCGCCGAAGAACACCACGACAACCGGACGGTCGAGATTCTGCAGCTTGCCGATGAACTCCTCGAGCGCCTGATCGGACTGCTCGATGAGTGCGAGATACTCGTTGACCTCGGGATCATAGGTGCCGTCGATGAGGTAGTTCGTCTGGATGTTGTTCGGCAGAAGCCCGGTGTCGTAGCCGGAGTGGTTCTGCATCGTCACGTCGAAGATGAACTGCGGGCTATCGTCGGTCTGCAGCATCTCGATAATCTTGTCGTAGGTGGCGGCGTCGGTCACCATGCCGCGCAGGGTGTCGGCGTCCTGGAAATCCTCGATAGCAAGGAACTGGTCGAACCCGAAGTCGTTGTAGACGTTCTCGCGGTTCCAGTTGGTGGCGTGGTTGGGGTGCATGGCCGTGGTCTTGTAGCCCAGGTCGCTGAACTGCTGCGCCAGGTTCTCGGCGTGCGTGAGGTTGTAGATCGTGTACGGGTAGACGCCCTGCCCAAGGTATGCCATGGAATTGCCCGTGAGGAACTCGAACTCGGTGTTGCAGGTGCCGCCACCGTACGCCGAGACGTACAGGTTGCCGCGCTGCACGGCGTCATCGATGCTCTTGAAGTATGTGGGCCCCTCGTAGCCTGCGTGGAGGTTCTGGTATACGGAGAGGTCGGAGAACGTCTCGTTCATGATTACGACGACCGCGGGCTTCTCCTCGCTGAACTGCTGCGAGGCGGCCGTGCGCTCGACGCTCGATCCCTCGCCGGCATCGTACTTCGCGGCGTACTCGTCGATGAGGTCTTGGGCAAGCTCGGCGGTGTAGCCGTCGGGCTTACGGGGCTGGATGGTCTGCGCGCTCGAAACGAACGATGGGATGAAGCCCTGGCGGTAATAGCTCTCGAGCGGGCGCCAGGTATACACCTGAATGCGCAGGACATTGTAATAGTCGATAAGGGTTACGTGCCCGATCACGCCACCGAGGCACAGCACGCCAATGAGCAGGTTGAGCAGGAACTTCTTGCGCGACCGATGCTCGCGGTCCGGGCGAAGCACCGCGGCGTAGCTCGAGACGATCATGGCAAGCGCGAAAAAGACGATGCCGTACAGGCAGTGCGACGAGAGCTCGAACACGTAGCCGGCGCCAACGGCCGCGGCGGTCGCGATGGCGGTGAGGTCGCCGGGCTGGATGGGCTGCGACTTGAAGAGGATGACGAAGTACTCAGCGATGCCGATCGCGAAGAACACGAAGGAGGCGATGGCGGGCGCGGCGCCGCGCCGTTGGAACAGGTAGAACACGCCTGAGACGATGGCCGTGACGAGCGCGACCTCGAGCAGCAGGCAGAGGGGGTACATCCAGAAGATGTCATGGTTGCTGGGGATCTCGAGCGCGAGGGTGGAGAAGATGCCCGCAACGACCATGGCGAGCACCGTGGCGATTTGCGGGTGCGCCCAGCGCCCCTCGGGGGAGAGGAGCGCGACGACCTGCTTACCCAGGCGCGGTCGAGCCACCGAGAGGTACACGCACCCGGTGAGCACGATGTTCATGATGATCGGAGCGATCGGCTCGTTTTGCACGAGCCCCAGGGCGCTCCAAACGGCGACGAAGACCTGGATGGCGAAAAACACGATTGCCCAAGCGATGCTGCTGCGCTGTAGGGGCATGCGCTCGCTCGAGGCGGCTTTTGCTTGCTTGAACTCGCGTACTCCAAGCACGATGCTCGCGATGGCGGCGATGCACGTTATAATGGCGACGAGCATGAATGGCTCCTTTTGGTGGCGGGCGAGACCTTATAAAAAGCTAACGCGCCCTTCATCGAATCTTTGCGACAACAAGTGTCCATAGTACCCCGCGATTGTCGAGATTCTATCGACAAACAGGGGCTTTGCAATAATTAAGCTGTTTCTTAAGCGGCGCGTCGCCGCAGCAGCGCGATGCATGCGCCGTGCGGTCGCCTTGTGTTGGACGGAGGGCCCGACCGGGCACGGCTGCGAGCGCGCGGTTGCAGCCGTGCGCGGTTGCGGCAGCGCGCGGTTGCAGCCGCACCGCCACGGTAGCGTGCGATAGCGGGCGCACGGTTGCGGCCACGTCGACGGCAGCACACGGCAAGCGAGGGGATGGAGCGTTATGGAGAGACGAGCGGAAACCCAGGGTGCTTTCGAGCGCGGGGAAGACCCGGGCGAAGGAAGCGCACGGCCAGCGGAGGCGCGCGCGTGGAAGCGCGATGTGCTCGAGGTCATCGAGGCGCGTTCCTCCACGCGAAAGTTCGCGCAGGACCCGGTGGCAGACGAGCAGCGCTCCGCGGTCTTGCATGCGGCTACGCGCGCACCGTCTGCGGGCGCGATGATGATGTACTCGATCATCGATATCCGCAACCAGGAAACGCTGGATCAACTGGCGGTGCTCTGCGACGACCAACCGTTCATAGCAACGGCGCCTTGGGCGCTCGTTTTTGTGGTCGACTATGCAAAATGGATCGACCTGTTTGAGCATACGGGGTGTTTTTGAGCCATCGTTTGTCGAGCAAACGGGAAAGGGCCCGCGGCGTGCTCCCGGCATGGGGGAGTTCGCCATCGCTGCGCAGGATGCGGTCATCGCTGCCGAGGCGGTGGGGCTGGGGAGCTGCTACATAGGAGATGTGGTGGAAAACGCCGAGGCCGTCGGCCGTTTGCTGGACCTGCCTCCCTATACCCTTCCCCTGTCGATGCTCGTATTGGGCGTTCCGGCAAAGGAGCGCCCTGCGACGCCGCATCCCGTTGAGAACATCGTCATGGCCGAGTGCTACCGCCGAGCCGATGCCGCGACCATGGATAAGCAGGTCGCCGAGATGGATGCGATGTTCCGGCCCCATGCGCGGGAGGCGGGGAGCGCGTCCGCGACATCTATACGCGAAAGCACACGAGCCCCTTCATGGCGGAAATGGGGCGCAGCATGGGCCGGTGGTTTAATAACTGGACCGGCGAGGAGCCGCTGCAAGGCTAGGGACGCTGGGCGAGTCGGTGGGGGCAGCCACAAGCTAGAGCTGCGGGATGGCGGACTCGAAACCCGCGCAGGCGCTTTACATCAAGCCCCTCGCCGGCCTTGGAATCCACGAAAACGCTTCGCATCCAGCCCCTTGGTGGCCTCATCGCGCGCCGTGGCCGGTTTTGTTTCAACTTTTGGGCACTCCAAGCCGGGAAGGCAAAGTAGAGCAAAAAATCGTACTTCTTCTACCTGCACTTTTGGTAGAAGAACGTGCGTCTCTACTTTCCGGGTAGGGGTTCAACTGCCCAAAAGTTGAATTATGCGCGGGGCGGGCCTTCGAGAGGAGGCTAAACGGGGGCGAATCTCGTGCAGAGGCCCTTCTGCGCAAGCGAAAAGCTGTACGGGATTCATACAAAACGGGGCCCGCAGGAAGAAGTCCTCCCTGCGGGCCCCGTGGCATAGGCGCGTTCCTATACAGCCGCCGCTAACGCTCCCTACGGCCTGTCGTCCGGGGCGATGCGTACGAGCTTCTCGGCGCTCTTGAACTTGGTGAAGAGCGGCACGTACTCAACAAATACGCTCGAGTTCTCGAGGCCATACCACTGCGCAGGCGATCCAGCAAAGCTGCGGATGGCGTACTTGAGGCCAATGGCCGTGCGCTCGCGGCTCACGACGTCGCTCTCGGGCGCCAAGGTCTTTCGGATCATGCAGAACTGGAAGGAGCCGATGGGGCTCGGGCGCTTGTAAACCGAGTAGTCGCGCGTCTGGGGCGGCAACTCGCCGGTGGCCGAGAGGTCCTGCACGATCTGGCGCAGGTACGCGTTGATGCGCTGGTTGACCTTGTATCCCAAGAACAGATGCACACGGAACACGTAATCGGTGCCAAAGTCCTCGATTGAGTACGCGCAGGTGTGCGGGTCGTCCATGACCTCGACGTTGATGAACCACCAGGCACGCGCGCGCTTGGGGTGCTTGTCGAGGATGGAATAGAGGATGTCGCGGTCGAGATAGTCCGTGTTGGTGCCATTGGTGAGATAGACCAGGTTATCGCACAGGCGGTCGTAGGTGGTGTCGTCACGCAAGCGCGCCAGCTGGTCGAGGTACTTGCGCACCGGGAGCAGCGTGGCCTGCCGGCGCTCCACAGCCGTGCCCGCATACCAGCAAAGCATGACGCCCATGATGAGCGCGGCAAGCAAGATGGTGAAGTAGCCGCCGTGGAAGAACTTGGTGAGCGAAGAGCCGAAGAAGAAGCCCTCGAGCATCACGAAGAACGCAAGGAAGATGAACGGGAAGAGCTTCACCTTGCGCACGCGACGCAGGTAGATGAAGAGCAGCACCGTCGTGCAAAGCATCGTGATGGTGATGGCCAGGCCGTACGCCGCCTCCATGTGCGCAGAGCTCTGGAACAGCAGCACCACGATGATGCAGCCCGCCCACATGACCTTGTTGACAAGCGGGATGTAGAGCTGGCCCTTGGTCTCAGACGGATAGAACACCTGCAGGTGCGGCATGAGGTCCAAGCGGCTCGCCTCGGAAACGAGCGAGAACGCGCCGGTGATGAGCGCCTGGGAGGCGATGATGGCCGCGAGTACGGAGAAGACGACGCCGAACGGGCGCACCACGCCGGGGAGCATCTGGAAGAAGGGGTTGAGGTCCTCGATGGCGGCGAGTTCCGGGTTGCCGGCATTAGCGAGCAGCCAGGCGCCCTGGCCGAGGTAGCTCAAGATGAGGCACGCCTTCACGAAGGGCCAGGTTGCATAAATGTTGCCCTTGCCCACGTGGCCCATGTCCGAGTAGAGCGCCTCGGCGCCGGTGGTGGCGAGGAAGCAGCTGCCCAAGATCATGATGCCGGCGTGGTTGTTGGGGCTGAACAGGAACTGCAGTCCGTACACCGGGTTGATGGCGAGCAGGATCTTGGGGTTCGTGAAGGTGAAGAGCAGGCCGGTGATTCCCAGGAAGAGGAACCAGCCGAGCATGACCGGGCCGAACGCGCGGCCGATCTTGCTCGTTCCGGCGCGCTGCACCACGAAGAGGATGCACACGATGATGAGGGTGATCACCACCACGTTCATCTGGTTGTCGCCGATGATCGCATGGGTCTCGGGGATGGTGCGCAGGCCCTCCACGCCGGTGGTGATCGTCACGGCTGGCGTGAGCACGCCATCGGCCAGCAGCGCGGAACCGCCGAGCATGGCGGGGATGATGAGCCACTTGCCGTAGCGCCTCACGATGCTGTAGAGCGCGAAGATGCCGCCTTCGCCGTAGTTATCGGCCTTGAGCGAGATGAGAACGTATTTCACCGTGGTGAGCAGCGTTACCGTCCAGATCACGAGCGAGAGCGCGCCGAGCACGAATTCCTCGGTGACGCTCATGATGCCGCCGTTGCCGGCGAGCAGCGCCTTGGTGACGTACATCGGCGACGTTCCGATGTCGCCGTACACGACGCCGATGGTCACGAGCATCGCGGCGAGGCTCACCGGAATGACGTGAGTCTGCGGGTGAGAAGCGCCCTTGATGGTCTTGGGCGGGCGAACGGGCTTGCGCTTGCGGCTCGATGCCGCCGCGCGCTTGCGCCCGCGCTTGTTCACCTTGCCGGATGAAAGATTCGGTTTGATCGATAGGGACGAAGTCGAATCGGGTGGCGCGGCCACCCCGTCGGTTTCTTCCGAGGCCTCGTCAAGCTCTCGGTTCTTGTCTTCAGAAGACATTGCATAACTCCTTGAGAAGCATGGCACGTCGACGCGAATCTACGCCGTGGCACGTCATTATAGCGATAGCGCCTGCAATGTGCTATAGGTCGCGTTATGCCGCGGGGGCGGGCCGCTCGGCGCGCTTGGAGCGGTTCTACAGGACCGCCCCCGCGCGCTGAAGCCGGCGGGCTAGAGCCTCCGGACGAGGTAGCAATGGTGGATGCGCTTGTTGCGCTGGAAATCTTCGGGGATGGTGCGCTCGGTGATGTCTTCGAGGCCTATGCCCGCAGCCCTGAGCGCCTCAACGTCCGGTTTAAAGCTGCGCAGGTTGCACGAGAAGATGGCCACGCCGCCCTGTTCGAGCAGGCCTACAACGCCTTTCAGCAGCTCAACGTGGTCGCGCTGCACGTCCCACGTGCGCTCGCCCATGCGTGAGGAGTTCGAGAACGTGGGCGGGTCGCAGAAGATGAGGTCCCAGCGGTTGCGTCCGTGAGCCTGCTGTTCAACCCACGCGAGCACGTCGTCTCGAACGAAGTGGTGCGCGCTGCCGGTGAAGCCGTTGAGCGCCATATTGCGCTCGGCCCAGTCGAGATAGGTGTTGGAGAGGTCTACGGTTACGGTTTCCTCAACACCCGCATCTGCGGCGTAGCAGGTCGCCGTGCCCGTATAGGCAAAGAGGTTGAGGAACGTGCGAGCTTGCCGTGCATGCTCGCGCACGAGGCCGCGCGTGATGCGGTGGTCCAGGAAGATACCGGTATCGAGGTAGTCGTTGAAGTTGACCGTAAAGGAGAGGCCGCCCTCGCGGATGAGGACATCGCCCAGCGGCGAGGTGGCATCTGCCTGCGGGTTTCCTCCATGGCGCACGCTTGCGCCCTGCTTGCCGTACTGCGAGCCTCCGCGCGAGCGCTGCCGCGTCTTGGCGTGAACGTGCTCGGGCGGAACGCCGAGCACGCGCGGAGCGATGGCGAGGATGTCGAGCATGCGGTCGCGGGCCAGCTCGGGGTCGACCGTCTTAGGCGCCGCGTACTCCGCGACGACGATCCAGCGCTCCGTTGCGGGCTCGGAGGCGTGGCCTTGTGCAGCGTCGAGTTTGTTGCGGTCGCCGCCGTGTCCATACTCCTCGCCGAGCCTGTTGCCGCGGCCGGCCAGGCCTCGATCTTTATGACCGCGGTCCGCCTCCACGGGCGTCCCCTCATAAAGGTCAATGGCAGCGGAATAGTCGGGAAGATCGGCGTCGTAAACGCGGTAGCAGGTGATGCCTTCGCGCCTTGCCCACTTGCGACGCTGGCGCGCGACCTTGATGAGGCGCCGTGCGAACTGTTCGGACTCGGGAACGAGGAGGGGGATGGGCTTGCCGTCGCCAACGTCGACCGTGGCGCGAGCGGTGCGAGAGGGCTTCTGGTCAGCGGTGCGATTGCTGCCGGAGCCTTTGCCGGAATGGGGTTCGCCCGCCCCCGCACCGGGGTATGGCATGTCCGCCGCCTCGGCCGAAGCGGATGCAAAGCAAACGAGCTGCAGCTCATCGCTTCCGAGCAAGAGCGTGCTGGTAGAGTTTGGTGCGCGCCCGGGGATACGGAGTCCGCCATGAGGGCGCGAGAGCCAGGCGATGGGCATGGATGCGCATGGGGCGAGAGCGGCTGCATCTGTGGCAAGGCGAAGCGCGGATGGGATCACGTCCGGTGTCATGACCGAGGTGTCCGCCACGATGACGCCTGCCGGCACGTTTCGTCCGAGCGCCCTGCGCAGCACGTCTGCCTTGGGATCGATGATGTCCACCGCGCATGCAATGCGGCCTGCCGCGACGACGCGCTTGGATGCTTCGACCGCGCGCTCGTCGGGGTCGGTTGCGACGATACGCCCGGGCCGCCGGCTCGCCGCCTGCTCGCGCTCGCGGGCCTCGGCGAGAAGCTCGCGCCATACGGTGCGGTCATGGCCGGCCCATCCCTGGAAACCCCAGCGCGTGCGCGTGGCTCCGGGTGCCCGGTCGGTCAGCCAGGTTGCTGCTTCCAGCAGAACGCCGCCGTCGGCACAGGCAAGGTCCACGAGCACGGGAGGCTCGGTGCCCGCATCGCGGGCGCTTTGGCAAAGCTCGGGGAAGCCCGCCTCGGCCAGCACGAGCGCAGCGTAGTCGGGGCGCAGGATGTCGACACCTTGGGGTGCGCGAGCCAGCACGGTGCGTGACAAACGCTTGAAGAGCGGTTCTCCGCTCAAATCGAGGCTCATGCTCGCTCGGTCGCCGCGAATCGTGAGCACGATGCGGGCGTCGGGGGCGTGCGTATCGACCGCCGGGCGCGCGCCCGTCTCGTCTACCATGCGGTCGACGATGCCATCCTTGGCTTTCTGCATGCTGAACCGCGAGTTTCGAAGCTCGGGATTGGTGCCATGGGCAGAAACGGCGATGCTCGCGCCCGGACGGATGATTTCGTGCCAAGGGAGGTCGTACGTTCCTTGGTGCAGGTCGCTGGGCGTGGCGCATGCGAAGCGCCCGAGTACGAGCAGCACGCGGCTGGCAAGGTGCGACCACAGGCAGACGCGATGGGCGTCGCGCACCGAACCCTCGAACGAGACGCGTCCCTTAAGGGGGCGCGGGCGCCGTATGCCCAAGGCGCGAAGCTCGCGTGCGAGCGCTTGCTCGAAGGCAGTCGGGCAGCTTGCGTAGAATTCCATGGTGCGTCCTCTCCAGCGTGGGTGCGCCCATTATACGAGAAGGCCTGCAGCTGATGCGATTCCCCGCGCGCGGCATGGCATAATGTCAAACGGCATAAGCTGAAACGGATATAGGGGGCGGTTGGGCATGTCTGAGCAGCCGATGGCTCTTTTCTTTGATGTGGACGGCACGATTATCTGGTATAAGCCGGGAGCCGATGTTGACGCTACGGTGGCCACGGCGGTTCCGAGCCCCGCTGTGGCCGAGGCGTTCCACGCCCTGCGCCAGCGCGGGCACCACCCGTTCATCTGCACGGGGCGCTCGCTCACCTTGGTTTCGGACAAGCTGCTTTCGCTTGACGTCGACGGCCTGGTTACGGCCGATGGCGCGTGCGTAAGCGTGGGCGGCGAGGTTGTGAGCGACGAGGTCGTTCCGGCGGAGCTTCTCATCGATGTTGCCCGCCGCGCGTACGAGGCCGACTCCCTCATTATGTTCGAGGGCTCGCGCGCATGCGTGACCCTGGTGCCCAAGGGCATGGACTACAAGAACGCGATGGGCGTGGGCGTGGTGCATAGCGTGGAGGAGTTCACCGGAATGGGCGAGCTGCGCTTTAGCAAGTTCGTGCTGCAAGAAAGCGACCGTGCTCGGCTCATGACTCCGGAGAACCGCGCGTTTTTCGATGAGCATTTCGAAGAGTTCGCGCTCGGCCTGCCTGTCTACGAGATGACGCTCAAGGGCGTGAACAAGGGCGCGGGCGTGCGCCGCGTTCTCGAGATGTTGGGGATTGGGCCCGAGCGTGCGATTGCGTTCGGCGATTCTGAGAACGATCTTTCCATGGCAGATGCCGTAGGAACCTTCGTCGCAATGGGCAACGCGATGCCGGGGGTCAAGGAGGTAGCCGATTACGTTACCGATCCCGTCGAGCACGATGGCGTGGTCACCGCCCTCCGGCACTTCGGCTTAATCTAGCCGAGCGCGAATCGTAGGCACCGGGTGTCTGCAAACCATTTTGAATCGTAGACACCGGGTGCCTACGAACCACGTTCTGCGTACAACGTTAGACGAGCAAGAAAAAGGGCCCCAGGCAATCGCCCGGGGCCCTTGCAGTAGCGCAAATCCTATCGAGCTGGCTACTCCAGTTCAAATGCACCGGTATAGAGCTGATAGTACACGCCGCGCTTCGCGATGAGCTCGTCGTGGCTGCCGCGCTCGATGATGCGGCCGTGGTCGAGCACGATAATCGCGTCGGAGTTGCGCACGGTCGAGAGGCGGTGTGCGATCACGAAGGTGGTGCGCCCGCTCATGAGCGCGTCCATGCCCTTCTGCACGATGGCCTCGGTGCGCGTGTCGATTGAGCTCGTTGCCTCGTCCAAGATCATGACCGGCGGGTCGGCCACCGCCGCGCGCGAGATCGAGAGCAGCTGGCGCTGGCCCTGGCTCAGGTTCGAGCCGTTGTCGGTGAGCATGGTGTTGTAGCCCTCGGGCAGTCGCTGGATGAAGCTATGCGCGCCGGCAAGCTTGGCCGCGGCGATGCATTCCTCGTCGGAGGCGTCGAGCCTGCCGTAGCGGATGTTGTCCATGACGGTGCCGGTGAACAGGTTCACGTCCTGAAGCACCATGCCGAGCGAACGGCGCAGATCGCTCTTCTTGATCTTGTTGATGTTGATGCCGTCGTAGCGGATCTTGCCATCCTCGATATCGTAGAACCGGTTGATGAGGTTGGTGATCGTCGTCTTGCCGGCGCCGGTTGCGCCCACGAAAGCGATTTTCTGCCCCGGCTCCGCCCACACGGTCACGTCGTGCAGAACCGTGTGGCCGGGCTTGTAGCCGAAGTCCACATGGTTGAGGCGCACGTCGCCGCGCAGGGGAACGAGCGTCGTGGTGCCGTCGTGGTGCGGGTGCTTCCACGCCCAGCGGCCGCTCTTGGTGTCGGTGGTCTCAACGAGCTCGCCGTTTTCCATCTTGGTGTTCACGAGCGTCACGTAGCCCTCGTCGTGCTCGGGCTCTTCGTCCATGAGCTCGAAGAGGCGCTCGGCTCCCGCGAGGCCCATGACCACCGAATTGATCTGCTGCGAGATCTGGCCGATCTGGCCGGAGAACTGGCGCGTCATGTTGAGGAACGGCACCGTTACCGCGATGGAGAACCCGAGGCCCGAGATAGACAGGTTGGGCACGCCCAGCTCGATGAACACGCCGCCCATGAGTGCCACGATGACGTACATGAGGTTGCCCAGGTTCATGAGGATGGGGCCCAGGGTGTTGGTGTACATGTTCGCGGCGCGCGCGGCGCGGAAGAGCTCCTCGTTGCGCACGTCGAAGTCCTCCTGAGCAGCCTCTTCGTGGCAGAAGACCTTCACCACGCGCTGGCCGTTCATAATCTCCTCGACATGGCCTTCGACGATGCCGATTTCCTTTTGCTGCGCGATGAAGTTGCGTGCGGAGCGGCTGCCCAGCACCTTGGTCATGTAAGCCATGAAGCCCACGCCGGCCACCACGATGATGGCCATCCACACGCTGTAGTAGATCATCACGCAGAACACCGAGATGAGCGTCACCATCGTGAGCGTGATGTTGGGCAGCGACTGGCCGATCATCTGGCGCAGGGCGTCGATGTCGTTGGTGTAGTGGCTCATGATGTCGCCGCGCTGGTGCGTGTCGAAATAGCTGATCGGCAGGTCCTGCATGTGATCGAAGAGCTTCTCGCGGAACTTCTCAAGCGAACCCTGGGTGATAACGGCCATGGTGCGCGTCCAGGTGAAGTTAAGGATGAGCGATACGCAGTAGATGCCGATAAGCGTGATTACGAGCGAGCCGATGCGCCCGGCAACGGACTCCCAGTCGCCCGATTCCCATGTGGCGGTCACGATCTCGAGCGCGCGCTGCATGAAGGTGGCCGGCAGCGACGACAGGATAGCCGAGATCACGATGCAGCAGATTACGAGCGGAAGCGCCTTGGGATAGAACTGGAACAGCGTCTTGATGAGACGGCTGAGCGTCTTGGTGCGCACGCCGGACTTCTTGACGGGCGGCTTCTTGCGGCCCGCGACGTTCTGGCGCGTGTCTTCGGGCTTGGGGGCCTCGGGGGTGTTTACGCCCAGGGTGTTCTTGAAAGCGGTCTCTGCTGAGTTGTTGCTACTCATGTGCGGCACCTCCCTCCATGGTGGCGGATGCTTCGGCGGCGGTCACGGTTTCGGTGGACGCGTCGTTGGCGGACATATCGTCGGCAGCGGGCGCGGTGGTCGCGTCGGCGGCTGCAGCCGCGACCTCGTCCTCCTCGCCGGTGCGGTTCTGGCTCTCATAGGTATCGCGGTAGATGTCGCACGTTTGCATGAGCTCGGCGTGCGTTCCCAGGCCCGCGATATGGCCGTTGTCCAGTACAAGGATGCGGTCGGCGTGCTCCACGGAGCTCGTACGCTGGGCGATGATGATCTTGGTGGTCTCGGGCAGGTAGCTCGCCAAGCCTTCGCGGATGAGCGCATCGGTCTTGGTGTCCACGGCGCTCGTGGAGTCGTCGAGGATCAGCACCTTGGGGTGTTTGAGCAGCGCACGGGCGATGCACAGGCGCTGCTTCTGCCCGCCCGAGACGTTGGTGCCGCCCTGCTCGATATAGGTGTCGTACTTCTGCGGGAAGGTCTGGATGAACTCATCGGCTTGGGCGAGCTTGCACACCTCGACGAGCTCGTCGTACGTGGCGTTCGGGTCGCCCCAGCGCAGGTTCTCCTTGATGGTGCCGCTGAACAGCACGTTCTTCTGCAGCACCACGGCCACGTTGTTGCGCAGGAACTCCAGGTCATAGTCGCGCACGTCGACGCCGCCCACCTTCACGGAGCCCTCGGTCACGTCGTACAGGCGGCTGATGAGGTTCACGAGCGAGGTCTTTGCCGAGCCGGTGCCGCCCATGATGCCCAGGGTCTCACCGCTCTTGATGTGCAGGTCGATCTCGGCGAGGGCGCGATGCTCCGCCTTCTCGGAGTAGTTGAACGTGACGTGGTCGAAGTCGATCGAGCCGTCCTTCATCTCGGTGACGGGGTTGGCCGGGTCCTTGATGGTGGGCTCGGTCTCGATGACCTCGACGATACGCTCGGCGCTCTCCTGTGCCATCACGATCATGGCAAAGACCATCGATACCATCATGAGGGCCATGAGGATCATGAAGCCGTAGGTGGTGAGCGCGCTGAACTGGCCCACGTTGAGGAGGGTGCCGCGGCTCGAGATGATGAGGTAGCTGCCGAACTGGATGACCACGACGAACACCGTGTAGACGGCGAAGTTCATCATGGGGGTGTTGAGCGCGAGGATCTTCTCGGCGCGGGTGAAGTCGCGGCAGACATCCTGCGCGGCGCGGCTGAACTTCTGCTTTTCAAAGTCCTGGCGCACGTAGCTCTTCACATCGCGCATGCCGGTGGCGTTTTCCTCGATGGACTCGTTCAGGGCATCGTACTTATGAAATACAGAGCGGAAAATGGGGTGCACCGTGCGCACGACTTTATACAGACCGAAGCCGAGCAGGGGCACGACGATCACGAACACCGCGGCCATGGGGCCCGCCATGATGAAGGCCATGACGATGCTGCTGATGAGCAAGAGCGGGCAGCGCACGGCGGTGCGGATGACCATCATGTAGGCTAGCTGCACGTTGGTGATGTCGGTCGTGAGGCGCGTGACAAGCGAGCTCGACGAGAACTGGTCGATATTGGCGAAGCTGAACGTCTGCACGGCGGCGAACACGTCGTGGCGCAGGTTCTTGGCAAAGCCGCAGCTTGCCTGGCTGCACGTGAGGCCCGCGCCGATGCCGAAGGCGAGCGATGCCAGCGCCATGCACACGAGCACGCCCGCGTAGGGCAGCAGCTGAGCAAGGCCGGCACCCAGCTGGATGGCGTTGATGAGCTGCGCCGTGACGAACGGAATGGCCACCTCCATGACCACCTCGCCCGTCACGATGATGGGCGTCGCGATGGCCGCGCGCTTATACTCACGGATGCTCGCCATGAGTGTTTTAAGCATTGAGTTCCTCCCATCGATTCCGTACTTTTCCTAAGAGCGCCAACAGCGTTTCCTGCTCCTCGTCTGTGAGGTTCGAAAACGCCTTGCTGCGAAAAGCCTCCCGAGCCTTAAGAGCCTGCAGGGCCTCGCGCTCGCCTTCCTTCGTGAGGTGGACGAAGAGCTGGCGGCGGTCATGCGGATCGCGCGTGCGCTCAATGAGGCCCGATGCCTCGATTTTGGCGAGGATCTCGGAGAGCGACCCGGGCTTGAGCTCAAAGCGCGCGCCGAGGGCCTGTTGGGACATTTGGCCGCCCATGCAATGGAGCAGGCAGAGAATGGGCTCTCGTCCCGAGCGTCCTCCGCCGTGAAAATGCAGGTAGTGGCCACAGAACCCCAGATTGCGGATGATGAGGTCTGCTCGCGTGGGGTCGGGCATGCCGGGGCAGGCGGAGTCCTGGCCGGTCGCTTCCGCGCGGGTCGCGCCAGCTGTGTCCGGAATGGCATCCATGTGGATTGGGATCTCCTTTCAACTGGTTGGTGGATTTTGAACCAACATAGACTACTACTGTGCAAGAAGATGTCAAGGTACCAAATTAGTCTGGGTCATCCTGGGCCATTCTGGGACGGGTCCGTTTTGACTCATTTTGAAATAGCGCCCCTCAGTTCGCCTGAATGAGTCAAAACGGACCCGTCCCAGAATGGCCCCAGAATGGCCCAGGATGGCTCGGCGCCGCTCGCCCTTCACCGCAGCTTCGGTCGCGCTGGGCGAAATGAATGTAAGCCGAACCCGTGCGAGGGGTAGGCTCGATTACAGCGTATGAAAACGGCGCGCGCTGCCAACCGGATGACTCGGCCGCTTCGCCCCGCGCGCCCGGCGACGAAGGAGGCTCCCATGGGTGCGCCCAAAACCGGCAATGTGAGGAACGTGGTGCTCGTAGGCCAAGGCGGGGTGGGCAAGACCTCGCTCGCGGAGGCCATGCTCCACCTTTCTGGCAAGACCGCTCGCTTAGGCGGCCATGCGGGCACAAAGCCCACGCTCGACTATGACGCCGAGGAGGTCAAGCGCGAGTTCTCAATTTCGACCTCCATTGCGCCGATTGACTGGAAAGACGTCCGCATCAATGTGTTGGACGCGCCGTGCTACCCCGACTTCATCGGCGATGCCTACGCCGCCATGAGCGTGTGCGAGACCGCGCTCTTCGTGGTCGACGCCGCCGAGGGGCCGCAGCCCACCACGGTCAAGCTCTGGTACGCCGCCGAGGACCTGCGTCTGGCGCGCGCGGTGTTCATCAATCGCATCGACAAGGAGAACGCTGATTACGACGCCTGCATGAAGGCCCTGCGCGAGCGCTTCGGCATGCGCTTGGGCGCTGTGACGTTGCCATGGGGCACGGGCGATAGCTTCGAGGGCGTCATCGACATCGTGCGCATGAAGGCCCGCCACTGCGAGGGCACCACGCAGGAGGAGTTCGACATCCCCGAGGAGTACCGCGAGGCTGCCGAGGCCGCCCGCGAGCAGCTCTGCGAAGCCGTGGCCGAGGCCGATGACGACCTTATGATGAAGTACCTCGACGGCGAGCCGCTCACCCAGGAAGAGGTCGAGGGCCTGCTCTCCGAGGCCATCGCCAAGCGCCTGTTCGTTCCCGTGTTCGTGGGTTCCTGCACCAAGGAGCTCGGCGTGCATTCCGTCATGGACGATGTGGCCACGTACTTCCCGAGCCCCACGGATTACGGCGAGATGCCGCTTGTTGACGGCGACACGCTCAAGATCTCGGCAGAGGACGACCGCCCCGTGGCCTTCGTCTTCAAGACCTTGAACGATCCTCAGCAGGGGCGCATCAGCTTCCTCAAGGTGCTCACCGGCACGCTCACGCCCGGCATCGAGCTCACCAATGCGCGCACCCGCAAGGGCGAGCGCCTGGCGCACCTGTATGTGATGTGCGGCCGCGAGCAGACCGAGGTGGGCAAGGCCGAGGCCGGCGACATCATCGTGACCACCAAGATTGCCGCGGACACGGGCGATACGCTCTCCGTCTCCGGCAAGATCGAGGCGGCTGCCTTCCAGTTCCCCAACAGCCAGTACCGCATCGCCATCGAGGCCGAGAACCGCTCGGACGAGGACAAGCTCTTCACCTTCATCGACCGCGCCTGCGAGGCCGATCCCACCATGAAGATCGAGCGCGACGAGGAGACCGGCCAGACCATCATCTCCGCCGTGGGCGAGGCGCAGGTCAGCGTGCTGCTCAACCGCCTGGAGGAGCGCACGAAGGTCTCGGCGCACATCGTGCCCATCAAGATCCCGTATCGCGAGACCATCCGCCGCGTGGCGAGCGCCCAGGGCCGTCACAAGAAGCAGACCGGCGGCGCCGGCCAGTTCGGCGACTGCTATCTGCGCGTAGAGCCGCTGCTTGACGGCACCGACTACGAGTTCGTGGACGAGGTCGTGGGCGGCCGCATCCCGCGCGCGCTCATCCCCGCCGTGGACAAGGGCGTGCAGGAGACCATGAAGGAAGGCGTCATCGCAGGCTACCCGCTCACGGGCGTGCGCGTGGCGTGCTATGACGGTTCGTATCACCCGGTCGACTCCAACGAGATGGCCTTCCGTGCGGCGGCGCGCATCGCGCTCAAGAAGGCGTGCGCCGACGCCGACCCCGTGGTGCTTGAGCCCATGGAGAACATTACCGTGACCATCCCCGAGAGCTACGCCGGCGCCGTGATGGGCGACGTGTCCGGCTCGCGCGGCCGCGTGACCGGCATGGACACCGACGAGCATGGCAACACGGTGGTCACGGCGACGGTGCCCTACGCGGAGCTGGTGGATTACGCCACGCGCCTGCGCTCCATCACGCGCGGCACGGGCGATTTCACCATGGAGCCCGCCGGCTACGAGCAGGTGCCATACGACGTGCAGAAGCACCTCGTTGAGTTCTATGAGGAGAGCCGCGCCCAGGGCCACTAGCAGCTGGGCATGGGCCTTATTCGTGCAAAGCGCTGCGGGAAGCGACTCGCCCGCGGCGCTTTGCGCGTCTTTGCGCGTATGATAGGGAAGGAGTCCGGCCGCGCCGGACGTTGGCCATGGTGGTCGTTGGCCGTACTACCGTTAGCGGTGCTGGACGGTGGCCATGCTAGCCGTTGGCCGTGTTAGATGGTAACCATGTTGTACGTTATATGCTGCGAGGAGGGCATATGTCTGTTGTTACCTTGAAGAACGGTGAGCTTACCGCTGCCATCGATGCCATGGGTGCCCAGCTTACGAGCCTTGCGCTCGGAGGCAAGGAATACCTCTGGCAAGCTGATCCCGCCGTGTGGGGCAAGCACGCGCCGATCCTTTTCCCCATCGTGGGCTCCATCCGCGACGGCAAGGCGGAGTCTGCCCAGGGCGGGGTGACGCTCGGGCGCCACGGTCTCGCACGCGATTACGAGCACGCGGTTGTGGCGCAGAGCGAGGGTTCCGTAACCTTCGAGCTCACGGATTCCAAGGAAACCCGCTCGGCGTATCCGTATGCCTTCAAGCTCAATATGACCTATGAGCTCACGGGCCCCGCGAGCCTTACCCAGACGTTCCGCGTGGAGAACACCGGCGATGTCGACCTGCCCTTCTCCGTGGGCGGCCATCCGGCGTTCAACGTACCCGCACCAGGCGGCGAGGGGGAGGCGTTCGACGACTACGAGCTTGCCTTCACCAAGCCGTGGAGCTGCGTGGCGCCGAAGATTTGCGACGGCGGGCTGCTTACCTACCGTACGGCGGAGATGGTCATTGACCGCTCCGATGTGCTGCCCATCACGCACGAGCTCTTCGCGGCGGATGCCGTGATGCTGAGCGAGGTGCCCGACGACACGCTCACTCTGCGCAGTCGCGTTTCCGGCCACGGCGTGAAGATTGATTTCCCCGGCTTCAAGTACATCGGTATCTGGAGCGCCGAGGGCGATGCTCCGTTTGTCGCGCTCGAGCCCTGGACGGGGCATGCGACCCTCGATACCGAGGACAACGTGTTCGAGCATAAGCGCAACATCACCATTCTTGCCCCCGGCGAGGTTGACGAGCGCTCGTTTACCGTGACGCTGCTGTAGCGCTTCGGGTTGATGTGACGAACAGGCCGGCTCTATGTCGGCCTGTTTTTTGTCTTTAGGCCGGTTTTTCGGGCGCTTGTCAAGCAGCCAGCACGTTAACGAGCTCTCTACCAGCGGCTATGGTCGGACTTCATCGATGTCTGCTTTGGGTAGCTCGATAGAACCGGCCTAAATCGGCACAACTCCGCGCGTCCGCCTCCTTCGGGTCCTTATTGTTGCCTTTTGGAAGGTGTTACGCGCCTGTTCGCGAGCGGAAACCGGACATCAGGAGACGGTGGAGCTCTTCGCGGCGGGCGAGGAAGGTCTTCGTGCGCGCGTGCAGGGGAAAGCCGAGCATGTCCGAGAAAACTGAAAGCATGGTTTCAAACTGATCGAGGTCGGCTATTTGACGGTAGTTGACATCGAGTACGACGTATCCCATCGACTGCAACGCGGCCGTTCTGCCCGATTGGATGAAGAAGCCGTTTCGGTCGGCATGATACTCGAACCCATTTACCTCGATAATCGTCCTCGGGCGTTCCCAAACCATATCTCCGACGCACGAGCCCATGCCTGCAAGTTTTCGTGCATCGGGGTCAAACGCGATCCGTCTGTTAAGCTGCGGTGCGGGCCAACCTTCTCCGCCATATTGTTCTGGAAGAAACAGCAGGAGAGCAAGGCATGTTTCCAAAGGAGAGCCGGAGCCATCGAGTGCGAGCGGCCCCGCGCGCCGCGACAAGGATGACCCCTTGCGTCCTCGGAGCGCTTCAAGGTTGGAGACAAATTGCTCTGTTCGGATAAGAGGGGGACGTTTCCATAAGTTAGTGGGATTGCCCGATCGATCGAACGCAGGAAGCCAGGCTTCAGCGCTGTTGTCGGTGTGCGTTGTCTCGAACCGGCCATGCTCGTTATAGCAGGCATATGCACCGGGAGCGCCCCGGTGGCGCGAGGTGCGGTAGGCGGCAACCAGCTCATCGAGGACGCGTCGTTCGCGCCGTGTTGGATGATGGACGGCGTAGAGCCCGCAGAATTCATCGATCAAGGATATGAGCTTTGGCTGGGGAACGGTGCGGGCAACCTGTTGGAGGGCGAGGGTTGGCGAGGCAACGTAGAGCCCTCCGCCAAGTGCGTGAAGGAACTCCCTGGGGATGGACTTTCCTAATCGAGAAGGGTGTACAAGGGGATTTTGATGCATTCCGCCGCTCGAGTCGGAAAGGACGCGTATGGGTAGCGGAACGCCAATTAGGTCGGTGTATGCGTGGTGGTAAACGAGGCGTGTCGCCTCTGAGGCGTTGCTTCGGAGTCTGGTTTGTTGAGGCTTCAGGCCGCTTGGATGCTCATCGGGCTGGGTGAAGCCGTCTAATACGCTGGCATCGCAGATAATGGGAGGGGTTCTCCAGTAGGCAATAGCCGACCAACCGCTAACGATAACCATGGCATGCCCTTTCACGTGGTCCAACCGTTGAGAAAAGGGTCTCACGCCGAGCTGACCAATATCTGGTCGGTAGATGACGCTTTTCTGACCAAAATCTGACTGATTTCTGAACACGTGAAAAAGATTGCAGATGCATCGGACTGCTTGATGCACAACGCTTTTTTAGCTCCAGTCGCTTATGGACCCTGGGCGATATAAAAAAACGATTTTGGGCCGGTTTATCGGGGATACCCAAAGTAGACATGGATGTGGCGATGCGTTTACCTGCGCGTTCGTATTCGAAGAGGCGATGCCTACTTGCGAGGCGCCGAATAAACCGGCCTAAATCGGCGCTGGGCCGTCCTAGACTAGCGGAGACGCATACTTCTCGGGATGTATAAGATGCGCGGCGGCGAGCTGCGCCTTGCTTCCGTACGCAGGCGGTGAAATCGTTCGTTTTCTGCGCTTGATGTCTGCTGCGGGCGGGGCAATGGGTACCATGAGCCCATATGGAGTCTGGCGTTCGCGCTGGGGCGGGTTGCGGCTTGGTCGCGCGGGCGGCTGGGGTCGCACGACTACCCATGGTGCACTCTCGTATTGGAAAGGCCCGCTGTGCTTGAGCTCAAAGGTATCACCAAGGATTATCCATCTGGCGACTCGGTTGTCCATGCGCTCAAGGGCATCTCTGTTACCTTCCGCAACCAGGAGTTCGTGAGCATTCTCGGACAATCGGGATGCGGAAAGACAACGCTGCTCAACATCATCGGCGGCCTCGACCAATACACGCGCGGCGACCTTGTGATCAATGGCCGTTCAACCAAAAGCTATCTCGACCGAGATTGGGACACGTACCGCAACCACAGCGTGGGCTTCGTGTTCCAGAGCTACAACCTTATTCCGCATCAGAGCGTGCTGGCCAACGTCGAGATGGCGCTCGTGCTATCCGGCACGCCCAAGGCGGAGCGGCGGCGCCGGGCGGAGGAGGCGCTTAGGCGCGTGGGCCTCGGCGAGCACCTGCGCAAGCGGCCAAACCAGCTCTCCGGCGGGCAGATGCAGCGCGTGGCCATCGCCCGCGCCATCGTTAACGACCCCGAGATCATCCTCGCCGACGAGCCCACCGGCGCCCTCGACACCGAGACCTCGGTCGAGGTCATGGATATCCTGAAGGAGCTCAGCCGCGACCGTCTCGTTATCATGGTCACGCACAACCCGCAGCTTGCCGAGGAGTACTCCGATCGCATCGTGCGCATCCAAGACGGCCTGATCACGAGCGATTCCGCTCCGGTCGACCCCGCGCGCGAGCGTCTCACGCCCGAGCAGGTTCAGGCCCACGCGGTGGCCGATGCTCGCAAGGGCAAGCGCTCGATGAGCTTCCGCCAGGCACTCGCGCTCTCGTTCAACAACCTCATGACCAAGAAGGGCCGCACGTTCCTGACGGCGTTCGCTGGCTCGATCGGCATCATTGGCATCGCGCTCATCTTGTCGCTTTCCAGCGGCACCCAGGATTACATCAAGGAGACGGAGGAATCCACGATGGGCAGCTACCCGCTGACCATCAACCAGACCTCGACGGACCTTACGAGCGTCATGGGTGCGCTTATGGGCACGAGCGACGAGCGCACCGGCCAAAACGACAGCGGCGGCGTTCAGTCGAAAAACATCGTGAGCGACATGGTCTCGAGCATGGCCGAGGGCTCCACCGAAAACGACATGGGCGCCATCAAGGCATGGATCGACAGCGACCCCGCCATCGGGGACAGCCACTTGAGCGAGCTGGTGACCGACATCCAGTTTACCTACGCGACGCCGCTCAACGTGTACCGATCCGATACGACCTCGGGTGCCGTGCAGGTTAACCCGGCGACCGTACTCGACTCGCTCGGCATCGCAATGGGCGAGACCCAGACCGAGATGATGAGCACGATGAACGGCGGCAGCGGGTCGGCGTACGACGTGTGGACGGAGATGCTCGCCAACAAAGAAACGTGGAAGCGCGACTACGACGTGGTGGCTGGACGTATGCCCGAGGCATGGAACGAGGTCGTTATCTATGTGGATGAGAACGACCGAATCAGCGACTACACCCTCTACGCGCTCGGGCTCCTCGACCAAAGCGAGCTGCGCGGCATGATGAGCGACGTGATTGCCGGCCGGAAGGTGGAAGATAGCGAGCAGACGAGTTACACCTATGACGAGCTCATGGGCCTCACGTTCAAGCTGGTGCCCGAGAGCAGCAAATACGCCCAGCAGCAAGACGGAACATGGGCCGACATGAGCGACGACGCGGATTATATGCGCGGCGTGGTGGACGATGCCGAGGAGCTGCGGGTGGTGGGTATCGTGCGCCCGAGCGAGGAGAACGACACGGGCAGCAACTGGGGCGCCGTGCTCTATACGCCAGAGTTGACGGAGCACCTGGTGGAGGCTGTGAACGCCAGCGATGTGGTGGCTGCGCAAGAGGCGAACCCCAACACCGACATCTTCACCGGCCTCCCGTTCGAGGACACCACGGTGAACCTCACCATGGACGCCATCGAGGCAATGATCGACCAGATGCCGAGCGAGCAGGGGGCTCAGCTTCGCTCCTATGTGGACGGCCTGCGCGAGGACGGCCTTTCGGACGAGGAGATCGCCTCGGCCTTCAGCCGGCAGATGAGCGAACAGACCGACAACGCCACATACGACGGGAACCTCGAGACGCTGGGCGTATGCAGCCTGGAAGAGCCGAGCTCCATTAGCATCTACCCCATAGACTTCGAAGCGAAGGAGCAGATTGATGCGCTGATTGACGACTATAACGAGCAGATTCGCGCGTCGGGCGAGGGCACGGAGATTCAATACACCGACATGGTAGGAATGCTCATGTCGAGTGTGACGGATATCGTGAACGCACTGACGTACATCCTCATTGCGTTCGTGGCGATTTCGCTTGTGGTGAGCTCGATCATGATCGGCATCATCACCTATATCAGCGTGCTGGAGCGCACGAAGGAGATCGGCATCCTGCGCGCAATCGGGGCGAGCAAGAAGGATGTGAGCCGTATCTTCACGGCGGAGACGTTCATCATCGGCCTCGTTTCGGGCGTGCTGGGCATTGTGGTGACAGTGCTGCTGGATATTCCGGTCAACATGATCATTTACCAGATTACCGGTGTGGAGAACCTGGCTTCTGTGCCGGTGGCCGCCGGAGCGGTGCTTGTGCTGATCTCGGTAGGGCTCTCGTTCCTGGCGGGGCTCGCGCCGAGCCGCATGGCTGCCAAGAAAGACCCGGTAACCGCGCTGCGCACCGAGTAGCCCCGATGGGGGCGCCGCGCGCTCTCTCGGCACCCGTTCCCTCGTGCGCGACCTGTCCCGGCTTCGCGTTTCGTCTACGTGCGCTTGAGGCGCCGCTGCCTCCGCGGCATGTTGGCTGCGGGCGTTCGTGCAATGCGCTATGCTTGGTGCCCTCGTGCCGCCCGTCGCGCGTCCCGCACGGCAGCGCGAGCTACGCAGCGGCGTGAACCGCGCGGCAGCGGGTGGCACCGAAGCGGCAACAAACACGGCAAGATGGGAGCGCGCATGGGAACCTATATAAGCAACGTGCAAACAGCGGTGTTGCTGTTCCCCCTGCTCTCGGCGTTGCTCTCGGTTCCTTATGCCATCTACCAGTACCGCAGCTACGGCAGCATCTCTCTATGGAAGACCTTCCTCGTCTTCTCGTTCATCTTCTACCTTATGTGCGCATACTTCATGGTCATCTTGCCGCTCCCGGCGGACCGCAGCATCGTGGTGCCTGGGGCGCAGCACCCGCAGCTCGTTCCGTTCCGCTTCATGCGCGCCCTCGAATCCGGGGCGCCGCTCGACCCAACATCTCCGGCGTCGTGGATCGCGTTCCTGCGCCGCCCCGACATCTACACGGTGTATTTCAACGTGCTGCTTACCGTACCGTTCGGCGTCTACCTGCGCTACCTGTTTCATCGCCGCTGGTGGCAGGCGCTCGTGTTGGGGTTCGCGCTCACCTTGTTCTTCGAGGTATCGCAGATTACGGGGCTTTTCGGCATCTACGAGCATCCGTACCGGCTGTTCGACGTCGACGACCTCATCACCAACACGCTCGGCGCCATGCTTGGGTTCTGGGCCTCCATTCCGCTCTGCCACTTCCTGCCCGACCTGCGCGACGTGGACGAGCGGTCCATTGCGCGCGGCGCGGCGCACACCTCGTTCTCGCGCCGCCTGCTCGCGTTTGGAATCGATATGGCTGCCACCGCCGTTGTGCTCTGGCTGTATGGCATCGTGGTGCCGGCTGGGCCGTCGGCTGCGAGTGAGCGATTTTCCGTGCTGGCGGGTTCGCTGATCGCCACATTCGTCACCTTCATGGCCATACCCGTCATCACGCGCGGGCAGACGATCGGCCATATGGTGCTGCGGCTGCGCGTTGTGCGCCCCGATGGCTCGAGCGCGCGCAGCTGGCAGTACATCGCGCGCTACGGCCTTCTGTTCTGGGTGTTTCTCTTGCTGCCCAACTGGGTGAGTGCTCTGTTCCCAACCGGGGGAGTTACGCTCCATGCCGGGGCGGACGAGGTCTCTATCGGGGCGACCGCGATAGAGACCGTGCTGGCAAGCGTCTACCTGTTCTGGCTGGTAACTATCGCGCTCCGGGCGGCGCTTTCGGCCTTCAAGCACCCGTTCGTGATGCTCAACGGCGTTATCTCCAACACGCGCGTGATGTCCGAGGCGCAGGTTGAGCGTCTGCGCGCCGAGCGTCACGCGCAGAGCTTGGAGGAGGAGCTCGCGCAGAACGATCTGGGTGCGAGCTCGCTCGAAGACGCATTCGACTCCTCGTTCGATGCGGTGTACTCCGACGAGGAGGACGCCGAGATCGATGCGATGAGGGCGGACGAGTAGCGCAGGGCTCTGGGCTGGGACCGGGGCCGGAGGCGTGTCGCGCGGTATGCCGGGGCGGGCCCCGGGACGTGTCTCGCAGGGCGTCGGGCCCGGGCTTTGGGCAGGGTGCGCCGTGGGGATGACCCGGCCCTGGGCGGACAAGCCCCACGCGTGCGGCGCGGAGTGCCGGGCCGGCCCCGGGAACGCGTTCCTTGCGCGGACGTACGGTTTTGCTGAGCGCTCCCGCCGCACCTCTGCCTTAGTGAGCCTGTGCCATAATAGGCGGGTATCAGCCGAACAACAGAGAGGACGCTATGTCCCACGTAGATGCATCGATTGCCCCTGCTTCAGCCCCTTGCGACGTGGCGCTGCCGAGCTCCAGCCAAGATGATGCGCTCCATGAGGAGTGCGGTGTCTTCGGCGTTTGGGCGCCCGGCCTCGACGTCGCGCGCCTCACATACTTTGGCCTCAAGGCGCTACAGCATCGCGGCCAGGAATCGGCGGGCATCGCGGTGGGCGACGGCGGCACGGTGATGGTCCGTAAGGACCTGGGCCTCCTCGACCAGGTGTTTTCGAACGCAGACCTCAGCTCGCTCACGGGCGACCTCGCCATCGGACACGTGCGCTACGCACAGCGGGCGCAAAGCTGGGAGTCCGCGCAGCCGCATCTCTCGACGATCAACGATGTGATCATTGCGCTGGCGCATAACGGCACGCTCGTGAATACCGACGAGCTGCGCCGCCAGCTCATCAACCTGGGCGTCTCGTTCATGTCGAGCTCCGATTCCGAGGTCGCGACGCGCCTCATTGGGTATTTCACCCAGCGGACGAGCCATCTGCGCGAAGGCATTCGCAAGACGATGGAGCTCGTGCGCGGCGGATATGCCATGACGCTCATCAATGAGCATGCACTTTACGCGTTCCGCGACCCGTTCGGCATTCGCCCGCTTGTGCTCGGCCGCCTGCCGTTGGAATGCCAAAAGGGGGACAGCCCCCAATGTGACGCTGAGGTCTCCGTTGGGGCCGAGGGCTGGGTCGTTGCATCCGAGACCTGCGCACTCGATATCGTTGGCGCGGAATACGTGAGAGACATCCGCCCCGGCGAAATACTTCGCATCAGCGAGGAGGGGCTCGTCTCCGAGCAGGGTGTTCCCGCTGCGCGCGAATCGGCCGAGTGCATCTTCGAGCAGGTGTACTTTGCCCGCCCCGATTCCATCATGGCCGGCAAGTCGGTCTATGCGTGCCGCTACGACATGGGTCGGCAGCTTGCGCACGAGGCGCCCGTTGATGCCGATATGGTCATCGGCGTTCCGGACAGCGGCTTGCCGCCGGCGGAGGGCTATGCGCGCGAGAGCGGCATTCCCTTCGGCGAGGGGCTCATCAAAAACCGCTATGTCGCGCGCACCTTCATCCAGCCGACGCAGGAGCTGCGGGCAATGGGCGTGCGCATGAAGCTCAACCCGTTGCGCGACAACATCGCTGGTAAGAGGCTCGTGGTGATCGACGATTCCATCGTGCGCGGCACCACCATGGTGCAGCTGGTGAAGATGCTGCGCCAGGCCGGCGCGGCCGAGGTGCACGTGCGCATCAACAGCCCCGAGGTCGAGTGGCCGTGCTTCTATGGCATCGATACCGGTGTGCAGAAGCAGCTCATCAGCGCGAATAAGTCGGTTGACGAGATTTGCGAATACATCGGGGCCGATTCGCTCGCCTTCCTTTCCGTTCAGGGCTTGCTCGCGAGCCTGCCCAAGCGCGGCTACTGCACGGCGTGCTTTACGGGAGTCTACCCGGTGGCGATACCGTCGAGCTTTGGCCGGGACAAGTTCATGGCGGGCTACGACCCCTGCAACCTCACGCAGGCCGAGGCAATCGGCGAGGCGGCGGTGACCTCCAAGGACCGCGACCGCAGTTGGGAAGAGGAGCACGGCGTTCGATAGCCGCTGATGGTAGAATCCAAGCGAGCCGCAAGGTATTGGGGTGCGTGCGGCACCTCGATGCTGGTGGCTGGGCTGTATGCGAACGTCGGGGCGCAGGCCTCGGCTTTACGAGGGAGATCCCATGGCGTCATACGAGGGAAAGCGTTTTCGCGGTGACGGCGAGAGACCGTCGTCCACGGGAGGGGCTGCCGGAGGTTCCCGGTTTGCCAGGGGTGCTCGGTCTGCTGGCGGCGCCGGCTCTGCCGAAGGTGTTCGCCCCGCCGGCGGGTCCCGGTTTGCCGATGGCGCCAAGCCTGCCGGAGACCCTCGCTCCGCCGGTGGCGCCCGGTTTGCTGGCAACGCTCGTTCCGCCGGAGCCGCCCACCCTGCCGATGGCACTCGTCTTTCCGGTAACGCCCGCCCTGCCGGTGGCGCCCGTCCCACCGGCAATGCCCGGCCGGGAAGCCTTTTTCGGGTGCATCTTCGAGGGGCGACGGTGCGGGCTGCGCGGGTGCGTCCGCCCGCCATGCCGCGCAGCCCGGTTCAGCCTCCCACGCTGCGGATCCGTCCGGTGCTTCGCGCCCCGCTGTTCAGCCCCCTGCGCGCATTCAGACTTCACGCTCCCAGCGAACAAATCGCGCTCATGCTTCGTACCAGCCGGAGGGCGCGCCGCAGAGCTATGCCTCCTCTGCCGCTCCGCGTGGGCGAGCTGCTTCCCGCGGTGCAGCGTCCGCCTATGCTCGGGGTGGTTCCTCGGGTGGCCGTCGCGGGCCGGGCAGCGGGCACGAATCGGGGCGTGACGATCGCGGGAGAACGGGCGGCGGGCGCAGCAAGCGCAACATCGTCTCGTACATGCTCATCGGCATCGGCGTTGTGTTGTTGCTCGTTGCCGCCGGCATCTTCATTTGGGCGCAGTTGGGCTATCGTCAGGCCGCCGAGACCTACTCGAACCTCACCCAGTACGTCACGGTAGACTCCGAGGGCGACGGCATTCCCGTTGTGGACTGGGACGCGCTCAAGGCGCAGAACGAAGACATTGTCGCGTGGATCTACGTGCCCGGTACCGATATCAGCTATCCCGTGGTGCAGGGCGAGACCAACGATGAATACCTGCGCACGCTGCCCGATGGCACGTGGAACAACAACGGCAGCATCATGCTCGATTGCGACCAGACGGCGCCCGGCATGGTAGACCAGCAGACCACGGTTTACGGCCACCATATGAACGACGGCTCCATGTTCCAGCCCATCGAGCAAACGCTCGACCAGGCAAGTTTCGATGCCATGGACACCGTGTATTACCTCACGCCCGACGCCACCTACAAGCTCACGCCGCTGTTCACCGCGCGCGTGGAGGAAAGCTATGTGGAGGCGCGGCAGGCCAATTTCGGAGACACGGCCGCGCTGCAGCAGTACCTGATGGACCTCCGCTCCTATGCCCAGGCGGAGGCGTCCGACGTTGACGAGCGCCTTTCCCAGACCGAACAGGTGCTGTCGCTCGTTACCTGCAGCGGCATGGCTCCCGCAGATCACCGTGCGGTTATGGTGTGCACCATCGCCGAGGAAACGCCGGCTGCTGGCGCCTCGTCAACTGCAGAATAGGCGGTTTTCTTGTGCGCGAGCCCGCTCAAAAGGCCCGTCAACGGCCCCCGGGGCAATGTCGTTGCAAGTTTTGGGCACTTGAATGCGGGACCACGAAGTAGACCCCGTTCGGCCACCTCTGTAACCTGCGGTTTTCTTGCGCTTGGTGCGCGGTCTACTCGGGCTCTTTCAGATGAAGTGCCCAAAACTTGAAAGAAGGCAACCACGTGGCTTGCGTGCATCCTCACGACTCCTGCGAGCTCCCGCATCGAGCTGGTATGATGGCAGGAAGAAACGTTCCTCCACGGAAAGGATTCGCGTATGAGCGAGACAGCTAGGCACATCACGTATGAAGATGCCGGCGTAGATACTGCCGAAGGGGGCCGTGCCGTCGACGCCATCAAGCAGATGGTTGCCGAGACGTCTCGCCCTGAGGTCATCGGTGGCATCGGCGGGTTTGGTGGCTTGTTCTCCGCTGCGGCCCTCAAAGACATGGAGGATCCCATCCTCATCAGCGGCACCGACGGCGTGGGCACCAAGCTCGTGTTGGCGCAGGTGCTCGATCGCCACGAGACCGTGGGCCAGGATCTTGTTGCCATGTGCGTGAACGACATCCTTGCGAGCGGCGCCGAGCCCCTCTTCTTCTTGGACTATGTTGCCATCGGCCATATCGAGGCCGAGCACATGGCCAAGGTCGTAAAGGGCGTGGCCGATGGCTGCAAGCTTGCGGGCTGTGCGCTCGTGGGCGGCGAGATGGCCGAGCACCCAGGCGTTATGCGCCCGGACGATTACGATATGGCGGGCTTCACGGTGGGCGTGGTCGATCGGCCCAAGATGCTCGATCCCGCCAACGTTCGCCCCGGCGATGTGATCATCGGGTTGCCCAGCTCTGGCATCCATTCCAACGGCTATTCGCTCGTGCGCCGCGTGATTGGCGTTGATTGCCTGGTGCCGGGAACGCCCGAGGCCGAGACCAAGCGCGCCGAACTCGAACAGCCTGTGCCCGAGCTTGGTGGAGAGGGCCTGGCCGACGCCCTGCTCGCTCCCACGCGCATCTACGTCAAGCCCGTTCTCGGGCTTCTGCGCTCCGAGGCGGCGCTCGCGTCCACGCAATTGCGCACATCACGGGCGGTGGCATCACCGAAAACCTCAATCGCGCGCTCGCGCCGGATGTGGATGCCGTGGTAGAGCGCACCGTGTCGCCGACGGGTTTCTCGATGGGCTGGGATGTGCCTCCCGTCATCTCCTATATCTCCCGCGCCGCGGGCCTCACGCCCAACGAGGCGTGCAAGACGTTCAACATGGGCGCCGGCCTCATGGTCATCTGCCCGGCCGATGCCGAGGATGCGGTCGTAGCCGAGCTCGAGGCTCAGGGCGAGCGCCCGTTCCGCGTGGGCATGTGCGTTGCCGGCTCAGGCAAGGTGGTGTACAGCGATGAGCGATAACGAGAATCGCTCCACCTGCCAGGAGACCCCGGCTCCCACAGGTGTGGACGAGGCATATCGCGCCGCTGTCGAGGAGGCCGGTCTCCCGCCCGAGGCACTCCCGAGCGATTCGTTCTTCGCGCCCTCCGTTGAGCGCGAGGTCGATCGCGCCCGCGCCGAGGCGGTCGCCGCTGCCCGCTCTGCCGCCATGGGTTCCTCCGAGCCATCGGAAACGCTTGCGGCAAGCCCTGTCTACCAGGCAGCGTTTGCCGAGGCGCGCCGACGCATCGAGCAGCTCGAGGCGGCTTTCGACGTGGAGGCCGGAAACGCGCTGCAGGCTCGTCGTGCTGCCGCGCGGGCGGCGGGTGAGGATCTTCCGCCGCTTAAGATCGGCGTGCTCATCTCGGGGTCGGGCACCAACTTGCAGGCGCTTATCGACGAGATCGCCTCCGGCAACCTCAATGCCGAGATCGTGCTCGTGGTCTCGAGCCGGCCGAGTGCGGCGGGGCTCAAGCGTGCCGCGGCGGCAGGAATCCAGACCCTTGCTCTCTCCAAAGAGATATACGCCGACCCCTGGGACGCCGATGAGGTCATCGCCACCGAGCTCAAGCGCGCCGGAGCCGAGTACATCGTCATGGCGGGCTACATGCGCAAGGTGCACGAGCCTCTGCTTATGCTTTGGCCCAACCGCGTGGTGAATCTGCATCCAGCGCTGCTGCCGAGCTTCCAGGGAGCGCACGGCATTCAGGATGCCTACGATCGCGGCGTCAAGGTCACGGGCGTGACGGTTCATTTTGCTAACGCCGTCTACGATCAGGGGCCCATCATCGCGCAGGAGCCTGTTCGCGTCGAAGAGGGCTGGTCGGTCGATGAACTCGAAGCGGCTATCCACGCGGTCGAGCATCGCCTGTATCCGCAGGTAGTCGAGCTTCTCGCCGAGGGACGCGTTCAGGTGCGCGAGGACCTTACCGTTTCCATCGATCGGTCGTAGCCGATCGTTCTCATACAACCCTCGCTCGCGGTTTGAATCGGCGGGCCCTTTCCGGAATGAGCCGTCTCCCACTCACGGGCTTTTGCCTAGGGGGCAGTTCAGAATCGGGGAGGGCCCGTACCTTTAGCATGGTGCTTCGGCTGAGTCTTTCTTGCACCTTGCATGCGGGTGCGAGCAGCGTAGTATCATAGGCCCTAGCAATTTCCGCTTGAACGGCAAGGAATGTCCTCATGTCTATGAACAAAGCCAACACGCCGGGCGCGCAGAAGGCCACGAGCCGCAAGCGCTCTGACAAGAACGCTCACCCGCGTACCGCGTCCCAGCAGGTCAAACAGCCCACGAAGGCAGATTTCAAGCGTGAGAATCGCAAGAAGATGGGCACGGGCGTCAAGTACGTGCTCGTAGCGATTGGAGTGCTCGCCATGGTGCTGTCGGTCACAAGCGTTGCGTGCTCGGGCATCCTTAACCAGGTGTCCAACGGCAATGGCTACGAGCTTACCGGTGGCGTGGCGGCAACGGTGAACGGCGTCAAGATTACGGAAGACACCGTTACCGAGCAGATCATGAGCACGCGCTCTTCGTTGGGCTACGACAGCGATGAGGACTGGGCGAACTATCTTGCGAGCAGCGGTATGACGCCCGAAAGCTACCGCGAGAGCGTTATCGATAGCATCGCCGACCAGCTGCTCGTGAGCCAGGCCGAGCGCGACAACAACATTACGGTAAGCGACGAGGAGGTCGACGAGGCGTGGCAGGAAGCCGTAGCCAACTACGACTCCGAGGACGCCTTTATCGAGCTCCTGTCGCAGATTGGGTATACCGAGGAGACGTACCGGGAGAGCCTGAGCCAGAACCTTATGACCCAGAAGCTCTACGATGCGGTCGCGCCGGTCGGTGATCCCACGGACGACGAGATCATCGCCTACGCGAACGAGAACCTCGACACCTATAACGGCGCCAAGCGCTCGTCTCACATTCTGATCAAGGTCGACTCCGAGGCCGACGACGCCACCAAGGAGGAAGCCAAGCAGAAGGCACAGGACATCCTCGACCAGATTAACACGGGCGAGATCTCGTTCGAAGACGCCGCGAAGGAGTACTCCGAGGACAGCTCTGCGAGCAACGGCGGCGACGTGGGCTGGGATAAGCTCTCCTCGTTTGTCGAGGCGTACCAGACGGCGCTCGACGGGCTTGAGAAGGGGCAGATCAGCGGCGTGGTGGAATCCGACTACGGGTACCACATCATTCAGTGCACCGATGTCTTTAGCGTAGACGGCGAGGTGACGTCGATTGATCAGATTCCCGAGGACCTGCGCGACACGTTCTCGAGCAGCGTTAAGTCGACCAACCAGCGCACCGCGTACAACGATTGGCTTACGGCCACGCGCGAAGAGGCCGACATCCAGATCAACGATATGCCGGAAAACGTGCCGTATAACGTTGACGTGAGTTCGGCGAGCTCGAGTGATGCGAGTGCCGACGAGGCTTCTACCGGCGAGGACGCGCAGGGTTCGTCAAGCGAATAGGCTTGGGCCGGTAGGTGAATACCGTCCAGACACGGCAGGCAAGCAGCGCCCGGGTACGGCCCGCAGGCGAGTGAGGAGATACCGATGACCAACGAAGAGCTGCATAACGAGATGGTTGCCGCGATGAAGGCGAAGGACAAGGTGCGCCTTTCCATCGTGCGCCAGGTGATGGGCGAGGTGAAGAACCTCGAGGTGAACGAGCGCCGCGATGCAACCGAAGAAGACGTTAACACCATGATCAAGCGCCTTATCAAGCAGACGACCGAGACGCTCGAGATGTCGCGCAAGGCTGGGAACAACCAGGAGCGCACCGACACCCTGACCCAGCAGGTTGAGATTTTGGAGAGCCTGCTGCCCGAGCAGCTCTCTGGCGATGCGCTGATTGAGCTTATCGAGAAGACCATCGCCGAGGTTGGGGCTGCGACGCGCAAGGATATGGGGCGCGTGATGGGTGCGCTCAACAAGGCGACGGGCGGAAACTTCGACAAGGCGGCTGCTGCCAAGGAGGTCGGCGCCCGCCTCGCGTAAGGAATCGGCTCGCACGTGGGTTTCAGCGCGGGCGTCATGTCTCCGCGCTGTTGAAACGGGTCCGTTGGGGCGCTGCATCCGCTTCATCGGGCCCGTATTTTGTGGAAACTGGAACGAACAATGCGAAGATCCCACGGCGCTTGGTTTGCAATGCGGGAAAAGGGTCGAACAGACGCGTAAAACTACTCGTCTCGTTCTGGCGAGCTCCTGTTTCGCATTGCCAGAGAGAATGCCGGTCCTGGATAAGGCGATCCGCACCGTTAACGTTGCTTCGCTCTGCCCCCGCCTGTACGTGCGCCCCTGGGGCAATGGGCATGCTGCTCCTTGTAGGTTTCACGCCAGCAAGGAGGGCATATGGCACAGCGTTCCACGACGCAACGGGAAGTTCGAACGAAGCAGGTAACGTATGGGTACGCGCGCGTTTCGACACGCGATCAGAACCTCGCGCGGCAAATCGACGCGTTGGAGGCATTCGGGGTAGAACGGGCGTGCATCTTCGCGGATAAGGCGAGCGGCAAGGACTTCCATCGGCCCGCCTACCAGCGCCTGGTGCGGCGGCTGCATACGGGCGATACGGTGGTCATCAAAAGCATCGACCGACTTGGCCGCAACTACGACGAAATCCTTGAGGAGTGGCGTCGCCTTACCAAGAACAGTTGCGCGCACCTCGTGGTGCTCGACATGCCGCTGCTCGACACTCGCCGCGAGGCGAATGGCGTGACCGGCGAGTTCATTGCAGACATGGTGCTGCAGCTGCTGAGCTACGTGGCGCATATCGAGCGCGACAATATCCGGCAGCGCCAGGCAGAGGGCATCGCGGCGGCTCGGGCGCGGGGCGTGCGCTTCGGGCGGCCGCGCATCGAGCGCCCCGATGCATTCGAAACAGTCAGGGGGCTCTATAGTTCTGGAGGCCTTACATGCGCCGAGGCGGCTGAGGCGTGCGGCGTATCGGAGTCGACGTTTAGGCGTTGGATTCGGGCTCTCGAAGGCGGTCGATAGACCTTGCGAGCGCTTATGAACCCCTCCTATAAAGACCAAAGCGGGACGGGTCCGGACGGGCCCGCCCTGTCGTTCAATGCATCAAAGTGACAGAATGAAACCAAATTGGGTATACTTGATTCCATTACTGCAGATGTACGGCGTGTTGCTGCTCGGTTTCATGTTTATTGCGAGCTAACGGTATATGGTGAGTGATAGGGCGCGCACCCGTACAATAGGGCGTATTCAAATCGCATAGCTGTGCGTTTTGAGGCTCGGGCTTCGGGCTTGGGCGCGCGTATCGTGAAAGGAAGGGACCTCGTCCATGGCAAATATGATCGAGATCCGCGGTCTCAATAAGTACTTCGGCGACCTTCACGTGCTGAAGGATATCAACCTGACCGTCGAGGCGGGCGAGAAGCTCGTGGTCATCGGACCGTCTGGATCCGGCAAGTCCACGCTCATCCGCTGCATCGATTGGCTCGAGGAGCCCACCACAGGCGAGGTGCTCATCGACGGGCAGCTCGTGACGAAGAAAAACCATCTTGAGATGGCGCGCAAGTATTCGTCGATGGTGTTCCAGCAGTTCAACCTCTACCCGAACATGACGGTGCTCGGCAACCTCACCTTGGCTCCCATCAAGCTCCAGAAGAAGAGCAAGGAAGAGGCCACGAAGACCGCCATGGCTGCGCTCGAGCGCGTTGGCCTCGCGCAGAAGGCGGGGGAATACCCGCAGAATCTCTCCGGTGGCCAGCAGCAGCGCGTTGCCATCGCGCGCGCTATGTGCACCAAGCAGCCCATCATCTTGTTCGACGAGCCCACATCGGCCCTCGACCCGGAGATGATCCAGGAGGTGCTCGACGTTATGATCGAGCTCGCCCACGAGAACATCACCATGGTCTGCGTCACGCACGAGATGAACTTCGCCAAGCAGGTTGCCGACCGTGTGATCTTCATGGATGACGGCCAGATTCTGGAGGAGGGCACTCCGGAGCACTTCTTCACCAACCCGCAAAACCCGCGCTGCCAGGACTTCCTCAATAAGATCCTGCATTAGCGAACGCGATTATCTCTCGGCTTCGTGATGTCTCGGCGCCGATAGATATACGCCCAGTCGGTGTACGTTATCGCCGGCTTGGCACCCGATTCCGAACGAAAGGGGTATCAATCATGGCTATGACTCGTCGCAACTTCATCAAGGCGTTCGGCGCAGCGGCAACGGTGGCGGGCCTCGGGCTCGCTGGTTGCAGCGGCGGCGACAGCGGCTCGGGCTCCGCTTCGGGCGATAGCGCTTCCAAGCTGCAGACCATCAAGGACCGTGGCGTGCTCAACTGCGGCGTTAAAGCCGACGTTCTTGGCTATGGTTACCTGAACACCGAGACCAACGAGTACGAGGGCCTCGAGATTGACCTGTGCTACCAGATCGCGGCCGCCGTGCTCGAGACCACGTACGAGGAGGCCAAGGAGCAGGGGCTGTGCGAGTTCACCACGGTGACGCCTTCCACCCGCGGCACGCTCATCGACTCCGGCCAGCTCGACATCGTGGCTGCCACCTACACCATCACGCCCGAGCGCGAGGAGGACTGGGACTTCTCCACGCCGTACCGCACCGACTCCGTGGGCATCATGGTCAAGTCGGCCAACGGCTGGACTTCGATGGAAGACCTGGACGGCCAGACCATCGGCGTGTCCACCGGCTCCACTACGCAGCAGCTCGTTGAGCAGATGATCAAGGACAACGGCTTCAACTGCACGCCCAGCTTCACCGAGTACCAGTCGTACCCCGAGATCAAGGACGCGCTCGACGCCGGCATGGTCCAGGCCTTCGCCATGGACCGCTCCACCCTCAACACCTATATGGACGATACCGTCGAGCTGCTCCAGCCCGAGATTGAGTTCGGTACGCAGGATTACGGCGTTGCCACCCAGAAGGGCTGCGACCTTTCCGAGGTCGTGGACGACACCGTGAACGAGCTGCTCGAGAGCGGCTGGATTGACGAGGAAATCGAGACCTGGGGCCTCGTCTAACGATAACAGGGTAATGGACGGCGGGCTCTCGGCTTTTGGCCGCGGGCCCGCTCCGTGTCCCAAAAGGAGGCCGGCGCGCGGGCCCATACGATTGCGCCCGCCGCGCCGCACAGGATATGCCGCTACGCGCCGGTCCCCTTTTGGAACATGCGGGAAAGGAACGTCATGCTAGAAAGCCTACTTGATCTCCGGCGCTGGCAGATCACCTTTGATTCGATCGATGCGTTTTGGGACGGGTTCTTTGTCACGCTGCAGGTGGTTGTCTGGGGCCTGATTTTAGCCCTCGCACTCGGCACGATCCTGGGCGTGTTCTCGACCACGCGCTCGCGCGTGCTGCGCGCCATCAGCCGCGTGTATGTCGAGTTCTACCAGAACACGCCGCTGCCGGTGCAGGTCATCTTCATGTACCTCATGGGGCCGCAGCTTCTGCAGCTTGCCACGGGCTCGGCCGCGCCGGTGCCCATTCCGTCTGTAGTGCTCGGTTTCGTGGGCGTTGGCCTGTACCACGCCGCGTATGTGGCCGAGGTTATCCGCACCGGTATCGAGGCGGTTCCGCGCGGGCAGATGGAGGCCGCGCTCTCTCAGGGCTTTACGCGCGTGCAGGCGTACATCTACATCATCCTGCCCCAGACGTTTAAGGTGATTCTCCCGCCGCTGTGCAACCAGGCGCTCAACCTGGTGAAAAACAGCTCGGTGCTCGCGCTCGTGGCGGGCGGCGACCTTATGTATCGCTCCAACAGCTTCGTGGGCACCTATGGCTACCTGCAGGGCTATATCCTTGCGTGCGTGATGTACTTCATCATCTGCTTCCCCCTCTCGATGCTCGTGCAGTATCTCGAGAAGCGCTCAAAGCGCGTTCCCAAGGCAAAGAAACTGCGCGATATCGCGCCCGAGCTCACCAAGGAGGCGTAACCGATGGATGCTTTCAACGCAGCGAACCTCACCTTTATCCTTAACGGTTTCTGGTTGACCATTCGCATTTCGGCGCTGGCGATCGTATTCTCGATCATCTTCGGTACGGTGCTCGCCATGATCAAGCAATACTGCCGCGGCAAGCTGTCTATCTTCCGTTGGATCGTGACGGCCTATATCGAGCTGTTCCGCTGCACGCCCAACCTGCTGTGGATCCTCTTCATCTACTTCACGATGCGTGCTTCCAACTTCGTGGTTTCGGTGGTGGCGTTCACGGTGTTTACCTCGGCGGTCGTGGCCGAGATCGTGCGCGGCGGCTTCAACTCCATCCCCAAGAGCCAGTTCGAGGCGGCGCAGAGCCAGGGTTTTGGCTTCTTCGCCACCATGCGTCTCATCATCTTGCCGCAGACGTTCAAGACCATCATCCCGGCACTCTTCAGCCAGTGCACGACGGTCATCAAGGACTCCTCGTACCTTGCGAGCATCAGCGTCATGGAGCTCATGTTCAACGCGCGCGTGGTCATGGCGCAGATTCCCAGCCTCGATCAGAAGCTTCTCATGTACGGGCTGGTCTTTGCCCTATACTTCGTGTTGAACTTTGGCATCTCGCTCATCGTTCGCGCATACCAGCGCCGCGTGGTTGCTGCGTAGGCGTAAGCTAGGAAACAGCACGTTCAGGCCAGCGTATCGAGGGAAGGCATCATGGGCATCATTCCACAGTTGAAGAAGAGGCGCGCCGAGCTCGAGTTGCGCGTGGCCGCGTCCGAGGCGGAGCGCGCGGGGCAGCCGGTCGTTATCACCATCACCCGCGATTTTGGCGCGGAGGGCCACGAGATCGGCAAGATGCTCTCGGCGGAGCTCGGGATACCGCTCTACGACAACGAGATTCTCGTTCGTTCGAGCATTCGCGCCGGCGAGTCTATGGACCGCATCGCCGCCTACGACGAGCAGCTTGCTGCAGAGAACATGGCGTTCTTGCCGGATCGCGTGGACGCGCGCAACCTCGCCGATAAGCTGTTCGAGAAGATGGCCCAGGTGATCATCGACCTCGGTTCGACCGAGAGCTGCATTATCGAGGGACGCCTGTCCGACTACCTGCTGCGCGCCAACCCCAACCACATCGCGGTGCTCGTGACGGCGCCGCTTGAGGACCGCATTCAGATTGTGAGCAAGAAGCGCGGGCTCAACCATTACAAGGGGGCGCAGCTGGTCAAGAAGCAGCAGCGTGCGCGCGAGCAGTTCTACAAGCGCTATTCCGCTGGCAAGTGGCGCATGGATATGGGCAAGGACCTGGTGGTCAACCGTGCGAAGCTGGGGCGCCAGGGGTGCGTTGACGTGATCGCTGCCGCGTACCGCTCCAAGCTGCGTGAGCTGGGGCTTACCGAGACGGGTCAAGCGCCGCGTACTGTGATTGACGACGATACACTGCATGTGGCAGCGGAAGTGGGATAGCAGGCGGCTGCTGTTGTGACGCGCCGCGCATGACGTGCGCCGGCTCTGATACGCGCCGGGTTTGACGCATGAGCAGGGTTTGGTACACGAGCATGCTTTGACACACACCTGCTGTGGCGTATGAGCGCCGGTGGTTCGGGGTTTCCGGGCCGCCGGCGTTTTTTGCGCCTCATCGCAGGCGCTGTTCGTAGTTCGGCGTCGCGTCTTTAGGCGGGGCGCGTCGGGGCAGGGCACTGAGGCTTCATGCCTGCTGCAACTACCGGTTGAAGCCCTGCGGAGAGGCGGGCGCCATATCGCATATACTCGAACTGTTCATGCTGAATAATAGGGGAATCTATGTCTGCATCCGATAAGCCGCCGTTCCGCAAGCGGCATCCATGGTTCGTGCGTATCGCGGCGGCGATGCTCGTGCTCGCGCTTGGTTTTAGCGCGTACATTGCCGTGGCGGTGTGCAACCGCCTCGAGCAAGAGCGGCTTGGCCTGGCAACCATCGAAGCGCCCGCTGCGGCTACGCCCATCGAGGGGTCGTCAAAGCGCTCGGGAGCGTTTACCGCGGAGATCGAGTTCACGAGTATGGCCGCAACCGAAGGCCAGCGCGTGGCGACCGAGGTCTCCTGGGACGACGACTGGTTCTTCCAGGATCCAACGGCCTACAACCATGAGCTGGCAACCACATGCTCAGTGCTCTCGGCCGTGGCAAACGCGGAATCCTCCTATTACCAAGAGGGGTCGGATGCTCCCGCCTATATGGAGAACGCGCTTGGCGCGCTTGGCTTTGAGGAAATCTCGACCGCATCGTACCAGTACCGCAGCGAGGTCTTTGACGAGGTAATCGATTTCTTCGCAGGCACAGACGATGTGGTGGCGTATTCCGTGGCAACCAAGCACGTAACGAGCAGCACGGGCGAGGAGAAGGTGCTCTACCTCGTTTCCATTCGCGGAAGCTACGGCGCAGAGTGGCTGAGCGATTTCAATATGGGCAATGCGGCCGATTACGACATGGATGCCATCGACCATGAGGGGTTTATGCGCGCAGCCGACGAGATTATCGAGGACCTTTCCACTCGCTTGACCGAGGAGTACAGCGAAAACCCCGATGTGCAGGTGGCGCTGCTTTTCACGGGCCACTCGCGAGGCGCGGCGACGGCGAATCTGGCTGCATCCTACGCAGATGACATGACCTCCGGCCTGCGCCCGCTCACGACGCTCGAGAACATCTACTGCTACACGTTCGCAACGCCCCGAGGTAACCCAGTTCGACAATACGGGAGAGGCGCTCTACAACAACATTTTCAATATCATGAACCCGAGCGACCTGGTGCCGCGCCTGCCGCTTGCCTCATGGGGCAATGCACGCTACGGGCGCGATCTGTGGCTTCCAGGGTACGGCGATGCGACCTTTAACGATCGTTATGCCGATATGCAGGCTGCATTCGAGGAAAACGTGGGTGCGGAGTGCCCGTATGTTCCCGAGGACCGTGCGCAGGTAGATGCATTCATCGAGAAGCTGGGTGAGCAGATTCCTACGCAGGACGACCTTGTTTCTGCAGGTGGCATAGCTTCGCTTATACAGGATTTCGCTGTGGGCCTTGACCCTGTTCGGGTGCTGTACGGACATTATCCTGGAGTATATATCGCATGGATGCAGGTGATCGATGCGGACGACCTTCGCAGCTCTTAGGGCGAAACTTGCGGACCGCTGCATCAAACCGAGGGCCGCTGCCGGATGTTCCAGCAGCGGCCCTCGTGCGTCATGCGTAATCAAGCTGCGAGGTTCGCGGGGTGGCGATTACGCTTCCTCGCCGATCAGCTTTTCCTTGATATCGGCAGCGGCCTTCTTGCCGGCGCCCATGGCCAGGATGACGGTTGCGGCGCCGGTTACGATGTCGCCGCCAGCCCAGACACGCGGATTGGAGGTGCGCCCGTTCTCATCGGTCTCGATGAGGCCCCAACGGTTGAGCTCGACGTCGGCGCAAAGCTTTGCGAACGGGTTTGCGCGCGTGCCGATGGCCGTGACCGCGACATCGCAGGGGATGGCGAATTCGGAGTCCTGGATGGGGATGGGACGACGGCGGCCACTCGCATCGGGCTCGCCAAGCTCCATGCGCTGAAGCTCGATAGTCGAGACGAAGCCGTCCGGGCCGGGCAGGAAGCGCAACGGGTTGCAGAGCTCAAGAATCTCAACGCCCTCTTCCTTGGCGTGATGGATCTCGGCGCGGCGCGCGGGCATCTCGGCCTCGGTACGGCGGTAGGCGAGGGTGACCTTCTCGGCGCCCAGGCGAAGTGCGGTGCGCGCGGCGTCCATGGCCACGTTGCCGCCGCCGAACACGACGACGTTCTTGCCATGGCGGATGGGCGTGTCGTACTCGGGGAACTCGTACGCCTTCATGAGGTTCGTGCGCGTGAGGTACTCGTTCGCGCAGTACACGCCGGGCAGGTTCTCGCCGTCGACGTGCAGGAAGCGCGGAAGGCCCGCGCCCACGGCCAGGTAGAGGGCGTCGAAGCCGTCCTCGTTGAAGAGCTCGTCGGCATCGAAGAGGCGGCCAGCGACCGAGTTGTACTCAAAGTGGACGCCCAGCTCCTCCAGACCCTTGATCTCGCGCTTGACGATGTCCTTGGGTAGGCGGAACTCCGGGATGCCATAGGTGAGCACGCCGCCACCGGTGAAGAACGCTTCGAACACGGTAACGTCGAAGCCCTCGCGCGCGAGCTCGCCGGCGCAGGCGATGCCAGAGGGGCCAGAGCCCACGATGGCAACCTTTTTGCCGTTGGACGGCTTGCACTCGGGCGCCTCGCCCACCTCGTCGGCCATGTCGCCAAGCATGCGCTCGAGCTGGCCGATTGCCACGGGCTCGCCCTTGCGGCCAAGGATGCACTTGCCCTCGCACTGGTTCTCTTGCGGGCACACGCGGCCGCAGACGGAGGGGAGCAGGTTATCGGCCTTGATGGTCGCGAGCGCCCCCGCCCACGTCCTCTTCGCGAATCTTCTCGATGAACTGCGGGATATGGACGCCTACCGGGCAGCCGTCCATGCAGAGCGGCTTCTTGCAGTCGAGGCAACGGTTTGCCTCGGCGATGGCATCGGCCTTGGTGTAGCCCGTGTCGACCGGGCGGAAATCATGAGCGCGCTCCTCCGCGGGCTCCTCGTTCGCGGGGGTGCGGGGAGCTCCGATATTGGGGCGGTACTTTACTTCTGGCATGCGCAGTCCTCCTCATGATGCTTGATGGAAGCGGCTTCCTCGGCCTTGTAGCTCGCCTGGCGATGAGCGAGGTCGTCCCAGTCGACGAGGTTCGCATCGAAATCCGGGCCGTCGACGCAGGCGAACTTGGTTTCGCCGCCCACCTCGACGCGGCAGCATCCGCACATGCCGGTGCCGTCGACCATGATCGGGTTCAAGCTCGCGACGATGGGGATCTTGAACTCGCGGCAGGTGAGGGTCGAGAACTTCATCATGGGGACGGGGCCCACGCAGAAGCACGAATCGATGGAGTCGGTCTCGCAGAGGCGACGGAGCGGCAGGGTTACAACGCCCTTCTCGCCCATGGAGCCGTCGTCCGTGGTGATGAAGAGGTTCTCGAGCGGCAGAGACGCGAACTGCTCGAAGAGGATGAGCAGATCCTTGTTGCGGGCGCCCATGATGACCGAGACCTTTTTGCCCTGTTCGCAGAGGGTGCGCGCGACCGGATAGGCGATGGCGAGGCCCACGCCGCCGCCAACGACGGCTACGCGGTCGCCCTCAATCTCGGTCGGGCAGCCGAGCGGTCCGGTGATGTCCTGGATCTCGTCACCTTCGTTGAGCTCAGAGAGGCACTGGGTCGTCTTGCCCACGACCATGAAGATGAACTCGATCCAACCCTCCTCCGGGTTCCAGTTAGCAAAGGTGAACGGGACGCGCTCGCCCGTCTCGTTGATGCGCACCATGAGGAACTGACCGGCATGGGCATGCTTGGCCATCCTGGGTGCGTGGACGCGGAACTCGAAGACCTTCTCCGAGAACTGCGTCTTCTTCAGGATCTTGAACATAGAACCCCTCTCTCATACGAGGCAGGGAGGCTGCGGTGCATGCTGCTCGGCCTAGAAGGACGGGCTGCGCGCATACCGGGCTCCTGCCTGCACACACAAAACCGATTATACCCCGCTGCCTGCATTTTCAATGCAAGTGGACAGCAGGTATCGGATGAGCGGTGCGTGCATGACGCATGCGGTTTGAGGGGTTGGCGCGCTGGGCGAAGCGCCGGTAGTTAGTGCTTGCCGTTGTTCGCGGCGGCGCCGTTCACGTGGTCCCGGGCATAGATGACGCCTTGTGCGAGCGCGAGCTCGCAGGCGTCTGCTGCGCGCATGATGGTGTCATCGAAGGCCTCGGCATCCTTGCCGCGCAGTTGCTTGAGCACGAAATCGGCCGTGGGCATGCGGCCCGGAGGCTCGCCGATGCCCGTGCGGATGCGGCTGAAGTCGCGGCTGCCCAGCTTGTCGATGATCGAGCGCAGGCCGTTGTGCCCGGCGTGCCCACCGCCGACCTTCACGCGCACGTCGCCCTCGGGGATGTCGAGCTCGTCGTGGACGACGAGGACCTCCTCCGGCTTGATGCCGTACTCACGGCAGAGTTTGGAGATGGGGCCGCCGCTCGTATTCATGAAGCTTTGCGGCTTAACGAGCACGACCTCGCGTACGCCGCCTTCGGCTTCCGTATCGCGCACCTTGGTCGTGGCGACCTCGGCACCTAGCTGGTTCTTCCAATACGACACACCGGCGCGGCGAGCCAGCTCGTCCACGGTCTTGAAGCCGGCGTTGTGCCGGGTGTTAGCGTATTCTTCGCCCGGATTGCCCAGACCTGCGACCATGCGGATGGGCATTGGTTGTGCTGCCGCCATGCAAGCTCCTTTTCTGTGATGGAGGTCCATCGCGTAAGATCCCCGCACCATTCTCGTTCGTTGCGGACAAATTATCGCTGTTTTGGACACGAAGCGGCCCGATTTAGGACATGTCCGCCGAATGTCCTAAATCGTCCGGATGACGGGACGTAGCTCGAGCGCGCAGCTACGCATTGGGAGCGCCCGTGCGTTTCGCGTATGGATCTGGTTCGCGTTCGTCCTGGTTCCATCAAAATGTACTCGGGGTATATCTTTTGTAGGGATGCGATATGGTGAATGAGCGCGGGTGCTCATGTGATACCGTTCGTACATGGAAGCACTTGTGATCATAGACTTTTCCGCTTTGCGAGGCGTGCGTTCGGCCCGCCGCACGTATGGCTCTTTGCCATGGAGTGTTGTGGGCCGCGTTGAGCAACGCCATGCGATCGAGGGTTGCGTGCCCAACGCGGATATGGTTGATCTTGATGATTTAGCACGCTTGGGCATGTGGGCACCAAATGAAAGCGAGGAGCTCCACGTGCTCGTAGCGAGCGCGGGCGCGCGGCGCGCCCGAGCGCCGATGCTTTGCCATGTGTGCCCCGGCCCGCTGCCGCTTGGTGCGATTATGCGCGTTGCCCCTGGGGTGTATTGTTCCTCTCCGGCGTACACGGCGCTGAGGTGCTCGCGTGGCAGATCCGTTCCTGAGATCCTCATTCTGTTGCTTGAACTGTTGGGCTCCTATTCGCTGCCGCCAGAGGCCACATTTCCTATCGCGTGGGGCGGGGTCTGGCCCGATGAGGTTGAAAGAAAGTCTGTTGAGCAGATTCACTATCCAAGTGAGCCGGTGGCGACAATAAAAGAGCTTCAGGCAATGGCGCGTTATGCAAAGAGCAGCGAGTACGCCAACTTTAGAACTGCCGTACGTCTTGCAGCGACGGGCTCGAGGTCGCCAGCCGAGTCGATCATGTATGGGATGCTTGCCCCGCCCTTGCGATTCGGAGCTTTCGGGATTTCGTCCCTGAAGGGAGGCATGCTGCTCAATCATCGGATTGATTTCGATACTACTTCGCTTCATATGGCGTCAGGGGTGCCGTATGCTGTGTGCGATGCGTACATTCCTGCTGCCCATATTGATACGGAGTACAACGGAATCGGGCACGAGGAGGAGAACCGTCGGATTCATGACGGGCAGCGCAACAACGGTCTCAAGGGTATGGGCGTTACGGTGCTCGTTATCAACCGGGACCAGATGCGTGACATTGTTGCTTTGGAAGCAATTGCCCGTTCGATTCATAAGGCGGCTGGCGGCCTGCTTCGGTATCGATACTCTGGCGTCCGCCAGCGTCAGACAGCATGGCTCAATGGCTTGCGGGCGGGGAGCGGACTTCCTCCCGCGTAGTTTTTCTTTCAAATGCCGCTTTTTCTGGCAGTTATTTCAACTATGAACGATTGCAGGGGCGATGCGGCGAGCATCGTCCGCAGCTGGATGGCGGAACCGTCAAATAAGCGACAAAAACCAGGCATTTTGCTAGGTGAGTTGGCGTCAAAAAGCCATGGCGGGCGTCGCAGCGGCTGCCAAATCGTTCATAGTTGAAATAACTGCCAGAAATAATTGGATTTATTGAAAAAATTGCTCTGAACACAAAATAGGGGCCGCGGCATATGCCGCGGCCCCTATTTTGCAGGCGTTGCGATTGCGGATGTCTTACAACGCGAAGTCGCCGCCGACGAGTTTGGAGACGCTCTCCTCGTCGTACACGGCCGCGATCGCGTTGGCGAACTCGTCTGCCACCGTAATGGTCTTGATCTTGCCGGCAGCCTCGACGGGGATGGAGTCCGTGACCACGCACTCGACGATCGGGGCGTCATTCAGGCGCTCGATGGCGGGGCCGGAGAAGATGCCATGGGTAGCGCACACATAGATGTCGCCGGCGCCATCTTCTTGAGCTCGCGCACGCTTGCGCACAGCGTGCCCGCGGTGTCGATCATGTCATCGTTGATGATGCAGGTCTTGCCCTCGATATCGCCGATGATGCCCATGACCTCAGCGGCGTTGTGGCGCGGACGGCCCTTGTGCGCGATTGCGAGCGAGCAATCGAGCATGTCGGAGAGCTTCTTCGCAGCCTTGGCGCGTCCCACGTCCGGAGACACGACAACGAGGTTGTCGGTGTCGAAGTGCATGTTGTTGTAGTACTCGCCAAAGAGCGGCAGCGCGGAGAGATGGTTCACGGGGATGTCGAAGAAGCCCTGGATCTGCCCCTGGTGCAGGTCGAGCGTGATGACACGGTCAACGCCTGCGCGCTCGAGCAGGTTGGCAACGAGGCGCGCAGTGATGGGCTCGCGCGGCGCGGCCTTGCGGTCCTGGCGCGCGTAGCCGTAGTGGGTGATGCACGCGGTGATAGTGCGGGCCGAGGCGCGCTTCGCGGCGTCGGTTGCGATGAGCAGCTCCATGAGCGCGTCGTTGACGTCGCCCGAGATGGACTGGATGAAGAACACGTCGGCGCCGCGCACCGTCTCATCGAAGCGCGCGTAGATCTCGCCGTTGGCGAACTTCTCGAGTGCCAGGCCCGAGAGCTCGACCCCCAATAGGTCCGCGACCTTTTCTGCTAGCGGCCTGTTCGCCGTGCCCGAGTACAGGCGCAGCGTTTTCTGCATGGCACACGTCTTCGATGGGTCGTTGATGGGCATGTTCCCCTTCTCCTTCTGCTCGACTGATGTAACGTTCGAGGCCAATAGATACCATTACTGCCGCGCGATCTTGCGCTCGGAGTAGCCGGTTATGATGCGCTGCTCGGTGCGCTCGATAGCAAGTGCACCGTCAGGAACATCCTTGGTAATAGTGCCGCCGGCGCCCGTCACCGCGTTCGACCCGATGTTCACGGGCGCGACCATCATGGTGTCCGATCCGATGAACGTGTTGTCGCCGATGGTGGTCGGGTTCTTGTGGACGCCGTCGTAGTTGCAGGTGATGGAGCCGGCGCCGATGTTTACGCCCGCTCCCATGGTGGTGTCGCCAATATACGAGAGGTGGGGGACCTTGGAGCCCTCGCCGATGGTGGATTTCTTGATTTCGACATGCGTGCCCACATGGGCGCGGTCGAGCAGGTGCGTGCCGGGCCGCAGATAGGCGCGCGGCCCCACGGTGACCTCGTTCTCGATGACGACATCGATGCCAACGGTTTCGTTAAGCGAGCAGCCGTTGCCGCAGGTCACATTGGTGAGGCGCGTGTTGGGGCCAACCTCGCAGCCTTCGCCGATATGGCAGGTGCCGTCCATAAAGGTGAGCGGCCACACTACCGTGTCGCGGCCGATGGTGCAATCCGGCCCGATCCAAGCGAGGGCGGGGTCGATAAAGGTAACTCCCTCCGCCATGAGGGTCTCGTTGATGCGATCGCGCGCGATGGCGGTGAGTTCGGCGAGCTGCGCGCGGCTGTTGACGCCGAGGCCGTCGCGATAGTCGTCGCAGCAGAAGGAAGTCACGCGCTGCCCGGCCTCGCGCAGGATGGCGAGCATGTCGGGCAGATAGTACTCGCTCTGGGCGTTGTCGTTGTTGATCTCGTCGATGTGGGCGGCGAGCAGGGCGCCGTCGAAGGCGTAGCAGCCGGCGTTGCATTCCTGGATGGCAGCCTGGCTGGGCGTGCAGTCTTTCTGTTCGACGATCTCGATGAGGGCACCCGCATCGTCGAGCACGATGCGGCCGTAGCCGAAGGGATCGGGCGGCAGCATCGAGAGCACGGCGCCCGCGGCTGTTCCGGTGGCGACGGTCTCGGCGAATCGCTGGATGGTTTCGGGCTGGATGAGCGGCAGATCGCCGTTGAGCACCACGACCGGCCCTTCCGAGATGCCACATGCCGAGAGGGCGACCTTGACGGCATGGCCCGTTCCCAGTCGTTCGGCCTGTTCCACGCATTCGATGGACACCGCGGCGCTCGCATAGGAGGCGTCGATGATATCGCGCACTTCCTGCGCGTGGCTGCCCACGACCACGATGATGCGCTGGCAGCCAGCGGCAATCGCTGCGTCGGCAACCCACTCGATCATCGGTTTGCCCAGAATCTTGTGGGCGACCTTAGCATGGTTGGATTTCATGCGGGTACCCTCGCCCGCAGCAAGAATGATGGCAGTTGCTTCCATGAACTCCCCCGAATTGCGCGTACCGTACAATGCCGAAGCGCTCGGCTTGAGGCGGTTCACGCGGCTGCGCGCAGGGCGCTGCACCAAGAATGTGACTCAAATCGAGCAGGATGTCACTTGGATGATACCTTAGCGGGCAAGTATGCGGGGGCAACAAGGAGGGCCAAGCGCCAAACGTCACAGCGAATGCGCAGGCGGCGAAGCGCTAGGCACGTGGCCCGACCGGATGGCGCGCTCTGATTTTGGGTAGACCAATAGCACATGCTCGCAGGGCCCGCGCTGCGCGGTCTAATTTCGCTTGAACATTTGGAGAGATATGCACGGGGATACCATTCTGCTTATGACCTTTGTGTTCGCGCTCGTCGCGGCATTTGCCGGCGGCGTTGTGGCGCGTGCGCTTCGCTTGCCGCCCATCGTGGGCTATCTTGTTGGCGGGCTCGTGGTGAGCCCATTTACGCCGGGCTTCATCGGTGATTCGGATGCCATGAACCAGCTGTCCGAAGTCGGCGTCATGTTCATGATGTTCAGCACGGGCCTGCATTTCTCGCTCAAGGACCTCTTCGAGGTCAAAGGCATCGCGGTGCCGGGAGCTATCTTGCAGATAGCCGTGGGTACCGTGGCGGGGTATGCGCTGGCGCAGGCGTTCGGATGGACGCCCGAGGCGGGCATCATGCTCGGCCTTTCGGTGAGCATCGCGTCGACGGTGGTCCTCATCAAGAACCTGACGGACGCGGGCCTGTACCAGAGCCATGGTGGCCGTGTGGCGACGGGGTGGCTCATCGTGGAGGACCTGGCGACGGTCGTGATTTTGGTGGTGCTGCCGGTGGTCTTCGGCCCGGGCGAGACCTCGGGTGCCGAGCTGGCGGCGGGCCTTGCCGAAGCGCTGCTTAAAACGGTGGCGTTCGTGCTGCTTATGCTCGTGGTGGGCTCGCGCGTGCTGCCGTGGGTGCTCGGTAAGATCGCGCGCTTCTGCCCCAGCGAGCTCTTCCAGTTGGCCGTGGTGGTGATCGCGCTCGGCACGGCCATGGCGGCTTCGCTGCTGTTCGATCTCTCGGTAGCGCTCGGGGCCTTCCTGGCCGGCGTGGTGGTGAGCGGGTCCAAGCTCTCGCATCGCGTGGCTGCCGAGGCCATTCCCTTCAAAGACCTCTTCTCCATCATCTTCTTCGCTTCGGTGGGCATGATGGTCAACCCGGTGACCCTCGCTTCGCATATGGGAGAGCTTATTGCGCTCGTGGCGCTCATCATGGTGGGCAAATGGCTCATCAACATGGTGCTCGGCGTAGTGCTCTCGGCTGGATTGCATGGCACGCTCACGGTGGCGGCGGGGCTCGCGCAGATTGGCGAGTTCTCGTTCATCATCGGACAGACCGGTATGGGGCTGGGGATTCTCACCGCCGAGCAGTACACGCTCATTTTGGGTGGCGCCGTGGTGTCGATCGCGCTCAATTCGTTCACGTTCAAGCTTATCGACCCCATCGAGGGGTGGATGCGCAAGCATGCGCGGCTCGCTGCCCTGTACGAGCGCCATGTGCGCCAGTTTGAGGTGCCGTCGAGTGACGTACGCGATCACGTAGTCGTGGTGGGGTATGGGCACGCGGGCAGGTGCGTGACCGAAGTGCTCAAGAATCTCGATATCCCGTGTTTGGTCGTAGAGCGCGAGCTGGAAACGGCGGAGGAGGCAGAGGCGGATGGGCTGTGCGTGCTTGTGGGAGATGCGGCCAATTCCGAGATTTTGGCCCATGCCCACTTGGATGCAGCGCGCGTGCTCGTGATCGCGGGCGGCGGAGACGCGGCGGCCGAGGCGATTGCCTACGAAGCGCGCCTGTTCGCGCCTGGCCTGCACATCGTGACGCGTGCCGAGGACGAAGACGGCCTGAAGGCGCTCGCGGCCGCTGGCGCCAACGAGGTCGTGAGACCGGAGCTCGAGGGCGGTATCGAGCTTATGCGCCATACGCTCATCGATTTGGGCTACACGCCCCGCCAAATTCAGGATTACGCGAACGAGCTGCGTGCAAGCGGTTACGAGGCCTTGGGCGACAACGCCCAAGGTGCGCGGCGGCGTGCGTTCGAGCGCCTGGTGGCGTCGCTTTCCGAGGTGGAGCTCGAGTGGGTGCTGGTGGGCGAGGCAAGTACGGCCGCGGGGAGCACCCTTGCCGACCTCGATCTGCGCGCAAAGACGGGTGTCAATGCGGTGGCGCTCCGCCGCGGAGGAGAGGTGACGCTGTTCCTCGATGCGCGGACCGAGCTGCACAAGGGCGATAAGGTTGGTCTCGTTGGCACCGTGGAGCAGGTGGAGGCCGCAGCGAAGCTGTTCGCGTAGCGATGGAGCGGGCCTGCCAGACGAATTCGCCCTCGCTGCCGGGCTTGCCACCACCAGAACCTCTCCTCCTCCGTGCTTGACAAGACGTCAGCCTGCAACAGTCCTGTAACATTCCTTGACTCCACTCAACTAAAGCGACACAATCTAGTTCGCCGAAAGGGCAGCGAGGGCGGCACGGGGCCGCGCTCGATAGAACGAAAGGTTGCTCTGCGATGCATGCTTACCTACTAATTTCGGGTGAGATTATTAGCTAGCGCGGGTTTGGTATATCGCCAGCCCGCGCTTATCGCGGGCGGCTGTAAGGTGAGGGCCGTCGTATATCGAGGCCCTCGCTTTTTTGTATCTGCCCGTGCTCGCGCGATGCGCCCAGGCCGGTGAGCCGGTGGGCGCGCATGTAGATCGCATCATCTTCGGGGCTCCGAGGGAAGGAACGTGTCATGAACGGAATGGTCGTCGTTGTGGTGGCCGCGGTGGTGCTTGCCGCCGGCTACCTCGTATATGGTCGATGGCTGGCAAAGACCTGGGGGATCGACCGCGAGGCTCTTACCCCTGCCAAGCGCATGGAGGACGGCAAGAATTTCTCGCCCGCCTCGTGCTTCACGGCGTTTTCGCACCAGTTCAGCTCCATCTGCGGTGCGGGCCCGGTCACGGGTACTATCGCGGCGATGATGTTCGGCTGGTTGCCGGTGCTTCTGTGGGTGCTCGTGGGCGGCATCTTCTTCGGCGCCGTGCACGACTTCGGTGCGCTCTATGCCAGCGTGAAGAACAACGGCAAGTCGCTCGCCCAGCTCATCGACAAGTACATCGGTCGCACGGGACGCCGCCTGTTCCTGCTCTTTAGCTGGCTGTTCACCATCATCGTGATCGCGGCCTTCGTGGACATGGTCGCTGGCACCTTCCAGGCCACCTTCGCCGCCGATGGCTCCGTGGACGCGGCCGCCTCCTATGCCGGCGGCACGGCGGGCACCATCTCGATCCTCTTCACGTTCGTTGCTATCGCATTCGGCTGGATCAACCGCAAGTTCGGCCTTAGCGGTTGGAAAGAGCTCTTGCTTGCTGTGGTGCTCTTCGTTCTCATGTTCGCCGTGGGCATGCAGTTCCCGGTGTATCTGAGCAAGTTTGGCTGGTTCGCGGTCATCGCGGTGTACCTGCTGTTTGCTGCGGCTATGCCCATCCAGACCCTCAAGCAGCCGCGTGACTATCTCACGAGCATCATGATGATCGTCATGATCGTGTGCGCGGTGCTCGGCATCTTCGTGCTCGGCGCCAACGGCGAGGCCACGATGACCGCCCCGATGGTCGCCGACATTTCGGCGCTCGCCGCAAACGGCAGCTATCTGTTCCCGCTGCTGTTCGTGTCGGTCGCGTGCGGCGCGCTCTCCGGCTTCCATAGCCTCGTTTCCACCAACACCTCGTCCAAGCAGGTCGAGAAGGAACAGGATACCGTCGTCGTGGGCTACGGCGCCATGATCGTCGAGTCCTTCGTGGGTGTGCTCGCCATCGTGGTGGCCGCCATCATGTACTCCCAGATCAACAACACCGGCGCCGCCGGTGCGCTTCAGGGCACGCCGTTCCAGATCTTCTCGCAGGGTGTGGCGCGCGGCATGATGGCCTTCGGCGTGAACGGGACGCTTGCCACCGTGTTCATGACCATGTGCGTCTCCGCGCTCGCGCTGACCTCGGTTGACGCTGTGGCGCGCATCGGCCGCCTCTCGTTCCAGGAGTTCTTCGCAAAGGGCGACGACGCCGCCGAGGATGTGGCAGCCGAGAATACCGGCCTTGCCAAGGTCTTCTCGAACACCTGGGTTGCCACCGTGCTCACGCTGGCGCTCGGCTTCGCGCTCGCATTTGGCGGCTACAACAACATCTGGCCGCTCTTCGGCGCGTCCAACCAGCTGCTTGGCGGCATGACCATGATCACGCTCGCGGTGTTCTGCAAGTGCACCGGCCGCAAGGGCTTCATGCTCTACGTTCCCGTGGCGTTCTTGCTCGCCTGCACGTTCACCTCGCTTGTGCAGAGCATCATCAGCTGCGCGAACGCGCTCGCTGCCGGCGGCATGGCGGTCATCGCGACTTCCGGCCTGCAGCTCGTGTTCGCAATCCTCATCGTGATTCTGGGCATCTTCGTGGCATACAACTGCTTGAAGGAGCTCTTCACCAAGGAGGCCGGCTCCATCCCCGACGAGGAGCCCGAGTGGTCGCAGATGGGTAAGGCTCGTTACGGCCATGGTGAGCGCCCCGAGGCTCCGGCCGACGGCGCCAAGGCTCAAGCCTAAAATAATAAAACGAACCGGGTTCGTTTTATCATTTCTTCCGACGTGATAAGCCGCGAAGGGTGCAGGCGCCCTTCGCGGCTTGTTGGTTTTGGGTTGAGCTAATTTGAGGTGCCCGATTGCCAAGAAATGGCTTCATTCGCTACGCCCGCGCGCCGTGGCGAGCCATGAAGACCTCGTAGTCGGCCTCGTTCTGGTCGGCGTATGCCTGCGAGAAGTTCCAGAGTGCGTCCTCAAACGCGTCTCCGTCGTCCAGATAGGCCGATATGGCCAATTCGTCGCCGGTGCGGGCGTGTGCGTGCGCAAGCGCGTGGGCGCACAAGCGGGCGACGCTTTCCAAACTGCCGACGCCAATGCGCTCGAGGTCGATCGACCCCTTACCGTTCCAGAGCTGGCGTACATAGTAATCGCGCGCGGTGCCGTCGGGCGCGGTGGCTTTGGTCCACCCGAGCAGGATGTCGCTTGTGCTTTGGACGAGCTTCTGCCCCTGCACCACGCGCTCGGCATGGCTCGCGAAGGGCGCGGGTCGCCAGAAGCGCTCGACTACGGACTCGCTCGCCTCCTTGGCCTGCAGGATAAGCGGGTCGTCGGCGTTTTTACCGGCGAGCAGCGCGATCCATGCACGCGTGCCCACGCTGCCCACGCCCACGACTTTGCGCGCGGCGTCGTGCACATGGTAGTGCTCCAGCAACATGCGCCGGTCGTAGGGGAGGCTTGCGAGGTAGGAGTCAAGCAGCTCCTGCAGGGCTGCAAAAAGTTCGTTGCCGTCGGTGTAGCCCTGGAGCGCCTCAAGGTCGCTAAGGGGCACGAGTTCGGGAGGCTGCGAGTTGAAGCGCAGCGCATCGCCGACTCGATGGGCGAGCTTATCGGCGGCGCGCTGGTTATCCTTCTGGCGCGCCTTCTCAACCGCGCGGCGCACGGTGCGCCCGGTCTTGCCATGGAGGTCGCGCTCGAACTCGTCGAGCGCCTGCTCTACGTCAAGGTGCGCATGCCACACATCGAGCTCCCCCATCTTGGCGAAGCTGCAGAGCGAGCGGCGGTACTGCTTGGCGCAGGCGCGCACGGCGTCTCGGCGGTCTTTCTTGGCGAAGCCCCGGTCGCGCCCGCAAATCTCGACGCTCGCGGCGAGGCGCTTGATATCCCATTCCCATGGGCCCGGTGCGGTTTCATCGAAGTCGTTAACATCGAACACGAGATGGCGCGTGGGGCTCGAGAAAACGCCGAAGTTCGCGATGTGCGCGTCGCCGATGCACTGCACTTCGATACCGCTGACCGGCTGCGTGGAGAGGTCGCGCGCCATGATGATGGCTGTGCCGCGAAAGAACGTGAAAGGTGAGGCGCCCATGCGCTCGTAGCGAAGCGGCACAAGCTCGGGCACGCGCGTGGCGGATTGTCCATCTATAAGCTCGACGGCGTCTGTTCGGTTGGGCTGGACGCTCCAAACTGCGAAATCTTCGAGTGAAGGGGCGGTTTGCGTGCGGGTAGTTCGGCTGTTGCTCATAGCACCTCCAACACGGCGGCAAGCACCGCAAGTACGGCGAGGAACGCGATGTTCCACACGGTGAACAGCATGAAATAGCGGCCCTTCTCGCGCGGGAGCACGAGTGCTACCTGTTTATACGAGATGAGGCTCGCCATGGACGCGATGAGCGTACCCAGGCCGCCGAGGTTCGTGCCCACGATGAGCGCAGCGAAGTTCGACGTGAAGCCGGAGAGCAAGATGGCGGCAGGCACATTCGAGAGCACTTGGCTCGCGATGACGGAGACGGCGAGCTCGTGACCATCGATGAGCTGGGCAAGCGCGGCGCTCACCACCTCGATGCGGCCGACGTTGCCCACGAAGACGAAGAACGCGATGAACGTGAACAGCAGCGCGTAGTCCACATGCAGAAGCGCGCGGCGGTCTGCGGCAAGCGCCACGACGATGGTTGCCGCGACGATTGCCTGGTAGGGGAGGATATGCGCGACGGAAAGCAGGGCGAGTACGAAAAGTGCCGCCCAGGGGAGCACGCGGAGCGGGGAGGGTGCGGGGTCGTCGGCATCGCTGGCGAGCTGCGGGGTTTCGTTGGCGTCCGCGGCGCTAGCAGCGTTGTCGGCTTCACCGCAAGTTGCCGGGCTGTCCGCACTGCCGTCTTCGCTGCTGCTGGCCGGGTTGCCCGCGTCCACGCTGCGCGCCGCCTTCTCCTTCGCGTGCTCTGGAATTCGGCCAAAGAACGCGATCGCGCCCACGAGCAGCACGAGCGCTGCTGCGGCATAAGGCAGCATGAGCAGCAGGAAGTCGGTGAGAGCCATGTGCGATGTGCTGTAGAGGTAAAGGTTCTGCGGGTTGCCGATGGGCGTGAGCATGCTGCCGAGGTTCGCGGCGATGGTCATCATGACTACGGTGAAGCATGCATGGCGTGGGGAATCGAGCGTGCGCAGCGCCAGCAGGGCGAAGGGGACGAACGTCACGAGGGCGACGTCGTTCGTGATGAGCATGCTCGAGAAGAAGGCGAGGAGCGTGAGTGCGAGCGCGAGGCGTCGGGGTCCGCGTACGGCGCTTAGGAGATGACGGCAGGCGATGCGGAACACGCCGAGACGCGAGAGCCCGGCCATGATCGTCATGAGGCTGAAGAGCATGCCGATGGTGCGAAGGTCGACGTATTCCGCATAGGCAGCGTCGGGCGGGACGGCGGCGCACGAGATGATCGCCAGCACGATGGCCACGACGAGCACGGGGTCTTTTCGCACGATTTCGCGCACGTTGAGAGCAAAACGCATGAATGCGTCCATGGGAGCCTTTCGTTTCACATGAGATGGAGCTCGCTTAGCGTATGACAAGCGCTTTCCGCTGGCAAGGCTGCGTTTTCGCCGGGGAGCCTGCAGGTGCGCAACAGCGTGATGGCGTGCGGTAAACTTCAGCTAGGCGAAGCATCCTATCGACTGCTCCCATGTTCCGAACGAGGAAGCGAGGTTCCGCATGCGTAGCGATAAAGGTTGGTATCTGGACGACGGCGGAACGCTGGTGGTCGACGGCTTCGTCCCGTGTGCGGACGAGGTTCCCTGGCGGCAGATCGCCGACCAAGTCCACGCGGTGAGCGTGCAGTCCGGTGCGCAGGTGGAGCGCTTGGATCGATTGTTCGCCGGTTTCCTCCACCTGACCGCCGTAGACGGTCTGGAAAACTTGACGTGCCCCGATGGCAGCGCGGGAGCCGAGGGCGCGAGCGAGATGTTCGCGGGTTGCTCCAAGTTGCGCCGTATCGATCTTTCGGCATTCGATACCTCGCGCGTGCGCAGCGCATGGGGCATGTTCCAAGATTGCCGCGAGCTGCGCGAGGTTGTCCTTCCCGCGCAGGGGTTTCCTGAGCTGCGCGAGGCGGGCGGCATGTTTCGCGGATGCCGTAGACTGCACTCGTTCGATTTCGCGGCGCTGGGTGCTCCGAACCTCGAGGACGCGTCCGATTTCTTTCGGATGTGCACCTGGCTCGACGAGGTCTCGTTCGTCGGCGCGCGAACCGGGCGGCTCGTCACGGCGGAGCGGATGTTCTATGGCTGCTGCAACCTGGAGCGCATCACGGGCGTCGATGGCCTGCAGACCGGTCGTATCGAAAACCTTTCCGGCATGTTCCGCTTTTGCGCGCGCCTGTCGCAGCTCGATTGCGCGTTGTGGGACACCGCGAGCGTCCGCGAGGCGAGCTTCCTGTTCAGCGGCTGTTCGTCCCTCTCGCAACTCGATGTGTCCATGTGGCGCATGCCTCGCCTGCAGGCGGCGCGCGGCATGTTCTCCTATACGCCGATCGAGCGTGCGAGCCTGGCGGGCTGGGGCACCCATGAACTCATTGACGAGAGCTATATGTTCGACGGGTGCGCCTTGCTGCGCGAGGTGGCGTTCGGCACCATGGATCTCTCTGGCGTTTTGCGCGCACAGGGCATGTTCGACGGCTGCACGGCACTGGAGCGCATCGCGCACGAGGGACGTGGCATGGAGAACATCCGAAACGCGGCGCGGCTGTTCTTCGGCTGCAAGAGCTTGGCGCATGTCCCCGGCGGCTTCGTTGACCTGACGCAGGCGGAGGACGCCCATCGAGCTCGCGAGGGTTGCCCGGCACCCTTGCCGTAGCGCTTGCGGTGTCACGCTGCCGCGGCGCTCGCTTCCCGCCGCAGCGCTCGCGCCCTTCGTGTTGCGCAACAGGAGCGCCGCCCGGCGATATCGTAGCCTTGCCAACCACGACGGGAGGAGCGCCTGCGAGCACCTTGCAACCGCCAATTAACGTCTGAGGAATGCCTCGCCGGCACCGTCCGACGAGCGCTGGATAGCGGTATCATTTTTCATAACCACCGACGTAGGAGGCCGAGGCCATGGATACCATCACCGGCGACCTGTTCGAATTCTGCGCTATCACCAATGCTGCCCGTGAGGCGGTCAACAGGACGACGGGGGGAACCGATGCGGAAGACCTTCTCAAGGCGGGCTGGAAACTGGCGTTTGCCGATAAGTCCTACAAGTGCATGCGCGACATCATCCGCTTCCAGGTGTCCGTCCGCGACCAAGCGGGCGAGGAGCAGGTGCTTGTGGTGAAGCTCAAGCAGAGCGACCCAAACAAGAAGCCGGTGCGCAAGAATCCCAAGCCGTACTACACCTACGGCGTCGATCGCGAGGACGGTTCCCAACGCCCCTACCAGAGGCTGTGGGATTTTGCCTACGTGTCGGATAGCGCATATAAGCAGCTCATGGACCTCGCTCTGCCCGAGCCGTGGTCGTTTACCGATCGTGACGGCGGCCATGAGATTCTCAGCTGGTATCTCAACGGTACGTTTCTGCATCTGCTGGACGAGGAGAAGATTCGCTACGGACAGGATGCCCAGGGCAAGTTCGCGGTCTTCTGCACGGGTTTGGTCAACCGTAACTTCGAGGACATCTACTGCTTCTGTGAGCCGAACAGCAAGGCTAAAGCCGAATGGATCGTCAAGTCGTTCTGCACTAAGGGCTCGGGCAATGCTGGCAAGCGCCTTGTCCGCGCACTCGGCACCGACATGCCCCAGCGAGCCGTGTACTACCGAACCCTGACCGACGTCGTGTACGACGGCTCCTTCGAGCTCGTGCCGGACTTCGAGCATCTGATGCTGCGCTGGAACCGCGTCGAACCCTCCGCCCTGCGCGTGCTGTTCGCGGGTTCTGCTGAAGCGGTGCCCCTCATCGATGAGGCGGAGCGCGAATCCGATCCCAAGAAACGCCAGGAGCTCCTCGAGCCCTTGAAGGGAATCGTGGACGGCGACGAGCGCCTGCGCCGATCGCTGTGGCGGGCGCTGAGTGACGCGTGCGAGCTTGCGCAGACGCGGGCGCGCTACATGTTCTCCAGCGCCATCCCGTCGTGGAATCCGAAGCGCAGCAAGGGCGGCGAGGTCTTCTTCTGCCTGCCGCTGAGCTTGGTCGATGTCGACCGTGTGGACGCGGTGCTGGTAGCACGTAGGATCGAGGTCCAGCGCGACGGGGCGCCGTATTGCTACTACGAGGGCGAGACAATCTACTCGCTGCAGATGGCGTACGAGCACGCGCGGACTCTCCAACGCGTCGACGGTCTCATGGGGTGGATTGAGTCGGCCTTCCCGTCTGTGGCCGCTGAGGGCTCGATTACCCCGGCAGGCGGTGACTCGGCTTTCTCGAGTACGATCGCACCGTCTATGACGCCGCAGCTGGGCAACGATGATGAGCAAGACGACCCATCCTCGCGCTTGGCTCGCCTGGCGCCCGAGGATCCCGCGATGGGGACGTACGTGGTGCGGCCCGGCGACGTGATCGGCGTGGCGCGTCGCAGCAGTGACCCTGCGCCCGATATCGTGCTGCCCTCGATACGTACATTCAAGTACGTGTCACAGCGGCACGGTACGTTCACGTGCGCCGGCGGCACCTGGAGCTATGAGCAGCACGATGTGAACGGCACCAAGGTGCGCCATCTCGACGGGTCTGTTCAAAAGCTGACCAAAGGTTCCAAGACCGAGCTCGCCTCTGGCGACGAGCTGTCGTTCGCCGAGTCGGCGTGGATGAAGTTCATGGTGTAGCGCAGGTACCTTCGCATGTGAGCAGGGGAGAAGGACATGGGAGAGCATATCCGGTTGGAGTCCGTGTGGTATAACGCGCCGGTCGTCGGAAAGAACGGCTCGTCGTCCATCGATCCGCTGACCGCAAGCCGGATTGACGAGGGCGGCTACGCCACGATCTACCGCGTGCCGATTCAGCCCGGCCTGCCGGTCGGCGGCATCCTCAAGGTGTTCAAACACTTTCCGGAGCCGTACCAGGCAGGCGAGCGTCTTCGCCGCAAGGCGAAATGGGGCGCTCTATACGATGAGTACGATATGCTCTGCGCGCTCGACGGACTCGACGGCCACGTGCCGCAGGCCTACGCGTGCGGGTTCTTCGTGATCGACGACGGGGCTGGCGGCGTCACGTACAGCCCCGCCTTCCTCATGGAGGAGGTCGGCAGCCCCGCCGAGCGGCTCGATAAGGTCTTGCAGAAACATCACGAGCCGTTCGGAGCGGGTCAGGTCACGACGTTCGGCCTGCGCATGCTGGATGTACTTGACCTTCTTGCCGAGCAAGGGAAGGGGAAGAAGAGGGGGATCGCCCATGCCGACCTGTCGTCTTGGAACGTGTACGTGCGGCGCTCTTCGGATGACGGGGTCTTCGATTGGGTCTATCTGATCGACTTCGGCCAGTCTAAGTATGCGGACGAGGACGTAACCCCTTCATTTGCGCCGGGCGTGCACCCGCGTATGGGCATGGCGGAGTACTGCGCCCCGGAGTCAATCCCCAAGTTCGCGCTGCGAGAGAGGGATTCGGAAGCCTGCCGCGAGCACGATGAGCTGTATGACCTGCGCAACGACCCAGAGGTCGATCTTTGGTCGCTCGGCGCCCTGATGTACCAGCTCGCGCTGCGCAAGGCGCCGAGGTATTCGGTGCAGTACGCCAAGCGCGGCGATGTTTCGGGCTTCTGGCGTGGAGAGGTGAAGCTCGATGACGACGATGCGTTTCGTGCACTGATCGAGGAGAAGCGCGATAGCCTGAGCCTCCCAGACTATATGAATGAGGAGCGCGAGTTGCTGCTTGGCCAGGCGATCGCGCTCTGCACCGCCTGGGATCCGCGCGACCGCGATCGCCTCCATATTCGTCGCCTGCTCACGCGGGTGGCGGAGGGTACGGATGACGAGCGTTTCCAGCAGATGACGTACGTGCCCGAAGTCACGCCGACGCTCGAGGATGGGGGCGGCTCCGAGCAGGGTGCCCGTGTCGAGTCGGGCGTCGTACTCGCCGGCGTGTACAAGCTGACCGGCCCCGATGGCACGCCGTTTTCGGACGCAGAGGCCGACCTGCTCGTCTTCGGCGACAGCAAGCAAACCGTAGACATTCGGGAATACCGTTACCGCGGCGTGACGTACGCTGCCGAACACGTGGGGCCGTGCTACGACATGAGCTGCGGTGGGTGGGGCGTGAAGGAGTGGCAAAGCGATTCTCCCTGGCAGAGTATCAAAATCGTCGACTTTTTGACCAAGGTTCGCCCTGCGAGGATGCGCGCGTGGTTTGCGGGGTGCAAAAACCTTACCGAGTTGCTGCACATCGACCGCCTGGACACCTCTGCGGTGACTGACATGCAGTTCATGTTCCACGATTGCTCGTCGCTCGAATACGTGGACGTGTTCGGGTTCGACACCTCGCAGGTCGAGCGCATGAACGCCATGTTCCACGGGTGCGCGGCGCTGCAGGGGATCAATGTGGGTGGCTTCGACACATCGAAGGTCATCTCCATGGCCAGCATGTTTGATGGATGCTCGGCGCTCGTCGTGTTGGATGTTGGACGCTTCAAGACGGACAGGGTCCAGTCATTCGACTCCATGTTCAACGACTGCTCCTCGCTGCGACGGCTCGACGTCTCCGGCTTCAGGACGCCGCACGTCGAGTCGTTCAAGTCGATGTTCTGCGGCTGCTCTTCGCTGCGGGAGCTCGACGTCTCGGGGTTCGACACCTCGTCTGCCACGGACATGGGCTGGATGTTCTACGGCTGCGGCGGGCTCGAGGCACTCGACGTCTCCGGCTTCAGGACGCCGCATGTAGAGTCGTTCAAGTCGATGTTCAACGGCTGCTCGTCGCTGCGGAAGCTCGACGTCTCGGGTCTTGCGACACGTCCCGCGTCACGAACATGCGTCACATGTTCTTCAACGACGGAAATCCTGAGGCAACTCGATGTCTCGCGTTTTGATACGCGTCGTGTTGAGGATTTCACGTGCATGTTCGCAGGCTGCTCTTCCCTGAGATCCCTCGACGTCTCGGGCTTCGACACCTCGTCTGCCTCCGACATGAGCTGGATGTTCGCAGATTGCACCTCGCTTGACAACCTCAAGGGATGGCCGTTTCCATTCCTGAGGGCACCGATCTCGCTCTCATGTTCGAAGACTGGCCCCCTTTTTCGAGGTGGTCGATCGTTCGTATGCCGATACCGCGGTCGATGCCGATCCTTACGCTAATGTGGGGCGCAATGATCCGTGTCCTTGCGGAAGTGGGAAGAAATTCAAGAACTGCCACGGAAGGAACCGTTAACGGCTGAGTCAGATACATTCATTGAGGTTGCGGTCGTCGCTTGCGGTCGCAGGTCGTCTCAGGGAAGGATCGCGCTATGGCCGAAGCACTCAAGACGTTCGCCAAGGCGTTTTGCAGGGAGTTCTCGGGTGTGCCCGAGTGCCAGGTGCTCGCCTCATATGACAACGCTGTTAAATCGAAGTACGACGCGAGCCGCGTCTACCGCTTGTCGCCCCAAGACGAGCTCGCTCGAGCACAGCGGAGCTTTTCAGCGACGTCGAGGTACGCGTCGTTTGCGCATCTGGTTCGTGACCGCACAGCTCGCGGCTCGCGGGTAGCTAAGCTGTTGGACGAGAATGCGCGCGACGTCGCGCACGACCTCGAAGCGACGGGTCGAATCTTTTTGGATATCGACTTGTGGAAAGAGCTCAAGGCGAACTTCATCCGGACCGATGCGTTCCGCACGGCGTTCAGCGCGGCGCTCCAGGCCGATGGCCTCGCCTACGATCTGCCAGGCTTTTGGCAGGCCATTGATGACGAGGCTGGGCGGCTGGACATGGTTCTCGCCGATAACGTTGAGACCATCAAGGACGCGCAGCGCGGAGTGATCGCGGCGTGCGTGTACGCGAGCTTGGCTGGTGCGCGCGACAACCGTCAGGAGATGGGCTTTGCCTTACGCGAGACGCCGGTGAGTGTCGGGGGGATCGCCCCCGTCGTTACAGATTCTGCGCTGCGGGAGGCCCAGCTGGTGCCCGTCGTGATGGCTGGCCCTGATCCGCTCGACTACTCAATACAGCTCGACGACGGCGCCCGAGCAGTGACGGTCTACCGCTTTTCGGAGACGCAGGGCGCGCGTATCGGTCGCGAGGATCGCGCATGGTGCGCTGACCGCGGGCGCTGCCCAGTCGCCACCCGTGCGGCGTACGCCTCGCGGCATCACTGCGAGATCACGTTCGATTGTGGGCGCTGGACAATTGCCGACGTGGGCACCGACGGGCAGGGCAGCAGGTACGGCACGCTGGTGACGCCGGCCGATCTTGAGGCGTTGCCGGTGCTGCTGCAGGGTGATAGCTGCGAATTGCACCATGGCGATCTTATCTGCATCTTTCCGCGCCGTGTGCTGTCTGGCGACTACTGTGCCGCCAACTTTTCATGGGCATCCCGCATGCGCGACGAGAACTATCGGTTCGAGGTGCTCGGGTAGACGCAGATGCACGGTTGCACAACGTGCGCGATTCGCACAGGGAGAATCGGGTCGTACGATCCGTCGAATCGAAAGGATACGACCATGCATAACCACGAAGACAAGCAACTGGGTGGTGCCGGGTTCGACCTGGGTGCCGGCTCGGGCTCCGAGATGAGCGCCGAGTCCCTTGCCCTGCCCGTTGACGAGCTATCTCATGGTGCGGCTTCCCAGGAAGCTCCGGTCGAACGCCATTCCGTCGAGGACATCTCAGATATGCGGGATTTCATGCTCGTCGCGGCGTCCTCAAGCGAGCGCGGCGCCCGTTTGGGCAACGAGGACTGCGCTTGGTACGGGGACGACTGCGCTTGCTTGAGCGACGGGATTGGCGGCGCGCCGTTCGGCGACGTCATGTCCAGGTTGTGCTGCGGGGCGTTCGACAAGGCATGGAAATCGGCCCTCGATGCTGTCGGAGATGCGGCGGGTCGCTGGGCGCTCGGCGAGTGGTGCATGTATCAGGCGTTCGTCTCGGTAGATGCATTCGTGAGCAAGGTGTCCTCATGTTTGGGCGAGGGGTCCGGGGCAACCCTGGTCGCCGTGGCTGCGTGCGAGGGGGGAGCTCGTGTTCGGCAGGATGGGCGATTCGACCGCCTACGTCCTGTGCGATGACGGTGGGCTTGAGCATGTATTCGGCAACGATCGGGGCCGCATCCGTGCGGGGGTGTCTCTATAGATTTGTCAACCCCGCGCGGCGCGTGCTCGCGGCATGC
>ENA-OQCL01000006-OQCL01000006.1-human-gut-metagenome-genome-assembly--contig:-NODE-6-length-122913-cov-14.902717_pt1 | contig 122913 bp, 107 predicted proteins | sample MGYA00242502_ERZ504586 | MGnify/ENA primary metagenome ERZ504586 (study PRJEB26092, sample SAMD00036316) | human gut metagenome | host: Homo sapiens | study: EMG produced TPA metagenomics assembly of... | reverse complement strand
ATCCCCGTGTCAGTGGTTCGATTCCGCTCTGAGGCACCATTTTCAAGCTGGTGTAGCTCAATTGGTAGAGCAGCTGACTTGTAATCAGCAGGTTGGGGGTTCAATTCCTCTCGCCAGCTCCACTTTGCATTATGCGGGTGTAGCTCAATGGTAGAGCTCCAGCCTTCCAAGCTGATCACGTGGGTTCGATTCCCATCACCCGCTCCATTAGTCAGCAATTTGATACTGCCGGGGTGGCGGAACTGGCAGACGCAACGGACTTAAAATCCGTCGGTTGGAAACAACCGTACCGGTTCGATTCCGGTCCTCGGCACCACCAATTGTATCAATACCTCTCATTTTCATATTACGCGGTCGTGGCGGAATGGCAGACGCGCTAGCTTCAGGCGCTAGTGATGGCAACATCATGGAGGTTCAAGTCCTCTCGACCGCACCATCTAAAATCTTCATATTGTATCATGCGGTCGTGGCGGAATTGGGCAGACGCGCTACTTTGAGGGGGTAGTGTTCACAAGACGTATGGGTTCAAGTCCCATCGACCGCACCATTTGAAACATCAAGCTCAGATATGAATCTGAGCTTTTTTCTGTATCTGTGTATCTCTAGACAGGACCGCCATGCGACAGCGTATCCGCTCCTCCACAAGGGCTTTGATGTCTCGACAGCGTATTCGTAATACAGAATACATAAAATTCTCTGAAAACTATCTTGATTTTCGGCCGTGCATCCTGTACAATAAAGATAAGCCAAGGAAAGGTCAGGTTCACCCTTTCCAGACAGCCGATTTACTTACTCAGGATGGAGGAGAGTCCAATGGGCTAGTTAACGAGTCCAGGTGGAACACAGTGTATCCCATGCATGACACAAACGACACGAACGGAAGGTTACTATCTCACAGATAACCATCAGCGGTGACGAGAAAGCTGCTGATGGTTATTTTATTTACTTTTTTGAGTCTGAAAAACAGGAAAATAACGCAGCGCGTCGAATTTAAAAAAAAATCGTTAATAACATTAGAAGTAAAGAGGGGCGCAAGGCCTCCTTTTTCGTGTAACTCATCTTGTATATCTTAGGGGGATCATTACATCATGGAAAAGGCAAAAGTTTATTTTACGGATTTCCGCGTGCCGGTCGGGCGCAACATCATGCAGAAGCTCCGGGCACTCTGCTTGGCTGCCGGCATCAAGAAGATCGATATGGACGGCAAGTTCGTCGCTATCAAGATGCACTTCGGTGAGCTCGGCAACATGGCGTATCTGCGCCCGCAGTATGCGAAGGTCGTCGCGGACCTCGTCAAAGAGCAGGGCGGTATGCCGTTTTTGACGGACTGCAACACGCTCTATCCGGGAAGCCGCAAGCACGCACTCGAGCATATGGACTGCGCGAACCTCAACGGCTTCAACACGACGACGACGGGCTGCCAGATCATCATCGGCGATGGCCTGCGCGGCACGGATGATGTCGAGGTGCCGGTCAAGAACGGTGAGTACATCGAGAAGGCCAAGATTGGCCGTGCCATCATGGATGCTGACGTCTTCATCAGCCTCGCGCACTTCAAGGGTCATGAGGCGACGGGCTTCGGCGGCGCCATCAAGAACATCGGCATGGGTTGCGGCAGCCGCGCTGGCAAGATGGAACAGCATTCGTCGGGCAAGTGTGTCGTCAACGAAGAGCTCTGCCGTGGCTGCCGCAAGTGCGCGAAGGAATGCGGCTCAGATGCCATCACCTACGAGAACAACAAGGCCGTGATCCACGAGGACCTCTGCAAGGGCTGTGGCCGCTGCATCGGTGCCTGCTCGTATGACGCCATCCGCAATGAGCAATGGGATGCCGGCGACCTGCTCGACCGCAAGATGGCGGAGTACGCACAGGCTGTCGTGCAGGACCGCCCGTGCTTCCACATCAACATCGTGCGCGACATCTCGCCGAACTGCGACTGCCACGGCGAGAACGACGCGCCGATCCTGCCGGACCAGGGCATGTTTGCCTCGTTCGACCCGGTGGCGCTCGACCAGGCCTGTGCGGATGCCTGTCTCAAAGCGACGCCGCTGCCGAACAGCCAGCTCGCGGACAACCTCGCGAAGCCGGACTGGCACCATCATCACGACCACTTCCTCGACAACAACCCGAACATCCATTGGAAAGAGACGCTCGAGCACGGCGAGAAGATTGGCATGGGCACGCGCAACTATGAATTGGTGACGATCAAATGAGGAAGAAGCGAAGGCAGATCGACATGCCACCATCCTATGTCATCGAGCACCTCGACGAGGCCATCGAGAAGCATTGGGTAAGGGTTCACTACCAGCCCATCGTGCGCACGATCACGGGGCAGCTCTGCGCGATGGAAGGCCTCGCACGCTGGGACGATCCGAACTGGGGCTTCCTGACGCCGCCGTTCTTCATCGGCATCCTCGAACAGCACAATCTCATCCACAAACTCGACGCCTTCCTAATCGAGGAGGTCTGCCGCAATCAGGCGCGTGTCAGGAAGGCGGGGCTGCCGTCAGTAGCGGTCTCGCTGAACCTCTCGCGTTTGGATTTCATCAACTGCGATATCTTCGAGATCGTCGAGAACGCCGTGCGCAAGTACAATGTGCCGCGCGATCTCCTGCACCTCGAGGTCGTCGAGAACATCCTGACTGACCGCAACAAGAAGATTGGCGAGGTGCTCGACCGCTTCCGTGCAGCCGGCTATGAGATCTGGATGGACGATTTCGGCAGCGGGTACTCGAGCCTCAAGTTCCTCAAGGATCAGCGCTTCGATGTCCTGAAGATGGACATGGCCTTCCTCAAGAGCGACACGCAGCGGGCGCGCGACATCATCGTCTCGATCATCTCGATGGACAAGCGCATCGGCAACCGGACGCTCGCAGAGGGCGTGGAGACACAGGAACAGTTCGAATTCCTGCGCGAGATCGGCTGCGAGAAGATTCAGGGCTACTACCTTGGGCGTCCGCGCCCCTATGACGAGACCATCCACAACTGCCTTGAGAAGGGCATCTCGGTTGAGATGAGCTGCTGGAAGGCCTATTACGATGCCATCATGGAAGTCGACTTTCTCACGGGTCATGCCCTACTGCTCATCGAATACCGCGACCACGCCTACCACATCCTGTTCGCCAACCAGAAGAGCCGCGAACTCTTCTGGCAGGGCGATGTGGAGAAGTGCAGGAAGTGGGAGGAATCCTTCAATACCTACAACCAGCCGGCCATGCGCTATCTGCGGCGCGGCCTGCGACGCGTCATGCTCAGCGGCGAGGACGAGGAACTCGCCTATCCGCTCGATGGCGACTTCGTCATGATGGACTGTCATCGCGTGATCTCGTACAACGGCCGCTGCCTGCTCTCGGTAAACTGCCGCCTGCACAAAGTCGCGCATGAAGGCGACCTGTTCCGCCCGGCCTATCTGTTGCGCAACCTATTCTATCTCTACGACAAGGTGGCGACGTTCAACCTCGCGAAGAATGAGGCCATCGAGCTGACACAGCCGCAGCTGCGGTCGGGCCTGCACAAGGTCCCACTCGATGAGATGCTCGCGGAATACCGTGAGCAGGAGGTCTACCATGCGGACCGCAAGCGCTTTGCGGAATTCTTCGATGTCGAGACCATCCCGGAGCGCGTGACTGCTTCAAAGCTCGGCAGCATTGTCGAGGCCTTTCGCACGAAGGGGCCGGATGGCACCTTGATCTGGAAGACGCACCGACTGACGCGCATCTCCAGCAGCCGGGGGGCAGTCTACTTCTGCGTCGTGCGCGTGTCGGATGCGCAGGACCTTGCAGACTACGAGGCGAAATGCTGGAACCAGTACGTCCTGCGGACTGATACGGGGGTGGACAGCGCAGACCTGCTCTGGCGCAACTTCATCACGGGTTTCCCGCTGCCGGCCTTCTGGAAGGATGCCAAGCGGCGCTTCTGCGGCGTCAACCAGAGATTCTTGGACTTCTATGATTTCGATTCAGTACAGGAACTTGCGGAGCGCACGGATGAGGATATGAACTGGCATGTCCACCCCGAGCCGTTCGAGCGCGATGAGCACGACGTACTCGAGAAGGGCATCACGCTGCGCGACGTGCCGGGACAGTGCCTGGCACGCGGCGTGCAGCGCGACATCCTCGCGACGAAGTGGCCAATCTACGATGCGAAGGGGAATATCGCGGGACTCATGGGCTACTTTGTCTCCGCGGAGGCGCTGGCCCGCGTGCAGCAGCAGTCGCATAAGGCTGCCTTTGTCGACGCGGTGACGGGACTCGCCAACGTCAAGGGCCTGCTGTTCCTGCTCGCGCAGTACCTCGATGAATACCGGTTCAGCCATCGGAATTTCGTCGCGATCTTCATCAAGATCCGCGCGATTGACCGCTTATTGCGACGCTACGGCGCAGAGGCCTGCGACGAGGTGCTCTGTTGCATTGCGGAAGAGATACGGCGCGTCCTTGGACCTGTCGGCGCATCGGGGCGCTTTGAGCGGAATCAGTTCCTGGTCTTCAGCCAGTACAACTCACAGGAGGAAGTGCGCGACCTCGGGCAGCGCCTGCGCACAGGCATCGAATCCATCCACAACTTCGGTCAGCGCAGCTGTACGCTGTTCGTCGAGATGCACATGGCGTACCCGCAGGATCAGTCGGATTTCTACGAGGATATCATCACAGCGCTCTTGGGGCGCTCACGAAAGAAATGAGGAGTTGCTGCTGTTGCAGCAGCTCTTTTTTTGACTTTTTTGGTCGAACGCTCTATACTATTAGTTAGTAAGCTAACTAAATGGAGGAAGGATCATGAAACGTGAACTCATACCGAGCTGGGAGGAACTCGAGCAGCATCGGAAGATTGTGCCGGAAATCAAGCCGGCGGCGGTCATCGCCATGCTCGAGATCAAACAGGTCGGTGAAGATATCCAGCACGGCATCATGGATGTCCTGCAGCAGGAATACCACTTGTCGGAGGGCAAGTTCTGCATGCTCATCGTGCTGCACCAGAATCCACAGGGCATCGCGCCATCGACAATCGCCGAGAAACTCGGCGTGACGAAGGCGACCGTCAGCAATATGCTCATGCGCATGGAGCGCGACGGCCTGGTTGTGGAGAAGCCATCGCCGGGCGATGCCCGGGGCAAGCTCATCTGCCTGACGCAGGATGGACGGGATTTCATGAATGAGATCCTGCCGCCGCACTATCTTCGCGTCACGAAGCTCACGGAGAAGCTCAGCGAAGAGGAGCAGCACGAACTCATACGCTTGCTCAAGAAATTGTCCGGCTGACAAGAGCTGGCGAGAAAGACAACAAGGGGGATATTGGGATGAATACGAGACAGAAAGCCCTGCGCACGGGGGCCATCTTCATCGCGCTGCTGGTGATTGCCGGCATCCTGCTGATGTACAGAGGCAACGATGCCGTCGCTTTGGGCATGGAGAAGAAAGAGGGCATCCTGACGGCAGAGCAGGTCAAGATGTCGTTCGATAGCGTGAGCGGCCGCCTGCTCAAGGAAGCCGTCAAGGAGGGCGATACGGTCAAGGCCGGTGACGTCATCATGGAGCTGGACCCGACGGACACGGATCTCTCGATCGAGCGCACGAAGGCGCAGATTGCTCAGCTCGACGCGCAGATACGCTCGACGGGCGGCACGCAGTCCGTCAACTACATGAAGGCGGATTCGGATGAGCAGCAGAGCTTCCGCCAGATCGACCAGCAGCGCGCAGCCGTCTCGGCAGCGCAGGCCACGCTCAAGAACAGCCAGGTCGACTACAACCGCAAGGCGGCCCTGCTCGATGCCGGCGCCATCGCGAAGTCGCAGCTCGACGATGCGGAGATGGCCCTGAGCGTCGCCGAGGCCAACGTCACGCAGCAGCAGCAGCTCCTCGACAAACTGCTGTCGGGCGCGCAGGATACAGGCAATACGGATTCCATCAACCTGCCGACGATTGCGCAGCAGCGTGAAGCAGCCGGCAACATGAGCAATGATATCGACGCGCTCATGCAGCAGAAGCAGGCGCTCGTCGTGCAGCTCAAGCAGCTCGAGGTCCAGAAGGAGCGCCTGACGCTGCGCGCGCCGGAAGACGGCCGCATCATCAAGGTCCTCGCGAAAGAGGGCGAGATGGTCGCCGCTGGCACGCCGGTCGTGCTGCTCGAGAGCAACCGCGGCTACTACGACATCTACATCAGCGAGAAGCAGGCACAGGGACTCGCGGAGGGCGACACCATCACGGGCCGCACGGTGGCGGGCGACAAGCCGGTAGCTGGCACGATCCGCCTGCTGACGAAGGCACCGGGCTTCGCGGACCTCAAGCAGTCGCGTGAGAAAGGCCAGGCTGACCTCACGGCCTTCCAGGTCCGCATCGATGTGGACCCGCAGGACGGCGTGATGCCGGGCATGACGATTGGGGTGAATGAACGTGAATTCACTAAGAGATGAGATTCGCTTCCTGTTCTCAGGGCAGGGCATGCCGTATGAGAAGGTCTGCCTGATGGTCGCAGCTGTCGTCTGCATCGTCCTCGGCACCATGCTCAGCAGCAACTTCTCGCATGATGCGCGCGTGGTCGTCATCGACCTCGACAACTCGGCCTACAGCCATGAGCTCACGAGCCGCATCGACGCCTCGGAGTACATGAAGGTCACGGCCGTGCTCAACACGCCGGTCGACCCCTCGACGCTCTTCTACCGCGACCAGGCGGTCGCCGTCATCTACTTCCCGCGGGGACTCGAGAAGGACCGCTATACGGGCGCGGAGAATCACGTCGGCGTCTTCTACGACAATACGAACACGGCGCAGACCTCGGACATCAAGATTGCGCTCAACGAGCTCATCGGCCTCGACAATGCGGCCGAACAAGGCGATACGGGCAGCACGAACGACAGCCTCAGCGGCACGATCGGTCTTGCGGACCGCAACCTCTTCAACCCGAGCGGCTCGAACTACAACGTCGAGGTACAGGGCTTCCTGTTCTTCTTCGGGTCGATGTTCTTCACGTTCGCGACGATCGGCATGGTGCCGAGACTGCGCCTCTCACATCAGCTCGACAGGATACTGCTCGAGGGCACGCCGTGGGATATCCTCGTGCGCCTCGTGCCGTACGGTGCTTGCCTGGCCGTCTCCTTTGTCTTCGGCATGGCGATCTTGCGGCTCTTGGGCGATATGACGTTTTCGGGCAGCCTGCTGACCTTCCTGTTCGTGCAGGTCTTCTACGTCCTGACGGTCGGCACGATGAGCGTGCTGTTCGGCTGGACGGCGGCGAACCCGGGCATTGCCTCCTCGCGCATGATCCTGTTCATCCCGGGCGGCTTCATCTTCGGCGGCCCGACGGGGCCGATTTCCTTCTATCCGGACTGGGTCGTCGCGGCGTCGCATCTCTTCCCGCTGACCTGGGAGTTCCACTTCGTGCGCGACATCATCGCGCGCGGCGCCGGCTTTGCGGACATCTCGAAGGAGTTCGGTGCCTTCCTGCTCTACATGGCCGTCGTCCTCATCCTGTTCTGCGCCAAGTTCTTCTCGGCGCGGCGTGCGATGCTGAAGCGCCAGGCGCAGGACGAGCTTCATCGCCAGGAAATGCAGCAGCTGAGCCTCGAGGAGAGCGCAGCTGCCGGACAGGCGGAATAAGGGGGTATCACGATGGAAAGAGAAGCGCTGATCGAGGAGATACAGCATCGGAAGCCGCAGGCCATCCACTGCGACCGCATCCTCGTGCCGACGGACGGTTCGGGGCAGGCCTTCCGGGCCGTCAATGAGGCCATCCACATCGCGGCCATGACGGGCGCGCACCTGACGGTCCTCATGGTCGTCGACCTCAACAAGCACGTGGCTGCCTTTGAACAGGTCAGCCTCAGCGGCTATGTGCCGGCGGAGCTCAAGATCGCAGCCTATCAGTTCCTCGCGGATCTCATGCACATGATCCCGCCGGAGATCAAGGCGAGAACGCGCGTCGAGGTCGGCAATCCCGGCGAAGTGATCGTTGATGTGGCCGACGAGGAGCAGAGCGACCTCATCGTCATGGGCTCGCGCGGCTTCGGCACGTTCCGCAGCATGCTCGTCGGCTCTGTCTCCCACTACGTCCTGCAGCAGGCGCACTGCCCGGTCCTCATCGTCAAGGGCATGCCGGATGATTGGGACGAGGAGGACTCCTACCTCGGCGAATCGGATGATTGAGAGACAGTCGTGAAATAGAACTACTATATTTTGCTAGAAAGATGCCACCCGCTGTAAAATACATCTACAGCAGGTGGCATCTTGTTGTGTCACATAGTATAATAAAGGGGTATTATCGAAATTTGGGGAGAGAAAACTATGCATGCAGAATATCTGATGGGCAATGAGGCCATCGCCATGGGGGCGGTCGCGGCCGGCGTCAATGTCGTCGCCGGCTATCCGGGCACGCCGTCGACGGAGGTCCTCGAGACAGTTGCCCGGCACAATCCGGATGGGAAGATTCACGTGGAGTGGTCGACGAACGAGAAGGCTGGCATGGAGGTGGCGGCAGGGGCGGCTTACTCCGGCGCCCGCGCCCTCGTGACGATGAAGCAGGTCGGCCTCAACGTCGCCTCGGATCCGCTGATGAGCCTCGAGTACCTTGGCGTCAAGGGCGGGCTCGTCGTGCTCGTCGCCGATGACCCGGGGCCGATTTCGTCGCAGACGGAGCAGGACACGCGCCACTTCGCTTCGTTTGCCAAGGTCCCGTGCTTCGACCCCGCGAGCGTGCAGGAAGCCTATGAGATGATCCAGGAAGCGTTCGACTTCTCGGAGCGCTACCACACGCCCGTCTTCCTGCGCCCGACGACGCGCATCGACCACGGCTACGCCTCCATCACGGTCAAGGACGAGAGCGAGTACCGCGTCCATGAGCCCGAGGGCTTCGTGCGCGACCCGGCGCGCTGGGTCATCTTCCCGCGCCTCTCGTACCGGGCACATCAGGAGATTGAGCGGCGCAATGAGGAACTCAGCGAGGTCTTTTCCTCGTATGCGCGCAATCAGGTGGAGCAGGGCGCCTGCCGCCGCGGCATCGCGACGCAGGGCGTCAGCTACTCGTACGTCGCAGAGACGCTCGCGGAGCGAGCGGATGAGGGGAAGGAAATGCCGCGCGTGCTCAAGGTCGCGACGCCGTTCCCGTTCCCCGAGAAGCTCGCGGTTGAATTCCTGCAGGGGCTCGACGAGGTGCTCTGCATCGAGGAACTCGACCCCGTCATCGAGCGTGAGCTCATCTTCCTCTGCGGCAAGTACCAGCTGCCCGTCAAGATTCGCGGCAAGTTCACGGGCGACGTCAAGCGGGCCGGCGAGAACACGCGCGACACGGTCTACGACGATGTCGCCGCGTTCATGGGCTGGCCAAAGGCGGAGCCTGCGGCGCTGCCGGAGCCGCCGGTCTCCGTCGTGCGCCCGCCAGTGCTCTGTGCCGGCTGCCCGCACCGCGCTTCGTTCTACGCGGTCAAGCGCGCGATGAAGGGCCAGAAGAGCGTCTTCTGTGGCGATATCGGCTGTTACACGCTCGGCAACGCTATGCCGCTCGACATGGTCGACACCTGCCTCTGCATGGGCGCAGGCATCGACATCGCGCAGGGCATCGGTGCCGTGACGCCCGGTATGAAGTGCTTTGCCTTCGTCGGCGATTCGACGTTCTTCGCCTCGTCGATCACGGGCATCATCAACGGCGTCTACAATCAGGCGGACCTCACGGTCTGCATCCTCGATAATTCGACGACGGCCATGACGGGCCACCAGCCGCATCCGGGCACGGGCCACACGATGATGGGCCAGATTGTCGACAAGGTCTCCATCGAGGCGACGCTTCGGGGCATCGGCGTCAAGACGGTGCGCACGGTCGACCCGCTCGACCTCGAGGCTGCCATCGCGACGGTCAAAGAGGTGGCTGCAGAGCCGGGCGTCAAGGCCATCATCTTCAAGTCGCCGTGCATTGCAATCGTCAAGCCGCTCGGCAGGGCCGAGGTCCTGCAGGATGCCTGCCGCAAGTGCAAGAAATGCATTCGCGAGATCGGCTGCCCCGGCATCGTCGTGGAGGATGGGGACATCAAGATTGACGCTTCGCAGTGCACGGGCTGCGGCATCTGCGCGGAAATCTGCCCGTTCGATGCCATCGAAGTCACACCGTTTGCGAAGAAAGAAGGGGGCGCGAAATGATGCAGAAGAATATCATCCTGACGGGCGTCGGCGGCCAGGGCACGGTGCTCGCCTCGAAGCTCATCGCGGCGGCGGCCATGGCCAAGGGACTGCCCGTCATGAGCGCGGAGACGATCGGCATGGCCCAGAAGGGCGGCGCGGTCTTCAGCCACCTGCGCATCGGCGAGGGCGTCAAGAGCCCGATGATCCGGCGCGGCACGGCGGACTTGCTGCTGGCCTTTGAGCCGGCGGAGGCCGTGCGCATGCTGCCCTACCTCAGGAAGGGCGGTATGGTCGTCGTCAACTCGCACCCCATCATGCCCGTCACAGCAGCGCTGCAGGGCACGGATTACACGGGGGCGGAGATGGTCGCGTACCTGCGGGAGCACGCAGAGCACGTCCTCGTGCTCGACGGCCAGAAGGCGGTCGAAGCCATCGGCAACCCGAAGACGCTCAACGTCATCATGCTCGGCGCAGCGCTCGCGAGCGGTGCACTCGACTTCCTGACGGAGGAAGATGTGCTCGCGGCTATCCGCCAGAAGGTCAAGCCGAAGTTCGTTGCGCTCAACGAGAAGGCATTGCGCTGCGCTTCGTCGCTGGTGTAAGGAATCAAAGATAAGGCAGGGAATCATATGGAAATCTCAAATGAACAGCTCGCGCTCGTCAATGAGCGCATCGCCCAGCTCCTCGAGGCAGACAGCTTCTACGGCAAGCGGCTGCGCGAACACGGCATCGACCACGTCGCAACGCCGGAGGAATTCAAGAAGCTGCCGTTCTCGGAGAAGAAGGACCTCCGCGACGCCTATCCGCTCGGGCTCATGAGCGTGCCGGAGGAGAAGATCGTGCGCATGCACTCCTCGTCGGGCACGACGGGCAAGCCCGTCATCATCCCGTATACGGCGCAGGACGTCGAGGACTGGGCCACGCAGTTCGCGCGCTGCTATGCGATGGCGGGCGTCACGAACCGCGACCGCGTGCAGATCACGCCGGGCTACGGCCTCTGGACGGCGGGCATCGGTTTCCAGGCCGGCTGCGAGAAGCTCGGCGCCATGGCCGTGCCGATGGGCCCGGGCAATACGGAGAAGCAGCTGCAGATGATGATGGACATGGAGAGCACGGTCCTCTGCGCGACGAGCTCCTATGCGCTGCTCTTGGCCGAGGAGATTGAGAAACGCGGCATCAAGGACAAGATCCACCTGCGCAAGGGCATCATCGGTTCGGAGCGCTGGAGCGAGAAGATGCGCAAGGCCATCTGCGAGAAACTCGGCATCGATGCCTACGACATCTACGGCCTGACGGAGGTCTACGGCCCGGGCATTGGCATCAGCTGCGATGCGCACGACGGCATCCACTACTGGGATGATTTCATCTACGTCGAGATCATCGACCCGCAGACGGGCGAGACGCTGCCCGACGGCGAGTGGGGCGAGATCGTCATCACGACGCTGCGCAAGGAGGGCGCGCCGCTCATCCGCTTCCGCACGCACGACCTCTCGCGCATCCTGCCGGGCGACTGCCCGTGCGGCAGCAAGTTCCCGCGGCTCGACACGATCCAGGGCCGCACGGACGACATGGTCAAGATCAAGGGCGTCAACCTCTTCCCCGCGCAGATCGAGGAAATCCTCAAGACCTTCCCCGAGGTCTCGAGCGAATACCAGATCCACATCTCGCATCTCGACGGCAAGGACACGATGCGCCTCTACGTGGAGACGAACGGCAGCATCGACTTCCTCGACCTCGCGAAGCGCATCGCCGAGCGCGTCAAGAGCCGCATCGGCTTCACGCCGCTCGTCAAGGTCGTCGAGATCGGCGTCCTGCCGCGCTCCGAGAAGAAGACGAAGCGCGTGATCGATACGCGCTATGAATGATGTGAACGATATGGATGATAAGTGCGATAGCAATGAGCCGCGGGAAATCATCACGGTCTGGCCCGACTTCGCGGACGCTTTCGTCTGCAAGGCTGATAGGTGCCAGCACACGTGCTGCCGCGGCTGGGAAATCGACATCGATGCGGCGACGGCTGCGTATTATGATTCGCTTGAAGGCCCTATCGGTGAGGAACTGCGCCGGAATATCGACGCGCAGGCAGACGGCACGCATTCCTTCCACCTGACGCAGGATGAGCGCTGCCCCTTCCTGCGCGAGGACGGCCTCTGCCGCCTGATCCGCACGCTCGGGGAAGATGCACTCTGCGAGGTCTGCACGATGCATCCGCGCTTCTTCATCGTGAGCGGGCAGCTGGAGCTCGCAGGCTTCGGACTGGCCTGCGAGAAGGCGGTCGAGCTCTTGCTCGCGGCGGACAGTCTGCGCCTGCGAGCGGAGGGCGAGAGCCAGTCCTTTGACTTCCCTGCGCTATTGGCCTTCCTGGGCAGGGAGGTGCCGCACGAGTGGCTGCTGCCGCCGCGCGAGCTGACGCTTGCACAGTTCTCGTTCCTGCTCGCGCAGATGAAGGACACCGAGCCCATCGACCGAGTCTGGCCGCAGCAGCTCACCGCTCTGCGTCTGGACTGCAAGAAGCTGCTGCCGCGCTACGCGAAGCTGCTATCTGAGCGGGGCGAGCGGGCGGCCGAGAAACTCGTCTCGTACCTGCTCTACCGCCAGCTCAGCAAGGCGGATGCGTACGGCATGGAGGCGCTCTGCCGCTACGCGCGCTGCAATGCGGCCTTCATCTATCTGCTGGCCGCCAAGACGCATGACCTGCCCGAGGCCGTGCGCCGCTGGTCCGAGCAGATCGAGTACGACGAAGTGAATGCCGCACGCCTCATCGAAGCGTGCGGCCAGGTGCCGGCCGCGTTCTTCTGAGTGGACGACAATATGCCCCGCACTGCGGAATAGAGATGCAGTGCGGGGCATATTTTGTGGTGTTCTTGTCACGCTGGTTTTTAGTAGGTAGCGATGTTCTGCTGGTTCGCGGTGACGTGTTGCGGCGGGCAGAACTGCAAGGTCGGATACTGGTCGCAGTTGGTGCTCACCATGATCACGATGGGATCGTAACCGGATTTGCGCACCTTGTCGAGGTCCACGTTGACGAGAAGGTCGCCCTTCTTTACGGTATCGCCCTGCTTGACACAGACCTCGAAGCCATCTCCCTTCATGTTGACAGTGTCGATGCCGATATGGAGCAGGATTTCCATGCCGGTGTCGAGCCGCAAGCCGAGCGCGTGTCCCGTATCTTCCATGACCATCATGACTTCGCCCGATGCGGGGGCCGTGATCTTGCCGTCCTCAGGCTGTATCGCACAGCCATCACCCATTGCTTTCGAGGCGAATGCTTCATCGGGGACTGCGGTGATGGGCATGAGACTGCCCGTGGCAAATGCACTGAGCGCTGCGGTCGGGGCTCCAAGCGGCGGCTCACTGCTCTGGAGCAGCGTCTCGAAGCGCTCGCGAATCTGCGGGACGGAGAGTCCGACGATGACTTGGATGGCGCAGCCGTTGTGGACAAGGCCGTGCGCGCCATGGGCCATGAAGGCATTGGCGTCTTGGACCTTCGTATCGTCTTTGACGGTCACGCGCAGACGCGTCGCACAATTGGTGACATCGACGATGTTCTCTTTGCCGCCGAGAGCTGCCAGGAACGCTGCAGCTTTTACGTCGCGTTCATCTTGAACCGGCTGGCCTGCTTCGCTGACTTTTGCCTTGTAATCTGCCTTCGTGTAGAGTTTCGCTTCACCATCGCCGCGTCCCGGTGTCTTGAGGTCGAGCTTCAGGATCATGAAGCGGAAGACAAAGAACCAGATGCAGGTAAAGGCGAGACCGATGACAATCTGGGTCGCATAAGTCATCCAGTGATTGTGGAACAGCGGGATCCAGTCCTGGAACAGGGCGCAGTCGAGGATACCGCCGCCGAAGTTGCCGGTAACACCGAAGAAATACATGGTGGCAGCCAATGTGCCGGCCAGGATGGCGTGGACGAGGAACAGGATGGGGGCGACGAACAAGAACGTGAATTCCAGCGGTTCAGTGATGCCGCAGAGGACAGCGACAGCAGCTGCTGGGAAGACGAGTGCGCCTACTTTCTTGCGGTTCTCTGGCTTAGCTGTGTAATAAAGCGCGAGTGCAATGCCAGGGCAGCCAAAGACCTTGCTCATGCCGTGCAGCGCAAAGCCGCCCTGTGGGAAGAGCTCAATCAGGGGTTTTGTCGAAGCGGCGAATTCCTGGAGATGCTGCAGCCAATAGACCTGGATGCCGTTGTCCACGACAGCCGGACCAAAGATGAAGGGGATGTAGATGAAGTGATGTAGACCGGTCGGGATCAGGATGCGCTCGAGGAAGGTGTAGATCCATACACCAGCGACACCGGCTCCGGTGAGAAAGCCCTGCAGGGAGGCAATCGCCGCTTGGAATTGCGGCCAGATGATGCAGAACAGCAGAGCTATCGGGAACATGAGCCAGAAGCCAGCGATGACGACGAGAGATGAGCCGCGGAAGATGCCGAGGCTTTCTGGCAGATTGACATCGAAGAATTTCCCGTGGAGCCAGACGGACAGAGCGGCGATGAGGATTGCGCCGATGATGCCGGTATCGAGTGTCTTGATATTCGCGACGAGCGTCAGGCCCGACCCCGCGACGGCGTTCTGAGAAAAATCAACGCCAAAGGAGGGTCCGTAAAGGGAAAGCATCGCGCTCATGAAGTAATTGAAGATGATGTAAATCAGGAAAGACTCCATGCAGGCGCGGGCATTATTCTTCCTGGCCAGACCAATCGGAAGGCCGATGGCAAACAGCAGGGGCATTTGCCGGAAGACTGTCCAGGCGCCCTCCTGGATGATGTACCAGAAACTGTACCAGAGCGTCCCTTTCTCAGCAATCGGCCCCAAGATCATGGGGTTGGTGCAGAGTATCGATACGGCGACAAAGATACCGAAAACGCCAAACATCAGGACTGGCGTAAACATGGCGCCGCCAAATCGTTGTACCTTCTGCATGATGATATCTTTAGAGATGGTCATAGCAGATTCCTCCAAATTCTCATTATTTAATCAGAATATTCTACTTATATTTTGCCGTAAAAAAGGCACAAGGCATTGCCTTGTGCCTTTCAGTAGGGAAAGCGTGTCATTTGAGTTCCGGCCAGTAATCCTTGTTGGCCTCGATGAGGTCGTCGAGGATGGCCTTGGCGACGGAAGCGGAGGGAACGGTCTTGGAGAGGGTCAGGGCCTGCCAGAGTTTCTGGTAACTGCCGCTGATCCAGGCTTCGACGACGAGTTTCTCGACGGAGACCTGCTGTTCCATGAGTCCCTTCTGGAACTGCGGGATCTTGCCGATGCAGACTTTCTCGTAGCCATTGGCACCGACGATGCAGGGAATCTCGACCATGGCAGTCGGGTCGAAGTTCTCGATGGCGCCGCCGTTCTCGACAATCAGCAGCATGCGGGCCTTTTTGTTGAAGGCGATGGCCTCAGCGAGGTCGACGATATAGCTCGCGTGGTCATCAGCGTGGAAAGCGCAGTCCTTGGCCGTGCCCTTCTCGACGATGTCCTTCGCCGCCGTGAAGACATCCTTCTCACGGTGCTCCATGACTTCGTTGGCACGCGTGTGGTCCGGGTGCTGGTTGTCGTGGTTGAAGACGTAGTCCGGATAGAGGTAGTACTTGAGGTACGTGTTCGGCAGCGTGTCGGGGTCGACGGCGTAGACGTCTTTTGCCTTGCCGAAGGTATCCTGCCAGCTGGCCTCCGTCGTCGTGTCGTCCGGATTGACGATGTAGCCGTGCTGCTTGACATGTGCCTTGATGCGCGGCATGAGGTCGTTTCCCTCTGGATCGCGGATGTCGCACCACCATCCGAAGTGGTTGAGGCCGTAGTAGCGGACCGTCATGTCCTTGCGGCCGTTCGGGAGCTTGAGGATCTCAGCCATGCGCTCCTCGATGCCGACCGGCATGTCGCAGATGTTGATGATCTTGGAGTTCGGGCGCAGGCGGCGCGTGGCCTCTGCGACGATGGCTGCCGGGTTGGAGTAGTTGAGCATCCAGGCGTTCGGCGAGTACTTCTCCATGTAGTCGAGGATCTCGATGACGCCGCCGATGGAGCGCATGCCATAGGCGATGCCGCCCGGGCCGCAGGTCTCCTGGCCGAAGACGCCGTGGCGCATCGGGATCTTCTCATCCTTCTCGCGCATCGCGTACTTGCCGACGCGGATGTGCGCCATGACGAAATCGACGTCTGTGAAGGCTTCCTCAGGGTCCGTCGTGTACGAGAACGCGATTTCCGGTGCGCGCTCGGCGAGCAGGATCTTGCAAGCCTCGGCAATCTTCGCCTGGCGCTCCGCGTCGTTGTCGTAGAACTTGATCTGGCGGATCGGGAAGCGGTCCTGATGGTTGAGCAGCATGAGGACGATGCCCGGCGTAAACGTGCTGCCGCCGCCGGCGATGACGATGGATGATTTCTTCATGGAAAAAGCTCCTTTCATTGTTTCACAGTTTCGCGTTATTTCTTGTTTGTTTCGATGGCTTTATCATACGGGAAATACCGAGTGAAATCAATAGTTTCAGAGCCTTTGGGGACAGGGTGCGCCTGCTCGTGCGATGTCACAGGCGGCGTGATATATCACAGGCCATCTGTTTCCTGTCTGTCATGGTGATTGGCCAGGAAATGCGTGTAGCTCACGAACCAGATCTCGGCAAGCAGGAAGAACGCCAACATGGATTCATAAGGCGTTGGCAGTGCAGCTGGCAGAGTCTGCGGCGTCACATAGAGGTTCTCTGTGCTGAGACGGGCCAGTGCATTGCTCTTGAGCTGCGTCAGCGAGATGAACGGCACGCCTTTGAGGCGCAGCTCCTGAGCAAAGGCGACGACAGTAGGGCTCTCGCCGCTCAGCGAGATGATGATAAAGAGGTCGCGCGGCGTGGCTTGGCGCAGGATAGTGCGGAATTCATCGCGGCCATTGACTGTGAAAAGGCACTTGTCTGTCTGCAGGAAGAGGCGCGCCAGCTCGCTGGCAATATTGCGCTGGACAAGGCCGGAGGGATAGAGAAAAACGCGCTTCGCCTCGTGCATGAGGCTGTTGACGCGCTGGAAATCCTGCTTGGCAATCTCCTCGCCAATCTTCTGGCAGAGGTTTGTCGTGGCTTCGGCGATGTTGAGTGCAGGCACCGCGTCCGCGCGGCTCTGATCCAGTTTCAGCATGGATTTGAGATCGCTGAAGCCGTCGAGCCCGAGCTTCTTGGCGAAGCGCAGCACACTTGTGCGCGAGACGTGACAGCGGTTAGCGAGGTCATAGATGGAGATGTAGCAGCATTCCTGTGGATGCGATTCGATGTAGCGCCAGACCGCAAGGTCGGTCTCATTGAGTGCGCTGGCATGATGGCTGACGAGTTCCTGCAATTTCATGATAAACCTCCTGGTCGATAGAATGTATCACCATTATACCATTGGATGAGGGGCGGATGGTACGATGGCAGGCGGGAGTGTCAATTTCTTTTGGTTGCACGTCGTTCTATGCCTGCGATAAAATAGGGGGAAGGAGGGATGGAGATGGAGCGGCTTGTCATGCACGTGGATATGGATGCGTTTTTTGCCTCGATTGAGCAGCGCGACCATGAGGAGTATCGCGGGAAGCCACTGATTGTCGGCGGGCTTTCGGGGCGCGGTGTCGTTTCGACGTGCTCGTACGAGGCGCGGCGCTTCGGCGTGCACTCGGCCATGCCGATCGTGCGGGCGCGGCGGCTCTGCCCGCAGGGCATCTTCGTGGAAGGCGATTATGCGCATTACAAGGCAGTATCACAAGATATCTTTGCCATCTTTGCGCGCTATGCGCCCGTCGTCGAGCCGCTGTCCATCGACGAGGCGTTCCTTGACCTCACGGGCATGGAACTCCTGATGGAGTCGCCGCGCGCTTACGCCGAGAAGCTCAAGGCAGAGATCCGCGAGAAGACGGGGCTCGTCGCATCTGTCGGCATCGCGCCGAATAAATTCCTCGCGAAACTGGCCTCAGACCTCGAGAAGCCGGACGGGCTCGTCATCATCACGGAGCAGACGAAGCAGGCCGTGCTGGACCCGCTGCCAGTCGGCCGCATCTGGGGCGTCGGGAAGAAGACGGCTGCAAGGCTTGAGGCCCTGCGCATCTGCACGATCGGTCAGCTGCGCCGGACGCCGCGCGAGCGGCTCGTCCGCGCTCTCGGCGCGCATATGGCAGACCATCTGCTCGCGCTGGCCTCGGGTATCGATACGAGGCCGGTGGCGCCGCGTGAACCGGCTAAGTCCATCGGCAAGGAAGTCACGTTCCCCACAGACATCGAGTCGGCCGAGGCGGTGGAGCGTGTCCTGCTCGCTCTTTCCGAGAAGGTCGGTTATCGCCTGCGCCGCCATGGCTGCAAGGGGCGGACCGTCCAGCTCAAACTGCGCCTCGGCGATTTCCGCACTTACACGCGGAGCCGCACATTGGCGGAGGCGACGTGCTACGACCGGGAAATCTACGAGACGTCACTGGCGCTCTACCGAGCGCTTGGCGTGAAGCAGGGCATCCGGCTGCTCGGCATCTCAGTCTCCGGCTTCGACACATCGGGCGCCATCTCGCTCTTCCACGAGGAAGCGCGCAAGGAGAATCTCTACGCGGCCATCGACGCTATCAAGAAGCGCTTCGGCGAACAGGGCATCACAAAGGCGCAGCTGCTCAGGAAGTGCAATGAGGCGGAGGACAAAGGCGATGGGGTGTGAAAAATATTATAGGAAACACGAGAAGAATCTGCTAGAATAAGAAAAGATACGGATGTAATACGACTCCGAGCGAAATCCGCTAAGGCTGTGATAGGCACAAGGCTATGCGGATGAGCCAGGGTCCCGGGGGAAACGCCGGGGCCTTCCGTGATTGAAAAGGGGCGAAATCCAAGGGGCGAAGGCCATCCTCTTGCAATTGCGGGAGGATGGCCTTTTTTATTGATTTTTGATGATTCGCACAATGTGCATCAAGATAGGAGAGTTGAGCGCGATGAAAGAAATGAGAACAGTCGATGCAGTCGGGCAGGTGCTCTGCCAGGACATCACGCAGATCGTGCGCGGTGTGACAAAGAACGCGCGGTTCCGCAAGGGCCATGTGATACAGGAAGAGGACATCCCCGTGCTGCTGTCGCTCGGCAAGGACCACATCTACATCTGGGAAGAGAACGCGCAGGAGATGCACGAGAATGAGGCGGCTGACGTGCTGCGCGAGCTCTGCCAGAACGACCATATGACGGCGACGGAGCCGAAAGAAGGCAAGATCGAGCTCGTCGCGACCTGCGATGGCGTTCTCCAGGTCGACGAGGACCGCTTCGATGCCGTCAACGAGCTCGAGGACATCACGATCGCGACGCTTGCGCAGAACATGCCGGTCAAGAAGGGCATGAAGCTCGCGGGCATGCGCGTGACGCCGCTCTTCATCGCGCGCGAGAAGATGGAAGAGGTGCGCCGCACGGCGGGTTCTGAGCCACTCCTGCGCCTGCTGCCGTACCGCAAGGGGCTCAAGGTCGGCGTCGTGACGACGGGCACCGAGGTCTTCCTCGGCCGCATCAAGGACACGTTCACGCCGGTCATCGAGGCAAAGCTCAAAAAATTCGGACTGACAATCACGGAGCACCGCCTCTCAGACGATGTGACGGAACACACAAAGGCCGCGATCGAGGAGCTCTTAGACCTCGGCATGGATATCATCCTCTGCACGGGCGGCATGAGTGTCGACCCGGACGACCGCACGCCAGCCGCCATCCGTGATGCCGGTGTCGACATCGTGACGTACGGGGCGCCGGTGCTGCCGGGCGCGATGTTCTTGCTCGGCTACTGTGAGCGTGAGGGCCGTGAGGTCACGGTCATGGGCCTGCCGGGCTGCGTCATGTTCGATAAGGCGACGATCTTCGACATGATCCTGCCGCGCGCAATCGCTGGCGACCGCGTGACGCGCAAGGAAATCCGCCACTTCGGCATCGGCGGCCTCTGCATGCGCTGCGAGGTCTGCCGCTATCCCATCTGCCCGTTCCAGAAGTAAAGAGAGGTACTTATGCAGGATATTTCATTGGAGCAGGCCATCTCGGTCCTGCTTGAGCATACGAAAAAAATCGAAGCTGTCGAGGAAGTGCCTCTCTTGGAGGCGCTCGGCCGCATCCTCGCTGAAGATGCCGTCGCCACCTTCGACAACCCGCCGTTTGACCGCTCGCCGCTCGACGGCTACACCTTTGCCGCCTCTGGCACGAAGGGCGCGCAGAAAGAGGCGCCGGCTTCTTTCCGCATCATCGGTGAGGAGTGTGCCGGCGACTTCTTCGCGCAGGAGGTACCGGAGGGCGCGGCCGTGCGCCTGATGACGGGCGCGGCCATCCCGAAGGGCTGTGACTGCGTCGTGCGCCAGGAGGACGTCACGGTGCAGGATGGCTGCATCCTCGTGCCGTACGAGCTCCGCCATCACGAGAACTACTGCTTTGCGGGTGAGGACGTCCGCAAGGGGACACGGGCTGTCAAGCGGGGCACGGAGCTCACGGCGGCGCACCTCGGCGTGCTCGCAAGTCTTGGCCTCGGCACGGTCAAGGTCCGCCGCCGTCCGCGCATCGCAATCGCGAGCACGGGCGACGAGCTCATGCTGCCGGGCGAGCCGCTGCGCCCCGGCAAGATCTACAACAGCAATCTCTACGTACTCGCGGGCAGGCTGCGGGAGCTCGGCTTCGAGCCGGAAGTGCTCGGCATCCTGCCGGACGACGCCGCAAAGGCGGCTTCTTTCATTGCAGGCTGGCGGGAGAAAGTCGACCTCTTCTTGACGACGGGCGGCGTCTCAGTTGGCAAGAAGGACATCATGCACGAGGTCGTCCGGCGCATCGGCACGCGCCTCTTCTGGCGCGTCTGCATCAAGCCGGGCGCCCCGGTCATCGCCTATACGGCGGGCGATATGCTCGGCATCGCGCTGTCGGGCAACCCCTTTGCCTCCTATGCGACGTTCGAGCTCCTGACGCGCCCCGTGCTCGCCGCGCTCGCGGGCCGCAGCGATGTCGCGTATCGCGCGGCAGAGGGCTTCCTCGCCGACGCGTTCCCGAAGCCGAGCTACGGGCGCCGCTTCATCCGCGCGCACTATGCGGATGGCATCTTTTCGATTCCTGCGCAGCACGACTCGGGTTCGCTGTTTTCCGCAGCCGGCTGCAATGCCCTGATCGACATCCCTGCAGGCACGGAGCCTCTCGTGGCCGGCACGCGCGTCAAGGGCGTCCTTCTGTGAGGTGAGAATATGTTCGATCGCTATCAACGAAAAATCGAATACGTGCGCATCTCGCTGACCGACCGCTGCAACCTGCGCTGCCGCTACTGCATGCCGGAAGAGGGCGTGGAAAAGCTCCGGCATGAGGACATCCTGCGCTTTGACGAGATCGTCCGCATCGTGCGGGCGCTCGCCTCGCTCGGCGTGCGCAAGGTCCGCCTGACGGGCGGCGAGCCGCTCATAAGGCGCAATATTGTCGAGCTCGTGCGCGAGATCCATGCCGTGCCAGGCATCGAGACGATCGCGATGACGACGAACGGCGTCATGCTCGCGGATATGGCCGAGGACCTCGTGCAGGCCGGCCTCACGGGCATCAACATCAGCCTCGATACCTTGAAGGCTGCCTCGTTTACAGAGCTCACGCGGCGCCCGTTCTTCACGCGCGTCGAGGACGGCATCGAGGCCATCGCAGCGACGGGGCTCAAGGATGTCAAGTTCAACTGCGTGCCGATTGCCGGCGTCAATGAAGAGGAACTGCCGGACCTCGTCGCGCGCTTTACGCGCGAGCGCCCGTGGAAGTTCCGCTTCATCGAGCTCATGCCGATCGGCTGCGCCTACGAGGCTGGCTTCACGGGCGTGCCGATGGCAGAGGTCCGCAGCCAGCTCGAAGCGTCATTCGGCCCACTGCGCCCCGTGCTGCCAGAGCATGGCGTGCACGGCCCGGCCGTCTACTATCAGGCCGCGGGCTTTGCCGGTCAGATCGGCTTCATCGATGCGATGGAGCATCAGTTCTGCTCCTCGTGCAACCGCGTGCGGCTGACGGCTGAGGGCTTCCTGAAGCTCTGCCTCAATGCCAGGACGGGCGTTGACCTGCGCCATCTGCTGCGCAACGGCATGAGCGACGAAGAACTGCGGCAGGCACTGCAGCAGGCCATTTACTGCAAGCCGCAGGAACACCATTTTAAGGCGGCATCCTACGAAGAGAAGGACAGCCGGGCCATGTACCAGGTCGGTGGCTGATCGCGACAGGCGATAGAAGATGAGATTGAGAACGGACAGGAGGATTTTCATGGGAACGATCAAGGCACTCTGCATCAGTGAGAAGAAGGGCACGCTCAAGACGCCGATACACAAGGCACTGTTCCAGACGGAATGGGGCATGGTCGGCGATGCACATGCCGGCCGGTGGCATCGCCAGGTCAGCTTCCTCGGCCTCGCGGAGATCGAGGAATTCCGCAAGCGCGGCATCGACGTCAAGCTCGGCGCCTTCGGCGAGAACATCGTCGCGGATGGCTTCCACTTCAAGGAACTGCCAATCGGCACGCGCCTGCGCGCCGGCGAGGTCTGGTTCGAGATCACGCAGATCGGCAAGGAATGCCACAAGAGCTGCGCGATCAGGAGCCAGGTCGGCGACTGCATCATGCCGCGCGAGGGCGTCTTCGCGCGCGTGCTGCACGGCGGCTGGATCGAGGAAGGTGATACGCTCGAGATCGTGCAGGAGAAGATGCCGCTCGACGCCGCCATCGTCACGGCGAGCGACAAGGGCAGCAAGGGCCTGCGTGAGGACAAGAGCGGCGCGAAGGTGCAGGAGATGCTCGAGAAAGCCGGCTACACGGTGGTCGAGAAGGTCATCCTGCCGGATGAGCAGCACGACCTCGAACACAAGATGCGCTCCTTCGGCGACCGCGGCATCGCGCTCGTCGTCACGACGGGTGGCACGGGCTTCTCGGTCCGCGACGTCACGCCGGAGGCGACGCTCGCCGTCTGCGAGCGCCTGGCTCCGGGCATCCCCGAGGCGATGCGTGCGCTCTCGATGCAGGTGACGCACCGCGCCATGCTGAGCCGCGCACAGGCCGGCATCTACAAGCGCACGCTGATCGTCAACCTGCCGGGCAGCAGCAAGGCCGTCGAGGAGTGCCTCGGCTTCGTCCTGCCGGAGCTCCAGCACGGTATCGATATCCTGCGCGGCGACGCCAGCGAATGTGCGCGCAAGTGATTGGCTGATGGTGATGAGATAGAGGAGAGGTATCGTGGAATTTTCGGATGTTTCCCTGCTGATCATCGCGGGCGGGAAGAGCTCGCGCATGGGCCGGGATAAGCGCTTCCTGTCGTATGGCGGCGAGGGACTGCTCGAGCGCCTCGCGCGCAAGGCGGCGGCCCTGCCGCTTGCCGCGCGCTTCCTCTGCGTGGAGGAGAGCTCGCCTGCCCTGCAGGAAATCGCTGAGCGCTATGGCCTGACGCTCGTCGAAGACGGCGTGCAGGGCAGGGGACCGATGGAAGGATTGACGCGTGGCCTGTCCCGTATCAAGACGGACTACGCGCTGGCCATCTCCTGCGACATGCCGTTCCTCGAGCTTGAAGAGCTCCGGCCGCTGCTCAAGGCAGTTGAGGGAAATGATTTCCAGGTGATACTGCCGCGCACCGGGCGCCGCCAGCCGCTTGCGGCGCTCTATCACCGAGCGCTTGCCGACCACTTCGCGGCGGCACTCAAAGAGGGTGAGCGCAAGCTCGGCAAGGTCATCGATGCGGTACCGCATGCATTCGTAGATTTCCCGGATGACGCGCTGTTCTTCAATGTCAACACAGCGGCCGACTGGCGACTGGCCTGCGGCCGACTCGTGAACGAGCAGCGCCCGACGCCGCTCGTGACCATCTCGGCGCCGGTGTCGAACACGGGCAAGACGACGTTCATCGAACGCGTGCTGCCGAAGCTCTCTGAGATGGGCATCCGCACAGGCGTCGTCAAGGGCGACTGCCACGGCTACGATGTCGATGAAGAGGGCAAGGACAGCTGGCGCTTCAAGGCAGCTGGTGCTGCGGGCGTCGCCGTCGTCTCGCCGCACGGCTACTTCATCGAACAGCGGACTGAGACGCGGGCGGACCTCGTCGCGATTGCCGCGCGGCTCACCGATGTCGACCTCGTGCTGATCGAGAGCCGCCGCCACGGCACGGCACCGCGCATCGAGCTCTACCGCGACCGCGGCGAGCTCGCCCTGCAGGAGGATACAGCCGCCTGCTTCACGAAGACAAAGCAGGATATGAAGGATGTCAACGAGTATCCTCTTGACGACAGCGACACAGCTGTGAGAATCATCACATTCCTGATGGGCCATCAGAAGAAAAACGCATAGGATTGCCATTTTAGAAGCAGCCTGCTCCATCTGAGCAGGCTGTTTTTTTTGCTTGCATATACCGTCGGCCATCTTAAGCTGTGAAAAAAGTTGTTTACAAACAGATGAGGACATGAGATAATCATAACAAATGATACGAATACAGAGTAATAAATTATAACAATGATAAATAGGAGGCAGCTATGGCACAGGCAAGAGAGGAAGAACTCATCGATTATCCCGTCATCCGCTACGTGAGTGATAAAGATTCCTTCGTGGATGACCATAAGTACACGTCCATGGAATGCTATCTCGACATCGATCTCAACGGCAAGCGCTTCACGACGTCGTTCTGCTCGCCGGGCGACCATGTCGATCTCGTCATCGGCATCCTCGCGCAGATGGGCCAGATCCGCACCTACGACGACATCGTCCGCCTGGACATCGACGAGGAGAACCTGCAGGCCACGGTCGTGACGACGGCCGACGCGCAGGCATGGGCGTCGCATAACGCGACGGACCCGCGCTACTTCCGCGCCCGCGAAATCCTGGACTGCGAGCCGGAGAAGATCTTCGAGCGCCCGCGCGACGTGCGCTTCAAGGCCAGCGATATCCTCGCCTGCGCTGACAAGCTGCTCGCAGAGCTCGCCGCGACGCACGAGAAGACGAATGGCGTGCACAGCGGCATTATCTGGGACCAGCAGGCGGAGAAAATCCTCGTCTTCCGCGAGGACATCGGCCGCCACAACGTCTTTGATAAGCTCTATGGCTGGTCGCTGCGCAACCACGTCGACATCACGGACAAGATCATCATCTTCAGCGGGCGCTGCTCGTCGGAGATGATGATGAAGCTCGGCCGCATGGGCATTTCCACCGTGGCCGCGAAGTCCGTGCCGACGACGCTCTCGCTGGCGCTTGCCAAGAAGCTCGGCATCACGCTCGTTGCGCGCATGGCACCGGGCAGCTTCTGTGTCTACACGAACCCGGAGCGCATCGTCTGCTGACCGGTGTGGGGGAGCATTCGCGCATGTAATATGGACAAGTTCCATTTGCATCAATAGATATATCAATATCAAAGGAGAGAGATAAGATGGATTTGAGCAGACGCGATTTTCTAAAGGCCACCGGTATCGGCGGCATCAGTCTGGCACTTTCCAGCCTCGGCTTCGACCTCAAGGAGGCCAAGGCAGCAGCTCATACGTTCAAGCTCGAAGGGGCACGTGAGTTCACGTCAATCTGCCACTTCTGCGCCTGCGGCTGCGGCGTCATCGGCTACGTGAAGGACGGCAAGCTCATCAACCTCGAGGGAGCGACGGACAGCCCGATCAACCGCGGCGCACTCTGCAGCAAGGGCCTCGGCTATGCGGTGATCCCGAACTCGAAGGAGCGCGCGACGAAACCTCTGTACCGCGCACCGGGCAGCGATCACTGGGAGGAGATCAGCTGGGATGAGGCGATCGACCGCGCGGCGAAGGCCATGAAGAACGCCCGCGAGAAGGGCTGGAAGCAGACGGAAGAGATTGACGGCGAGACGTATGAGGTCCGCCGCACGGACGGCCTGTCCTTCATCGGCGGTTCGCAGATCAACAACGAGGAATGCTACCAGAACATCAAGATGGCCCGCGCACTCGGCGTTGTCTACATCGACAACCAGACCCGCGTCTGCCATGCCAACACGCCGCCGGCCATGGGCGCTGCCTTCGGCCGCGGTGCCATGACGAATCCGTGGGGCGACCTCAAGAACACGAAGCTCGTCTGGATCGAGGGCTCGAACCTCGCGGAGTGCCATCCGATGGGCCTCAAGAACGTCATGAAGGCCCGCGAGCAGAACGGCACGAAGATCGTCCATGTCGACGTCCGCTACACGCGCACGTCGAAGATCGCGGACGAGTTCTTCCAGCTGCGTCCGGGCACGGACATCGCCTTCATGGGCTACATCATCTCGCAGATGCTCGAGCGTGAGAAGTTCAACAAGGACTACGTCCTGCGCAACACGAACGCTGCCTGCCTGCTGCGCGATGATTTCTCGTTCCACGACGGCCTGTTCTCCGGCTTTGACGAGGCTAAGAAGTCCTACACGAACCGCGAGAGCTGGGGCTATGCGCTCGGCGCGGACGGCAAGCCGCAGAAGGCCAATGACCTCTTTGCGCCGAACACGGTGCTCTCGCGCCTCAAGGAGTTCTACAGCCGCTACACGGTCGAGATGGTCTCGAATGTCACGGGCATGCCGGCAGAAGATATCCAGCGCGCTGCAGACATCTGGGTCAATCACGAGGGTCCGGCCATCATCATGTACGCGCTCGGCATGACGCAGCACACGGTCGGCGTCCAGAACATCCGTTGCTTCACCATCATGCAGCTGCTCAAGGGCAACATCGGCATCCCGGGTGGCGGCATCATCGCCATGCGCGGGCAGCCAAACGTCCAGGCTTCGACCGACTTCGGCATCGAGTTCAACATGCAGCCGGGCTACCTCGTTGCGCCGACGCACAAGACGAACACGCTCGCGAAGTGGACGGATGCCTTCGGCACGTTCCGCCGCAAGTGGTACGTCAACATGACGAAGGCATGGTTCGGCGAGCACGCGACGGCAGAGAACGACTACGGCTTCAACTACGGTGCCATCCGCAACGGCAACCATCCGGACTCCATCTACGCGATCTTCGAGGACGCTTGGCGCGGCACGATGCATGCGCTCTACCTCTGCGGCCAGAACCCGCATGTCACGAACGCCAACGCAGGCCTCGTCCACGACGGCCTCTGCAAGATGGATTCCCTCGTCGTGCAGGATATCTTCGTCAATGAGACGGCTGAGTTCTGGAACCGCCCGGGCGATAATCCGGCAGACATCCAGACGGAAGTCATCTTCCTGCCGGCCTGCTCCTACCTCGAGCGCGAAGGCTCCATCACGAACTCGATGCGCCTGATCCAGTGGCGCATGAAGGGCCCGGATGTACTCGGCGACTCGAAGCCGGACTACGAGATCAACGACATGCTCTGGAAGCGCATCCGCAAGCTCTATGCGGACTCCACAGACAAGAAGGACGAGCCGATCAAGTTCATGACGTGGAACTACCGCAAGAATCACTACCTCGAGGACATCATGAAGGAGATCAGCGGTTACGATGTCGCGACGGGCACGGTCGTCAACGGCATCGGCGAGCTCAAGGACAACGGCGAGACGGCCTCCGGCATGTGGATCTACGCGGGCTACTACGGCCGCGAGGGCAACATGACGGCGCGCCGCGGTCAGGATGACCCGGGTAATGTCGGCATCTTCCCGCAGTTCGGCTGGGCATGGCCGGACAACATCCACATCCTCTACAACCGCGCTTCGTGCCTCGAAGACGGCAGCCCGGCGGATAAGGATCACCCGCTTGTCTGGTGGGATGCGGCTGCAGGCAAGTGGACGGGCTACGATGTGCCGGATGTCGGCAACCGCACGGCCGGCCCGTCGACGCCGGCTGGCCAGAAGCCGTTCCGCATGAACGGCGAGGGCTTTGCCCGCATCTACGCAGCTCCTTACAAGGACAAGAATCCGGACGGCACGACGCGCGACGCTTCCTCGACGCCGGTCGACGGCCCGATCCCGGAGCATTACGAGCCGTTCGAGAGCCCGACGCACAACGCGATGCACGAGAACGAGAATGCACAGCACAACCCGTGCATCAAGTACCCGCGCCTGCCCGAGAAGCAGCCAATCGGCACGAAGGACAAGTTCCCGTACGTGCTCTGCAGCTCCGGCATCGCCGAGCACTGGTGCTCCGGCACGGTCACGCGCAACATCCCGTGGCTCAACGAGCTCGTCAAGGAGAACTTCGTCGAGATCAGCGAGCAGCTCGCCAAGAAGATCGGCGTCAAGGCCGGCGACAAGGTCAAGGTCAGCTCGGCACGCAGCGAGGTCGTCGTCAAGGCGATGGTCACGAAGCGCGCGCAGCCGCTCAAGGTCAACGGCGAGGAGACGCACATGGTCTGGATGCCGTATTCATTCGGCTTCAAGGGCCTCTCGACGGGACCGAGCACGAACTACCTGACGAACGATGCGCTTGACCCGAACTCGGAAGAGCAGGAGTTCAAGGCGTGCCTCGTCAATGTCCAGAAAGCATGAGGGACGGTGAGTGGAATTGAAGCATAAAGAAAAGAAGGCGCTCTGGCAGACCTTCTTCGAGCAGCATGCCTATCTGAAAGAGACGGGCGGCTGGCATCTCTCGCTCGAGAGACTGCTCGGTGAGGCACTGACGCCTGTCGCCTTCCCGCCGAAGGAATCCTGGAAAGAGCTGACGAAAGAGGGCCTGCCGCTCCTGCAGCACGAAGAGCTCCTGCCGCGCGTGACAGCTGCAGCTGCCGGGCAGCTCGACGGCGCTCTCGCACTCGTGCTGGGAAGTCAGGATATCGAGACGCCGGAGGAGATGCGCCAGTCGCTCACGGATCTGCGCACATTTGCGGCCAATCAGGAAGCAGCGGCAGCGCTCTTCAAGGCGCTCTTGCAGCAGGATGATGCGGCAATCCGCCGCCTTGCCGCTGAGCAGGATCTGCAGGAGGCGGGCCTGCGCCTCTTCGGCTGGGCCGTCATCGATGCGCTCGTGCCGGCTGAGGCAAAGGACACCGCCGTCTGGGAAGAGGCAGGTTGGACGCGCAACTACTGCCCGGTCTGCGGACGCCAGCCTGTGATGGCCGTCCTGCGCAAGGAGCAGCATGGCCGCGCGCGCTTCCTCGTCTGTGACGGCTGCCATACCGTCTGGCCGTATGCGCGCGTCGGCTGTGTCTACTGCGGCAACCAGGACCTCAAGAAGATGAAGATACTGGAGCCAGAGGGGGAGGAGGCCATGCGCCTCGATGTCTGTGAGGAATGCCACGCATACCTCAAGACGTATCAGGGATGCAAACAGATCAACCAGGCGGCGCCGGACGGTCCGGACGAATGTGAGGAAATCTATCGGCACGACTGGGCGACGCTCCATCTCGACCTTGCCGGTCAGGAGCAGGGACTCGTGAAGAGAGGCAGCGCTCTGCTGCCCGCTGCGCCGGGTCCCGATGAAGGGGAGGAAAAGTAAATGGCACAAGAAATGGCAATGCTGCACGACATCGCACGCTGCAGCGCCTGCAGAGCCTGCATGGTCGCCTGCAAGCAGTGGCATGACCTGCCGGCTGACATGTCGACACCGTTTGAGGGACAGTATCAGTCGCATGCGACGCTGACCCCGACGACGTGGACGCTCATCCGCATGACTGAGCGCACGGATGACAAGGGAAAATTCAACTGGGACTTCGTCAAGACGCAGTGCATGCACTGCGGCGACCCAGCCTGCGCGAAGGGCTGCCCGGAAGAAGCCATCGACAAGCTGGCTTCGGGCGCAGTCGTCATCAATGAAGAGAAGTGCGTCGGCTGCGGCTACTGCGTGGCCAACTGCCCGTTCGACGTCCCGAAGATCAACCCGCAGACGCATAAGTCGACGAAGTGCGACCTCTGCTTCGACCGCATCGAAGAGGGTATAACGCCGTCGTGCGCCAAGACCTGCACGGCAGATGCCCTGCAGTTCGCACCGTATGAGGAAATCGAGGAAATCGCGCGCCAGCGCGTCGCGGAGCTCAAGGCAGAAGGCCATCCGGATGCCAATGTCTACAATCCGCAGGGTGTCGGCGGCGTCCACATGATCTACGTGCTGCCGGAGAAACCGATGGTCTACGGGTTCAATCCGCAGAGCAAGACACCTGTCTCCATCGACATCTGGAAGGATGTCGTGCGTCCGCTCGGCAAGCTCGCCGGTGCCGGCGCGCTCGTCGGCGTGCTCGGCCTCGCTGCCGTCAAGGGCCTGACGGGCAAGAAGAAGCAGGACGATGACGAGAACGGGAAGGGGGAGCATTGATGTCTAAGAGCATAACCTACATCAAGCGCCATAAGAAGGGGTTCATCTACTTCCATTGGATCAATGCAGTGACGTTTTTCCTGCTGTTCCTGACGGCAATGCCGCTCTACACCAATAAGTTCTTGTTCCTCTACGAGGCATTCGGCGCAGAGACGCTGCAGACGATGCACCACATCCTCGGCGTCATCTTCATCCTCAACCCGATCGTCGCCTTGCTCATCACGGCGCGCTCCGGCATCTTCACGCTGATCCGCGAGGTCCTGCGCTTCGACAAGGACGATGTGAAGTTCCTCGTGAAATTCCCCGCTGAGCTCATCGGCAGAGAGCCGAAAGACATGCCGAAGCAGGGCTTCTACAACGGCGGTGAGCGCATGAACATCCTGCTGCAGGCACTCTTGTGGCTCGGTTTCGTCGTCTCGGGCCTCACGCTCTGGCTCGGTGCCGGCCACCTCTCGCCGACCATCCGCACCTGGATGATCCCGCTGCACAGCCTCTGCGCTGGCCTCGGCTTTGCCGCTGCCATCGGCCACATCTACCTGGCCATCGGCGTTAATCCTGACTCGTTCCAGGGCATGCGCGACGGCACGGTCAAAGAGAGCTACGCTAAGCATCACCATGCTAAGTGGGTTGACAGCCTCGAGAAAGAGGGAAAACTCGAGACGGTTGAACGCATCGTTAAATAAAAAAGAATGGAAATCAAATCCTGCCGCACCTTCCTGCGGCAGGATTTTTTCATGGTCTGGCGAATGTAAACGTATAGCAATGTATCACAGGCCTTACAAACATGAAATAAGAAAGAAGGGATCATCATGATCTGCAGGAAATGTGGCTGTATGCTGGAATCGGGGACGCGGATCTGTCCCTTCTGTGGTGAGCCGGCAACCCTGGCGGCCAACCCCGTTGTCGAGGGACTGCCGGAGCTCGTTCTCTTGAACGAATTGGCACCGGTCCCTGCGACGCGCGAGGAAACGCTCGTAGAATTGCGCAGGCTCGAATCTTACTTTGGAGAACTCGACACCAAGTACGCGACGCTCGCGGACCTCTGGCTCAAGTCGGCATGCTGGCAGGCACCATCCAAGACGCGCTGGGCTGTCAGCGGCTTCTTGCTGGCGCTGCTGCTCTACCTGCTCGTCGGCATCCACCTGCCCGCGATAGCGGCTTGGATTTTCGTCGTGCTCTGGGGCGTGATCGCGTACTTTGGCTTCACCCGCTCGTACGCGCACTATGAGGCAGGACGATCCGAGAACGAGCATGCTATAAGGGAGCTCGAGAACGAGATACGCCGCCACTACAACAAGGCGCGGGACTGCTTCCTGCCGCTCGACTACACGGCGCCTTCCGTGCTGAGCGAGCTCATCGCTGGGCTCGACTCCGGCATGATTGCCTCGTTCGAGGACTATCGCATTAATAATTGAGACGCAACTGAGACGCGTTTTGCCACAAAAAATGCTGCACCATATCCATGGTGCAGCATTTTTATTGTGATTTTCAGTTGCTCAGCCGATGATCCACGAGACGAAGTAGATGCAGAGCGGGATGGTGACGCAGGCAATGCCGATGACGTCGATGTAGACGCCCGTGCGGATCATCTTCGTGATGGGGATGTAGCCCGAAGCGTAGACGATGGCGTTCGGCGGCGTCGAGACTGGCAGCATGAAGCCGAGCGATGCGGAGAGCGCGATGGCGACCGATACGGGGACGGGGTTCATGCCAGCCGAGATGGCAGCCGTGATGGCCAGGGGGCCGATCATGTTCGTGGCGGCCGTGTGGCTCGTGAGCTCCGAGAGCAGCAGGGCCATGACGGAGAAGACCGCGACCATCGCGATGGCGGACGGCTCGCCGCCCATCATCGCGATGATGCCGTCGCCGACCCATTTCGAGAGGCCCGTCTTGTACATCATGCCGCCCATCGCGAGGCCGCCGCCGAAGAGGATCAGCGTGCCCCACTCGATGCCGTCCTTGGCATCCTTCCAGCTCAGCGTGAATTCGCGCTTCTTGAAGTTCACAGGCAGCAGGAAGAGCAGCAGTGCGCCGAGCATGGCGGCGACGGCCTCAGGGAACAGGCGGTTGTACATCTTGAGCACCGGCGAGGTGCTGCCGAGTGCGATCGAGAGGAAGCCGGGCAGGACCCAGAGCACGACGGCGACGCCGAAGCAGAAGACCGTGTTCTTCTGAGCGCGCGTCCAGTGGCCGAGCTCGCGGATCTTCTCCTGGATGAACTGCTCCGCGCCTTCGATCTTCGTGACATCGGCCGGGAACATGCGCGCGAGCACGATGTAGGCGATGATGAAGTAGAGGACCATCGCGATGATGCCCCAGGTCATCCACTCGAAGAAAGAGACATGGATGTCACACATCTGGTCGAGGAAGCCGAGCATGATGAGGTTCGGCGGCGTGCCGATTGGCGTCAGGACGCCGCCAATCGAGCAGGCGTAGGCCGTCATGAGCATGAGTCCGGTCGCGTACTTGTAGTCGTAGAGGTCGATATTGCGGCCGTTTGCTGCGAACATCTCCTTGATGGAGGCGAGCAGGCCGAGGCAGATCGGGAACATCATGGCCGCTGTGGCCGTGTTGCTGATCCAGCCGGAGCAGAGTGCGGCGGCGAGGCCGATGGCCAGGAAGATGCGGCGCGGATTGGAGCCGACCCAGGAGCGCGAGAGCAGCCAGTAGGCAAAGCGCTTGTCGATGCCGTGCGTCATCATGGCCTTGGCGAGGATGAAGCCGCCCATGAAGAGAAAGATCATGGGATTGGCAAAGGCGGCGAAGGCCATGCCGACCGGGACGACGCCCGTCACGACGGCGAGCGTCGGGCCAATCAGGGAGGTGACGGGGATGGGGACGGGCTCTGTGATCCACCAGAGCGCGACGAGAACCATGATGGCGAGCAGTTTATGCGCTTCGAGTGTCAGGCCCGCAATCGGGGTGAAGAATACGAGCAGGGCCAGCAGCGGGCCGCCGAACAGGCCAATCGTGCGGCGGCGGCGGTCGAATAACTGCTCCGCGCGCTTGACGGCCAGGGCTTCTTGGTTGATCTTGTTCATGGATATTCCTCCTTCGATGTAATGTGGGTATGATGGCGCATGCGTGTTACATTTCTTATGATATAGAAATATCTGAACTTTTTCAATAGAAAAATGCTATCCGAACGATTCTTTTTAGGAATAGTTGGATAGCATGGTGATGCTTACATCATTCGTCGTCTTTGAGATAGCGCTTGTCGAGCAGGTCTTTGACCGTGCGCTGCTTGTTGTTCTCGATGTAGCGATGGATGAAGATGTTCGGGATGGCGACGCCGATGGCGATGCCGATGATGATCGTGACGGCCTCGACACCGTTGCGCATCATCGCGAGCAGTGTGGATGCCGTGATGTCCTGGATGTTGAGCAGGGCGAAGAGCACGCGGTAGAGCAGCACACCAGGGATCATCGGGATGGCGGACGGGATGGTCAGGATGATGTTCGGCGCGTGGAACCAGTGGATGGCCTTGAGGGCGAGGAGACCGACGACGGCGGCGCCGAGGAAGGAGCCGGCCGTCTGCGAGAAGCCGAGCTGCAGGACCATGACGTTGCGCAGCAGGACCGTGATGATGCCGCCGACCGCGACGACGGGCAGCAGGCGCTTCGGGATGTTGAAGATGATGGAGAAGCCCATCGAGGAGATGGCGGCGGCGATGGCCTGCGAGAAGTAGATGTTGTCTGGCCGCAGGCTGACCGTCGTGAAGTCCGCGACATTGCCGAGCCGGATGGCGACGACGATGCCGAAGGTCATCGCGCCGACAATCAACAGCGTGTGGATGGCCCGCGTCATGCCGGAGACGATGAAATTGTTGAGGAAGTCGTCGACGGCGTTGATGAGCGGGATGCCCGGGACGAGGAAGAGCGCGCAGGAGATCAGCGGATACCAGTTCATCGTGCCCGTCAGGAACTGCGTGGCCCAGGCGAACATCGTCGTCGCGAACGAGGTGATGGCGATGACGGCGTACGTGTTGAAGGCGTAGCCGGCGCAGATCTTCCTGACGTAGAAGCCGAGGAAGGCGCAGAGTGCCGTGAGCAGGAAATCGAGCCAGCTGCCGCCGAAGAGCTTGCAGAAGCCGCCGCAGGCGGCACCGGCGCCAAGGGCCGTCAACCAGACCGGATAATTGCGCGGCCTGTTCTTGATGCGCAGGAGGTGGCGCTCGAATTCGTGCAAGGAATAATTCTTCTCGAGTGCCCGCCAGGTCAGCTTGCTGATGGCCGTCAAGGTCGTCATGTTGATGCCGTGCTTCGTGCACTTGCGGAACTCTGTGTAAGAATGCTGCTCGTCGTTGACGTTGAGCATCAGCGTCGTGTACATGACGTGCTGGTGGATGCGGTCTTTCGGGATGCCCATGTAGGCTGCCGTGCGCATCATGTCGCGGACCGTGCGGTCACTGTCCGCGCCATTCTCCATCAGAAGCTGTCCCGTGTGCAGCAGGAGATGCATCTTCCTGCCAATCTCGGCGAAAGGCTCCTTGAGGACTTTCTCGTCTTTCGTCTCCATGATTCTGCCCCCTTTTCTGCTGTTCTTCATGAAGAGAGACTATGCTAGATAAAATACCATTAAGATTATACAATGCGGGCAGAGGGCTTTCAAGGCACTTTAATAATTGACTCAACAAAGTATTCCCATACGACCGTCTGTTTGTTATAATCGAGGCAGTAGGAAAGAGGAGGTGCTCTATTTGTATTTCTGGAAGAAAAAATTGCTGACGCTGCTCGTCTGCAGCACGCTGGGCTTCTCGGCGATTGCTCTGCCAGCTGGGCGGGCGGAGGCCGTCGACGCCTGGGCCGTCGCCGCACAGTCGCTCGGCGTCTTTGCGGCCTACAAGTCGAGCCTCGCGAGCATCCTCGCGCTCGGCAATGATGTCAGCGCACAGGTGCAGAGTGCGCGGCAGGACCTGCATGAGAACGGCGCGGACGAGAACTGTCACGATGTCGAGGTCGTCAACCGCGTCATGGAGCAGCTCATCAGCAAAGGCGATTACGTGCTCAAGGTCAATTCGCTTCCGTTCATCTGGGGCGTCAACAACAGCAGTGACTTCAACGCCTCGTGCTTCCCGACGGACTACGTCAGCGTCAACCGGGCCCTCGTGCGCGGCCTCGAGTGCGACGAGGACGAGCTTGCGGCTGTACTCGCGCATGAGATGACGCACGGTATCGAGCAGCACAGCGCCAAGAACTACGCGAAGGCCGTCGCCCAGTACTACGGCATGAGTTTCCTCAACATGGATGCCGGCCTCATGGACTGGAACAAGCTCAATGCACTGGCCAGCTACTCTATCGCGAAGAATGTCACATTGCCGACGGAGTACGATGCCGATGCCGGAGGCTTCTACATCATGACGAGCGCGGGCTTCAATCCGGGCGGCCCGGCGGCGGCCATGTACCGCATGGCTTACTACCTGACGTACGAGACGCGCAATGTGCTCGAGTACCAGGACCTCGACGAGAAAGCGAAGGAGAAAGAGACGTTCTCCGACCATCCGGAGACGGAGCTGCGCGAGAAGCGGCTGGCGCAGATGATGACGGATTACGGTTGTGGCCATGTGACGGTCAAGGACCGCAAGACCGTCTGTCTCGACGGGCAGGAATTCCTGTCGGTGGACTGGACGCGTGATGACTACGACAATACGGTCGAGAACGCCTACTACGTCGCGGGCGGCCTCGCTAAGGCCTTCCACGACTACGATTCCCTTGCGGGCTGGGATTTCCGTCCCGACGGCGAGGGTGGCTTCGACTTCCTGACGGATGACCGCGTCTACGGTCCCTTGCGCCACTTCGTGACGGCCGGTAACCTCGGCAGCCGCCTGCAGCAGCTCGTGGCAGAGGCCTACGCGAGGGAGGCCTCTTCGGGTGCGCGGGAGAAGATGAAGGCAGAGGAAGCGGCGCGTCGGCAGGAACATTCTGAAGCGCTCCAGAGTGTCTATGAGGCCGATGCAAAGGCGGTCAAGAAGATGCGCGAGAACGGCGACGCCTACAGCGACTACGGCATGGGTAAGCAGGCGCTCTGGGAATTTGCGCGCGTGTTTGCGGCCAAGAACATGGACGACGAGGCGGCGAGCTACGTCATGTGCGGCCGCGCCAAGGCGGTTGAGGGCGACTACACGGGGGCTCTCGACTATGCCAACCGCGGCGTCGCAATGGACAGCAAGAACGCCTACAACTTCCTCAACCGCGCCGACATCTACCGCATGATGGGCGACCGCGAGGCTGCGCTTGTGGACTGCAGAGAGGCAAAGAAGGTCGACGCGGAGAATCCCTACAGCTATCTGATCGGTGCGCAGATCGAGGACGAGATGGAGCGGAAAGAGGCAGCGCTGGCCGACTACAAGGAGTTCCACCGCCTGCAGCCCGCTGCGTTCCGCCACATCCCGCCGGAATACCTCCAGAAGATCTCGGCGAAGGACTACAAGACGTACGAGAAGGAGAAGGCCGAGAAGGACAAGGCGCGGGCAGAAGCCTGGAAGAAGAAGCAGGAGGCCAAGCAGGCGAATGCGGGCAAGGCGAAAGACGTGAAAAAATCTGGTGCTGCGACGGCCGATAAGGCGGCGAAAAGCAAATAAGGCAAACAAAAAGAGATGCCATGAGGCATCTCTTTTTGTTGCCGCTCAGCGGCAGTAGCGCGAGCCACCGCAACCGCGGGCTGGCGCGCAGCCGTACGAATCATCCCCGCAGTAGGACCGGTCATTCCGGCAATACGCTCCGTTGTTGCAGGAGGCATTGTTCTGCCAGCAGCTCCTGACCGGGCAGGTGTTGTCCTCGGATGAAGCAGCGAGGACAGGCACAGCGACGGCCACGAGCAGGGCTGTGATGACGGCCATGATGATCTTTTTCATGATGGTTCCTCCCTTCCATATGTTCATCTCTATTATACCAAAAGCGGAGAATCTTGTGCGTATCTCAGAGGCATTTTATCCGTTAGAAGAACGTGTGAACAATGCTGAGAGAGAGACCCATGATGACGAAGGAGCAGAGCAGGGCCCCGACCATCGGGCGCAGTCCCTTCTGGAGGATGACGCCGAAGTTGACGTTGAGGCCGAGGGCAGCCATGGCCATGCCGAGCAGCAGATAGGCGAGCTGGACGAGAGATGGGACAAAGTCATTGACGAATGGCAGGTAGGAGCCGATGGCGCTGGCCAGGATGAAGCCGCCCATGAACCATGGGATGGGCACGGACATCCTGCCCTCGCCTGCGCCGTCCTGCTTGCGGAAGCGGCGCGCCTCGAGGACGCCGACGATGATGGCGACAGGGGCGAGCAGCAGGACGCGGGAGAGCTTGGCGATGATGGCGCTGTCTGTGCCGACGGGGCCGGCCGCACCGCCGGCGGCGACGGCATGGGCAATCTCGTGGAGGCTCAGGCCCGCCATGGTGCCGAACTGCGCGTCTGTGAAGCCGAGGAATGGCTGCAGGCCGACCTCGATCAGCGTGAAGAGCGTGCCGAGAATGGCGACGATGGCGACGGCGAGGACGGACTGGTCGGTCTTAGCCCGGACAGCGCTCGAGACGCCCATGACGGCCGCCGCGCCGCAGATGCTGCAGCCGCAGGCCGCCAGCAGGGCGAGCGTGTGCTCGACCTTGAAGAAGCGGGCGACGAAGTAATTGAGCGGGATCATGACGGCGACGATGACGATGGCGGCCTCAAGGCTCTTGAGGCCGGCACTCATGAGGATGACGAGGTTGAGCTTGAAGCCTAAGAGGATGATGCCGGCGCGCAGGAATTTGTTGGCGATGAACGGCGTGCTCTGCTGCGCGGCCGCCGTCAGCGAGCGCGCAAATTGCAGGCACATGCCGAGCAGGAGGGCGAGCACAAGGTGGCCGATCAGCGAGAAGCCCGGCAGCTTGGCGAGAAACTGGCCGGCGATTGAGCAGACGAGCGTTACGATGAGCCCGATGCTCGCGCGGCGCCAATAGAGCTTGGATAATTGCATGATATGACTCCTTATCTTCGTGATAGTTGTGGATTTCCGTGCAATGCGATTGCGACAATCCGAATTATAAGAGAGAGGATTGAATATGTAAAATGATGTATTATAATATATCAATAAGATAATCTTATCGATAAGGAGGAGATCACATGTTGGACTTCCGCGTTGCCACCTTTCTCTGCGTCTGCCAGACGATGAACTTCACGCGGGCGGCGCAGCTCTTGAACATCACGCAGCCCGCCGTCTCGCAGCACATCCACTTCCTCGAGGAGGCGTATGGCATGGCGCTCTTTCGCTACGAGAACAAGAAGCTCTCGCTGACGGCGGCCGGGCAGATCCTGCGCAAGCGCTTCGTCGCGATGAAGAATGATGAACAGGAGCTCCTGGCAGAGCTTCGGAGCCAGGTGTCCGGCATCGAGGAGATCTCGCTCGGCGTGACGATGACGGTCGGCGAGTACGCCATCATGGACCCGCTTGCGCGCATGCTCCGTGCCCATCCAGAGCGCAATGTCCGGCTCGTCTTCGGCAACACGCAGCAGCTCTTGCAGATGCTCGCCGCGGGCAGCATCCAGCTCGCGCTCGTCGAGGGCTACTACCCGCAGGAGGAGTACGAGCACACACGCTACAGCACGGAGGACTACATCGGCGTCTGTGCGGCCGCGCATCATTTCGCCATGCCGCCGCATCGTTTCCACGACCTGCTGCAGGAGCGGCTGCTGATCCGTGAGGAGGGCTCCGGAACGCGCAACATCCTCGAGCGGAACCTCGCGCTCTACGGCATGAAGGTCAGCGACTTCATCCACTACACAGAGGTCGGCAACATGCACACGATCATCGGACTCCTGCTGCGCGATGCCGGCATATCCTTCCTCTACCGGATTGCCGTCGAGGCGGAGCTGCGGGCAGGTACCCTGCGCGAGATCCCGCTCGCTGGCTTTACCATGCAGCACGACTTCGACTTCATCTGGGAGAAGGGCAGCATCTACACGGATGCCTACACTGCGTTCTGTCAGGAGCTGCGCTCCCTTGCAGGGGAGCAGGATTCCTCGAATTTTCCAGACAGGCAGGGAAGAGCGGGGGCGGGGTCGAATACTCTTGTAGAGTAAATCATGTATTCGTTTTTCGTTTTTTTCAGGAGGGATGCGGCATGATGAGTTTGTCAGACAAGAAAGAGATATGGCGCGGCATGCCTCAGGAAACGCCGGAACAACAGCTATGGGCCGATAATTACTACGATGCAGAGCTCATACCGATGGCACAGGAGCGCTTCCGCGGGCATTATGCGTCGGAAAAGCGGGAGTACTATGGCCTGTTCCTGCTCATGGGACCGCTCTGGGAGCTCTCGACCTTCTCGGTCGCGCTCTTCGAGCCGCAGAACGTACACATATTCTGCCGGAAAGAGCAGGCCCTGCAGGTCAAGCTGCTGCAGCAGAACCTCGGGCTCGACGACGGCAGCCTCTGCTGTACCTACATACAGGGGGAGGATATCCCCTCGCTCTACCGCGTCATGAAGAAACAGCACGATATCTGGGATTCGGTGGGGCGCACGGCCATCGACATCACGGGCGGCTCGGCCCTCGCGGCACCGGCTGCGGCGATGGCAGCGGCCTGCCTCGACATCGACGTCTACCGCATCGAGAGCCAGTACCTGCCTGCCTACCATCACCACGATCCGGGCACGGAGCGTCTCTGCCACATCCCTGCGGTTACATCGGTTATCGGCATGGATTGAAAGCAGCGTGATTAGCGTAAGCGAATATCTACTTCAAATTTTTCAAAAATTGCTGGACATCCTTGAACGGAGTATGTTATAATGATTTCGAAATAACAAATAAAGATTATTGATTAGGAGGAAACGAAATGGCAGAAAAGAAGAATCCGTACGCAGGTACACAGACTGAGAAAAATCTTTTAGCAGCGTTTGCAGGTGAGAGTGAAGCGACGAACAAGTACACCTACTTTGCTTCCCGCGCGAAGAAAGACGGCTATGAGCAGATTGCCGCTTTGTTCCTCAAGACGGCGAGCAACGAGCGCGAGCATGCAAAGCTCTGGTTCAAGGAGCTCTTCGGCATTGGCGACACGGCAGCAAACCTCGAGAGCGCCGCTGAAGGTGAGAACTACGAGTGGACGGACATGTACAAGGGCTTTGCTGAGACGGCAGAGAAAGAGGGCTTCAAGGCACTGGCCGCGAAGTTCCGCCTCGTGGCAGAGATCGAGAAACACCACGAAGAGCGCTATCGCGCCCTGCTGAAGAACGTCGAGACGGCTCAGGTCTTCGAGAAGAGCGAAGTGAAGGTCTGGGAGTGCCGCAACTGCGGTCACATCGTCATCGGCACGAAAGCACCGACTGTCTGCCCGGCCTGCGCACATCCGCAGAGCTTCTTCGAGGTTCACGCCGAGAATTATTGATGAGCAGATGCCTGCCTCATCTTGAAAAAAAGCTCCTCGACGCAAGATCATCTCGGGAAGGCTTTTTTCTTGTCACATTTTTTCGTCAGAGAGGCCAGCAGGGCCTGGCAGCCCTTGAGGACGTCGTCATAGGTGGCGTCGAAATTGCCGGTGTACCACGGGTCGGCGACTTCGCGGTGCTCGCCGGCGAAATCGAGCAGCAGGGCCGTCTTGTGCGCGGGGTCGCCGTGCGTCAGGCGCTCTAAGTCGCGCATGTTCTCGCCGTCCATGCCGATGATCTTGTCGTACTTTTCGTAGTCGGCGCTCGTGATCTGGCGCGCGTGGCGCGGCGCGAAGGGCACGCCCATCTCGCGGAGCTTCTGCTTTGTGCCCCAGTGCGTATCCGAGCCAATCTCATCGCGGCGGCAGGCGGCTGAGTCGATCGTGAATGCATCATCGAGCCCTGCCTTGTGCACGAGGTCCTTCATGACGAATTCTGCCATTGTCGAGCGGCAGATATTGCCATGGCAGACAAAGAGGAGTTTCTGTTTCTGCATGTCATGATTCCTTTCTCTTGCTTGTCTTATCCATTATAGCATGGCATTTTCACGGATGGAACGCCAATAAAGCATTGTGCTGATACACTGTTACAGTACAGATCTTTTATATGTACGCATTCCAATGGATAATGAAAATTATTTATAATTATTGAAAGATAAATAGAAAATATATCAAAATATATATAGTAAAGAACTGAAAGTCAAACAGTAAGAACGGAGGTTTTCACTATGTTGCTTGTTGGAGGTCTTATCGTCATCCTGACGTTCGTGCTGATCGTCAAGAAATACGAAGCGAGGCTCGTGCTGTTCTTGGCCGGCCTCTTGATGTGCCTGATCGGGGGACTGCCCGGCGATGTCATGAAGGCATTCACGAAGGCGATGGTCAACAATTCGCTCGTGCCGACGATCTGTACGGTCATGGGCTTCTCGTACGTCATGCGCCTGACGACGTGCGACCAGCACCTCGTGCAGTCCATCTCGGGCATCCTGAAGCGCGGCCGGGCCATTCTCGTGCCGATCTCGTTTTTCCTGACCTGGTGGATCAGCCTTGCCATTCCCTCGGCATCGGGCTGCTCGGCCGCTGTCGGCAGCATCCTCATACCGACGCTGATCGCTGCGGGCGTCCATCCGGCCATGGCGGCGGCGACGGTGCTCGCCGGCACCTGGGGCAGTGCCATCAGCCCGGGCAATGCGCACAATCCGTTCGTAGCGGACCTGGCGGGGACGGACATGATGACGGTCATCATCAATGAGACGCCGGCCTCGGTCATCGCCTCGATTGCCTGTGTCGTCGTCATGACGGCCTATGCTGTCCTGCGCAAAGAGGGTGCGACGGAAGAGCGCCGCCTCGCGTACCTCAAGGAAATCGGTGAGGAAGGGGTCAAGGAAGCGTCCTTCCACGTGCGCCCGCTGCTGGCCATCGTGCCGCTCGTGCCGCTGTTTCTCTTGATTCTCGGCTCGAAACAGGTCGGTCTGCTGCCGGAGATCAGCGTGCCGCTGTCGATGCTCATCGGCGTCGCGCTGGGCTTCCTCGTCACGCTGCAGGATGCGCAGGAGATCTGCCGCAAATTCTTTGAGGGCATGGGCAATGCCTATGCCGATGTCATCGGCCTCATCGTCTGCGCGAGCGTCTTCACGACGGGCATGACGGCCATCGGCCTCACGGGTGCGCTGACGGAGCTCATGGAGGGCTCGCAGGCCGCTGCGGCTGCAGCCGGCACGTTCGGCCCCTTCTTCATCGCTGTCATCTCGGGTTCCGGTGATGCGGCGGCCTTTGCCTTCAACGGCGCCATCACGCCGTTTGCGGAGCAGTTTGGCCTGTCCATCATGGACCTTGGCTCGCTCGCGCAGATCGCGGGCGCGATGGGCCGCTCGATGTCGCCGATTGCTGGTGCTGCCATCATCTGCGCCGGCCTCGCCAAGGTCAACCCGATTGAGGTATCGAAGCGCAATGCCCTGCCATGCCTGGCATCTGCCATTGTGTTGATGCTTCTGTTATAATGAATCTCAGATGATGCTTTGCCATCATCATACAGGAAAGCAAGAAAGGAAGTCAGTGAAATGATCAATCGGGAACGTGTACTCCAGGAATTCTTTGAGCTCGTCAGCATCCGCTGCTCGACACACAAAGAGCGCGAGATGGGCGACCTCTTGACAAAGCGCCTGCAGGAGCTCGGCGGTACCGTCCATGAGGACAAGGCCGGTGAGGCCTTGGGCGGCAACTGCGGCAATCTCGTTGCGGATTTCCCGGCGACAGAGGGGCAGGAGGACAGGCCGACCGTCATGCTGACAGCTCATATGGACTGTGTGGAGCCCTGCGCGGACATTCATCCCATCCGGGAGAACGGCATCATCCGCTCCGATGGCACGACTATCCTTGGTGCCGACGACAAGGCCGGCGTCACGGCCATTCTTGAAGCGCTGCGGCAGCTGCGCGAGCGTGCCATCCCGCACGGCCCTCTGCAGGTCGTCTTCACGATCGCGGAGGAGAACGGCGTTCACGGTTCGCAGCATCTCGACAGCAGCCTGCTGCATGCGGATATGGGCTTCACGTTTGATACGCACGGCCATCCGGGGCTCATGAGCCACAAGGCACCGGGCAAGAACCAGATTCACATCCACATCGAAGGCAAGGCTGCCCATGCCGGTGTCGAGCCGGAGAAGGGCATCAATGCCATCAAGGCTGCAGGCGAACTGCTCGTCGATGCGCCGCAGGGGCGCATCGACGTGGAGACGACCTGCAATGTGGGCCGCATCGTGGGCGGCAGTGCGACGAATGTCGTCGCGGATTCCTGCGACATCTACTATGAGTCGCGCAGCCGCAATAAGGAGAAGCTCGACACGATCACGCAGCGCATCGTTGACCACTTCAAGCTCGGTGAGGAGGGAACGGGCTGCAAGATCACGGCGGAGGTCAGCCCGGACTACGGTCCGTACGAGATCCCGCAGGATGCGCCAGCCATCGAGGTGGCCAGACGGGCTGCGGAGAAGCTCGGCTTCCCGATCGAGCTCGAGGAGTCGGGCGGCGGCTCCGATGCGAACCACTTCAACACGTACGGCGTGCCGACGGCCGTGCTCGGCGTCGGCATGACGAAGAGCCACACGAAAGATGAGTACATCGAGGAAAAGGATCTCTACAATGCGGCGGCGTGGGCCCTGGCCATCGTCTGCGAAGCTGCCGGGGAAATGTGCTGAGATAGGAGACGGAACAGGAGAGGGGAAGACGAGCGTACATGACCTGGATTTTATTTGACTGGGCCGGGACACTGGCCTTTGCCGTATCCGGCGCGATGGTCGGCCTGTCGCGCCGCATGGATATTTTCGGCGTCACAGTGCTGGCGCTCTTGACGGCTGTCGGCGGCGGCATGGTGCGCGATGTGCTCGCAGGCGTCACGCCGCCTGTGGCCCTGACCGAGCCGACAGATTTGCTGCTGTCCGTGGCGACGGCCGTCATCGTCTCGTGCGTCTATGCGGTCGTCTCGATCGACCGCAAGCAGCGCCACACGATGACGCTGCTCTACGAGCTGTCGGATACGATTGGCCTGGCCTCGTTCACGGTCACGGGGACGCTGCGCGGCCTGACGCTCGGGACGGGGGACCCGTACGTGTTCCCGATGATGCTCGGCGTCATCACGGCCGTCGGCGGCGGCATGCTGCGCGACCTCATGGCACAGCGCGTGCCGGTCGTCCTGCGCATGGACGTCTATGCCGTGGCCTCGCTGGCCGGTGCCTGGCTCATGTGCTGGAGCTGGCCGCGCTGGGGTGCAGACGTCTCCTCGTGGCTCTGCTTTCTCTCCGTGCTGCTGCTGCGCGGCTGCGCCATCCACTATGGCTGGCAGCTCTACCACCCGCGTCCGGGTGGGCGCATCTTCCATCGCCAGTCGCGCCAGAAGCCGCCCGAACGTTGAAAAACTCGCTTTTGATATCGCCTCGCTTTGAGAGGCGATATTTTTTTATCTTTTTTCAAAAAAGGTGTTGACAAAAGCCCTTGGAATGAGTAAAATAGTTTTTGTCAGTCAGCGAGACGCAAGGTCTTCTGAAGTGATGAGAACAAAAGATGAGATGCGGAAATAGCTCAGTGGTAGAGCACCACCTTGCCAAGGTGGGGGTCGCGAGTTCGAGCCTCGTTTTCCGCTCCATTTGCGGAAATAGCTCAGTGGTAGAGCACCACCTTGCCAAGGTGGGGGTCGCGAGTTCGAGCCTCGTTTTCCGCTCCATTTGCCTGATTCCGCTCTGCGGATCACATATATCAATGGGCCTATAGCTCAGTTGGTTAGAGCAACCGGCTCATAACCGGTCGGTCCTTGGTTCGAGTCCAAGTGGGCCCACCAAAATACAACTTTATAACCAAACACATGACTCAGTAGCTCAGCTGGATTAGAGTATTTGACTACGAATCAAAGGGTCGGGGGTTCGAGTCCCTCCTGGGTCACCATTGTGGGTAGGTGCCCGAGTGGTTAAAGGGAACAGACTGTAAATCTGTCATCTTCGGATTACGATGGTTCGAATCCATCCCTGCCCACCACCTTGAATGCATAGCGTCGCGCAAGCGGCGCTTTTTTCATGTCTTCTTGCCGCCTGTGGGGAAAGATGGTACGATAGGGGCAAAACAGCTATTCAAGGAGGCTTACTGATGAATTTCCCGAACGATTTCCTTTGGGGCGGTGCTGTGGCCGCCAATCAGTGCGAGGGCGCTTACCGTGAGGACGGCAAGGGGCTCGACATACAGGATGTCATGCCGAAGGGCATCCTCTCGGGGCCGACGGCGGAGCCGACGCCCGACAACCTCAAGCTCGAGGCCATCGACTTCTACCACCGCTATCCCGAGGACATCAAGCTCTTCGCACAGATGGGCTTCAAGGTCTTCCGCACCTCGATCGCCTGGAGCCGCATCTACCCGAACGGCGACGATGCGGAGCCGAACGAGAAGGGGCTGGCTTTCTACGACCGCCTCTTCGACGAGTGCCACAAGTACGGCATCGAGCCGCTCGTGACGATCTCACACTACGAGACGCCGCTGCACCTCGCGAAGGCCTACAATGGCTGGGCCAGCCACGAGCTCATCGGCTTCTACGAGCGCTATGTGCGCACGATCTTTGCGCGCTACAAGGGCAAGGTCAAGTACTGGCTGACCTTCAATGAGATCAACTCCGTCCTGCACCAGCCGCTGCTCTCGGGCGGCATCATGACGCCGCGCGAAGAGCTGAGCCTCTCTGACCTCTATCAGGCCTGCCATCATGAGCTCGTCGCTTCGGCACTTGCGACGAAGCTCGCACACGAGATCATGCCGGACGCCAAGGTCGGCTGCATGGTCCTCGCGATGCCGGTCTATCCGCTGACGCCTGCGCCTGAGGACATGATCGCGGTGATGCAGGCGGATCACTTCAACGATTTCTTCGGCGACATGCACGTGCGCGGCCGCTATCCGGGCTACATGAAGCGCTATTTCCGCGAGAACGGCATCACGATAAAGATGACGCCGGAGGAAGAGCGGCTGCTGCGTGAGAATACGGTCGACTTCGTGTCGTTCAGCTATTACGTCAGCATCTGCGAGGGGCGTGATGGAGAGGCGGGCGGCGGCAATCTGCTCGGCGGCAAGAAGAATCCCTACCTCAAGACGAGTGAATGGGGCTGGCAGATCGACCCGCAGGGGCTTCGCTACACGCTCAACCGCTTCTATGACCGCTGGCAGAAGCCGCTCTTCATCGTCGAGAATGGACTCGGGGCGCGCGATGTGCTCGTCGACGACGGCAGGGGCGGCAAGACGGTCGAGGACGATTACCGCATCGCCTACCTCAACGATCACCTCGTGCAGGTCGGTGAGGCCATCGCGGACGGCGTGCCCGTCATGGGCTACACGACCTGGGGCTGCATCGACCTCGTCTCGGCTTCGACGGCGCAGATGAGCAAGCGCTACGGCTTCATCTACGTCGACCGCAACGACGACGGCACGGGCACGCTCGCGCGCTATCCCAAGAAGTCATTCTACTGGTACAAGGACGTTATCGCCTCCAACGGCGCAGTGCTCAAAGCTTGAATACGCAAAAAAATCCGCTCACGGCAGAGCGGATTTTTTTATGTGCGCATGATTTCACGACTCGAGCGGGCAGGAGTGCGTCTGGCCATTCTGTCCGCGCTCTGCCGTGTGCTTGCCCTCGAAGAGCGCCTGGCTCACACGGCGCATGAGCTCTTCTTCCTCGGCAGCGGCGCTGAAGACGAGCTGCTTTTCCTCCGGCTGCACTTCGCCTTCGAGCGCCGTGATGGCAAGCTGCAGGCGGTGGTCCTTGTCCTTGCGGAAGGAGTAGTTCTGGCGCGTGGCCAGCCACTCCGTGATCATCTCGATGTTCTGGAAGGAAGCGTTCTTGTTGTAGTCCTTGTAGACCTCCGCGGCGATGGCGGCGGCGCGCTTCTTGTCCTCGGAAGCACCGATGATGGAGAAGGCCTTCTGCTGGCCTTCTGTGACGAGTTTCGTGATGATGTAGAGCATGTGATCGTTCCTTTCTGTCGATTCTGTCGATGATGTCTTTATTATAGTACAGATATACGAAAAAAGCACTTGCCGTAGCAAGTGCTTCTGATTTCAAATGGTGACCCAGGAGGGACTCGAACCCCCGACCCTTTGATTCGTAGTCAAATACTCTAATCCAGCTGAGCTACTGAGTCATGTTCTTGTTGGTGCTTATCGCTGTCAACGCATATTATAATAGCACCCTTTGCTGCCTATGTCAACACTTTTTCGAAAAAAATCCGTCATAGCGAAACATGGCGAAATTCTTGGAGAAGGGGAGGCTGGATATAAAAAGATGAATTCTATTCATTTTTCTCTTTATAAAGTGCGCGTTTTCCTTTATAATAGAAGAGTCAATGATAAAGGGAATGAATTCTTATGGACTGGAGCGATGGACATGGAAGAGAAGATGGGGCGCAGAGAGCGAAAGAAACTGCTGTCGCGCAAGGCAATCCTGGATGCCGCCGTCCGCGAGTTCTCGCGCAAAGGCTTCAAGGAGACTTCTGTGGCCGATATCATGAATGCCGCAGACCTGGGCATCGGCACCTTCTACAACTACTTTGAGTCGAAGGAAGAGATTCTCATGTGCCTGCTCGGCCGCCTTGTGGACGAAGTCGATGAGGCGCTCGCGGGCATGCGCGCGGCCAAACGGCCCTCGTACGAACTCCTAGAGGCGGGCAGCCGCATCACGGCGCGCTTCCTCGACGAGAACCGCTTTCTCTTGCCACTGTTCCTCGCCGCTGCGGAGCATTCGGCAAAGCCGCAGGCCAAGATGCCCAAGGGCATGGTGACGCCGGGGTTCAAGCCAATCTTCGAGGACATCCTGCGCGAGGGGCAGCTCGCCGGGGAGATTCGCGATGATGTCTCGGCAGAGCTCATCGCCGAGATGTTCCACTCGATCTATCAGGCGGCGGCGTTCAGCAAGCTCCCCATTGGTTTTCAGGAGAATGTGGCACTCAAGACGCGCCTGCTGCTCGCGGGGATACGCAAGCAGTGACGATATGCCGCATGGTGAGATGATGTTGTTTATCGGATTTTAGGAGAAGTTTTATGATCAGTGTAACGAAACTCTTATTCGCACGGGATTACTTCGGTGACCGCCTGCGCTACACGAAGAATGCACACACGATGCGCAATGGCGCGGCGGAGGGCGTCGGCCCTGTCGTCGTCTGGAACTCGACGAAGACCTGCAACCTCAAGTGCATGCACTGCTACATGCAGTCGGATGCCAAGAAATACAAGGATGAGCTGACGACGGAAGAGGCCAAGAAGTTCATCGATGATCTCGCGGACTTCCACGTGCCGGTGCTGCTGTTCTCGGGCGGCGAGCCGCTGATCCGCCCGGATTTCTTCGAGCTCGCGGCTTACGCGCAGGAGAAAGGCGTGCGCCCGACGCTCTCGACGAACGGCACGCTGATTACGCGCGAGGTTGCCCAGCGCATCAAGGACATCGGCGTCGGCTATGTCGGCATCTCGCTCGACGGACTAAAGGATGTCAACGACAAGTTCCGCGGTGTCGACGGCGCCTACGAGAAGGCCATGCAGGGCATCAAGAACTGCGTGGCCGTCGGCCAGCGCGTCGGCCTGCGCTTCACGATCAACCACCACAATATCCAGGAACTCGACCGCATCTTCGACTTCATCGAGGCGGAGAACATCAACCGCGTCTGCTTCTACCACCTCGTCTATTCCGGCCGCGGTGAGCAGATGATGGACCAGGACGTCACGCCGGAGGAGTCGCGCCGCGCGATGGACACAATCATCCGCCGCACGAAGGACTTTGAGGAGCGCGGCCTCAAGAAGGAGATCCTGACGGTCGACAACCACTGCGACGGCCCGTACATGTACCTCAAGGCGCTCGAAGCGGGCGACCTCGAGACGGCGGCGCAGATCAAGAAGTACATCTCGATGAACGGCGGCAACCGCTCTGGCATCGCCTTCGGCGAGGTCGATCCTCTTGGCTACGTCCATCCGGACCAGTTCACGCAGCATCACACGTTCGGCAATGTGCGCGAGCGCAAGTTCGGCGACATCTGGCAGGATACCTCGAACCCCATCATGGCGGGCCTCAAGGACCGCAAGCCGCTCCTCAAGGGGCGCTGCGCGAAGTGCAAGTGGCTCGACAACTGCAACGGTAACTTCCGCACGCGCGCTGAGGCGCGCACGGGCGACTTCTGGGAGTCGGACCCGAGCTGCTACCTGACGGATGAAGAGATTGGACTGACGGAGGAGAAGAAATGAAGATCATCTCGTGGAATACGACGAATGCCTGCAACATGTACTGTGCGCACTGCTACCGCGATGCCGGCTGCCGGGCAGAGGAGGAGCTCAATACGGAAGAGGGCAAGAAGCTCCTCTCCGAGATTGCCAAGGCCGGCTTCAAGATCATGATCTTCTCGGGCGGTGAGCCCCTGATGCGCCCGGACATCCTCGAGCTCGTCAAGTACGCCTCGGACCTGCATATGATCCCGGTCTTCGGCACGAACGGCACGCTGATCACGCTCGACATGGCGAAGAAACTCAAGGAAGCCGGCGCGCGCGCGATGGGCATCTCGCTCGACTCGCTCGACCCAAAGAAGCACGACAAGTTCCGCAGTTTCCCGGGCGGCTGGGAAGGCGCCGTGCAGGGCATGAAGAACTGTGCGGCCGTCGGCCTGCCGTTCCAGATCCACACGACGGTCATGGACTGGAACCAGGGTGAGCTCGAGGCCATGACGGACTTCGCCGTCGAGATCGGCGCGAAGGCGCATCACTTCTTCTTCCTCGTGCCGACGGGCCGCGCGAAGACCATCGAGGAGGAATCGCTGCGCGCCGAGCAGTATGAGGATGTGCTCACGCGCATCATGAAGAAGCAGCAGGAAGTCGACATCGAGCTCAAGCCGACGTGCGCGCCGCAGTTCCTGCGCATCGCCGACCAGCTCGGCTACAAGACGCGCTTCCACCGCGGCTGCCTCGCCGGCCTCTCGTACTGCATCATCAGCCCGCGCGGCAAGGTGCAGCCGTGTGCCTACCTCAACATGGAACTCGGCGACGTGCGCGAGACACCGTTCGACGAGATCTGGGCCAAGAACGAAGTCCTGCAGAAGCTCCGCACGCTCGACTACAGCGGCGGCTGCGGCTCCTGCCAGTACAAGGGCGCCTGCGGCGGCTGCCGCGCGCGCGCGGCTTACTACCACGGCGGCGACTACATGAGTGAAGAGCCGTGGTGCCTCTACCATGGACGCCGCGGTGAATGACGACCGGCATTTCTGGTAGAAGGAGACACCAAAAAAGACGCGATCCCATCGGGAACGCGTCTTTTTTGATGCATAGTTGATGCATATTGGAGTTCATTGACCGATCTGTTTCTTGGCCACGGCCTTGACCCACTTCCAGTGCCAGACGAGGTGGAAGATCAGACCGACCATCATGATGTAGCCGCTGTAGGTATGGACGTTCGTGATGATGCCCTTGAGGGCGCGGCCGCCGCCGAAGCCGCCGAAGAGATGGAAGTCGAGCACGATGCCCGTGATGATGCAGAGGAGCCCGCTGACGAACAGCAGCAGGTCCAGGTAAAAGTTCTTCTTCATGGTGATCCCTTCTTTCTGACCGGGTATCTCGATGCTTCCAGTTTACGAGAGCTGGCTGAAAAATGCATGGCAAATCTATGAAAATCAAATTACATTTTCTTATCTTATGCTGTGCGAATGTCTGCCGTTGCTGGCATAATGTGATTCTCAGGACGCTCTGCTACAATGAACGCCGTGTGATATGCAAATTTTGGAAATAGGTGATGCTATGATACTTACGCAACTCACGGACCGCACGAAGATTCTCCTCACGATGATGATGTCGTCCTTCGTGACGCCGTTCACGAGCAGTGCGCTGACGCTCTCGCTGCCGGACATCGGGCGGGATTACGGCGCTTCGGCCAACGAACTCGGCTGGGTGCTCGAGATTTTCCTGCTCGCCTCCATCGTCTGCCTGCTGCCGATGGGCAAGCTGGCCGACCGCTTCGGCAAGCGGCGCGTCTTCCTCTGCGGCACGGTCCTCTTCACGCTGTCATCGGCGCTCTGCATCGTGACGCCGGACATGGGCTTCCTGCTCGCGGCGCGTGCCCTGCAGGGCCTGGCGGCATCGATGCTTTATGCGACGAATATGTCGATCGTCGCGCTCTGCTTCCCGCCCGAGCAGCGCGGCCGCGCGCTCGGCTGGATGGTCTCGATGGTCTACGTGGGCCTGGCCTGCGGCCCGGTGCTCGGCGGGCTGCTCAATTACTACGCGGGCTGGCAGAGCATCTTCGTCTCCATCACGCTCGTCAGCCTTGCCTGCACCGGTGCAACATTGCGCTACCTGCATCAGGAATGGAGAGAGCAGGAGGTGACGGGCGTCGATGGCAGGGGCGCACTACTCTACGGCCTCGCGATGATCTTTGCGATGTTCGGCCTGTCGGAACTCGCGGAACTCTCTTGGGCTTGGGGAGCGCTGCTCCTGGGCCTAGTGCTGCTCGGAATCTTCCTCTGGCATGAGTGCAGGACGGAAGACCCCATCTTGCCCGTCTTCATGCTCATCGAGAATCGCGCCTTTTCGCTGTCGAATCTCACGGCGATGATCGACTACAGCGCGACATTTGCCATCAGCTTCCTGCTGTCGATCTACCTGCAGTCGGTCCTAGGCCTTTCCTCTCGCGAAGCGGGTCTCATGATGCTGATTCAGCCGATCGTCATGGCGCTGCTCGCTCCGACCGCGGGCAAGCTGTCGGATCAATATCCGCCAGCGAAGATAGCGGCCTTCGGCATGGCCGTCACGGCGCTCGGGATACTGGGGCTCGTCGCGGCTGTACGGTTGCAGTCGCTCTGGCTCGTCGTGCCTGTCGTCATCGTCATCGGCGTCGGCTGTGCCTTCTTTGCCGCGCCAAACAACAATGCCATCATGGGGTCTGTCGCCAAAAGGTACTACAGTCTCGCGACAGCGATGATCGGCACAGTGCGCCTCGTCGGGCAGGTCGTCTCGGTGGCCATCGTGACGATGGTCCTGTCGCTCGACTGGGATTCTCTGACGGAGATGGGGGCGCTCGTCTACAACATCGAGATCTCGTTCATCGTCTTCACCGTGCTCTGCGCCATCGGCGTTTTCCCGTCCTGGGCAGCGCGCCTGAGGAAGGGCGAGCGGAAAATGGAATAAGATAGCAAGAATCCCCGCCTCTCTTGCATGAGAGGGCGGGGATTCTGCCATGGTGATTATGGTGATTATGGTGATTATGCATTCCAGGCGTCGCGTCCGGCGACAATCGTATGCTGGATGTTCAGCGCATCGTCAAAGATCGTGATGTCCGCATTCTTGCCGACGCTCAGCGAGCCGAGCTTGTCGTAAAGGTGGAGTTCCTCAGCTGGGGTCTTGGTGACGGCGGTGACGACCTCCTCAATCGGCGCGCCGGTATTCTCGCGGAAGATGCGCAGGCCGTCGTTCATGCAGAGCACGCTGCCGGCAATCGTGCCGTCCTCGAGCGTCGCGAGCGTTCCCTTGACGAAGACCTTCTGTCCGCCGAGCTCGGAGGGGCCGTCGCCGAGGCCGCAGGCGCGTAGGGAGTCGGTGATGAGGATCAGGTGGTCCTTCTTGAGCTGGTAGACGATGCGCTGGACTGCCGGATGGATGTGGACGTTGTCGACGATGAGCTCGCAGTTGGCGTCCGTGTCAAGCGCTGCGCCGACGACGCCGGGACGGCGCTGGTGCAGGCCCGTCATGGCGTTGAAGAGATGCGTGATGTGCTTGGCGCCGTACTCCTCGATGGCCTGGCGTGCCGTAGCGTAGTCGGCCGCCGTGTGGCCGAGCGAGACGACGATGCCGTGCGCGTGGCAGTCGGCGATGAACTGGCCGCCATCATGCAGCTCTTCCGGCGCGACGGTGATGATCTTGACGATGTCCTGATACGGCGCAATCTTCGCGAAATCTGCCTTGGCGATGTTCTTCTCGGCTTGTGCGCCCTTCTTGGCAGGGCTGATGAACGGCCCTTCCATATGGCAGCCGAGCACGCGGGCGCCTTCCTCGCGCGCCATGGCCTCGCGCACATGGCGGAAGGCACGGCCTAGCGTCGGGAAGTCGTACGTCATGGTCGTGGGCAGGAAGGCGGTCACGCCTGTCCTTGCTTGGAACAGCTGCATCTTGCGGATGGCCTCCGGGTCATCGTCCATCGTGTCGGCGCCGACGCAGCCGTGGATGTGGACGTTGAGGAAGCCCGGCGAGACATAGGCCCCGCGCGCATCGATGCACGCTTCGAGCTCCTCGCGCTCGGCCGCCGAGACGGTGGCGGCGGGGCGGATAGCCCGTATCTTCTCGTCGAAGAAGAGTGCGAGCCCTTCCTCGACCGTAAAGTATCCCGTCTCGTCGGGGATGATGAATCTGCCATTGATGATTGCCTTCATGGATATTTCTCCTAACTGTGCTCACTATGCTCAAAATCGTTTCCATTATACACCCTCACTCAATCTTCGGGAAGGAATTGAAAAGAACGGTCGGTTCCTGTTATAATGGGGGTGATTTCGTGGTATTGTATGGCCGCTGCGGGCGGCGTTTTGAACTTTTTAGATTGTGAGGGACCGTATGATCAAGATCATTTTTTCGGATATGGATGGGACGCTGCTCGATGAACACGGCAATGTGCCAGAGGGATTCGACGAGATCATTGCGGAGCTCGAGAAGCGCGGCGTGATGTTTGCGCCGGCTTCCGGGCGGCAGTACTATTCGCTCGAGGACAGCTTCATGAAGTACAAGGACCGCTTCCTGTTCCTCGCGGAGAACGGCACGGTCGTCATGTATAAGGGCGAGAAGATCTTCACGTGCCCGATGAACAAGCAGCTCGCGCAGCAGGTCCTCAAGGCGGCAGAGCCGCTCGAGAACGTCTACAGCGTCTTCTGCGGCACGAAGAACGGCTATGTGCTCAAGCACCAGTACACCGAGGAATTCCTCGCGGAGCTCCACAAGTACTACACGCACTCGGCGCCCATCCCGTCGTTCATCGATGTTCCCGATGAACCGGTCAAGGTGTCGTTCTTCGACCCGACGGGCCATGCCGAGGAGACGATCTACCCGACGATGCGCCAGTTCGAGCACTGCCTGCAGGTCGTGCTGGCCAGCGACTACTGGGTCGACATCATGAATCCCGGCATCAACAAGGGTGTCGCTGTCCAGGAGGTGCAGAAGCGCTTCGGCATACGGCCAGAGGAATGTGCGGCCTTCGGCGACTACATGAACGATGCGGAGATGATGCAGTCGGTCTACTACAGCTTCGCCATGGCGAATGCCTATCCGGAAATCAAGAAGCTCGCCCGTTTCCAGACGGAGAGCAATGTCGATCACGGCGTTCTGCGCGGCATCGAGCGCCTGATGAAGGAAGGACTGATTTAAATGCGCATGGACTATCACATGCATTTCGAGAAGGGTTCCTACGATGAGGCGTGGGTCGAGGGCTTCTTCGAGGCGGCGAAGAAGCGCGGCCTTGCGGAGATCGGCATCTCCGAGCACTCGCACACCTTCCCGGAGTTCAAGGAACTCTACTACGAAGACCTCGTGCTCGATGACTCGTTCATCGGCAAGTTCCAGCAGCAGTGGCTCAAGACGAACAAGTTCAAGTACACGCTTGACGAGTACTTCGCCTTCATGCACAAGCTCCAGCAGAAGCACCAGGTCAAGATCGGCATCGAGGTCTGCAACTTCCAGGACCAGGCAAAGGTCCGGGACATCCTCAAGGACTATGACTTCGACTACATCATCGGCTCGGTGCACTTCCTGCACGGCTGGGCCTATGACTCGTCGGAAATCAAGGCGGAGTGGCAGAAGCATCCGCTCGAGGACATCTACGAGTGGTACACGGAGGAAGTCGAGAAGCTCGCAGACTCGGGCCTCTACGATGTGCTTGGACATCCGTTCAACATCCGCCTGTTCCGCTACCTGCCGGACTTCGATGTAACGCCGTATCTCACGCGCGTGGCGAAGGCGCTCAAGAAGGCCAACATGGTCATCGATGTCAACACGGGCACGTATTACCGCTATCCCATCCATGAGATCTCGCCGTATCCGGACTTCATGGAGATTGCGGCAAAGTATGACCTGCCCATCATCACGACCTCCGATGCGCACAAGCCGGAGGATTGTGGCAACTACAACCAGATGGCGGTCGACTACGCCAAGCGCTTCGGCTACGAGGGCAGCATCCGCTTTGACAAGCGCAAGAGGAATCTTGTTCCGTTCGATTTGAAATGAATTTCGCATATTGTATCATAATTATTATTGCTTTTTGCTTGACGAATGGAACCGGTAACGTTATAATAAACAAGAACCGAGAAAAACAACTCCGCTCGAGGAAAGTCATCTGATTAGCAAGATGGTGGCACAGACTGATGAGCCACATGCGAGTTCTTCTTGAGAGCCATCACATGTAGGGAAGTTTGTCTTGTGGTCTGGATGATTGACAGAAGTGAGTCGTGGGTGTTTGTTACCATTACTGTTTTTGTTATTCATGCAGTTTCAAGGAGAGATTATCGTGAAAGTACAGATTTATTCGCAGTGGATGGAAGAAGTTTATGTGCCGGTCCGCGTGAGACAGTTCGCCAAGGCCGCGAAGCTCATGGGCAAGAGCTTTGCAGAATACGCCGCAGCATCGGATGTGAAAGCCGATGCTTCTGATGAGCGCCAGCTCGTCGAGAGCTGGATCAACAAGCGTTCGGCAGCCATCGCTTCTGAAGGCGTTGCCTGATCATAAGCCAATCACCCAAAAGACCCGCCGTGTGGCGGGTCTTTTTTTGTCTTGTGGGTTCATGCACCAAAGATGCTCAGTGGAGCTTCTTCGGGTCCTGCGGGTGTGGCGCGTGCGGGATGGAGAGCGCGACGTGCTGGACAGCCGTGGCCTCCTCGCGCATCATGGCCGGTGTCTTCTGGGCCCAGATGCGCTGGACTTTCTTGCGGAAGCCCTCATTGGAGAACGGCTTCTTCTTCTGGGCGGCAACGTGCTTCTTGATGACGGCCTGGCATTTGTCCGAGAGCTCGATGTCGCGCTGGGCGAGCAGGATCTGCAGTGTCGTGTCGACGAGATAGAGGTGCATGGTCCTATCTTGCAGGCTCTTCTCGGTTGGCAGCAGCTCAGCTTTGAGGTTGTGCAGGGAGAGCGGCGCGTCGCCCCAGCCTTCCTTGAAGATGCCGTCAATCTGGTAGAGCAGGAAGAGCAGGCCGTCCTGCTCGTAGAAGGCGAACTCCATCTCGCCCGTGCGGAAGGCCTCGCGCGCGATGACATCGGTGCGCGAGAGCTGCAGGATGAACATCGTGCCGTTGGCGTCGACCTGGAACATGGCGCCGTCGGCCTGTGTGGCAATCGGCAGCGGGAATTTCTGGCCGACTTCAAAATTCGTGTACTCACTCATATCTATACCCCTCTTTTTCTGGCGTGTCTTGGTTCTATTCTATCACATTCTGCGGCGGGGGAGAATCCCACAGCATGGTTGTGCTATACTTAGGGAAAAGGGGGAATGGCCATGAGCCTCAATGATACACCGCGCGCGATGCGCCTTCACATCGGCCTGTTCGGCCGCCGCAACAGCGGCAAGTCGTCTCTTGTAAACGCTCTGACGGGGCAGCATGTCGCGACGGTCTCGTCGGTGCCAGGCACGACGACGGACCCGGTCTACAAAGCCATGGAACTCCACGGCATTGGCCCCGTCGTCTTCATCGACACGGCCGGCTTCGATGACAGCGGCAGCCTAGGGGCGCTGCGCGTCGAGCGCACGCGCGATGCGGCAAAGGAGACCGACATCGCGCTGGTGCTGTTCTCACGCATGCCGGATGAGCGTGCGGGGGCGGGCAATGAGGACGCCTTCGGCTGGCTCGAGCGGCTGCAGCAGCGCGGCATTCCCGTCATTCCCGTCATCAGCCGCATCGACGAGGGCGGCGGAGCCGATGCGCTTGCCGAGGCCATCGAGACAAAGACCGGTGTGCGGCCTGTGTGCGTCAGCGCTGTGACGGGAGCGGGTATCGAGGCACTGCGCACGGAGATTGCGCGAAGGCTGCCCGAGGACTACCGGGCGCGCAGCATCACGGCGGAGGTCTGCGCGAGAGGGGCGACGGTCCTGCTCGTCATGCCGCAAGACATCCAGGCGCCGAAGGGCCGCCTGATCCTGCCGCAGGTCCAGACGCTGCGCGAGCTGCTCGACCGCAAGTGCCTCGTCTCGTGCTGCACGACGGACTGCCTGCCCGCGATGCTGCAGTCGCTTGCCAAGGCGCCGGACCTCGTCATCACGGATTCGCAGGCGTTCCGCACGGTCCATGCACAGCTGCCCGCTGGCAGTCGGCTGACTTCGTTCTCCGTGCTGTTTGCGGCCTACAAGGGCGATGCGCCGTTCTTCGCGGAGTCGGCTCGCAAGATTGCCGCACTTCCAAGAAACGCGCATATCCTGATCGCCGAGGCCTGCACCCATAAGCCCCTGCGCGAGGACATCGGGCGCGTCAAGCTGCCGCGCCTGCTCAAGAAGAAGCTCGGCGAGGGGATTGCCGTGACGGTGACAGCGGGCCATGATTTCCCTGAAGACCTCGCGCCGTATGACCTCGTCATCCACTGCGGCGCCTGCATGTTCAACCGCGCCTACGTCATGAGCCGCGTCGCCGCCTGTCGGCGCGCGCACGTGCCGATGACGAATTACGGCATGGCGATTGCAGCACTTCTAGGCATCCTCGACGATGTCGTGATACCGGGTGTGGACTGACGCTGGCCTTCCTTGCTGTATCCAGATGGATACGATACAATGGAATAGAAATACCATACAAATCATCAATCCAAACAGAGGTGAACGACATGAGAAAAGCATCCTGCACCATGGCGAGCCTGCTCCTGCTGCTCGTCTGCTTCCTGTTCATGCCGCTCGGCATTGCGCGGGCGGATGGCTGGTACTGGCTGTCATCGGACAGCAAGTACAGCAAGTATTTCGAACCATCTTCCGTCCATGTCTCGCACAGCACTGAGACGAGCCACGGCTCCGTCGCGACGGAGATCAAGGCCTGGACGAAGACCTCGTACAGCTACGAGGGCGCTAAGGAAACGCTCGATAATTATGGCCTGAGTGGACTGATCCCAGACCCGTCTCAGCTGGCCTACAGCCTAGCGGAAGTCTCCATCAACCCGCAGAACCGCACGATCCAGTACACGAAAGAGGACTTCTACAACCCGCAGGGCGAGGTCATCTGGTCGAAGACGGACGGCCGTGTGAAGGAGGTCACGAGCCAGCAGTTCGATGAGGCCTTCTACGATGCCATCGTTGATTCGGTCTTCGGTGCCGGTGAGCTGGAGCGGGCCAGTGCGAAGGATCGCTGGATCACGCTCTACTCGCATGCGGACGTCGACGGCACGCAGCTGCATGTAACGGCCGACACGACGACGATGCGCATGAAGGGCGACAATATGATCTTCTGGCAGTGGGCTGAGCATAAGGATGCCGACGGCAATGTCATGAGGATTACCTTTGTGAAGCGGACGGTCAACCTCCCACAGGGGACGGAACGCCTGATCCGCGCGGAGACCTGGACACCGAGTGAAGGATGGCAGACGGTGGAGAGCGGCCTCGATGGTGCTTACCACATGATTGCAGCCGACTCGCCAGCATATCAGGGCGTCCTGCAGCTGCGCGCCTATGCAAAGGCAAATTCCAGCTGGGTCCATCGCTACAGTATCTGGTGACTTGATGAACGTGAATCGATTGGGCAGACCTCCTTTTTCGAGGGGTCTGCCTTTTTGTATACAGCCCGTGGTATGTGGTATAATAAAAAATATTGCATCTGTTTATGTTTTACTGTCCGTGGCATGTGGAAGGAAGTGTTTTCATGCCAATCAAGATACCGAATAATCTGCCGGCCGCTCATATCCTCGAGGGAGAGAATATCTTCGTCATGGATTCCGACCGCGCTTACAGCCAGGATATCCGCCCGCTCAAGATCCTCATCCTGAACCTCATGCCAATCAAGTACATCACGGAGACGCAGCTCTTACGCCTGCTCGGCAATACGCCTCTGCAGATCGAGGTCGACTTCATCTACACGGAGTCGTACACGCCGAGCCACACGCCGCAGGAGTACCTGACGGAGTTCTACGGCACGTTCGCCGAAGTCCGCCACAAGAAGTACGATGGCATGATCATCACGGGCGCGCCGGTCGAGATGATGCCATTCGAGGAGGTCGCCTACTGGGATGAGATCTCGGAAATCATGGAGTGGAGCAAGACGCACGTCTACTCGACGTTCCACATCTGCTGGGGCGCGCAGGCCGGCCTCTATTACCACTACGGCATCCCGAAGTATCAGGTGCCGGAGAAGATCTTCGGCGTCTACAAGCACCACCTCTGCGTCGAGCACGAGAAGCTCTTCCGCGGCTTCGACGATGAGTTCTATGTGCCGCATTCGCGCCATACGGAGAATCACCGCGAGGACATCGAGAAGGTGCCGGAGCTCACGATCCTCGCAGAGGCGGAGGGCGATGCCGGCGTCTACGCCATCGCCAACCTCAAGAAGCGCCAGTTCTTTATCACGGGCCATGCGGAGTACGACCCGTTGACGCTCAAGCAGGAGTACGACCGCGACGAGAAGGCCGGCATGAACCCGAAGATCCCGCAGAACTACTACCCTGACGATGACCCGACCAAGAAGCCCGTCGTGCGCTGGCGCAGTGTGGCGCATCTGCTGTTCGCCAACTGGCTCAACTACTACGTCTACCAGGAGACGCCGTACGTCCTCGATGAGCTCTACAAGGAAGAGGATGACTGAGGGCGCGCTTCACTAAACTTTCAGCCGACAGTCCTATACTGATACTATCACGATACAGGAGGAACCGTTATGAACAAGATCAAGAACGCCTGCCTCGGCCTGATGGCTGCTGCCGCTCTCTTCACGGCAGTGCCGGCCTGTGAGGCAGCCAACATAGAAGTACCGGAGAATATCTTCCAGTGGGTGCAGTCGACTGCACGGCAGAATTATTACTTCAATAAAGAGCAGATGTGCTATGCGGTCAAGCCGAACGGTGAGATAGACCTCGGCACGCTGATCGTGCCGACACTGCGCACGTTCGACGATGTCCAGAAGCAGGATGTCGTCGACAAGCGCCGCTGGAACATGCAGTCCGTCAAGGGCTATGATGACCTCGTGGGCTCGGCGGAGTACCTCGCCATCGACCTGCGCAACCGCACGGTCAAGGTCACGCAGCACGATGACCTCGACAGCACGTGGTCCACGCTGGGCACGTACGGCGAAGAGCCGGATTTCGACCTGAAGAAATCGTCGGGCAAGGACGTCGAGTCGAAGTTCTACAACGCCATCCTGCAGTATGCAGCCAAGCATCAGGACGAGCTCATCGCGCGCACGAAGGGCAAGCTCAGTGCTGCCGATGCCAAGATCTTGAAGACGAAGAAAGACCCGCTGTTCCAGCCGGTCGTCACGCCGTACGCGGCTTCTGGCAGCGTGGCAAAGTAAACGAGATGGAATAGCAGGCGGTTGATGGAGGGATGCATCGTGCAGCAGGATGGCAGCCTTGAGGCACTCGTGTGGCAGGCGGAAGTGCAGCACAGACTTCCGCGCGAGGCAATCACGGCCCTTCTGGCGGCGCCGGAGGCGGAGGAGAGCCTCGCCGCGGCGGCTGACCGCGTGCGCCGGGCCTTTGTCGGCGACGGCGTGCACCTGCGCGGCCTCATCGAGTTCTCGAACATCTGCCGTCAGGACTGCATGTACTGTGGCCTGCGGCGCGAAAACGGCAGGGTCAAGCGCTACCGCCTCAGTGCCGATGCCATCGTGGAACTCGCGCGCAAGGCGAAGGGCTACGGCTACCAGACTGTCGTCCTGCAGTCTGGCGAGGACATCTACTTCACGGCGGATCGTCTCGCCGCCATCGTCCGACGCATCAAGGCGCTCGACCTCGCGGTGACGCTTTCGGTCGGGGAGCGGAGCTATGAGGAGTATGCGCTCTGGCGCGCTGCCGGCGCGGATCGCTACCTGCTGCGCATCGAGACGACGGACGAGGCGGTCTACGAGCGCTGGGACCCGGGCATGGCCTACGCGAACCGCGTGCGCTGCCTGCGCGACCTGCGCGCACTCGGCTACGAGGTCGGCACGGGGACGCTCGTGGGCCTGCCAGGCCAGAGCCTCACCTCGATTGCCGACGACATCCTCTTCTACCAGCAGATCGATGCGGACATGGTCGGCATCGGCCCGCTGATACCGAATCCCGACACGCCGCTCGGCACGGCCGCGCCGGGGGATTTCCACCTGACGCGCCGCATGGTCTCTCTGCTGCGCCTGCTGCTGCCGGAGGCCAACATTCCCGCGACGACGGCCATGGAGACGATGGTGCCGCATGGGCGCGAGCTCATCCTCGCCTCCGGGGCCAATGTCGTCATGCCGAATGTTACGGAGGGCGACCCACGCCGCAATTACGCCCTGTATCCCGGCAAGGTCTGCGTGGCGGACACGCCGGCTGCCTGCCGCAGCTGCATGAGCGGCCGCATCCGGGCGATGGGCCGCTTCGTCGCGAAGGACAAGGGCTTCCGCCATCATCGTCAGTACGGCGGGTGAGGCGGGGCAGAGGAATCACCAGGAAGCGAAAGGAGAGCTGCTATGAACGCATATGCTGTCATCGACATCGGCGGCACGGCCATCAAGTACGGCTGTGCGACAGAGGAAGGCCGGTTCCTCGAGAAAGCCTCCTGCCCGACTCAGGCAAGGGAAGGCGGCATCCCTGAGAAAGTCATCGCGATCGTGCAGGACATGGCCAGCCGCCATGCGCTCGCGGGCGTGGCCATCGATACAGCCGGCATCGTGCGCCCCGGCGAGGATGGTGAGATCGTCTTTGCCGGCGAGGCGACGTTTCCCGGCTACAGCGGCACGAAACTCGGACGCCTCGTGCGCGAGGCTGTACATCTGCCCGTGCTCGTCGAGAACGACGTCAATGCCGCTGCGCTCGGCGAGGCGTGGCTCGGTGCGGCGCGCGGCGCCTCATCGGCCTTCATGATTACGGTGGGCACGAACCTCGGCGGTTGCTTTGTGCAGCAGGGGCGAGTCTGGCATGGCGCGAGTTTCAGCGCCGGCGAGATCGGCTACCTGCGCTTGCACAACGAGAAGCGCATTCTCGAGGACGTCGCCTCGACGCGCGCGATGATCCGCGAGGCCGCCTTCTCGCACAACATGAGCCCCTCTGAGATCACCGGCGAGATGGTCTTCGACTGGGCGCGCGAGGGCGACGAGGAGGCCATGGCCTCCATTGAGGCGCTCGCTAGCAATCTCGGTGAAGGGCTCGCGGCCGTCTGCTGCCTGCTCAATCCAGAGGTCATCGTGCTCGGCGGCGGCGTCATGGCACAGCATGAGATCTTCGGTCCCTTGCTCGAGAAACGGCTCGAGCAGCTCGTCATGCCAGCCATGCGCGCGAAGACGCGCCTCGCTTTCGCCGCACTCGGCAACGATGCGGGCATGCTCGGCGCGCTCTGCGCACTGCTGGAGCAGGAGAAGGAAAAAAATTGAACATCCGAGAAAAAATCAAGGCCATCCACATGCGAGTGCGTGCGGATGGCCTTTTACTTTTGCAGGATGAAGGAATCAATGGCACAGGATCATGACAAGGCCGCCGATGGCCGGCATGCCGACGATGAAGACGCGCAACAGGCGCAGCGGGGCGAGGTGCGTCCACTTGGCGCCGAACCAGGCACCAATCATGAGTCCGGCGAGCGTCTGGAGGAAGATCGGGAAGTCGAGGCGGCCGTTGAAGAGGTAGCTGAGGCCGCCGGCCGCTGAGATCGGCAGGATGACCATCATGCAGGTGCCGATGGTCTGCAGCAGCGGCACGCCGAAGACGACCATGAGGGCGAGCTGGATGTAGGCCGCCGCGCCGATGCCGAAGGCGCCGGAGAGGAAGCCCATAAAGAGGCCGATGAGGATGCCGTAGACCCAGAGCTTGCGGCCTGTCAGCGGTTCTTGGCGTATCTTGATGTGGCGGCCGAGCCACTCGGCCTGGTACATCTTGATGTAGAGCGTCACGGCACTCGAGACGAGCATGAAGCCGGTGATAATGCTGAGGATACCAGAAGGCACGATGTTGGAGAAGTTGGCGCCGAGGTAGGCGCCCGTGATGCCGCCGAGTCCCATGATGGCCCCCGTCTTGACGAGAACCTCATGCTGGCGGAAGTGGCTGATCGTGCCGGACAGCATCGTGAAGACCATCGAGGCGAGTGCCACGGCGAGCGCCGTGTGGATGGGCACGTGGAAGCCGACGGTCAGCAGGGCAATCGTGACGCCGGCGCCGCCGGCACCGACAAAGCCAATCAGGGCGCCGAGGACGAGCATGGAGGCAAACAGCATGAGGACCATCCTTTCAAACAAAAAAGCCAGGAGCGACTGCATCCTGGCTGTTATCTACAATGGTGACACCTATGGGATTCGAACCCATGAACCCGGCGTGAGAGGCCGGTGTCTTAACCGCTTGACGAAGGTGCCGATGGTGACGCCTATGGGATTCGAACCCATGAACCCGGCGTGAGAGGCCGGTGTCTTAACCGCTTGACGAAGGCGCCGTGGTGACACCTATGGGATTCGAACCCATGAACCCGGCGTGAGAGGCCGGTGTCTTAACCGCTTGACGAAGGTGCCACGTAACTGACTTGATTTATTATATTACAGCTCTTGCAATTTTGCAAGGCTTTTTTTGATTCTTTCCATGGAAATTTTTTTGCCGAGCAGAGAGAGGATCTCTGTAGCGCCGCCCGGCGTGACTTTCTGGCCTGCTGCGGCGATGCGCAGGACCCACATGGCGAGGCCTTTCTTGATGCCCTGCTCCTCGATGTAGGCGTTGAGCTTCTCGTAGAGCGCATCGTTGTTCCAGTCGGACTCCGGTACCGCCTCTAAGAGGGCCATCATGCCCGGCAGGAGCTCAGCTGCCTTTTCTGGCGTGACCTTGTTGCGCTTGTTGACGTAGAGCTCTGCATCGAAGGCCGGCTGCTCGCAGAGGAAGGCGATTTCCTGCGGCAGGTCGCCGAGGCGCTGGATGCGCGTCTTGAGCAGGGAAGCGAGGTGTGCCCAGCTCTGCTCAAGGTAATCTGGCAGCTCGCCGGCGAACGGGCGTGCCATCTTGGCGAAGTCCTCATCGCTCATGGCCTTGAGGTACTCGCCGTTGATCCAGCCGAGCTTGTCGTAGTCGAAGACGGCCGGGGACTTCGAGAGGCCCTCGAGGCTGAAGTGCTCGATGAGCTCTGCCATCGAGAAGATCTCCTGATTCGTCGTCTTCGGGTTCCAGCCGAGCAGGGCGACGTAGTTGACGATGGCGTCCGGCAGGTAGCCGGCCTTGACGAGGTCGTCGAAGCTCGTGGCGCCGTGGCGCTTCGAGAGCTTCGAGATCGAGCCGTCCTCGTTCTTGCCCATGACCGGGGCGAGGTGGATGAAGGTCGGGACATCCCAGCCAAACGACTCGTAGAGCAGGATGTACTTCGGCGTCGACGTGATGAACTCAGCGCCGCGCATGATGTGCGTGATGTGCATGAGATGGTCATCGATGACGTTGGCGAAGTTGTAGGTCGGCATGCCGTCGCGCTTCAGGAGGACCTGATCCTCGAGCTCTTCGTTCTTGATCGTGATGTTGCCGTGGAGCACGTCGAAGAACGTCGTCTCACCCGTGAGCGGCATCTTCTGGCGGATGACGTAGGGGTCACCGTTCTTGAGATGCTCCTCGATGACCTCCGGTGCGAGGTTGCGGCAGGTGCGGTCGTAGCCGCCGAACTTGCCGGCCGAGTGATCTTCATCGGGGTCGCAAAAGCAGTAGTAGGCGTGACCCGTCTTGACGAGTTTCTCCGCGTACTTCTTGTAGAGGTCCATGCGCTCACTCTGGACGTAGGGGCCGTACGGGCCGCCGAGTGACGGGCTCTCATCCGGGACGATGTGAGCCATCTCGAGCGTGCGGTTGATGAAATCGACGGCGTCAGCGACGTAGCGCGTGCGGTCCGTGTCCTCGATGCGCAGGATAAACTGACCCTGCTGAGATTTTGCGTAAAGGTAGCCGTAAAGGGCCGTGCGCAGGTTGCCGATGTGCATGTAGCCCGTCGGGCTCGGCGCGAAGCGCGTGCGGACAGTCTGCTTAGTCAATGGAATTCCTCCTCTTTATAGTAAGACGTGTGCATTGCGGAATATCTTTACAAAGTATACTACAGAACAGCTCGTGAGACAAGAAAAGACAAGGGGAGAGAGCCCCTTGCCTGATTGGTCAGTACGATCCTTGCTGTCTTGATGGTTCACTTGCGCAGGAAATTGTAGAGGGCGCGGTACATGAGCATGGAGCTCACAGCGCCCGGGTCCTCGTGGCCGATGCTGCGCTCACCGACGAGGCTCGCACGGCCGCGGCGCGCGGCAATCGTCTTCGTGTAGTCCACGCCTTCCTTTGCGGCATGCGAGGCGTCCTGCAGGACCTCGAAGAGCGTCTTGCCCTCGGCGTTCTCGGGCAGGAAGCACGCGTGGATCGGGATCAGCGCATCGAGCATGGTCTTGTCACCCTTCTTGGCGTGGCCGCGCTTCTCGATGCCGGCAATCGCGGCGCCGAGGAGCTTCTCGAAGGAGGCGACGTTGAGCTTCGTGTCCTCGTCGCAGACGGCCGCGGCCTTGATGAAGCCCGTGCCGTAGAGTGGGCCGGCGGCACCGCCGACGTTGTGGATGAAGGCCTTGCCGACCGTCTCGAGTACGGGGCCCGGCTTCGTCGTATCGTTCATTTCTTCGACGGCGTCCATCGCCGCCTGGAAGCCGCGTGCCATGTTGATGCCGTGGTCGCCGTCGGCAATCTGCCGGTCGAGGTCTGTCAGGTAATCCTTCTGGGCAATGATCGCGGCGGCCACTGCGTCGAGTGCGTCTTTGATTCGTGTCATGTGAAAAACTCCTTTTTCTGCCTTATGCTGCACCGATACCGAGTATCGTGATAATCGTTAACACCAATGATATTCTATTATAACATGTGGCTGAAAAATCACAAGAGTGAATTGACAGAAATATGGGAGAACATAAACTCTTCCAACCTATAATCTTTGGTAAAAGTATTTGCCTATTTTTGCAGGAAAAAGTATAATAGCAAGAAAGAGATATAGGACGTATAAATATTTGCTATAGACGACATCTTGGTCGGAAAGTGAGAATCGTATGGAAATCAAGGATATGCGGGCATTCTATGCCATCGTGGAAGAGGGAAACATCAGTCATGCAGCACAGCGCCTCGATATCGCGCAGCCGGCCCTCTCGCGCCAGATGAAGCGGCTGGAGTCGTCGCTTGGCGTGCAGCTCTTTGAGCGCGGCAGCCGGCGCATCCGCCTGACGGACGCCGGCCGCGTGCTGTACTCGCGCGTCGAACACATTCTCGGCATGGTCGACGGGACGGTGCGCGAAATCACGGAGATCGGCTCCGGTGTCGCTGGCTCGATCCAGCTCGGCACGATCACGACATCGGGCGCGCTGCTGCTGCCGGAGCTCATCACCGAGTTCCACCGCCGCTATCCGCAAGTCACGTATCAGATCTGGGAAGCGGAGGGCGCGCGCATCCTGGAGCTGCTCGACAACCGCGTCATCGAGATCGCCATCACGCGCACGCAGGTGGACTCCAAGGTCTACGAGTCGATTGTCCTGCCGAATGAGCCGCTCGTCGTCGTCATGAACAAGGACCAGATCATCGGCTCGTCTGACAAGGAAGTGCGCATGGAGGAACTGCGCGACACGCCGATCATCATCCCTCTGCGCTGGCAGAGCCTCTTCGTCGCAAACTGCCGCAAGCTCGGCTTCGAGCCGCACATCGTCTGCGTCTCGGACAGCATCGTACAGGATCTGCTGCTCGTCAAGATGGACATGGGCGCGGCCATCCTGCCCGTCTCCTCGCGCACGCTGCTGACGGACGGCAACCTTTACTACAAGAAGCTCGTGGCGCCGGAGATGAGCACGCATACCGTCATCGCCTGGCTCAAGAACCGCACGCTCTCTTCGTCGAGCGAACACCTGATCAAGCTGTTCCGGGAGATGTTCCTCAGCGAGCCGCAGGCATCCGATAAGAAGCTTGTTTGAAAGCAATTAGAACCGAATTAATTTGTTCGGGAGCCCTTTCTTTTTGGGCTGACCTGCTATATAGTAGAGATATATTAAAAAATATATCTCTTTTTTCTTATCTTTTGTTTGCTGACATGGAGGGAATCTCATGGATAAACCAGTTCGCATCTTTATTGTAGAAGACGAGCGCCGCATCGCGCGCTTCCTGCAGATTGAGCTCGAGCATGAGGGCTTCGAGACGGAAACGGAAGAGAACGGCACGCGTGCCTATGAGCGCATCATGCAGGGCAACTTTGACCTCGTGCTGCTCGATGTCATGCTGCCGGGCATGGATGGCATGACCATCTGCAAGCGCGTGCGCGAGGTCTCGTCGCTGCCCATCATCATGCTGACGGCCAAGGACGAGGTCGAAGACAAGGTGGCTGGCCTCGACATCGGTGCCGATGACTACATGACGAAGCCCTTCGCCATCGAGGAACTCATGGCACGCATCCGCAATGCCCTGCGCAAGCACGTGCCAGAAAACGGCGGCGTGCCGCTCGAGGAGCGCCTGCAGGTCAAGAACCTCGTCATGTATCCGAAGCGCTATGAGGTAGAAGTCGACGGTGAGACGGTCCATCTGACGAAGAAGGAGTACTCGCTGCTCGAGTACATGATGCGCAACAAGCGCACGGTCCTCACGCGCGACCAGATCCTCGAGAAAGTCTGGGGCTACGACTACAGCGGCGATACGAATGTCGTCGATGTCTACATCCGCTACCTGCGCGCCAAGCTCGATGACCGCTTCCATGAGAAGTACATCTACACGGTGCGAGGCGTAGGGTATGCGGTCAAGGAGTAAGTGGGTCCGCAGGAGCCCCTTCTGGCGCATGAAGATCTCGACGAAGATCACGGGCCTCTATGCAGCCATCCTGCTCGTCGTGCTGCTTTTGACGAGTGCCATCATGGGCCTCGGCATCTACTTCTCGTTCTACCATGAGGCGGAGACCGAGATCCACCTCGCGATGCAGAATGTGCAGAAAGGACTGGCTTCGTCGCGCAGCCTGCAGGAGTTCCTGGTCCAGGGGGACATCGTCCCGCCGGGCGTCGTGATCCGCGTGACCGACTTGACGGGGCGCGTCATCTACGAGAACGACTCGCACTACCCATCGCTCGACACGGTGGAGGCGCATCGCGTGAAGGACCCGCCGTTCTGGGCGGCCAAGGACATGGAGGTCGTCGAGTTCAACCGCTTCATGATGTACTATACATCGATGGATGTGGCCGACCACGGTCAGATCTATCAGATCCACTTCTTCCGCACGATTACGGCGGAGAAGAACTTTCTCGTAGATCTCCAGCGGCTGCTCTTCCTCGTCACGATTGCGGGCTTCCTCGTTGCGCTCGTTGCTGGCTACTTCCTGAGCAACAGGATACTCCAGCCCATCCGCAACCTCACGCAGACGACGCGCAAGATCGAGGTGGAGCGCATGGACAAGCGCATCGAGGTGCCGCCAGCCAAGGACGAGATGGCGGAGCTCGCGCTGACGTTCAACCACATGCTCGACCGCTTGGAGCGCGGGTTCCAGCAGCAGCAGCGCTTTGTCTCGGATGCTTCGCATGAGCTCAGAACGCCGGTGACGGTCATCCTCGGCTATTCAGACCTGCTCGCGCGCTGGGGCAGCTCTGACGCGAAGATCCTCGAAGAGGGCATCACCTCAATCCGCTCGGAAGCCGAGGACATGCAGGACCTCATCGAGAAACTGCTGTTCCTCGCGCGCGCTGACCAGAAGCGCCAGGTCCTGCACAAGGAGAATGTCCATCTCAATGAGCTCGTCGACGATGCCGTGCGCAAGATGAAACTCGTCGCCAAGCAGCACACGCTGCAGCTCGCGGCCAATGAGCCGGGGGTCATCTACGCGGATCCGGCCACGATGCGCCAGATGATGCGCATCTTCCTCGAGAATGCGGTCAAGTACACGCCGGAGGGTGGCCACATCACAGTCACCTCGCGCTGCCTGCCCGAGAAAGAGGCCATGCAGCTGACGTTTGCCGACGACGGCATTGGCATTGCCGAGGAGGACCAGGGCAAGATCTTCGAGCGCTTCTACCGCGCGGACAGCTCGCGCACGAAGAAGGCTGGCAGTGTCGGCGGCACGGGCCTCGGCCTCTCGATTGCGAGCTGGATTGCGGAGCAGCACGATATCGATATCGCAGTCGAGAGTGAGCTCGACAAGGGGACGAAGTTCATCCTGACCATCCCGCTGGCACATGATGACGAACCGGATAGTAACGCATGATTGGCATGAGAAAGCGGCCACGGAAGGATTTTCCGTGGCCGCTCTTTTCTTGCCTTGTATGGATGCCGCTGTCAGTGGAACAGGCGTCCGAATAGGTGTTTTTTCTCGTTCGAGGCGATGTTGCGGACGCTGAGCTCGTCGGCCCCGTTGAAGAAGATGTCCGGCTTGGCGATACTCTCGACCCATTCTTCCGAGTAAATCGGCTTGTCCATGAGCAGAGAGCTGACTTTTTTGCGGATGACCTCGAGTGCGGCCGTGTCATCTACGTTCAGCGCAGCGGCGAGGAGCTGCCCAATCTTTTCCATGTCCTTTTCCTTGAGCGAGCGCGTCGTCGGATTGAGGCTGGAGAGGCGCAGCACAGGATGGGCCGGCTGGCGCTCCTCTTCATCCGGCAGGCGGGCTGTCTTGACGAGGAAGCCCGCGCGGTGCAGGTGCTGCTCAATCTGCTGCGGGTCGGCATCCTTCGGCAGGGCGGCGACGACGAGATGGCAGTCCGTGCCGTCACCCCAGATGGAGATGCCGTTTTCCTGCAGGGCTTTGCTTAGGGCACGCGCGTTGGCGATGACCTGCTGCCCATATTCGCGGAAGGACGGCTCGGAGGCCTCGCGCAGCGCGACGGCGAGGGCCGCGAGTCGGTTCTTGTGCAGGGCTGAGTGGCCGTTGTCGATGACGGCGCGCTCAATCGTCTCGGCCAGCTCTTTCTTGCAGAGGATGATGGCACCTTCCGGGCCCTGCAGTGAGTCATTCGTCGGGAAGGTCACGACATCGGCGTCATCGACGGGCGACGGCATGAGTCCGGCGGCGACGAGGCCGACGTTCTGACCGATGTCGACCCAGAGCAGCGCGCCGGCATCGTGGGTGACCTTTGCGAGGCGCTTCGTGTCGATGGCGAATGGGAAGCTCGTCGGAGAGAAGATCACGATTTTCGGCTGATGGCGCGCAATCTGTTCATCGAGCTCCTGCCAGTTGATGTCGCGGTTCTCCCAGTCTGCTCCGAAGATGGCAAAGCGGTAGGAGAGGCCATGGCAGAGCTCCTGCTTGCGGCCGTTGAACGAGAGGACGGGATTGCCGGATTTCAAGAGCGCCTTGAAGACGACGCGCGAGGCGGCACTGATGCTGTCGAGACGCACGATGGCGTGTTCCGCATGGAAGCACTTGAGCGCGCGCTCGACGGCCATGCGCTCGAAGCGACCCGTGCGGCTGATGCCGTGGTAGTCGGTGCTGACGTTGGCGAGGATGCTGCCCTCGAGGTAGGCGGCGAACGGTGATTCGGCATTGACGGTCGGGATCAGCGACAAGGTGAAGCGCTGCTCTTCGACTTCGTCCTGGAATTCGGCGAATACTTCTTCATCGAGCTTCTTGAGTGTGCTCAGTAATTCTTCTCTGTCCATATAAGTACCTCACTTTTTGGTATGGTTTTCTGTTGGCGGTGCTCAGCAGGCGTCAGAACGGCCAGACGAGCGGGATGATGACGGTGCAGACAATCATCGATACGACGACAAGTGGCAGGCCGACCTTGACGTAATCCATGAAGCGGAATTTGCCAGGGCCGAGGATGAGCGTGTTCGGCGGCGTGGCGACCGGCGTCGTGAAGGCGCAGGAGGCGGCGATGCCGATGGCCATGAGCACGGGGAACGGCGAGACGCCGATGGACTGGGCAATCGAGATGCCGATCGGCGCGAGCAGTGCTGCGGCGGCCGTGTTGGACATGAACTGCGTGAGACCGCAGGACAGCAGGAACATCGCCATGACGATGATGAGCGGCGAGGCGTTGCTGCCGATGATGCCGACGACGGCGTTGGCAATCATCGCGCCGGCGCCCGTCTTGTCCATCGCCTCGGCGAGCGGCAGCATGCCGGCGAACAGGAAGATGGTCGTCCAGTCGATGCCGCCGTACGCCTGTTTCTCTGTGAGGCAGCCGGTGATGACGCAGGCGAGGGCGCCGATGATGGCGGCCGTCTGCATCGGCACGTTGATGGTCTTCGAGAGCGCCATGGCGATGACGACGAGCAGCAGGATGATGGCGCAGATGGTCATCTTGCGCGTGTCCTTCGGCAGGTCAGACGTCAGGTCGCTGAGGTTGCTGTCGACGTGGCCGTGCGGGCAGAGCCGGCGTCCGATCGTCAGCATGTAGATGACGCCGGCAATCGAGAGCGGGATGCCGATCCAGGCGAACTCGAAGAAGCCGAACGGCTGCAGGCCGCTCGCGGAGAGCGTTGCACTCATGAGGATGTTCGGCGGCGTGCCGATCATCGTGATGGTGCCGCCGACGTTGGCCGCGACGGCCAGGGCCATGAGCTGCGGCGAGACGGCAAGGCGCGCGACGGCGCAGATCTGCACGACGACCGGCAGCAGGCAGGCGACCGTAGCCGTGTTCGAGGAAACGGAGGACAGGATGATCGTGACAATCATGATGGCGGCCATCAGGCGTTTCTCTCCAGTGCCTGCCGCATGGACGACGGTGATGCCGATGCGCTGGGCGAGGCCCGTCTGGAACATCGCGGCGCCGATGACGAACATGCCGGCGAAGAGCACGACGGTGGAGTTCGACAGGCCTGAGAAGACTTGCTTCGGCGTCAGCACGCCGAGCAGGCCGAGGGCAATCGATGCGCCCATTGCTGTGACGGCAAGCGGGATGAGCTCGGTCACAAAGAAAAAGGCGGCTACTCCGAGGACAATCAAGGTCAATACTGCTGGATCCATACATCAGACTCCCTTCTTCAATTGCATTCAAAACAGGAAATTCTGTTCACAGCATATTATTTCGTCGTAAATCATCGTTTTCCTTTCTGAATTTTTGGGAGCTAAAAAAAATACCATCTTTTTTGAAGTAAGATGGCGGGAATAGAGAGATTGGGGCGCAGGTCATCCGTTATCTGTCTTCCTGCGGTAGAGGGCGACAATCCCACGGGCTATGTACGGGAAGACCAGCATGATGAAGAGCAGGCGCGTGAGCTGGTAGGCGACCATCGTCGAGCTGTCTGCCCCGACGACGAGTGCCGTGATCCCCATCTCGGTCAGGCCGCCGGGAGCCGTGGCCAGAAAGGCTGTGGCGAGATCGGTGCCGGTCATTTCAGAGATGATGCAGCCCATGCCCATGCTGACCAGGAGGACAAGCAGGACGCCTCCGAGCAGGACTTTACCCATGCCGTGGTATCGATGCAGGCGCGTGAGATCGACGCTGGATCCGATGTAGGCGCCGACGAGGACCTGAGCCGCGTTGATGTAATGGACAGGGACGACGGGAGCGGCTGTCCCCGTAATGACGACGAATGCGGCAGTGCTGAGGATGGGCCCGAGCATCGGTGCAGTGGGCAGATGGAGTGTCTTGGCGAGGACGGCGCCGAGCACGGCAACGGAGGCATAGGTCAGGACCTCGGAGAGAGTGTGTGCCGTGTGGACAGCTGTCCCAGCGGATGCGGCTGCATGACTGCTGCCCGCGAGCACATGGATCGTCAGGAAGGGAATGACAAAGACGACGGAGAGCATGCGCAGTGTCTGCATGATCGTGACCGCTGTGAGATCGGCGTCACGGATCTCGTCGGCGAGGATGACCATCTGGGAGAGACCGCCTGGCACGCAACCGAGCAGGCAGCTCGTGAAGTTGATCTTGGTGTGGCGGAACATGAGCCAGGCGGTGAGGACGCCGGCTGCGACCGTGATGCATGTGGCAGTGATCATCAAGGGGAATTGGGCGATGATGGCACGCCCTGTCTCCAAAGTGAAGGGCCGCCCCATGGCGTAGCCGAGCAGGACGAGTGCCGTATTGCGGATGCGCAGGGACCAGCGGAACGGCCGTTTGCGGATGAGAGAGCCGAGCGCGACGAAAACGATGGGGCCGAGTGTCCAGGGCAGAGGGGCGTTGAGATAGGTCAGGGCGATGCCGCCGAGAATGGACAGGACCAAGGTCTTGCAGTATTCCATGAAAGTCTCCAGTCTTCTGAATGTGTGGATAGTGTGAATCGATGATTGGTAGATTCCGATGGCCTCAGTATACCATATCCAGCAAATCCCCGTCTGTCATGGATTGTTATTTCCAGCACGTTTCCACTTTTTCTGTACTTTTCGCGAGAGAAGGCAGGAAGTCAGCCGGTCATGCAAGAATAGTTTAAGAAATAATTCGGGATTACGGGATCATCAGAACGGAAGGAGATTCATGAGGATGAGGGTACTTGTCACAGGTGTAACAGGACAGCTCGGGCACGATTGTGTCGTAGAGCTGAAGGATAGAGGAATGGAAGTTCGCGGCGTGTCGAGCAAGGATTTCCTGCTGACGGATGCGAAGGCGATGCGGCGCGTCATGGCCATCTACAAGCCGAACTGCGTCATCCACTGCGCAGCCTACACGGCCGTAGACCGCGCGGAGGATGATGCGGCGGCGTGCATGGCCGTCAATGCGGAGGGCACGGCAAACCTTGCCAAGCTCTGCCGCGAGTTCCACGCTAAGATGGTCTACATCAGTACGGATTACGTGTTTCCCGGTGATGGCGATGCGCCATACGAGACGGATGCGCCCAAAGGGCCTAAGAACGTCTACGGGAGGTCGAAGCTCATGGGCGAGGAAGCCGTCCAATCCATCCTCAAGCGCTATTTCATCGTGCGCATCTCATGGGTCTTCGGCATCAATGGCAAGAACTTCATCCGCACGATGCTGCGCCTCGGCGAGTCGCACGCAAAGCTGACGGTCGTCGACGACCAGATCGGCTCGCCGACGTACACGCGCGACCTCTCCGTGCTGCTGGCTGACATGATCCAGACGGAGCGCTACGGCGTCTACCATGCGACAAACGAGGGCTTCTGCTCGTGGGCTGAGCTCGCCGCGGAGGTCTTCCGTCAGGTTGGCATGCCCGTGGAGGTTACGCCCGTGCCGTCTTCGGCCTATCCGACGCGTGCCGTGCGGCCCAAGAACTCCCGCATGAGCAAGAAGAGCCTCACACAGGCGGGCTTTGCACTGCTGCCGCGCTGGCAGGACGCCGTCGGCCGCTACCTTATCGAGCTCGAGAGCATGAAGGAGCAGAGAGAAGCCCTGGCGGAATGAGCATATTACAGAGCATGTCCTTTGAGCGTGTACATCTCTTTGAGATGTACACGCTTTTTATGTCGCTGGAATACAGAGTACGCGTATAAAAAACAAATTACGGGAAAAGTATTGCATCCCGCCACTGTTTAGTGTATACTAACACATGTATTTTTGAGAGAAACGAAAAACGTTTCATGGCGCCTTTGGCGTCCAAAGCGTTCCAAACGTTCTGCAAGGGGGATTCATATGTTCCATAAGATTGGTAAGAAATACCGGGAGACAGCGCTCATCAAGCTGATTGCTGCTGGTCTCGTCATCGGCATCATCATCGCGCTGGCTGCGCCGCAGGCTGTACCGGCCGTCGCGGTGCTCGGCGATCTCTTCGTCCGTGCCCTCAAGGGCATCGCACCGGTCCTCGTCTTCGTGCTCGTCATGAACGCTCTGGCTCAGAAGAATTCGGATGCCAGCGCTGCCATGAAGCCAATCGTGCGCCTCTACATCTTCGCGACGTTCTGCGCTTCACTCGTCGCTGTCGCCTTCTCGTTCGCCTTCCCGACGGTCCTGCACCTGCAGGTCGCCGATGCGCAGCTCGCGCCGCCGTCCGGCATCATCGAGGTCCTGCACAACCTGATTCTCTCGGTCGTCGACAACCCAATCCATGCGCTGGCGACGGCGAACTACATTGGCATCCTCGGCTGGGCCTGCCTTGCCGGCATCGCGCTGCACTCGGCCAGTGACACGACGAAGAACATGCTTAACGACTTCGCGAAGACGGTCACGAAAATCGTGCAGTGGGTCATCCGCTTCGCACCGTTCGGCATCATGGGCCTCGTCGCCAATGCCATCGGCACGAACGGCCTCGGCGCCCTGCTCGGCTACATCCAGATTCTCGGCGTCCTGCTCGCGGCCTTCTTCACGGTGGCCCTGGTCATGAACCCGTTGATCGTCTACCTGCACATCCACCGCAACCCGTACCCGCTCGTCTGGACGACGCTGAAGGAGAGCGGCCTCTACGCCTTCTTCACGCGCAGTTCGGCTGCCAACATCCCGGTGAACCTTGACCTCTGTGAGCGCCTCGGCCTCGATGAGGACACGTATTCCATCTCCATTCCACTCGGCGCAACAATCAACATGAGCGGCGCGGCCATCACGATCGCCGTGCTCTCTCTTGCCGCAGCGCACACGCTCGGCATCAGCGTCGACTTGCCGACGGCGCTGCTGCTCTGCCTCGTCTCGACCATTGGTGCCTGCGGCGCTTCGGGCGTGGCCGGCGGCTCCCTGCTGCTGATCCCTGTTGCTTGCGCCTCGTTCGGCATCGGCAACGACATCGCGATGCAGGTCGTCGGTGTCGGCTTCATCATCGGCGTGCTCCAGGATGCCTGTGAGACGGCACTCAACAGCTCGACGGACGTGCTCTTCACGGCGACGGCTGAATTCGCACAGCGCGCCAAGGAAGGCAAGCTGCGCGATGAGGACATGGTCCCGCACGGCAACTGATGGTTTTGCTGATTCAAAGTGAACACAAAAATGCGACCCAGATTCCTGGGCCGCACTTTTTTAGTTGGATATCAGTCGGATATATGATTATTTGCGGATGATCAGCGCCATGAAGACGAGGTCTTCCGTCTTGGAGGTGTTCTTGATGCCGTGAGTCTCGCCGTCTGGGCAGAACGTCGTCGTGCCGGCGCCAATCTCGACCTCTTTGCCGTTGTCGTTGTAGAGTGCATGGCCGGAGAGGATGTGGTACGTCTCGGTGTTGCCGACGTGCTGGTGGACGCCGATGCCGCAGAGCGGCGGGACGATGACTTTCGCGTACATGTCGCATTTGCCGTCGAGCTCTGCTGGCGTCAGGAGCTTGATGATCGTGATCGTGCCGATGCCTTTCTCGGCCTGTCCGGGTGCTGGTTCAATGAATGCCATGATAAACTCTCCTTTTCGCGAATCGATGCCTTGCCGCAGCGCGGCAAGTTTGTTACAATGGATATACAATTTATAGTTTCTAGATAAATGCGGGGATTCCTCTATGTGGATGGGATTTGCGCTTTATTTTTTTGGAGGATGCGATATGGTTTATCTCTTGAAATTCGGGGCCAGCTGGGTGCTGCCGCCCGGCATCTTCATCCTGGCGCTCTTTGTCCTTGCCTGGTGGCTCTGGAAGAAGCGCGGGGAGAAGCGGGCGGCGGCCGTCCTGTTCGCGCTGACCTTTGCTTTCTATCTGCTCTGCACGGGCTTCGTCGCGGAGAAGACGATGGGCTGGCTCGAGTCGGCCTATCAGCCGCCCGAGCGCCCGGTGGGCGATGTCATCATCATGCTCGGCGGCGGCGCCTACAGCGACACGCCGGATGTCGACGGCACGGGGACGCTCTGCGCGAGCCCCGCGAGCCGCCTGTTGACGGCCGTACGACTGCAGCGCCAGCTCGATGTGCCAATCCTGCTCTCGGGCGGGCAGGTCTACGAGGACACGGGGGCCGAGGCGAAGATCGCCAAGCGCGTGCTCGTGAGCCTCGGCGTGCCGGAGAACAAGATCCTGACGGAGACGCGGAGCATCAACACGAGCCAGAACGCCCGCTTCTCTGCTGAGATCCTGCGCGAGAACGGCCTCTCGCATCCAATCCTCGTGACGAGTGCCTTCCACATGAAGCGCTCCGTGCTGAACTTCGCGAAGCAGGGGGTGGAGGTGGAGCCGTTCCCGACGGACTACATGGTCGCGCATCATCCCGTCTTCCACTACACGAAGCTGCGCCCGCAGACAGAGGCGCTCTTGGACAATGTGACGGTGCTGCAGGAGACGCTGCGCACCTTCGTGACGAGGTATCTGGAATGACCAAGAATCTGACGGAAGGCTCGCCGGCGAAACTCATCTTCTTCTTCACGATGCCGCTGATTGCGGGCAACATCTTCCAGCAACTCTACGCTTTTGTCGATACCCTGATCGTCGGCCGCTTCCTTGGCGTCAATGCCCTGGCCGCCGTCGGCTGCACGGGCGCGCTGATGTTCTTGATGCTCGGCTTCGTCATCGGCTTCTCGACGGGGCTCTCCATCTACACGGGCCAGCGCTTCGGCGCGCGCGATGAGGAGGGCGTGCGCAGGAGCGCGGCGGCCTGCGCCGTGATATCGCTCTTTGCCTCCATCGTCCTGACGGCCGTCGGCGTGCTGCTCTGCCGCCAGCTGCTCATATGGATGCAGACGCCGGCAGAGATTATCGACGGGGCGTATTCCTTCATCAGCCTGATTTACGCGGGCATCACGCTCTTCGTCTTCTTCCAGACGCAGACGAACCTCATCCGCGCGCTCGGCGACAGCAAGACGCCGACGATATTGCTCGCCTCAGGGCTCTCGCTCAACATCATCTTCGAGCCAATCGCGATCCTCGTCTTTGACTGGGGCATACCGGGCGCTGCGCTTGCGACGCTCGCCTCACAGGTCTGCGGCAATCTGCTCTGCCTCGTCTTCATCCTGCGCAAGGTCCCAGCATTGCACGCACACCGCCATGACTGGCGACCGGACCTCAAGTTCTACTGGGAGCACTTGCGCATCGCCCTACCGATGGGCTTCCAGTCGAGCATCATCGCAATCGGCGCTGTCATCCTGCAGGTTGCGCTCAACGACCTCGGGCCGCTCGCCGTCGCGGCGTATGCGGCGGCGCAGAAGATCGAGTCCATCGCGATGATGCCGATGATGTCATTCGGCATCGCCATGTCCGCCTATACGGCGCAGAACTACGGCGCGCGCAAGTTTGAGCGCATCGGCGAGGGCGTGCGCAAGTGCTGCTGCATGTCGGTGGCCTTTGCCGTGCTCGCCGGCGCGGGGCTCATCTTCTTCGGGCCCTCGCTCATGCACCTCTTCGTCGGCGACGGCGCGCAACAGGTCATCGACTTTGGCCACGAGTACCTGATCGTCAACGGATCGTGCTACTGGATCCTCTCGTTCCTCTTCATCTTCCGTTACACGCTGCAGGGACTCGGTCAGAGCATCGTGCCGACGATCGCGGGCATCATGGAGCTCTTGATGCGCACGGCGGCAGCGCTCTTCCTCTGCGACTGGCTCGGCTACCTCGGCGCCTGCTTGGCCAACCCGATGGCCTGGATTGGCTCCTGCGTGCCGCTTGCCATCGCCTTCTACTGGACGCACCGGAGCTTCAAGAAAAAATATCATCTCGCCTGACGCCCTTTTGGCAGGATTGGCAGGATTCAGGCAATTTCTGTCGAAAAGGAACTACAACAATAAACCAATAGTTGAAAAAGGGATTCAGGAAGGGATGGATTCAAAATGTATCAGGATGAGTACAAACGCTGGGCGGCTGCCGACCTCTTGGACTTCGATCTGAACAAGGAGCTCAATGACATCGCCGGTGATGACGAGGCCATCAAGGACCGCTTCGCCGTCGCTCTGGAGTTCGGCACGGCCGGTCTGCGCGGCGTGCTGGGCGCCGGCACGAACCGCATGAACATCTGGGTCGTTCGCCAGGCAACGCAGGGCGTCGCTGACTGGGTCAAGACGCAGGGCGGCACGCAGACGGTCGCGATCAGCTACGACAGCCGCCTCAAGGGCTGGAACTTCGCGCGCGAAGCTGCCGGCGTTCTCGCGGCAAACGGCATCCACGTGCGCCTCTACGAAGAGCTCATGCCGGTGCCGGCCCTGAGCTTTGCGACGCGCTACTACCACTGCAATGCCGGCATCATGATTACGGCTTCGCACAATCCGGCACAGTACAACGGCTACAAGGCATACGGCCCGGACGGCTGCCAGATGACGGATGATGCAGCCGCTGTCGTCTACGCATCCATCCAGAAGACGGATGTGCTGACGGGCGCCAAGCACATGAGCTTTGCGGAAGGCGTCGAGAAGGGCCTGATCCAGTTCGTCGGCGAGGACTGCAAGGACGCGTTCTACGCGGCCATCGAGGATCGTCAGGTCCGCCCGGGCCTCGCGAAGACGGCCGGCCTCAAGCTCGTCTACTCGCCGCTCAACGGCACGGGCCTCGTGCCGGTTACGCGCGTGCTCAAGGACATCGGCATCACGGATATCACGATCGTGCCGGAGCAGGAGTACCCGAATGGCTACTTCACGACCTGCAGCTACCCGAACCCCGAGATCTTCGCGGCACTCGAGAAAGGCCTCGAGCTCGCCAAGAAAGAACAGGCTGACCTCATGCTCGCGACGGACCCGGATGCTGACCGCGTCGGCATCGCGATGAAGTGCGCCGATGGCAGCTACGAGCTCGTCTCGGGCAATGAGATGGGCGTGCTGCTGCTCGACTACATCTGCCAGGGCCGCATCGAGAAGGGTACGATGCCGAAGAATCCGGTGGCCGTCATGTCCATCGTCTCGACGCCGCTCGCCGACAAGGTCGCTGAGCACTATGGCGTGGAACTGCGCCACGTGCTGACGGGCTTCAAGTGGATCGGCGACCAGATCGCACAGCTCGAAGCAGCTGGAGAGACGGACCGCTTCATCTTCGGCTTCGAGGAGAGCTACGGCTACCTCGCCGGCCCGTACGTTCGCGACAAGGATGCTGTCGTCTCCTCGATGCTGATCTGCGAGATGGCGGCGTACTACCGCTCCATCGGCTCGTCGATCAAGCAGCGCCTTGAAGAGATCTACCAGCAGTACGGCCGTTACTACAACAAGGTCGATGCTTTCTCGTTCCCAGGCCTCTCGGGCATGGACAAGATGAAGGGCATCATGGTCAGCCTGCGCCAGAATCCGCCGACAGAGTTCGCCGGCAAGAAGGTCGTCGAGACGATCGATTACGCTGAGCCGGAGAAGACGGGCCTGCCGAAGGCAAACGTCCTGATTTACAAGCTCGATGACGGCGCGGCCGTCGTCGTGCGCCCGTCCGGCACGGAGCCGAAGATCAAGACGTACTTCACGACGCTCGGCAAGGACCTCGAGGAAGCCAAGGCAGAGAAGGACAAGCTCGCAGAGGCAGTCAAGCCACTCTTAGCATAATCCTCATATAAGAGAATATTCACAGGATAAGGGATACATGGTATAATAAAGTCGTATGGAATCAACGACCTGCTGCCGGTATCCCTTTCCTGTGCAAGTATAGGCAATCGCAGCGGAAAGACTGCAGCAGAACAAGAAGAGGAGTGTTAGAACATGAGTTTAAAGCTGAAATCCGGTTTTACGTTCGACTACGACAACCTTTACGGTGAAGGCAAAGTCACGGAAGCGGACCTCAAATCCTACGAAGAAGACCTCAAGAAAGCACATGAGGCGATGAAGGTCATGCGTGAGACGGGCTTCATCCGCGCGCATCTCTCGAAGGATGGCGAACCGGAGAAGGTCCTGTTCTCTCAGACGCCGTACGTTGAGGAAGGTCACATCAACAGCCCGAGCTCTTTAAAGCGCCTGCAGGAACTGACGGATCACGTCAGGGGCAACGTCGACGTCGTCGTCTCGATGGGCATCGGCGGCTCGTACCTCGGCAACAAGGTTCTCTTCGACGTGCAGTGCGGTGCTTACTGGAATGAGCTCACGAAGGAAGAGCGCAACGGCTTCCCGAAGGTCTACTTCAGCGGCAACAACATCGACCCGCGCAGCACGGGCGATCTCATCCATCACCTCGAAGATGAGTCCAAGATTCTCCAGTATCATGAGAAGCGCAACCTCAAGGTCCTGCTGCTCGTCATCTCGAAGTCCGGCGGCACGCTCGACACGATGTCGAACTTCATGGTCGTCTACGATGCCCTGCAGAAATATCCGGGCATCGATGTCGAAGTCATCGCTGTCACGGACCCGAACATGGAGAAGCAGACGCTCCTCAAGAAGCTCGCCATCGAGAAGGGCTGGCCGCAGTTCGCTGTACCGGACGGCGTTGGCGGACGCTTCACGGTCTTCACGGAAGTCGGCCTAACGCTGGCTGCCTGCATCGGCTTTGACATCAAGAGCTTCCTCGACGGTGCCAAAGAGATGGATAAGGCCTGCCAGAACGAGGATATCTGGCAGAACCCGGCTATGCTCAACGCAGCGCTGAAGTTCGCCGCTTCGGAGAAGCACGGCCGCGACATCGAGGTCATGATGCCGTATGGCGATTACCTCAAGTCCGTCTCCGAGTGGTACATCCAGCTGCTCGCAGAGTCCCTCGGCAAGCAGTTCAACAAAGAGGGCAAGGAAGTCTGCTACGGCCGTACGCCGCTCGTCGCTGTCGGCACGACGGACATGCACTCCCAGACGCAGCAGCATCAGGAAGGCAAGCTCAACAAGGTCGTACAGTTCGTCAAGATCGAGAACTGGGCAAACGACCTCGTAATCCCGAATGTATTCCCGGAGGCCAAGAAGCTGGCTGACATCTCCGGCGTCACGATGAGCGAGGCCCTCGAGGTCGCCCGCCAGTCGAACGCCGATGCGCTCGCATCGAACAAGCGCTACAACGCATGCTTCTCGCTGCCGGAGCTCAATGCTTACCACCTCGGCGAACTCCTCTACATGCTCGCCATGAGCGTTGCCTACGAGGGCGAACTCGCTGATGTCGATGCCTTCAACCAGCCGGGCGTCGAGTCCTACAAGCGCATCATGGGACCGAAACTCCAGGCACTCAAGGCTGCAAAGGCTGCAAAATAAAAAAGATATACCCGAGGCTTATCTGTGGCAGACACAGACGCAGTCAAAGGCACAGGAAAGGCTCTGTCCGTTTGGCAGAGCCTTTCTTCATCACAGGTGAAGTCAGAATAATGAAAATATAAAATACAAAGAGGGGAGGATGACGATGCACGTCGAGCCGAAGCATATCGCCACTGGTGCTGTGATGACAGTCCTGCTCGCACTCTTCCTGTTCTGGCAGGGGGATGCGGACGGCATGGACCAGCAGCCCGTGCAGATGGAGCAGGATGCGTCGGATGGCAGAGCGCCTGAGCAGGCGGCTAAGAAGCAGATGGCTGCGCGCTACGAGAAGATACGCGGCATGGAGAGCCAGGTGGCCATCGAGGACCTGCGCAACCCGTTCTCGCCCGCACATGAGAAGCGCGGTGAAGCTGTAGCTGAGCCGACAAAGAATGAGGCGCTGCAGGGGAAGGCTGCTCCATCCAAGAAACAAGACGCAGCGCGGCAGCAGGTCGCACCGCTGCCGCAAGAGGCGGGGACTGCCGCTGACGCAGGACGTGTGACAACGCCTGTTGCGCAGTCCGTACAGGCAGGGACAGATGGTGCGAAGGCCGTACTGGCCCTGCGCGGCATCGTGCAGGGCGGCGTGGAGCCGCTCGTCATCCTGTCGGACGGCAGAACGAGCCAATCGCTTGCGGTCGGCGAGCGCTTCCTCGCCTATGAGGTCGTCGAGATCGGCAGGACGGGCGTGCGTCTGCGCGGGCCTGAGGGCGAGATATGGCTGGCGATGGCCTCGTTTAGCTAAGCCGCATAGATCAGACGCATAGTTCGAGAGAGAAAAGAAGTAGAAAAGAAGTAGAAAAGAGGTAGATGGAGAGAAGGAGGCCAGGAGATGAACAGTTGGAAACGAGGCTGGCAGGGGATTTTGCTCGGCGCTCTGCTGCTGGGCGGCAGCTGGGTAGAGGCGGCGCCAATTGAGATGCAGGTCGTCGAAGGCGATGTGCGCTCGGTGCTGCTGTCGCTGGCGCGGACTGCACACGAGAACATCGTGCTCGACGACAGCGTTGCGGGGACGGTGACGCTACATGCGACGGAGGAGCCGGCGAAGCTCCTGCGCATGATCGCTGCATCGAAAGGGCTCGTGCTCGTCAAGGAGGGCTCGACGTATCTCGTGACGACGATGCCGCGGGCGGATGCCCTGCGGAGCGTGCATGTCTATCCCGTGCGCCACGCGGATCCCGCTGATCTTGCACGTGCGGCCGAACTGTCTCTGAAGAGTGCCGCAGGGGATAAGACTGCGGATGGGCAGGAGGCCGGCACAGCGCGCCGCGTCCTCGTCGACAGTGCGACGAACTCCGTGCTGTTCTATGGCACGGCAGCCGAGGCGGCCAACGTCGCGAAGGTCGTACAGCAGCTCGACTGCAAGCCGCGCCAGGTCTCGCTCGAGGCAAAGGTCCTAGCCCTCTCTAAGGATGCATCGAAGAAGCTTGGCGTCGAGTGGCAGTGGTCGTCTCTGCCGCAGTATCCGGATTTTGAGACGACGTACCGCCACAAGGGCTCGGCCAACGAAGTGCAGGAGAAGGAGATCAAGCGGCAGATGCAGAACGGCACGGTGCCGGGCATCATCCAGTTTGGCCGCGGTCCGGAGGGCGTGCCATTCGAGTTCTACTACAGCGCGACAATCCAGGCACTCGTGACGCAGGGCAAGGCCAAGATGCTCGCGCGGCCGAACATCACGACGGTGCAGGGCAGGGAGGCGCTCATCAACATCGGCGGCGAGGTGCCCGTGCCGACGCAGTCCGTGACGAATAACACGACGACGACGACGTACACCTACCGGCAGGCCGGCATCATCCTGCGCTGCACGCCGCGCATCCACGAGGACAGCCGCATCACGGCGACAGTGCACACGGAGGTCAGCTCACCGCTCTACGTCGAGGACATCAAGGCCTACCGCTTCCAGAACCGCAGCGCCGACACGACGGTCAGCCTGCGCGACGGTGAGACGATGGTCATCGGCGGGCTCATCGGCAGCGATGAGTCGCGCACGCTCTCGAAGATCCCGTTCCTTGGCGACCTGCCCATCCTCGGCAGCTTTTTCCGCAGCGTGCGCCAGAGCCGCTCCGAATCCGAGATCATGATCTTCCTGACGGCCAATGTCATCCCCGACGCGAGCGCGACCTGAGGCGATGCAGAAAGACGCGCAAGAGAGACGAAATCAGAAGCTTTGATAAAAGTCCTGTGGACTTTTGGACAGAGCTTCTTTTCTTTTGCATAAACATCCGTTATAATAAGAAGGTGATTACAATAAGTGAATGAGATTCGTAATTGATGGATATTCAGGTATAGGCGGAGGGATGAGCGTGCAGTATCCGATCCATATGGAGATTGCGGGACGCGTCTGCGTGGTCATAGGCGGCGGGCGCGTCGCGGAGCGCAAGGCACACGTGCTGCTGCAGGCGGGTGCGCATCTCATCGTCATCGCGCCGACGCTGACGAATCTCCTCTATCAGGAGGCCTCGACGGGGTGCTTCTTCTGGCTGGCCCAGCCGTATGAGGCGGGCTTCCTGCAGCGCGTGCGCCCGTTCCTCGTCTTCTGCACCGCAGACAATCGCGAGGTCAACCGCATGGCGGCCGAGGAGGCGCGTGCAGCACACGCGCTCGTCAACGTGGCCGACGAGCCGGGGCTCTCGGACTTCTTTGTGCCGGCGAGCATCCGGCGCGGCCGCTTCCTGCTGACCATCGGCACGGGCGGCCTTAGTCCCGCCTTCTCGCGGAGCTTGCGAGAGCAGCTCGAGCAGGCCTTCCCGCCGGCCTTCGGGCTCTGGATCGAGAGGCTTGCGGCCATCCGCCAGGAGATGAAGGAGAAGCTGCCGACGAGCGATGACCGGCAGGCGTTCTGGCGCATGGCACTGTCGCGGGATATCATGGAGTTAGTCAAGGCCGGTCGTTTGAACCGGGCGGAGGTAATGATTCGACATGCAATTATTGATTTTAGGCCTAAATCATAAGACGGCACCGGTGGAGGTGCGCGAGCACTTCTCGATTTCCCGGCAGTCTGTCCGCGATGGTCTGGAAAATCTCAATGAATACGAGGGGATATCGGAGGCCGTCGTGCTCTCGACCTGCAACCGCAGCGAGATGTACGCCGTCGTCGATGATGCGAAGGAAGATATCGCGACGCTCAAGCAGTTCCTGTTCGACCTGACGGGCAACGACGAGGACATCGACGCTTACCTCTACTCGTTCGTCGACGAGGAATGCATCCGCCACCTCTTCAACGTGGCCTCGAGCCTTGATTCGCTCGTGCTCGGCGAGGGCCAGATCCTCTCGCAGGTCAAGGAGGCGTACGCGATCGCGCGCGAGGCGGGCACGACGAGCACGGTGCTCAACACGCTCTTCCACCGTGCCATCGCGACGGGCAAGCGCGTGCGCACGGAGACACGCATCGCCTACAACTCGGTCTCGGTAAGCTATGCGGCAGTCGAACTCGCGCAGGAAAAGCTCGGCTCGCTTTCTGCTTCGAATGCGCTGATCTTCGGCGCGGGCAAGATGGCGGAACTTACGGCGCAGCACCTCGTCGCGCACGGCGTGCGCAAGATCTACGTGGCCAACCGCCACATCGAGAAGGCAGAGCAGCTGGCCGCGGAGTTCGGCGGCGAGGCCGTCCCGTTCGAAGGGGCGCTGAAGCAGGCGGTGGATGTCGATGTCATCGTGACGTCGACGGGCGCGCCTCACTACGTCGTCAAGCCATGGGAGACGCGCCAGCTCATGACGAAGCGCAAGGGCAGGCCGCTCTTTTTCATCGACATCGCCGTGCCGCGCGACGTCGACCCGGAGGTCGCGGGCATCAAGGGCGTGACGCTCTACAACATCGATGCGTTGGAGGCCGTCGTCGACGAGCACAAGGAGGAGCGGCTGCAGGAGGCAAAGCTCGCGCATGCCATCGTGGAGGAGGAAGTGAAGTCCATCGAGGACAAGTTCCAGTACCTCTCCTTCCGCCCGCTGATGGCGCTGCTCTCGGAGCGCTGCGAGCGCATCCGCCTGCGCGAGATACGCCGTGCCTCGTCGAAGCTGCCGGACCTCACGAAGTCGGAGCGCCGGCAGATCGAGCACATGACGCGCATGATCGTGCGCAAGATCCTGCGCATGCCGATGATGAAGCTCAACGCTTCCGCCGGCACGCCGCAGGAAGCATTCTACATCGAGGCCATGCGGGCCTTGTTCAAGCTGGACACCATAGGGGAGGCGGCGACGAGTGAAGAACGACACAATCGTTATCGGGACGCGAAGCAGTAAGCTCGCGCTCTGGCAGGCGGACTATGTAGCGGACTGCCTTAGGAAGCGCTATCCGGAGCTGCGCGTCGAGAAGAAGCTCATGACGACGAAGGGCGACAAGATCCTCGACGCGCCGCTCGCCAAGATCGGCGGCAAGGGGCTCTTCACGAAGGAGCTCGAGCAGGATATGCTCGCAGGCGGCATCGACATCGCGGTGCACAGCCTCAAGGACATGCCGACGGAGGTGCCGGAAGGACTTGTCATTTCCGCCGTCACAGAGCGCTTTGACCCGGGCGACGCCGTCGTGAGCCCGAAGTACAAAACACTTGAAAATCTGCCGCGTGGCGCGAAGGTTGGCACGTCGAGCCTGCGCCGCAAGGCACAGCTGCTGCATGCGCGGCCGGACCTGCAGATCTCGGACCTGCGTGGCAATGTCAACACGCGGCTCGAGAAGCTCGAGCGCGAGCACTTCGATGCCATCATCCTGGCCGTGGCCGGCCTCAAGCGCCTCGGCTTTGCCGACCGCATCACAGAGGTGCTGCCGCGCGAGATAGTCCTGCCCGCCGTCGGGCAGGGGGCACTGGCCATCGAGACGCGCGAGGATGACCGTGAGGTCCGCAATCTCATCGCCTTCCTCAACGACGAGGCGACTGTGGCCTGTGCGAGGGCGGAGCGCGCCTTCCTGGCCCGCGTCGAGGGCGGCTGTCAGGTGCCGGTCGGCGTCTACGCCGAGCCAGAGGCAGAGGGGCGCCTGCACGTCGAGGCGGTCATCGCCTCGCTCGACGGCGCGCGGCTCTACCGCGATGCTGCTGTGGGCAGCGCAGCGGAGGCCGAGTCGCTCGGCACGGCTCTTGCCGATAAGCTGCTCGCGATGGGCGGCATCGCGATCCTGCACGAGATCGGGCTGCTGCTCGACCGCAAGGCGTGACGGAGATCCGGTGCGCTGACGATAGTCCAATCATTTGATAAGAGGAGAGTTTTATTATGGCAGGTATGGTATATCTGGTCGGGGCGGGTCCTGGGGACTACCGCCTCATCAGCCTCAAGGCAGTGGACTGCCTGAAGAAGGCCGAGGTCGTCGTCTACGATCGCCTCGCGGATGACCGCATCCTCGGCTGGGCGCCGCGCGATGCGGAGTTCATCTACGTCGGCAAGGCCTCGAGCCACCACACGATGAAGCAGCCGGACATCAACCAGCTGCTCGTCGACAAGGCAAAAGAGGGCAAGACGGTCGTGCGCCTCAAGGGCGGCGACCCGTTCGTCTTCGGCCGCGGCGGCGAGGAGGGTCTGCTGCTCGAGGAGAACGGCCTGCCGTTCGAGGTCGTGCCGGGCATCACGTCGGCCATCTCGGTGCCGGCCTATGCCGGCATCCCCGTCACGCACCGCGGCATCGCGACGTCGTTTGCCGTCGTCACGGGCCATGAAGACCCGACGAAGGGCAAGAGCAACATCCGCTGGGACAAGCTCGCGACGGGCGTCGATACGCTCGTCTTCCTCATGGGCGTGGCCAACCTGCCGCACATCACGGCGGAGCTCATCGCGAATGGCCGTCCGGCTGATACGCCGGCCGCCGTCATCCGCTGGGGCACGAAGCCGGAGCAGGAGGTCCTCATGACGACGGTCGGCAAGGCCGCCGAAGATGTCCAGAAAGCGGGCCTGAAGCCCCCGGCCATTTTCATCGTCGGCGAGGTCGTCAAGCTGCGCGGCAAGCTGCAGTGGTTCGACAAGCTGAGCCAGAAGCCGTTCTTCGGCAAGACGGTGCTCGTCACGCGCGCGCGCAGTCAGGCCTCGAAGCTCACGGCCTGCCTCGAAGAGCTCGGCGCCCGCGTCATCGAGAAGCCAGCCATCGCGATCGCCGCGCCCGATGACGGCTATGCAGCCGTCGATGCGGCTATCGCGAAGCTCGACTCGTATCAGTGGCTGATCTTCACGAGCACGAACGGTGTCGAACGCTTCATGCAGCGGCTCTTTGCCGCAGGCAAAGATGTCCGCGCGCTCGGCTATGCGAAGGTCGCGGCCATCGGCCAGACGACGGCAAAGAAGCTCCAATCATACGGCATCTGCGCCGATGTCGTGCCGCAGGAGTTCCGCGCTGAGGGCATCTTAGGATCGCTCAAGGGCAAGCTGCCGCCGCATGCGAAAATCCTCTTGCCGCGCGCTGCTGTGGCGCGCGAGATCCTGCCCGAGAAGCTGCGCGAGCAGGGCGCCGAAGTCGATGTCGTGTCGGTCTATCAGACGGTCATGGCGGAGACGAGTGAGGAGGAGCGGGCGGCGCTCCGCGAAGAGCTCGAGAACGGCGAGATCGACTTCGTGACGTTCACGAGTTCCTCGACCGTCGTGAATCTTGTCAAGCTGCTCGGCGGCATCGAGCAGCTTGCAGGCGTCAAGACGGCCTGCATCGGCCCCGTGACGGCCGAGACGGCCCGCAAGCACGGCATCGAGCCCGCTATCGTGGCCTCGCGCTACACCATCGAGGGCCTCGTCGAAGCGATGCGCGAGAGCCTCGTCTGAGAGAGACGCACTTTATTCTGTTTTGCGATTGCCATGGCAGATATCTGCCAGACATCTATGTATTTAGGAGATGTTGTTATGTATAACCAGAAGCTTCGTCCGCGCCGCATGCGCATCACGCCGGCCATGCGCGCCATGGTCCGGGAGACGACTCTTTCCGCAAAGGATTTCGTCTATCCGATCTTCGTCGTACCGGGTGAGCATGTCAAGGAAGAGATCCCGAGCATGCCGAACTGCTACCACCTCTCGGTCGACAACGCCGTCGAGCTCGCCAAGGAGATCGCGGCGCTCGGCATCCCCGCTGTCGAGGTCTTCGGTCTGCCGGAGTACAAGGATGCGGATGGCTCTTCGGCCTGGGATCCGACGAGCCCGGTGCAGCGCGCCATCAAGGCCATCAAGGCTGCCGTGCCAGAGCTCATGATCGTCGGCGACGTCTGCCTCTGCCAGTACACGACGCATGGCCACTGCGGCCATCTCGAAGGCCACTACGTCGACAACGACAAGACGCTCAAGCTCCTGCAGAAGGTCGCCGTCTCGCAGGCTGAGGCCGGTGCCGACATCATCGCTCCGTCTGACATGATGGACGGCCGCGTCGCCGCCATCCGCGAGGCGCTCGACGAGCACGGCTTCCAGAACGTCTCCATCATGAGCTATGCCGTCAAGTACGCTTCGGGCTACTACGGTCCGTTCCGCGATGCGGCCGACAGCGCGCCGCAGTTCGGCGACCGCCGCCAGTACCAGATGGACCCGGCCAACGCGCGCGAGGCGCTCAAGGAAGTCGAACTCGATGTCATGGAAGGCGCGGACATTATCATGGTCAAGCCAGCGCTCGCTTACCTCGACGTCGTGCGCCAGGTCCGCGACCACATCCATCATCCAGTCGCTGTCTACAATGTCAGCGGCGAGTACGCGATGGTCAAGGCCGCCGCAGCAAACGGCTGGATCGACGAGAAGCGCATCGTGCTCGAGACGCTGACGAGCATGAAGCGCGCCGGTGCGGACATCATCATCACGTACCACGCGATGGATGCGGCAAGATGGCTCAAGGAAGAGGAGTAAGATATGCTGAATCTCGAAAAATCTCTGGCGGCTTTCAATGAAGCCAAGACGCTCATGCCGGGCGGCGTCAACAGCCCGGTCCGCTCGTACGCCAATGTCGACTGCAACCCGCCGTTCATCGCGAAGGCGAAGGGCGACCGCATTTTCGACATCGATGGCAATGAGTACATCGACTACGTGGGCTCGTGGGGCCCGATGGTCGTCGGTCACGCGCATCCGAATGTCGTCAAGGCGCTGCAGGAGGCGGTGACGCGGGGCACGAGCTACGGCGCGCCGACGCTCCTCGAGTCGGAGCTCGCGAAGCTCGTCATGAAGGTCTACCCGTCGATCGAGGTCATCCGCATGGTCAACTCGGGCACGGAGGCGACGATGAGCGCGCTGCGCCTGGCCCGCGGCTACACGGGACGCGACAAGATCGTCAAGTTCATCGGCTGCTATCACGGTCACAGCGACAGCCTGCTCGTCAACGCCGGCTCGGGCATGGCGACGTTCGGCGTGCCGAGCTCGCCGGGCGTCACGAAGGGCACGGCAGCGGACACGATCTCGGTGCCCTACAACGATGTCGAGGCCATCACGAAGGTCATGGACGAGATGGGCGACGAGATCGCAGCGGTCATCATCGAGCCGGTCGCGGGCAACATGGGCTGCGTGCCGCCGAAGCAGGGCTATCTGCGCAAGATCCGCGAGCTCACGCAGGCGCACGGCACGATCCTGATCTTCGATGAGGTCATGTGCGGCTTCCGCGCCTCGCTCGGCGGCGCACAGGCAGCCTACGGCATCACGCCGGACCTCACATGCCTCGGCAAGATTATCGGTGGCGGACTGCCGGTCGCTGCTTACGGCGGACGCCGTGACATCATGATGAAGGTCTCGCCGGCAGGCCCGGTCTATCAGGCGGGCACGCTCTCGGGCAACCCGCTCGCGATGACGGCTGGCATCGAGACGCTCAAGCTCATCACGGCAGAGCCGGAACCGGGCGAGGCGGACTACAGCCGCATGCTGACGCTCAAGACGAAGAAACTGCTGCTCGGCTGGCTCGAAAAGGCGAAGGAAGCCGGCGTCACGATCCAGGCGCATCAGGCGGGCTCGATGTTCGGCATCTTCTTCAACGAGCACGAGGTCTACGATTACGATGACTCGTGCGCATCGGACCAGGAGGCTTTCAAGGTCTGGTTCAAGAGCATGCTCGAGCAGGGCATCTACCTCGCCCCGTCGCAGTTCGAGACGCTCTTCATGTCCGGCGCACACAGTGACGAAGACATCGACCGCACGATCGAGGCCGCGGGCAAGGCCTTCAAGGCAGTAGCAGAGAGCCGCCGCTGATTATTTTTCCGTGAAGCCGACGGGACGGGGCTGGCCAACACTGCGCGGAGCGGCAGCAGGGCGGGAGGGCCCAACACTACGCTGCGCCCGACTGCTGAATCTTTTTTTACCCATCAAATGCATCCTGACAAAAGAGCTAAACGCGCTCCGCTTGGACGACGCTCTTTTGTCAGGGTTCTGGTCGGGTAAAAAAAGATTCTTGACGCAGTCGGGCAATGCTTCGCTTATGGGCCCTCCCACCCTGCTGCCAAGTCACTGCCTACCTCTCGAGCTGCATAAATCCACAAACAAAAAACGCTGGCAAAAGATGTCAGCGTTTTTTTGTGCCGTGATATGAACTGTGCGATAGCCAGAGGGAAGGGAGGGCCATAAACGGAGCGTTGAGCCCCTGCGTCAAGAGCCGATTTTTTTGCCATCCCGTCCTTGCCAAAGAGCGTCGTTCAAGCAGCGCGCGTTCAGCTCTTTGGCAAGGCTTGATTATGAGGCAAAAAATCGGTTTAGCAGGGGCTCGTCGCGCAGTGTTGGCCATCCCTTACCGTCGGTGTTGCTGTTGCTGTTGGTATCAGCCAATCTCAATCGTATAGGTAAACACCGCTTCTTCACCGGCGGCGAGGCGTTCGCTGCCTTCGCGGTCGGCGAAGTCGCCATCGAAGTCCTCGTAGTCGGCGTGGCCGTGCCATGGCTCGATGCAGATGAATGGCGCGCCGCCCTGGCCCGGGGTCCAGAAGCCCCAGTAGGGGAAGTCCTTGGCGATGACAGACAGCGACTTATCGCTCTTTGTCGAGCGCAGCGTGACCTTGTCCGACTTGAGATTGTGGTAGGCGAGGACGTCGTCCTTGAATTCTTCATAGCAGAGCGGCAGGCGCGTACCCTTGAGCGGTTTCGTGCCATGCGCGCGAAGGTACTGGCCCTCCTTGTTGAGAGGCATGTTCGGCGCATCCTCTTCATGGTTGAACTCGAGGTAATAGTCGGAGAATGCTTTCCCGTGCACGATCGGGCAGCGGAAGGCGCCGTGTGCGCCGATCGAGTAGATCATCTCGTGGTCGTCGTGGTTGTGCACCGTCCAGATGATCTTGACCTGTTTCCCGTGGAGTTCGTAGGCCACCTGGAGCTCGAATTTCCACGGATAGCGCGCGAGCGATTCCTCCGTCCAGCAGAGCGAGAAGGCGATGCGGTCCGCCTCTTTCTCGACGAGCTGGAAATCGGAGATGCGGCCGAGGCCGTGGCTCGGCAGTTCGTACGTCTTGCCGCCCACACGGTACTTGTTGTCTTTGAGCTTGCCGACGATCGGGAAGAGCACCGGTGAGCTGTAGCGCCACCAGGTCGGGTCGCCGTTCCAGAGGTATTCCGTCTCGTCCTCGCGTTCCTTGATGGAGCGCAGTTCCGCGCCGTGGTCGCGCACTTGCACGCAGAGCTCGTCGTTCTCGATAGTATAAAGCATTTGATTCCCTCATTTCTTTTTCTGGAAAATTACCTTTTGTTGTTCATTCGCGTTAGGGTCAGTCTATTCCTGCAAGGCAAGGCCAGATTTCTTCCGTCGCTTTGACCAGGAGGTGGACTGACCGTATTTTTGACCTTGTGAAAATAAAGTGGATTGAGACTTTTGATAGACTCAGAAAGGCGTATACTGGGGAATGTAATCATTCCAGTGCACAGCAAGAGAGATGGAGGAATCGATATGGCAGAACAACTCGACAATCGCTATGAACTCAACAAGCAGCTCGCCCAGATGCTCAAGGGCGGCGTCATCATGGACGTCACGACGCCGGAACAGGCGAAGATTGCGGAGGAGGCCGGTGCCTGTGCCGTCATGGCGCTCGAGCGCATTCCGGCCGACATCCGCGCAGCGGGTGGCGTCTCGCGCATGAGCGACCCGAAGATGATCAAGGGCATCCAGCAGGCCGTCTCGATTCCCGTCATGGCCAAGTGCCGCATCGGCCACTTCGTCGAGGCGCAGGTGCTCGAGGCCATCGATATCGACTACATCGATGAGAGCGAGGTGCTGTCACCGGCTGACGATGTCTATCACATTGACAAGCGCAAGTTCCGCGTGCCGTTCGTCTGCGGCGCGCGCAACCTTGGCGAGGCCCTGCGCCGCATCGCGGAGGGCGCCTCGATGATCCGCACGAAGGGCGAGCCGGGTACGGGCGATGTCGTGCAGGCCGTGCGCCATATGCGCAAGATCAATGCCCAGATTGCTGCGCTGACGGCAAAACGCGAGGATGAGCTCTTTGAGGCGGCCAAGGGGCTCGCCGTGCCGTATGCGCTCGTCCAGTACGTCCACGACAACGGCCGTCTGCCGGTCGTCAACTTCGCCGCGGGCGGCGTCGCGACGCCTGCCGATGCCGCGCTTATGATGCAGCTCGGTGCCGAGGGCGTCTTCGTCGGCTCGGGCATCTTCAAGTCGGGCAATCCGGCTAAGCGCGCCCGCGCCATTGTGCAGGCCGTGACGAATTACGAGGACCCGAAGGTCATCGCCGAGCTCTCCGAAGATCTCGGCGAGGCGATGGTCGGCATCAACGAAGAGGAGATTGAGCTCCTGATGGCGGAGAGGGGGAAGTGATATGGCAAAGCGAATCGGCGTGCTTGCCTTGCAGGGCGCCTTTGCCGAGCACGAGACGATGCTCAGCGCGCTCGGTGCCGCGTGCCATGAGCTGCGCAATCGAAACGACCTTGCGGAAAAGCCCGACGGCCTCGTGCTGCCGGGCGGCGAGAGCACAGTCCAGCGCAAGCTCCTGATGGAGAGCGGCATGTTCGCGTCCATCAAGTCGTGGATCGAGGAGGGCATGCCCGTGCTCGCGACATGTGCCGGCCTTATCCTGCTGGCCGAGCACCTGAGCAATGACGAGCGCACGTGCTTCAAGACGCTGCCCGTCACTGTGCGCCGCAACGCCTACGGCCGCCAGCTCGGTAGCTTCATCGCCGAGGCGGATGTCCGCTACATCGGCACGATGCGCCAGAACTTCATCCGCGCGCCCTACATCGAGCAGGTCAGCCCCAAAGTCGAAGTCCTCTCCGAGACGGCAGGCCATATCACCGCCGTGCGCTACGGCCACCAGCTGGCCCTGGCTTTCCATCCCGAAGTCGGCCACGACACGCGGCTGCATGAGGCCTTCCTGCGCATGATATGAGGAAATGGCATCAAAATAGGAGATACCGTCTGGTATCTCCTATTTTGATGCTCATCATTTGACGATGTGCTTGCCGCCGATGTAGCGCGGCTGCCAGTAGCTGTTGGACAGGCTGTCGATGCGGACGCCGCGGCTTGAGGAAGCGTGGATGAACTGGTCGTTGCCGAGGTAGATGCCGCAGTGGGAGGGGCCGGGCTCGTAGGTCGTGAAGAAGACGAGGTCACCGGGCTCGAGCTGGCTCTTGCTCGTCGTGTACAGGCCGAGGCGGTACTGGTCATCGGCGAGGCGCGGGATGCTGATGCCGTTCTTGCCGAAGACATACTGCAGATAGCCGGAGCAGTCAAAGGCCTTTGGCGTCGCGCCGCCGAAGCTGTAGGGCACGCCGATGTACGACTTGGCTGTCGAGATGATGCTGCTGACCTTGCTGCGCTCGAGAATCGGCTTGTTGTTGGGCACGGTCGGACCGTAGTTCGGTGCCGTCTTCTTGAGGCGCTCGAGCAGGGCTTCCTTGTCCTTGATGGAGCCGTGGTGAATGGATTTCGTATCCTTGAGTGCGCGCCAGGTCGCGTTGTTGACGACGCCGGTCGCGCGCAGATTGTTGTCTTTCTGGAACTGCGTGACGACGCGCTGCGTCTCCTCGCCGAAGATGCCGTCGATGTCCTTTATCGTGTAGCCGACGTTCTGGAGCTTCTGCTGCAGCAGCATGACGTCGCGTCCAGAGGAATTGAGCTTGAGGACAGGTGCGGCGAAGACCGTGGCAGAGAACAGCACGGAAAAGAGTCCGGCGACGAGGCCGGCTTTGATAAAATGACTCCTGTGCATACGATCGGGTCCTTTCTGAACATTGACGGGGGAATAACAGCGTGTGTCAGAGCTCGCGCACGTGGTCGAGTCCCTGGCACATGAGCTTGACGACATGGTCGTCTGCGAGGGAATACCAGGCTTCCTTGCCTTCTTTGCGGTACTTGACGAGCCTTGCCGTGCGCAGGACGCGCAGCTGGTGCGAGATGGCCGACTGGCCCATCTGCAGGGCTTCGGCGATGTCACAGACGCACATCTCCTTCTCGACAACGAGCAAGGAGAGCAATTTGATGCGCGTCTTGTCGCCGAGCACTTTGAAGAGGTCGGCCAGGTGCAGGCTCGTCTCATCGTCGAGCTTGTGCTTCAGCGCAAATTGGACGCGTTCGGGATGCGGGTGATTGATCTCGCAGAGCGCGCAGCGGTCTTCCTTCTTACTAGTATCTTCCATTCGTTTCGTATTTCCTCTCGCATTTTGATATATATTTATATTATAAGGCCATTGTTCCAGATTTGCCACAGGCAAATCTTCCTCTTGGCCTTTCAACGAGGCAAGAGATATATTTACTTGCTGTTTTCAGGTGTTAACTTTCCTTTTCGGAAATGAAAGATAGTTTCTGCCTCGTTCTATCAGTTTCGCTATCGAACTGGAACGAAAATTTTCTTCCCGGCGTGATGTACTGCAGCAGGTTGCACTCGCTCTCGTCGACCATGGCGGCGACGTTCGTGCGCGGGTCGGCCGGCTGCGGCATGCGGATGATCTGGAGCTCGCCCATGTAGCGGCCGTACGTTTCGTTGTCGATGGTGATGGCGCCAATCGGGTGCGTCGTCGTGTTGTCGGGGTGGATGGTCGCATGCATCTCGCGCAGCAGCGGACGGCTCTCCTGCGCGCGGATGGCGTCGCGCGCTTCGTCGAGGCGCGAGGTGAAGGTGTGCGCGAGCAGTTCACGCTGGACGGGGTCTTTCGTCATGTAGTGCGCGTGCAAGGTGACCTGGTCGCCTTGGAGCTGGCCGATGGCTTGGATTTCCTCGTCCGTCGGCAGGGAGTCGGCGAGGAAGACGGAGTCGCAGCCGAGCGCGACGAGGTGGCGGGCGGAGAGCTCGGCCGTCTCATCGCGGTGCTCCTCGAGCGTCGGCAGGCCGTCGCCAAGCGGCGAGCGCCGGCGGCCCTGGCTCGCGACGAAGGCGCCGACGCGGATGCCGTAGCGGTGCAGCAGGATGTTGGCGTGGACGAGGGCGGGCTCACTGAGGCCCGTGCCGCGGCGCGGGTAGAAGTTGTGCAGGGCGTCGATGTGCGAGAAGTCCGTACCCGCATCCTGCAGATCCTTGAGGATGCGGTTCGTGATCGTGGAGGCGTTGAGCTGGAAGCGCATCTCGGGGAAGCGGTGCGTGAGGCGGGCCATCTCTTCGGCGGAGAAGCCGTAGTCGAGGCGCAGCGTCGTGATGCCGAGCATGCGGAAAGAGGCCGGGTTGAATTCCGGCAGGTCGAGCAGCTTACACGTCGCGGGCGAGACATCGGAGATGACCTCCATGTGATGGCGGCGGGCTGCCCGCAAGAGCGAGCCGATTTCCTGCTTGAGTGCGGCGACGTCCGTCTCGGGGATGTGCAGGGAGGTAAAGACGCGCCGGATGCCGGCTTGAGCGGCCTTCTCTAAGAGTGCCAGGTTCTCGTCTGGCGTGTTGTCTAGACCGGGGTAAAGCGAGATTCCGTTTTCCATGTAAAACTTCCTTTCTGCTTTTTGGTTTTTCGGCGTACGCTCGTCATGATTCCTCGGGCGGGTCGTCGAAGCCGATGAGCCACGTCGCGATGAAGCCGCCGATGTAGGCCGTGACGAGGCCGAGGAGGTAGACAGGAATCTGGTCGGTCGCTGCGGCGAGCGGCAGGCCGGAGATGCCGAGCGTGGCGGCGCCGACCATGAACTGCGCCTGTACAGCACCGCCGCAGGCCCCGCCGATGCAGGCGCCGATGAAGGGCTTGCCGAGCGGCAGGGTGACGCCGTAGATCAGCGGCTCGCCGACGCCCATGATGCCGACGGGCAGCGCGGAGGCAATCGTCTTCTTGAGGAAGCGGTTCTTTGTCTTGCAGTAGACGGCAAAGCTCGCGCCGACCTGACCGGCGCCGGCCATGGCGAGCACGGGCAGGAGAATCGTGACGCCGTAGCGCGCGAGGAGCTCTGCGTGAATCGGCGTGAGCGTCTGATGGATGCCGAGCATGACCATCGGCAGGAAGGTGCCGCCGAGGATGAAGCCCGTGACGGCGCCGCCCGAGCCAATCGCGCTCGTGGCCGCCGTGCCGATGCAGTCGGACAGGAAGCCGCCGAGCGGCTGCAGCACGCAGATGGCAATCGTGCCGGCAATCAGGAAGGTGAAGAGCGGCGTCAGGAACAGGCTGAACATCTCGGGGATGATGCGGCGCAGGCGCTTCTCGACGAAGGCGGCGAGGGCCGCGACGAGCAACACGGAGATGACGCCGCCGCGGCCCGGCACGAGCGGTCCGTCCGCGAGCTCGACGGAGGCGAGTCCCGGATGGGCGAGCAGGGCGCCGAGGATGCCGCCGAGGATCGGCGTGCCGCCGAACTCCTTGGCCGCGTTGTAGCCGACGAAGAGGTTCATGCCCCAGAAGACGGTGCTGCCGCCGATGGCGAGCAGCTGATAGACGGCTGTCTGGGCAAACGCCGGGTCGACCTTGCTGACGACGTTGAGGGTGCCGCTGATGAGGCCGCAGGCGATGAAAGCGGGAATCAGCGGGATGAAGATGCTCGCGATGCGCTTGAAGAGCAGCTTGATAGGCGTCGCGTTCTTCGCGCGAATCTTCGCGTGCAGGGCCTTGCCGTCGCCGATTTCCGCCTTGGCGGCCGCCTGAGCTGCCGACTCGACCTGTGGCGTCTGTTCAGCCGCAGCAGACCGTCCGACTGACTGTGCGCCGTCCGAAGATGACGAGACTGGAGAAGCGCCGGCGCGCGCTGCCTCGAGCTCTTGGAGGAAGGCCTCGGTCACGCGGTCGACGCGGCCCGGGCCGAAGATGATCTGGAGCTCTTCGCCCGCGTCGTAGACGCCGAGCACGCCTTCAATCTTCTTGAGCGCTTCAATCTGTGCGGGGGTCTTGGTCCGCAGTACGAGACGCAGACGCGTCATGCAGTGCGTGGCCGACTCGATGTTGTCGGCCGGTCCCGTCAGGGCGAAGACCTGGCGGGCGATGTCTGTGTAGTTCATGCTTGCGTCCCTCCTGCGGCCTGGCGGATGGCGGCTGCCAGGTGGCCAGCTGTGCAATCGAGCAGGCGCTGCCCCTCGTCGGCAGAGACACCTGCCACCACCATGAGGATGGCGAGCTTGGCATGGCCGCCGGCTTCCTGCAGGGCGGTCTCAGCCTCGCTGCGCGCACAGCCGCTGCCTTCCATGACGATGCGGATGGCGCGCTCCTCGAGCTTCTTGTTGCTGGCCTTGACGTCGACCATGAGGTTGCCGTAGACCTTGCCGAGCTTGATCATCGTGCCCGTCGAGAGCATGTTGAGCACGAGCTTCTGCGCCGTGCCAGCCTTCATGCGCGTCGAGCCCGTGACGATTTCCGGCCCCGTGACGGGCGTCAGCGCGATGTCAGCAAGCGCGGCAATCTTGGAGTGCTCACTGCAGGACAGTGCAATCGTCAGCGCGCCGAGTCCTTTTGCATAGTTGAGCCCGCCAATCACGTAGGGCGTGCGGCCTGAGGCCGCGATGCCGACGAGGACGTCCTTCTCGGTGAAGCCGTGCTCCTTGAGGTCCTGGACGGCGAGGTCTGGGTTATCCTCTGCGCCCTCCTGTGCGCGGAAGATGGCGGGGGTGCCGCCCGCGATGAGCCCCTGTACGAGCTCGGGGTCCGTGCCGTACGTCGGCGGGCATTCCGAGGCGTCGAGGATGCCGAGGCGGCCTGAGGTGCCTGCGCCGAGGTAGAAGAGGCGGCCGCCGCGCTCGAGGCGCTGGCTCGTCTCGTCGATGGCCCGGGCAATCTCTGGCAGGATCTTCTCGATGGCGGCGGCAATCTTGCTGTCCTCCTGCTGCATGATCGTGACCATCTCGAGCGTCGAACAGCTGTCGATATGAGCGGAGGCCGGATTGCGGCGCTCCGTCGTGAGTTTTGCTAAATCCATGAAAGGAAATCTCCTTCTTTTATTTATAGTAGAACACAATACCTATAGTATAGCACAAGACGCGAAAAAAGCCTTCCCGGATGGGGAAGCTTTTTTGTCTGGTGTGGCTCAACCGACGAGGGATTGGCCGAAGTAGACGATGCATCCCATGATGATGACGAACGGGATGTAGACCTTGACGGCGAAGTGCAGGAGCTTGCCTTCGCAGCCGACCGTACCGATGGCGGCGACGGCGATCGCGATGTTCTGCGGGGAGATCATCTTGCCGGCGCAGGCACCCAGCGGATTCGAGGCGGCAATCCAGGCCTGTACGCTCTCGCTCGCGCCGATGGCCATGGCGGAGTCGGTCTGCAGCTTGCCGAAGAGGACGCAGGACGAAGTAGCGGAGCCCGTGATGAACGTACCAACCGAGCCGATGAAGGCGGCGATGAACGGATACATCGTGCCCGTCGCGGCGACGGCTGTATCCGCAATCGCGTGCGTCATGCCCGCATAGCCCATGACCTTGGCCGTGGCGATGACCGTGATGATCGTGATGATCGTGAAGCGCAGGTTCCAGACCGTGCGGCGCAGGCAGCCTGTCATGCTGCCGAAGCCAGCGCCCTGGATGGCGCCGCCGATGTAGGCAGCGAGCAGAATGAGGACGCCTGGCGTCGCGAGCCACGTGAAGGTGTAGGGCTCGCCGCCAGGGCCGTCGTAGATCAGCACGCTCGTCTTGATGAGGTTCAGCGGGTCGTGGATGGCCGGGATGAGCTTCGACGTCATGAGCAGGAAGACGAAGATGAGGATGAACGGCATCCAGGCGCGGATGGCCGTGCCTGCCGTGATGGGCGCTTCGTCGTCATGCGGCGGCAGGGAATATTCCGGGGCATTGACCGGGGAGAGCTTGGCGCAGCCGATGACGGCGGCCATTGCGGTGATGGAACCGCCGACGACGGCGAGTTCCGGGCCCATGAACATGGCGATGGCCATCTCTACGGCGGAAAAGCCGACGCCAGCCATCAGGCACATGAGCATCATGCCCTTGAGGCCTTTGAGGCCGTGGCTCGCGACAATGACCATGAGGAACGGGCAGAGGATCGTCAGTGGTGCGAGCTGCAGGGCCGTGTAGGTCGCGAGCTGTATCGGGTCAATGCCCGTGACATTGCCGAGCGTGACGATCGGGATGCCGATGGAGCCATAGGCAGTCGGGACCGAATTCGCGATGAGGCAGACCATCGCTGCAAGCACCGGATTGATGCCGATGCCGGCGAGCATGCCGGCTGGGATTGCGATGGCCGTGCCGAAGCCGGCCATGCCCTCGAGGAAGCCACCGAAACCCCAGCCAATCAGCAGGATCAGCACGCGGCGGTCATTGCTGACGGAGGTCAGCATCTTCTTGATCGTGTCCATCGCCTTCGTCTGAAGGGTCAGGTTGTAGGTGAAGATGGCCGCGATGATGACGAGCAGGATCGGCCAGCAGGCGAGTGCAACGCCTTCGAGCGTCGCTTCGACTGCATGGGGAATCGTCATGTCATTGACAAAGATGCCGGCTGCCAGGGCGATGACGAGTGCAATCGGGCAGGCCTTGTAGGCTGCTATCTTGAGCACACTCAGCGCGATGATGAGCCATAGGATTGGAGAGAGCGCGATGAGAAACATTAGGTCCTTCCTTTCTAAGCTTATCGTTTAAACCGATCGACTTCATCTGAAAAAGAGATGAATGGATAACTCATTATATCGACAGCTTTCCCCGAAAGTCAATGGTGAAAATAAAGGTTTTATCTTTTTAAGAATGAGAATTTTCAGATGTGCAAATGTGCAAAGCAAAACCCCTCCGAAGAGGGGCTTTGCTTGCGTATCTGGCTCACTGGCTCAGTAGATTTTCTGGATTTCGTAGCCGTTGGCGTTGAGCGCCTTGATGATCTTCTGGATGTGCTGCTCGTTGTGCGTCTCGACCGTGACGGTCAGCACGACCTTCTTGAAGCTGTCGGTGACTTTCGTCTGGTCGTGGTCGAGCTTGATGACATTGGCATTCTCTTCGGCGAGGATGCGCGAGACGTTGAGCAGCTGGCCCGGCTTGTCCGGCAGCTGGACGGCGAAGCAGAAGACGCGGCCGCGCGCAATGAGGGCCTTGTCGATGAGCGCCGAGATGGTCGAGATGTCGATGTTGCCGCCCGAGATGATGGAGACGACCTTCTTGCCCTGGAAGGGGAGCTTTGCGAGCGCGGCGAGCGAGAGTACGCCGGCGCCCTCCGCGACAAGCTTGTGCTTCTCAATCAGAGAGAGCAGTGCGTTCATGATGTCGATTTCCGAGACCGTGATGATGTCGTCGAGGTATTTCTTGCAAAACTCGAACGTCAGCGTGCCGGCCGTCTTGACGGCGCAGCCGTCGGCAACCGTGTCGGACGAGGCGAGCGTCACGACCTTATCGGCCTCGAGCGCCGCCTTCATGCAGGCCGCGTTCTCCGGCTCAACGCCGATGACCTTGACGTTCGGATTGACGAGCTTCGTCGCAAGCGCGACGCCCGAAGCGAAGCCGCCGCCGCCAATCGGGCAGAGGATCGCGTCGACGTCCTTGAGTGCGTCGATGATCTCAAGCGCCGTCGTGCCCTGGCCGAGCAGGACCTGCAGGTCATTGAACGGATGGATGTAGACGTAGCCGTACTTCTTCTGGAGCTCCAGGCTGTGCGCGTAGGCATCGTCGAAGCCGTCGCCGTACAGCACGACTTCTGCGCCGAGTGCGCGCGTGCCCTCGACCTTGAGGATCGGCGTCGTCGCCGGCATGCAGATGACGGCCTTGACGCCGAGCTTCTGCGCTGCATAGGCCACGCCCTGCGCGTGGTTGCCGGCCGAAGCCGTGATGACGCCCTTCGCGCGCTCCTCCGGCGTGAGCTGGCTGATCTTGTTGTAGGCACCGCGGAGTTTGAAGGCACCTGTATGCTGAAGATTCTCCGGCTTGAGGTAGACGTCGTTGTGGCATTGCTCCGAGAAGAAGTCACTGTGGATGAGCCGCGTCTTGCGGGCTACACCCTCGAGCTGCTTGGCAGCGCGGTAGACGTCGGCAATCGTCGTGCTCTCCACGATCTCCGCATTGGAACGTTCGGAACGCTCCGTCACTTTCTTATCTTCAGACATAGTTAGATCTCCCTTCTTTTTGCGATACTTCCCGTATTTTATCCAGTTTATCACCTCGGCTGCACAAAAGTCAATTACAACTTTACACATGCCTATTCGGAGCAGCAGGCGAGAGGGGAAAAAGAAATTTCTTGGAAAAGCGCGAGAAGTTTTTGGAGAATTTAGAGGAATTTGCCCATGTGTTCGCGAATTATACACCATGAAAGAAATACTACGGGAGGGATTCTTGTATGGAAAGGTTGGCTCGTATCCTGGTTCCGGTTGACGGATCTGGAGCTTCCGACCAAGCCGTGCGTTTTGCCGCCATTCTGGCTGATGCGACGGGTGCCTCTGTCGACATCCTGCATGTGTCGTATTTCGATAGCAGTACGGATGCGGACGAGGTATCGTGGCTGCCGGAAAGTGTGGCAGGTCCCATCGGGCCCGAAGCCGAGAAGATCCTGGAGAGGGCAAAGCGGCTCATCCCGGACGCAGTCATCTATGAAGCGCACCATCGCACCGGCAGCCCGGCGCAGACGATCCTGGACTTTGCCGAAGAGCGGCAGAGCGGCCTCATCGTCGTCGGCAGCAGCCGTCTCGACGCGCTGCATGCGGCACTGCTCGGGAGCGTCAGCACGCAGGTCCTCTACGAGGCGAAGTGCCCGGTGACCGTGGTTAAAGAAAATCCTCATCCAGAACGGATATCATGCTAAGGGGGTAATACTATGATGAAGAATATCCTGGTGCCAGTCGATGGTTCGGAAGGTTCGGACCGCGCCGTAACGGAAGCCATTTCCATTGCAGAGGCATGCGAGGCGAAGCTCAACTTCCTCTATGTCGCGAACATCAACCAGCTCGCCATCAACGCCTGCCTGTCGGATGCCATCCTTGAGGCCGTGACGAAAGCCGGCAACGTCGTGCTCGACCGCGCGATGGAGATGGTCCCGTCGGGCATCGAGAAGGAAGCGTTCTCGGAGACGGGCTCACCAGCCGTCGTCATCCTGGACTTCGCGACGAGCAATGACATGGACCTCATCGTCATGGGCAGCCGCGGCCTCGGTGTCGTCAAGGGCGTGCTGCTTGGCAGTGTCAGCCAGTACATCGTAGAGCAGTCGAAGTGCCCGGTGCTTGTGGTGAAATGAGATAAGAATCGTTTCTGTTCGTGGAAGCGAGCCGCCGACCATAGACATCTATGGTCGGCTTTTTTCTAGAATACGCGAGGAAGACGGGGAAGGACTGACCAACGCTGCGCATGACCAGCGGCTATTCTCAAAGGTGAGCCGCCAGCCATAGATGCTCATCGCTCCGCGCAGCAGGCTGAAGCTCCACGCTGAACATCTATGGCTGGCTTTTGACTAGAATACGCGCGAAAGACGGGGAAGGACTGTCCAACACTCCGCATGACCAGCTGCTGAACCTGTTTTTTGCCATGGAATCAATCCTTACCAAAGAGCTAAACGCGCTCCGCTTGAACGACGCTCTTTGGCAAGGGTTCTGGTCGGCAAAAAACAGGTTCTTGACGCAGCTGGTCAAAGCTCCGCTTATGGCCAGCCCTTCCCCTGCTTTCGTAGCATAGACTGTTCACAATCGATAAAGAATGCCAGATATCTGGAGAGAGATTCCAGGTATCTGGCATTTTTGCGTGGTATGCGGGTACTTAATGCAGTTGCGAGGTTGGAGGTTTTGTGTGAGCTGCTGGGCGTGAAGTCATCTGGGGGTATCCATAAGTGGAGCTTCAGCCTGCTGCGCGGAACGTTGGATACCCCCAGATGACGCCTCGTTTCTACGAATTAGAGAAATCAGTCTTCATATAGCAATACGACTTTTCCCTGCTTGCGCGTGGCGTTCATGTCGATGACGCGCTGGTTGGAGGAGCCGCGGAAGTGGAGGGTAAGGTCGCGCAGCTCTTCGATGTAGGCGCCGTCGACGAGTACGTCGACTTCGGCGAGTAGGGCATCGGTGGCTTCGTCGTGGCGTGCGCGGAGCTCTTCGAGCGTGTAGCCAGAGTAACTCCAGATATCGAGGCCCATGGCGTGGATCTCCTTGGCGAGCTTTGCAAGCGGCGCGCACTGCAGAAAGGGTTCGCCGCCGCTGAAGGTCACGCCCGTGAGCAGCGGGTTCTGGCGGATCTTCTGCAGGAGTGCTTCGAGCGTCTCCTCGTGGCCGCCCTCAAGCGGCTGTGTCTCCGGGTTCTGGCAGTTCGGGCAGCAGCGCTTGCAGCCTTGCACGAAGATTGTGAAGCGGAAGCCGTCGCCGTCGACAATCGAGTCCTCGACGAGGCCAGCGACGCGCAGCGTATCATCTAGTGACATGTCAAATCGTCCTTTCCCAATCCATTCTTCCCAATAGAAAAGCCGCTGCCGGGGGGAGTGGCAGCGGCTTCTTCCTTGCATCAATCAATGCAGGCCGTGCTTGACGCGGTCGTGCTCTTCGGCGCGCTTTGCGTCATTCCAGCGGTCGATGGTGCCGACGAGGTAGCCCGTGATGCGGCGGATGCGCTCGAATTTCTGCGGCTGGAGCTCGTAGCGGATGTCGACCTGGCCGTCCTTCGTGGCGGAGAGCTTCAGGCTGTTGACTTTTTCCTTCGTCTGAGCCTGGACATAATCAATGTAATTGACGATCTCCTGCTCCGATACGTCGTTGAGTCCATTTACCGTTACATCAATGCCGTTTACTACCATCTGGGGTCACCAATCCTTCTCTGTATTGAATCAATCTTGCAATCTGTATGTTTAAGCATCCTTTGAGATAGGGATTATCTCGAGGACTTGCGTCAATTATACAATATGTATTGCTGACGCGTCAAGGCACCCACAATATATAGTTTTCTGACAGTTTCACTTATCCACAAGGGAAAATGAGTTTTCATGCTTTCAACAAATATATATTCATATTGACAAAAGTGGGAGACCCCATGCAGTCGCTTAGTTCAAGGCGTGCATCGCAGCGATAGCGAAAGCGAATGAATAAAGATTCTCCATAATAAACTTATCCACAGAAAGCGAGGGATAAGTCCCAGGCTTTCTGTGGATAACAAGGAACAAGATATGGGGGCTGACTTATCCACAGCCCCGCATCTTGTCGTGATACAATCACGGTTCTTCCGGTTGCAGGACGGTGCGCGTCGGGTACGGAATCTCGATGCCTTCTGCGCGGTAGCGGCGCGTCAGTGCCTTGATGAATTCGTGCTTGAGCAGGAATTGATGCTCGAAGTAGCTCGAGTGCAGCACGACGTTGAAGTCGATGCTCGATTCGCCGAAGGTGTGGAAACGCACGGCCGGCTCCATCTTGACGTCCTTGTCGATGCGGCTCATGACCTCATGGGCAACATCGAGTGTCACGCGCTCGACCTTGTCGAGATCGCTGTCGTAGGCGACGCCGACCGGGATGCTGATGACGATGTCTTTGTGCGGCATGCTGTAGTTCGTGATGTTCGACGAGGCAATCTTCTGGTTTGGGATGACGATCATGTTGCCGCCGCCGGCCGGCACGATCGTCGTGAAGCGCCAGGTGATGTCCGTGACGCGGCCCTCTTCACCCGTGTTGAGCTTGATGTAGTCATCGAGGCGCAGCTGTTTGGAGATGATCAGGTGGAGGCCTGAGAAGATGTTTGCGAGCGTCTCCTGCAGCGCGAGGGCGACGGCCATACCACCGACACCCATGGCGGTGAGGATCGGCGCGATTGAGATGCCGTAGTACTGCAGCACGACGAGCACGCCCATCGCGTAGATGATGACGTTGAGGATTGTGTTGAGCAGCGTCGTCTTCGGCAGCTTCTCCTGCGTGCGCTCGATGCGCAGCGTCACGAAGCCGTTGATCGTGCGGGCGGCGACGCGCGTGATCGAGAGGATGATGACGGTGAAGAGGATGTAGGAGAACAGGCGCGTCAGCGGCTCGATGATGTTGATCGTGTTCGTGTTGACGATCCAGTAGAGACCGACGACGAGGCACAGCGAGACCGGCACGCCGCGCAGTGCGTTGATGAAGATGTAGAACCAGGAATCTTCATCGATGTTCAGGTGATTCTCGATGCGGCGGTTGATGAGCTTGTTGAGCATGATGCCGATCGTTAGAGATGCCACGAGGATGCAGATGGGGACGAAGAGCATCTCCATCAGATGCGTCCAGTCAATCCAGGCCAGCCAATCGTAATGCAAGAAAATAACCTCCTTTTTCATGGAACGAGCAGATGTTGGCGTGAAAAAAAGCCTTGAAGTCCAAAGTATATTCATTATACTATAGGAAACGGGCAGAGAAAAGGAAAAATGAACACACAGCGAAAAGGAGTGTTTTTTATGGCAGAAATCCTGCATAAAGGCAAGCGCCTGCAGATCCGCAAGGCGACGATGGCAGACCTCGACTTCATCATGAAGCTCGAATACGATCCCGAGAACCTCAAGTTCATCGTGCCGTTCGACCGCGATGTCCACACGAAGATTATCGAGGAGGGCAAAGCGTCGATGGACGTCATCGTCGAGGAAATCGAGACGAAGGAGCCGGTCGGCTACCTGCTGATCAACGGGCTGACGACTCCTGCAAAGGAACTCGAGTGGACGCATGTCATCATCGCGAAGAAGGGCATGGGCTACGGCCACGAGGCGATGAAGCTCTTAAAGGCATGGGGCTTCGACGACCTCAAGTTCCACCGCGCCTGGCTCGACTGCAAGGACTACAATGCGCGCGCACTTCACCTCTACGAGTCGGAGGGCATGCAGCGCGAGGGCCTGATCCGTGAGACCATCCTGACGAACGGCGTCTACGAGAACCTCGTGATCCTCGGCATCCTCGACCGCGAGTACCAGGAGCGCAAGGCGAAAGGCCTCGAGCTCTGAGATTTTTGAGTGACATAGAAAAGGGAGCCTCCCGAAAGAGGCTCCCTTTTCTATGCTTATCGTGCTGTCGTGCGCTGCCGCGTCGCCGTATCCTCGAAGCAGAAGCGCTCCGGATGATGGCGGGAGACGGTGTATTCCAGCTGGATGCCGTTGTCGTTGAAGGCCTGGCTCGTGATGACAGCGAGGCAGTTGTAGTCGCCGAGGTCGAGCAGGGCCTCGTCTTCCTCGGTCGCGCGCTCGACCGTCATGCGCCGCTTGCTCGTGACGATTGTCATGCCAAGTGTGTCCTCGATGTAGGCGTAGATGGAATGCGAGGCGATCTCCGGCGTGAGGCCAGGCACGAGGTCGGCGCGGAAGAGGTTCTTGTCGAGGATCAAGGGCTTGCCGTCGAGGTAGCGCACGCGGCGGATGTCGAAGAGCAGCTCGCCGGCGGGGAAGCCCGTCTTATCGCTCAGTGCCGCATCGCAGCGGACCTCGCTGAAGTGGATGACGCGCGTCTCGGCGTTGAGGTGGTTGCGTGCGGCGGACTCCTGGAACGTCTCGATGCCGCCGATGCGGAAGGTACTCTGCTCCGGCGTCTGGTAGAGCACGCGCACGCCCTTGCCCTGGATGGCCTGTGCGTAACCGCGCTCGATGAGCCCGCGCAGCGCACGCCGCACGGTATTGCGCGAGCAGTCGTAGACTTCCGTCAGCTCGTGCTCCGACGGCAGCAGGCTCTGATAGGGGTAAGCATGCGCTTCGATCTTCTTCTTGAGGTCTTTGTAGATATCGTTGAATTTTGCTTTTGGCATGAAATTCCTTCCTTGATCATTTTTGTTACTGAAGTCTGTTTTCTTTATTATAGGATGCAGGGCAGTCATATTGCAAATCTTTCGCAGGATGTGCGAGAAAAAATCGATAAAAACGAAAAGAAATTGGCGGAACGTATTTACTTGTTTAAACAAGAGTGGCATAATAAGGGCATGAGATAAATGTTTAAACAAGTCGCAGACAAGTTGAATCGATGACGTTTTCCTTCCACCACCTCAAGATCGACTACAAGAACGGCGACAAGTGGTCATTGATGGCACCCGACATCCACAAGCTCAAGGAGATCTTCGCCTCGTGGCAGGAGGGCATGGCCGCAGGCGGCGGCTGGAACGCCGTCTTCTGGTGCAACCACGACCAGCCGCGCATCGTCTCGCGCTTCGGCGATACGGACCGCTACTGGAAGGAGTCGGCAAAGATGCTCGCCGCCGCGATTCATCTCATGCGCGGCACGCCCTACATCTACCAGGGTGAGGAGATCGGCATGACGAATGCCGACTTCATGGACATCGCCGACTACCGCGACGTCGAGAGCATCAACTACCACGATATCCTGCGCGAGGCGGGACTGTCGGAGGCGGAGACGATGAAGGTCATCGAAGCGCGCTCGCGCGACAACGGCCGCACGCCGATGCAGTGGATGGCAGGCGAGTCGGCTGGCTTCACCTCGGGCACGCCGTGGCTCGGCGTCAACCACAACTGCGCTTCCATCAACGTCGAGCGTGAGCGGCAGGATGCGGACTCCATCCTCGCCTTTTACCGCGAGCTCATCGCACTGCGCAAGAAGCACCGCATCATCGCAGAGGGATCCATCCATTTCCTCGCGCATGAGAACGACGATGTGATCGCCTATGAGCGCGAGCTTGCGGGTGAGCATCTGCTCGTGCTCTGCAACTTCCGTCCGACTGACGTCCCGATGCCAGAACGGCCCACAGTTGGCGCGAAAGCGGGCGAGAAGCTCATCGGCAATTACCCGGGCATCAAAGAGATGCTTCGCCCATATGAAGTCGTCGCTCTTTGTTACAAGGCGTGATGGCATAAAAAATCAGCTCCATCTGAGATCGGAGCTGATTTTTGTTTTATCTCAGTCGTCGTCGCGGCGCATGTGCTTGCGCTTCTTGTCGGAATACATCTTCTTGTCGGCCTGATGGATGAGCCCGTCGAGATTATGGAAAGGCGCGAGGCAGAGGACGTAGCCGATGGCGGCACTGCAGCGATGCGTCTCCATGCTCTGCTCCATGTGGTCGATGATGGTGATGGCCTCCTCGTCGTTGCTGCACGGCATGAGCGCGAGGAATTCATCGCCGCCGAGGCGGAAGACGTGGTTCTTGCCGGCAACATTCGAGAGGACGTAGGCGATGGTCTGGATCAGGAGGTCCCCGCGCGCATGGCCGAAGGTGTCGTTCATCTTCTTGAGACCGTTGACGTCGACGAAGATGACGGCGTACATCGTGCCGGGGCGCAGGCACTTGTCGACAAAATTATTGAGGGCGCGTCGGTTGCCGACGCCTGTGAGCTGGTCGACAGTACTGATCGCGCGCAGCTTCTGGATGTTGTCGCGATTGCGCATCATGATGGAGCTGACGCGCAGGATGGTATGCAGCGGCTTGGCGATAGCAGCGAAGCCCTCTTTGGCCGGATTGATGATGGCGATGTAGCCGAGTGAGCGGTGCTCGATCATGAGCTGGCCGATGGCATAGCGCTCGAGTTTTCCCTGAGGGATGCTCTGCAGCTCGGGGTGGCGCTCCTGATAGGCTGCGGCATTGTCGATGAGCAGGACGGGGCTGTTGTGGAATGCATCGTAGAACGGCTTGTTCTTGAGGATGGTGGTGTGCTGCAGGCACTGGCGCAGTGGCGCGCAATCTTCTGCGTGCCATTCATACGTGCAGCTCAGATGGAAGCCGTCAGACTCTTCCTCCATCAGGATGATGTGGGTGGCACTCAGCGTGCGGCCGAGCTTCTCCATCATGCGCTGGATGCCAACATTTGGGTCCTCCTCCTGGATGGCGATGCTCGTGATGTCGTTGACCGAGACATTGAACTGCTTGGTGAGCTTGTCGGCGTCATGCACGTCCATCATGCGCTCGACGTCAAGGGCGTCGGTGAAGATGCAGCTGTGGTTGTTCCAAGAGACGAGCGTGCTCCAGATGTGGTAGTCCCTGCTGTTCCGCAGTGAGTGGAAGGTGCGGAAGTGGAAGCGGTCGCGGCGCAGGTTGTCCTTCGGACAGCTTGTACATGGCGAAGAGGTGCCGTTGAACAGCTGGTAGCACTTCTGTCCGGCGTACTGATAGTCCACAGGCAGGTGGCGGTAGTGCAGCAAGCAGGGATTGACGTAGAGCAGGTCGTACGTCTCTGCATCGGCGATGTAGATGAGGCGGTTGAGATGGTCGAACTTCTCGATGTCGAACGGGACCTGGTCGCCAATCATGCCCGTGACGCCGTACGATGGCAAGTAGTCGAGGCAGCGTGAGGAGAGGATCTTGAGGAATTCGTCGGAGGTGCGGGCCTCGGTGCCTGACTCGAGGGCGTAGCGCATCGAGAAGTGGCAGGCGAAGCCATCGACTTCGGTGATGGTGGTGAGGTCTGTCCGGATCTGCTCGATGAAGCGGCGCATGGTGCCGACCGACTGGTTCTTGAGGAACAGCACGAAGGTGGCGCGGCCCGTATGTGCCGCTACGACGGAGGCGGGCATGTTCTTGCGGATGACGGCGCAGATGCGGCGCAGTACAGCGCGTCGGACGGACGGCCCGTAGAGCTTCGCGATGGAGGCGAACTCCGGGATGACGAGCATAGCGCCCGTGTAGTTGACCCGGCTCAGCCGCAGGTTGTCGGCGAACTCGACGCTTGCGAGGATCATGCCGCGGTAGTTGTAGAAATCCGTCTCCTCGTCGATGAGGTAGAGTTTGCGCTGCAGCTTGTGGTAGTTGCGCTCCTCCTCGACGTCGCGAAACTCGCCGAGTAGGCCGACAATCTCAGTGCCCTGATAGATTGGATACTTTGAGAAGGAGATGGCGTGCTGGCGGCCGCGCGCGATGCAGCGTCCCTGTCCGTCGTGGACTGGCTCACCGTGTTCTAAAACGCATTTCTCGGTCTGGTCCATCTCGAGATTGGAGAGATGCCAGCCGAGGTCTTTGTCGGTCTTGCCGATGAGCTCGTTGGTGTTCTGGATGCCGTAGTAGCGCAGGAAGGCAGGGCTTGCGCCGCAGAAACGCCGCTCTCTGTCCTTCCAGAAGAGTTTGCGGTGCGAGAACTGCGTCAGTGTCCGCCAGAGCGCGGCGTCTGTGATCGGACTCTCTTGATCCGCGGGCAGGTTCGTGAAGCCGTAAGAGGCCATGACCGTGTTGATGAGCTTGTCACGGTCGGGCAGTTCCTCAAAGACGAAGTCGCGCAGGCAGAGCAGCTGGCAGGGTCTGTCTTTGTAGCGAAATGATGTTAGGCTGAAATTCTTCCAATGGTAGCCGCCATTCGGCATCTTGACGCGGAAGAGATCGAAGCGCGTGGTGTCGATCTCATTGCTGCTGACGCTGGTGAGGCGGTGGATGTAATGCAGGAAGCGTGTGTGATCGTCCGGGTGGATGTGCAGGTTGGCAAAATCCATGAAGGCCGCCATGATGCCGTGCATATGTGAGCCGGCCCTTCGCGTTGAGACTTTTGCTGAAAGGACTTGGATGCAGTTCTGCTGTGTGTCGATGAGGTAGATGTCGTGGTAGAACTGCATGAGATGGCGCACGGCCTGATCGTACTGTTCGCTGAGGTCCTCATCCTTGGCCTGAGGGAGACAGTGGAGCTCTGCGCGATGGATGTAGAAGCCGTTCGTGCCGGCGAGGTTGCGCAGGTGGAACTGGAAATACCGGCCGTTCTGGACGAACAGTTCACCCTCAATCCGGTGGCTCCGGATGGCCTCATGTGCAATGGTGCGGAGTCTGGCTTTAAGAGGCTGCGGTAGTTCCCGCAACTGCCGAGTGGCCTCCTGGATGCTGTTGATGTCGCAGAGCTGGAGCTCTTTCTCGTAACTCGTGTTGGCCGTGAGAAGCTGAAATTTTTTCTCGTCATCGACGAACAGCGCAATCGGCGCGTCCGTCACGAGATTCGTCAGGCCGGCCTGCTGGAAGACCTGCTGCTCGAGCAGTGACTCGAAGTACGGTGCCTGTGCTTGTTGGAGAATCTGCAGCTGGTCGACGGGCGTGGCATGTGGGCGGCAGACCGGGCCCTGTATCTTCTCGCAGCCGATGCGGCGCAGGAATTCGGCCTGCTCTTCCGTCTGGACGCCCTCGGCAGCCGTGTGGATGCCGAGCGTCTTGGCCATGAGCAGGATGGACGTCAGCAGGAGACGGCTGCTCTTCGTGAAGTTCTCAAAGAAGATTTTGTCGAGACTGATCTCGTCGATGGAGCAGCGCTGCAGGGCTGCGAGCGACGAGTGCCCCTCGCCGAAATTGTCGAGTGTGACCGTGTAGCCGTTCGCGCGCAGCTTCTGGATGGACTGCGCGATGATGGCTTCGTCGTTGACGAAGGCCGTCTCCGTGATCTCGACCTGCAGGTAGATGTGCAGCAGCTGGTATTTCTCCATCAGATGATTGAGGACACTGGCCGGATCCGTCAGGCAGAAATCGCGCCGCGACAGATTGATGACGACCGGCACGAGCGGCAGGCCGCACTGCTGCCGGGCGTGGAGCGCCTGGATGGCGGTCTTCGCGATGAAGTGGTCGAGCAGGTGGATTTTGTTGGTTTCTTCAAGCACGGGAATGAAGTCGCGCGGGAGGATCTCTCCACGCTCCGGATCATGCCAGCGTGCGAGCGCCTCGAACGAGCAGATCTTGTTCGTCAGGGCGCGCAAGATAGGCTCGTAGCAGACGGTGATGCAGCCGCTGCGCAGAGCCTCTTCAAAATGGTGGGCGACGTAGTCGCGTATGGTGTTATTCAATGTTATATACCCTTTCCCCGATACAGGTATCATAATCGTTAATTTCATTATAACATTTTTCGGGGGGGGGTGAGAACAATTCGCTGTACAATTTTTAGTGATTGATGCGCGTTTTAGCGATTGGCGCGTGTTTTTTATCACAGTAGCTTTTTTTAAGACAGATGTCCTTTCCATTTCATTTGTTATTGATTACAATAGAAACAAGAAAAAGCGATAGCACAGAAGAAAGAGTCTGACGATTGCCAACAGAGTGAACAGGGTGTCACTCCACTGGCAAGCGCCGAACAATAGGAGGAATACAGAATGAAAGCAGCAGAGATCCTGGCACATGTCGACCACACGCTCCTGAAGCAGACGGCAACCTGGGCAGATATCCAGCGCATCTGCGATGAGGCCGTGGCGTACCACACGGCGACGGTCATGGTGCCGTCATCTTATGTGCCGCGCATCGTGGCGAAGTACGGCGATGCCCTCAAGGTCGCGACGGTCGTCGGCTTCCCGAACGGCAACTGCAACACGGCAGCTAAGATTGCGGAGACGGCACAGGCCCTTGCGGACGGTGCCGAGGAGATCGACATGGTCATCAACATCGGCATGCTCAAGGCAGGCGAGACGGACTATGTGACCGAAGAGATCCGTGCCCTCAAGAAGCTCTGCGGTGCGCGCGTGCTCAAGGTCATCGTTGAGACGTGCTTCCTGACGGAAGAGGAGATGATCGCGGCCTGCCACTGCGTGACGGAAGGCGGTGCCGACTTCATCAAGACGTCGACGGGCTTCGGCTCGGCAGGAGCGAAGCTTTCGGACATCGAACTCTTCAAGAAGCACATCGGATCGAACGTGCAGATGAAGGCCGCGGGCGGCATCCACACGCGCGAGGAGATGGAAGCCTTCCTCGCAGCGGGCTGCACGCGCCTCGGCGCCAGCGCTGCCGTCAAGGTCCTCAAGGATGAGATTTGATCGTTAAAAAATCGAGTAGAAAGGAATGACAGACATGCATGCATTCAAACGCGCGTTCATCATTGTTCTCGACAGCTTCGGCATCGGCGCAGAGCCGGATGCGAAGGAATTCGGCGACGGCGACTGCAACACGCTGTGCTCCATCGCCGCTTCGAAGGAGTACGATACGCCGAACATGAAGAAGATCGGCCTCTTCAACATCGACGGCGTCGGCTGCGGCACGCCGGAAGCTCAGCCAATCGGCGCCTTTGCCCGCCTGCGCGAGCTCTCGCGCGGCAAGGACACGACGACGGGCCACTGGGAGATTGCGGGCATCATCTCGGAGCGCCCGATGCCGACGTACCCCGACGGCTTCCCGCCGGAAGTCATCGCAGAGCTCGAGAAGGCATTCGGCCGCAAGATCATTTGCAACAAGCCGTACTCGGGCACGAAGGTCATCCACGACTACGGCCGCGAGCAGAAGGAGACGGGCGCGCTGATCGTCTACACGTCGGCTGACAGCGTCTTGCAGATTGCAGCGCACGAGGATGATGTGCCGGTCGAGCAGCTCTACGAATACTGCCGCATGGCGCGCAAGATCATGCAGGGCGAGCACGGCGTCGGCCGCATCATCGCGCGCCCGTACGTCGGCGAGTACCCGAACTACACGCGCACGCCGCGCCGCCACGACTTCTCGCTCGATCCGACGGGCGACACGATGATGGATGCGCTCGCGCGCAAGGGTCTCGCGACGATCGGCGTCGGCAAGATCTCGGATATCTTCGCGGGCCGCAGCATCAGCCGCACGCTCGGCATCAACAAGGATAACGTCGACGGCATGGAGAAGACGCTGAACCTCATGGATGAGGACTTCACGGGCCTCGCGTTTGTCAACCTCGTCGACTTCGACATGCAGTACGGCCATCGCCGCGACATCGACGGCTACGCGAAGGCATCGACGGTCTTCGACCGCCAGCTCGGCGAGTTCATGGCGAAGATGAAGGACGACGACCTGCTGATGATCACGGCCGATCACGGCTGCGATCCGGGCGCACCGGGCACGGATCATACGCGCGAGTACGTGCCGCTCTTGATGTACGGCAAGCACGTCAAGGCAGGGCTCAACCTCGGCACGTATCCGACGTTCGCAATGATCGGCGCGACCATCTCGGACATCTTCGGTGCTGACCTTTACACGAAGGGCGAGAGCCTGCTGCCGCGCATCATCGAATGACAGATGCCTCCCTTTTGGGAGGCGTACAGGGGAATCTATCAAAATATATCGAATAAGGGGAAAATTATTATGCGCATGTACGATCTGATCACGAAGAAGAAGCACGGAGAAGCACTGACGGACGCTGAGATTACCTACATGATCGACGGCTACGTCAAGGGGGACATCCCCGATTATCAGATGTCAGCGATGCTCATGGCCATCTGGTTCAAGGGCATGACGAACCACGAGATCACGGAACTCACGAAGGTCATGGCGAAGTCGGGCGACATGATCGACCTCTCGGCCATCGCGGGAAAGAAAGTCGACAAGCACTCGACGGGCGGCGTCGGCGACAAGACGACGCTCATCTGCGCGCCAATCGTCGCAGCTTGCGGCGGCAAGGTCGCGAAGATGAGCGGCCGCGGTCTCGGCCACACGGGCGGCACGGTCGATAAGCTCGAGTCCATCCCGGGCTACCAGACGGCGCTTTCGCGCGAGAAGTTCTTCGACACGGTCAACAAGTGCGGCGTCAGCGTCATCGGACAGTCGGGCAACCTCGCGCCGGCCGACAAGAAGCTCTACGCACTGCGCGACGTCACGGCGACGGTCGACTGCATCCCGCTCATCGCTTCGTCCATCATGAGCAAGAAGCTCGCGGCCGGCTCCGACTGCATCCTGCTCGACGTCAAGACGGGCAGCGGCGCCTTCATGAAGACGCTCGATGATTCCATCAAGCTCGCACAGACCATGGTCGCCATCGGCGAGCTCGCCGGCCGCCGCACGGTCGCCCTGATCACCGACATGGACACGCCGCTCGGCTACGGCATCGGCAACAGCATCGAAGTCATGGAGTCGATGGACGTCCTCAAGGGCGAAGGCCCGGCTGATTTGCGTGAAGTATCGCTGCAGCTCGCCTCCAACATGCTCTACCTCGTCGGCAAGGGCACGCCGGAGGAATGCCGCGCGATGGCCGAGAAGTCCATCGCGGACGGCAGCGCCTTCGAGACGTTCTGCACGATGGTCCGCGCCCAGGGCGGCGATGACAGCGTGCTGCGCGACTACACGAAGTTCCCGCAGGCACCGTACCGCGCGGAGATCAAGGCAGAGCACTCGGGCTACATCACGAAGATGAACGCCGAGGAGATCGGTGAGACGTCCGTCGTGCTCGGCGCAGGCCGCGAGACGAAGGAGAGCGCGATTGACTTCTCGGCAGGCCTCATCCTGCACAAGAAGTACGGCGATGAAGTCAAGGAAGGCGACAGCCTCGTGACGCTCTACACCTCGAAGGAATCGGCTCTTGCCGATGCCGAGAAGATGTACCGCGAAGCCATTGCCATCGGCGATGAGCAGCCCGTAAAAGAGCCGCTCGTCTACGCGCGCGTCGAGAAAGATAAAGTCGAGAAGTATTGATAGAAAGAGGGAAGCGAAATGACGGATCAGGAACTCATCGAAGTGGCGAAAGCCTATCGGGAGCGCGCCTATGCGGCGTACTCGAACTTCAAGGTCGGCGCAGCCGTGCTGACGAAAGACGGCAAGGTCTTCGGCGGCTGTAACATCGAGAATGCCAGCTATCCGGTTTCGAACTGCGCGGAGCGCACGGCCATCTTCAAGGCGGTCTCCGAGGGCCACCGCGACTTCGCGGCCATCGCGATCATCGCCGATACGCCGGGTCCGTGCTCGCCGTGCGGCATGTGCCGCCAGGCCATCAGCGAATTCAAGATCCCGCGCATCATCATGGCGAACCTCAAGGGCGATGTGCAGGTAGCGACGCTTGCGGAAATCCTCCCGTTTGCCTTTACGGATAATGACCTCTGATATATAATGATGTAATGGAAAAGTCGGTCACATGTCTCTTTTTGTGACGGTGGCCGCAAGACCTCATCCAAAAAAGATAGGAGCAACCCATATGTATTTCATCATCAATCTCCTCGGCGTGCTGGTCTTCCTGGCCGTCGGCGTGCTTCTCTCGAAGAAGCGCAAGGACATCCACTGGCGCGGTGTCGGCTCGCTGCTCGCGCTCAACGTGTTCATCGCCTGGTTCCTGACCTCCTTCCCGATTGGCCGCGACATCGTCCAGGCCGCAGCTGCAGGCTTCACCTGGCTCGTCAGCGTCGCCTACGAGGGCATCGCCTTTGCATTCCCGGACTGGGTCCACGTGCCGCAGATGAACTTCTTCACCTCGGCCCTGCTGCCAATCCTCCTCGTCGTGCCGCTCTTCGATATCCTGACGTATATCGGCCTCCTGCCGTTCATCATCAAGTGGATTGGCAAGGCGCTGGCCTTCCTCACACACGAGCCGAAGTTTGAGTCCTTCTTCGCCATCGAGATGATGTTCCTCGGCAACACGGAAGCCCTGGCCGTCTCGAGCCTGCAGCTCAAGCGCATGAAGGCAGACCGCTGCCTGACGCTCGCAATGATGTCCATGAGCTGCGTCACGGCCGCCCTGATCGGCGTCTACACGAAGATGATGCCGGCTGAGTTCATCCTGACGGCAGTGCCCTTAAACGTCATCAACGCCCTGATTGTCACGAACCTCCTGCATCCGGTCAAGATCACGGAGGAGGAGGACACGGTCGCCCGCCTCGACGACGGCGGCAAGGAGCGCGAGCCGTTCTTCTCGTTCCTCGGCAACTCCATCCTCGGCGCCGGCAAGCTGGTACTGATCATCTGCGCGAACGTCATCGCGTTCGTCGCACTCGCCAAGCTCATCGACATGCTGCTCGTGCTGATCCATCCGGCCATCACGCTCGAGAATATCCTCGGCTGCATCATGTTCCCGTTTGCCTGGTTGCTCGGCCTCGACTCGACGGAAGCCTTCGCCATGGCGCAGTACATGGGCACGAAGCTCGTCACGAATGAGTTCGTCGTCATGCTCAGCGTGCAGGACATCCTGAGCACTTACAGCCGCCACATGCAGGGCGTGCTGACGGTCTTCATCACGTCGTTCGCGAACTTCTCGACGCTCGGCATGATCATCGGCTGCTTCAAGGGCCTCGTCGACGACAACAAGAACGACCTGATTTCCCGCAACGTCGGCTACATGCTGCTCTCGGGTATACTGGTCTCCCTGCTCTCCGCAGGTCTTGCAGGCCTCTTCATCTGGTAAGCAATGCATAGAGTCTCCGCAGAACAATCTGCGGAGATTTTTTTGTGGAAAAGAGAAAAAAGGGTGTTGACAGGAGGCAGATGGGATGGTAAGATATATATCGTTGCAGGCGGCAATCACGCGGCAGGGCAACAAAACTGAATAGCTTCTGATAGTAGAGCATTGTGGAGAGTTGTCCGAGTGGTTGAAGGAGCACGCCTGGAAAGCGTGTATACGGGGAAACCTGTATCGAGAGTTCGAATCTCTCACTCTCCGCCATTTTTATATCCTTTTTCAGGTCGGGCCGCAGCGCCTGGGTCTTGCGCAATGGGGCCTCGTGAACCACGTCAGGTCCGGAAGGAAGCAGCGTTAAGCGAATCGTTCCATGTGCCGCGAGGGTGCCTGGGGACTGCGGTTCGACGTGGAAAAGGATGGAGAGCAGCCAGAAACGGCTGCTTTTTTACTATAATGATATAATTATAATAGTGTTTCGAAGAATCGAGGCGCCGATGGAGGGTGTCTAACGTTCCGCGCAGCAGGCTGAAGCTCCACTTATAGACACCCTCCATCGGCGCTGATTTACAACAATAAAAGGATAAACAGCAGACATCGCAACCGCTCATAAGGCAGAGAGCGGAATGGAGTCGGTGTCCCGCGCAGCAGGTTGAAGCTCCACTTATAGACATCCTCTGGAGCCGCTGGCCTGCAGCAATAGAGGAACAAACAGCGGACATCGCAGCCGCTGGTAAGGCAGTGAGTGGGATGGAGTCGGTGTTCTGTGAAGGAAGGCCGGGGATGGCTGACCATAAGCGGAGCTTTGACGTTCTGCGTGAAGAACCTGTTTTTTGCCCACGAGAATCCTTGCCGGAACGCGTCGTTCAAGCGAAGCGCGTTTAGCGTTCCGGTAAGGCTGCGTTGAGAGGCAAAAACAGGTTTAGCAGAACGTCATGCGGAGCGTTGATCAGCTGTCCCCGGCCGGGCTTTGTACCTGCGATGTCTGCAAAAAAGATCGTGCTAATTATAGAGAGGAGAGGAGTTGCGATGGCGTATATTGCGCTGTATCGGAAGTGGAGGCCGCAGACGTTCAAGGACCTCGTCGGGCAGGAGCATATCAGCCGGACGCTGGCAAATGCGATCACGAGCGGCCACATCGGCCATGCGTACCTCTTTGCCGGCCCGCGCGGCACGGGCAAGACGAGTACGGCGAAGATCTTGGCGAAGGCGCTCAATTGTGAGCACGGGCCGACGCCGGAGCCGTGCGGGCAGTGCGAGCAGTGCCGCAAGATCGCGGACGGCTCTTCGATGGATGTCTTTGAGATCGATGCGGCGTCCAACCGCGGCATCGACGAGATCCGCGACCTGCGCGAGACGGTCAAGTTCGCGCCGGTCGACGGCCGCTACAAGGTCTACATCATCGACGAGGTCCACATGCTGACGACCGAGGCGTTCAACGCGCTCCTGAAGACACTCGAGGAGCCGCCGGCGCACGTCGTCTTCATTCTCGCGACGACAGAGGCCCACAAGGTCCCGCCGACCATCCAGTCGCGCTGCCAGCGCTACGACTTCAAGCGCATCACCGTCGAGGAGATCGAGAGCCGCCTGCGCTACATCACGGCAGAGATGAAGATGGAGGCCGAGGACGAGGCCCTCGCGATGATCGCGATACAGGCCGACGGCGGCATGCGCGATGCGCTGTCCATCCTCGACCAGTGCGCGGCGCTCGCCGAAGGGACAATCACGGCAGAGCGCGTGCGCCAGATCCTCGGCCTCGTCGGCCACGACTGGATCTACAAGATGACAAAGGCGCTCGCCGCGCGCAATGTGCAGGAGGCGCTCCAGATCCTTGCGGAGCTGCTGCGCGATGGCAAGGACCTCAAGCAGGTCCTCTCGGAACTCTCGCTGCACCTGCGCAGTCTCATGATCTTCCAGGCGGCGGGCACCGTCGAGGCCATGGACCTCTACGCCGAGCCGCAGGATGTCCTGCAAGAGCAGGCCAAGCTTTTCGCGCCCGAAGTCCTGCCGCGCGTGATTGCGCGCCTGCACGAGGCGATGACGGAGATGAAGTGGTCGCCGCAGCCGCGCATCACGGTCGAGGTCGCATTGATGGAGCTCTGCCGTCCTGAGGTTGCATCGCAGAGGGAGAGAGAGGAACAGCCCGCAGGCCAAGCACAGCAGACCGCCGCGTGCAACCCTGCCGATGAGGCGCGCATCGCCAAGCTCGAAGCGGCTCTCGCGCAGGTCACTGCCCTGCTCAAGCAGGCGACAGCAGGCGCGGGAAATGTCCGGCCTGCAGCAGCCACTGCCGTGAGCGCGCCATCTCCGGTGCCGCCCGCCATGCCGGCCGCCGCTCCTGCGGCGGCAGCCGTGGCCGAGGAGCCGGCTTCTGTCGACGAAGCAGGCCTTGCGGTCTGGAATAAGCTCTTCCAGGCGCTTCGCGATCAGCATAAGGCGCCAATCCTCGCCTGTATCCAGAATGCCCGCTTCATGGGCATGACGGCCAGCCAGTTCCAGATGCGCATGCAGAGCGGCCTCATGGCCTCACTCGTCATGCGCAATTACCGCAAGACCATCGAGCGCATCCTGCAGGAGCTCACGGGCCGCGAGCTGCGCCTCGTCTGCTCCGGCGAGGATGCGCCGATGAAGGCTCCGCCGCGTCCGCGGCCTGTCGCACCGAAGATTACGCCAGAGCGCGAGGCCACGCCCAAGCAGCCGGAGCCTGCAGAGATCCTTGAAGAAGTCGCGCCGGATGAGCGCGGCTCCCTCAAGAAAGCCTTTGATGTATTCGGTCCCAACGTCGTTGGTGTCGAGATGACGGCGAAGGACGCGCCGCAGCCTGACTCACCGGAGCCAGAAGGCCATGATATCTACGAGGACGGCGCCATCCCGCTGCCGGAGGACGGCGATGTGCCACTGCCAACGGAGGAGGACGAGTGATCCGCGAATCATCTTTTGAGTTGACGCAGGCACGTTAATTTGGTAGTCTAATCTAGAGAAACAATCAAGACACATGCGCGTTGCATGAGAACGAGAGGTGTAATCTATGTTTGGTGGAATGGGCAACATGGGCAATATGGCCGGCATGATGAAAAAAGTCCAGAAGATGCAGAACGAAATGAAGAAGATGCAGGATGAGCTCAAGCGCAAGACCGTAGATGTTACGGCTGGCGGCGGTGCTGTCAAGATCGTCATGAACGGCGAGAAGCAGGTTCAGTCCCTGACGATTGACCCGGCTGCTGTCGATCCGGAAGACGTCGAGATGCTGCAGGATCTCATCTCGGCTGCCTTCAATGAGGCGACGAAGAAAGTCGACGAGATGATGGCATCGGAGATGGGCAAGCTGACGAGCGGACTCGGCCTGCCGCCGGGACTCCTTTAATGCAGTACATTGCACCCTTGGCAAACTTAATCGAGCACTTTCGCGCACTGCCGGGCATTGGCCAAAAGACGGCAGTGCGTCTTGCTTATCACGTGCTCGACATGGACCCTGCACAGGCGAGGGCACTGGCCTCCGCCATCATCGATGCCAAGGAGAAGATCGGCTATTGCAATACCTGCTTCAACCTGAGCGACCAGAATCCCTGCGCCATCTGCGCGTCGGATGAGCGCGACCACTCTGTCATCTGCGTCGTCGAGCAGCCGCAGGACGTCGCGGCGATGGAGCGCATGCGCGACTACCAGGGCGTCTACCACGTTCTGCACGGCGCACTGTCGCCCTTAGAGGGCGTCGGACCGTCGGACATCCGCATCAAGGAACTCCTCGGGCGACTGCAGGACGATACGGTCAAGGAAGTCATCATGGCGACGAACCCGAATGTCGAGGGGGAGGCGACGGCCATGTACATTGCCAAGCTCCTGAAGCCGCTCGGCATCAAGGTCACGCGCATCGCACACGGCCTGCCAATCGGCGGCGACTTGGAGTACGCCGATGAGGTCACGCTCGCAAAAGCCATGGAGAATCGGAGGGAAATCTGATGTTTGAGTTCATAACGGCATTCGCCATCGGACTGGTGGTCCTTTGCCTCGTCGGCAAGGTTGTCTCCTTGCCACTCCATCTCGTCTGGAAGCTGATCACGAACAGCATCGTTGGCGCCATCCTGCTCTGGTTCGTCAAGCTCGTGGCCGTCAAGGTGCAGATCACCTTCCTGAGCGCGCTCGTCGCCGGCTTCTTCGGCGTGCCGGGCGTCATTGCCGTGCTGCTCTACACGTATCTCTGATGCGGATAGAGATGACAGGATAACAGGAATCCGGGGGGCAGCATCATTTTTGAACATTTTTTCTAAAAAAGCTGTTGACAACTCGGCCACTATCCTGTAATATAGTACAAGTCGCTGAGCGATACAGCCGAAGCAAAAGCCCATAAGCCTTGATTGGCAAGGGATTTGCAGGAAGCTCAAAAGAACTTGAAAAAGAAGAAAAAACTTCTTGACAAGCTCCGCTTAATGTGATAAGATATAAAAGTCGCTTGAAGCGAACAGCTTTCAAACGAAAGCAAGAAAGCAAGCTTCGAAAGACAAAGTTGTTCTTTGAAAACTAAACAATGCAACATGAATCATTTGTGATTCAAGCCAGATGTTTTTAAAAACATCGATTGATTATGAACATAAGCAATCGGCAATTTCTTTACTGAGCTTTGATTTATCAAGGTTCAGACCAAAAAAGATATTTAGAGCCAATCAAGGTTCTTCATAAATTTTATGGAGAGTTTGATCCTGGCTCAGGACGAACGCTGGCGGCGTGCTTAACACATGCAAGTCGTACGAGACGATTGAAAGCTTGCTTT